>JGIcombinedJ30088_10005721_pt1 | contig 10626 bp, 9 predicted proteins | sample PinacodermPK_FD_30088 | JGI IMG/M metagenome (IMG submission 30088) | reverse complement strand
GGTCTCCGGTCGATCACGACTACACCTGGCTCAAGCCGGTCGAACAGAGCCGCATTTCGCGCAGCTTCGTTCTGCTGCTGTCGCTGGCGATCGCCGGCGCCGCCTATACCGGCTGGTATTACCGGACGGCCGATATCCGCAAGCCGGCAACGGCCGCAGACATCGCCGCAATACAACCTGCTTCGCCCGGGTCCGCTGCGTCGGCGGATAGCGCCGCGGGAACGCCCGGCCCGCCGCGCCGCGCGGAGGCCGATTCGTCGCCGCCCGCAGCGCCCGGCCCGAGCGTACCGGAGGATGCTGCAGAAATGCAGGACAGCGTTGCCGAGACAGCGCCGCCCGAGCCGCCAACAGAGTCGTCAACAGAGTCGCCGCCCGAATCGCTACCCGAATCGCTACCCGAATCGCCGCCCGAATCGCCGCCTGAATCGTTACCGGCCGGCCCAACCCTCGAACGCGCCGAGGCCGACCGGGATCGAACCCCGAACGCCGAGGCGGAAAGTGCCGTTGCCCGGCGCACCGTCGTTCTCAAGGCGCTGGATCTCGTCTGGGTCCGGGTGCGCGATCCGCAGACCCGCCAGGTCATCGTGGAAGGGATCATGAAGAAGGGCAACGAACTGACGGTGCCTGACAAACCCGGCCTGGTGCTCGATGTCGGCCGCGCCAGCCAGCTCGAATATCTGGTCAACGGCAAATCCGCCGGTCTGGCCGGCCCAACGATTGCCGTGCGCCACAATCTGCCCCTCGATGCGGTCCGGCCGGCCCGGTCTGCTGCCGCCGTCGCCGTCCCGGAGACGCCCGCGCCCGGATCGGGNGGCGACCGGACCGCTGCCGAAAATGCAGAGGGNGGGACTTCCGGAGCGCTGCCCNCAGCCGCGGACGGGGGCATCGTACTCAGGGCGCTCGGCCTTGTCTGGATCCGGGTGCGCCATCCGCAGACCCGTCAGGTGGTCGTTGAAGGGATTATGAAAANGGGTAACGCGGTGACGCTGCCCGACGATCCGGGCCTGGTGCTCGATGTCGGCCGCGCCAACCAGCTCGAATATGTGATCGGCGGCGAGTCGGCCGGCCTGGCGGGCGATTCTCCCGGCCCGGTCCACAACCTGTCGCTCGATCCGGAACGGCTGAAACGGGGCGGATAATGCGCGCGACCCGTTCGTTCCCGATCTCGCGATCGGTTGCCAGCGCCCGCGCCAGCGCTTACTTGGAAGCAGGGATTGCGCGTTGCGCCGGCGCCGCTGCGCCGGCTCGCAGCGCTATTTCCCCCGTTCGAGCCAACGCGGTGCCCCTCCGATGAGCGTTCGTCCCTATCGCGACATTTACCGTCGCACGAGCCGCCTGATCCATGTCGGCGCGGTGCCGGTCGGCGGCGATGCGCCGATTGCCGTCCAGTCGATGACCAACACGCCGACCACGGACGTTCAGGCCACACTGGCGCAAATCCGGGGCCTCGAGGAGGCCGGCGCGGATATTGTCCGGGTCTCCTGCCCGGACGAGGACTCGACGGCGGCGCTGAAGGAGATCGTGCGCGGCGCCCAGGCGCCGATCGTGGCCGATATCCATTTCCACTACAGGCGGGCGATTGAGGCGGCGCAGGCCGGCGCGGCCTGCCTGCGCATCAATCCGGGCAATATCGGCAAGGAAGACCGTGTCCGCGACGTCATCAAGGCGGCGAAGGACCACGGCTGTTCGATGCGCATCGGGGTCAACGCCGGCTCGCTGGAGCGCGACCTGCTCGAGAAATACGGCGAGCCGTGCCCGGAGGCGATGCTGGAATCGGCCCAGCGCCACATCGCGATCCTGGAAGACAACGATTTCTTCGAGTTCAAGATCAGTTGCAAGGCCTCCGACGTGTTCCTCGCCGTGGCGGCCTACCAGATGCTGGCCGATGTCTGCGACTACCCCCTCCATCTCGGCATTACCGAGGCCGGCGGCCTGACCACCGGCACGGTCAAGAGCAGCATCGGCATGGGCTCGCTGTTGTGGGCCGGGATCGGGGACACCATCCGCGTTTCGCTTTCGGCCGAACCGGTCGAGGAAATCAAGATCGGCTTCGAAATCCTCAAGGCGCTCGGGCTGCGCCATCGCGGCGTCAACGTGATTTCCTGCCCGTCCTGCGCCCGGCAGAACTTCCAGGTGATACCGACCGTGGCGCGACTCGAGGAGCGGCTGGCTCATATCAGCACGCCGATGTCGCTGTCCGTCATCGGCTGCGTGGTGAACGGCCCCGGCGAGGCCCGCGAGACCGATATCGGCCTGACCGGCGGCGCCAGCGGCCACCAGATCTATCTGAACGGCGAGAAACACCACGTGATGCGCGAAGGCGATCTGGTCGATAACCTCGTCGAACTGGTCGAGCGCAAGGCCGCGGAACTCGAGGCGGAACGGGCGGCGCTCAAGATGGAGGCGGCGGAATAGCCGAGTCCCGCCGTCCCGCCGCGCCGGCTGCGCCATCGCGGCCGGCACAGCGCCGCAAAATCCAAGAGCCCCTCCAATGAGCAAGCTGCAACCGATCCGCGGAACCCACGACCTGCTGCCCGAGGCCATGCGGCAACATCGCCATGTCGTGGACACGGCCTCGGAAGTGGCCGGTCGCTACGGCTACGATCCGATGGCGACGCCGGTTTTCGAGGCGACCGAAGTGTTCGCGCGGACTCTCGGCGAGACGTCGGACGTGGTGACCAAGGAGATGTACAGCTTCGAGACCAAGGGCGGCGACAGCATTACCCTGCGGCCCGAGAACACCGCCGGTGTGGCGCGCGCCGTCATCTCGAACGGTCTCCAGCAGAGCCTGCCGCTGCGCTATTTCTACGCCGGCCCGATGTTCCGCCACGAACGGCCGCAAAAGGGCCGGCAGCGGCAGTTTCACCAGATCGGCATCGAGTTGATCGGCGTCGCCCATCCGCTCGGCGATGTCGAGACGATTGCCGCCGGCGCGGCAGTTCTGGATGCCCTGGGAGTCCGGGACCGGACCGTGCTCGAATTGAACACACTGGGCGATACCGAAAGCCGGGCGGCCTACCGCGCGAAACTGGTCGACTACCTCGACCGCTTCAGGGACGACCTGTCGGAGGACAGCCTCCGCCGGCTGGATATCAACCCGCTGCGCATCCTTGATTCGAAAAATCCGCGCGACCGCGGGATCGTGGCGGACGCGCCGGTCTTCGGCGACTCGCTGACCGATGCCGCCCGGGCCTGGTTCGATGCCGTGAAGGCGGGACTGGACGCGATCGGCATCGTCTACACGCTGAACGAACGGCTGGTTCGCGGGCTGGACTATTACTGCCATTCGGCCTTCGAATTCACGACCGAGGCGTTGGGCGCCCAGGGCGCGGTGATCGCCGGCGGGCGTTACGATGGCCTGATCGGCCGGATGGGCGGGCCGGACGCTCCCGGCGTCGGTTGGGCCGGCGGGATCGAGCGGCTGGCCCTGCTGGCCGACGCCGACTTGCCCGCACCGCGGCCGGTCGCGCTGGTGCCGATCGGCGCGGCGGCCGAGGCAGCGACGCTGCCGCTCGCCGAACGGCTGCGCGCCGCCGGCTACCGGATCGACCTTGCGTTCGGCGGCAACATCAAAAAGCGCATGAAGCGGGCTAATCAGGTCCGGGCCCGGGCCGCCGTGCTGGTCGGCGACGACGAGCTGGCGGCAGGCGCGGCGACCGTGCGCGACCTCGACAGTGGCGAGCAGGATACGGCGCCCTTCGAATCCCTGGCGGAGGCGCTCGCGCCTTTCCGGTAGCGGGGTGGCAGTTACGACCTGCTCCCGCTTCTGCCGCCGGAATTTGTCCCATGAGTATTGAAGCCAGTCTCGATGCCGTCCTCGTTCGCTACGGCGAAATCGAAAAATCGATGTCCGTGGGCGCCGCCGGCGATCCCAGGGAATTCGCCCGCCTGTCCAAGGAATATGCCGATATGGAGCCGGTGGTCGCCGGCATCCGTGCCCTGCGGGCGGCTCAGTCTGAAATGGCCGATCTGGCGGAACTGATCGCCGATCCGGAGACCGATGCCGAAATGCGGGAGATGGCGGAGGCCGAGTTCCTCGACCTGAAGGCCGGCATCCCCGATATGGAAATGCGGCTGCAGCGCCTGCTGCTGCCCAAGGACGAGGCGGACGCGAAGAACGCCATTCTGGAAATCCGCGCCGGCACCGGCGGCGACGAGGCCGCCCTGTTCGCCGCCGATCTCTACCGCATGTATCAGCGCTACGCCGAGAAACAGGGATGGACGATGGAAGCGCTGCAAACCAACGATACCGGGATCGGCGGAATCAAGGAGGTTCAGGCCTCGATCGCCGGCCGCAATGTCTTTGCGCGCCTGAAATACGAGAGCGGCGTGCATCGGGTGCAGCGGGTGCCGGAAACCGAATCCGGCGGGCGCATCCACACCTCCGCCGCGACGGTGGCCGTGCTGCCGGAAGCCGAGGAGGTGGACATCGCGGTCAAGGACAACGACCTTCGGATCGACATCTACCGCTCCAGCGGGCCGGGCGGCCAATCGGTCAACACCACCGACAGCGCCGTGCGCGTAACCCATCTCCCGACCGGCATCGTCGTCGCCATCCAGGACGAAAAATCCCAGCACAAGAACAAGGCCAAGGCGCTGAAAATCCTGCGCGCGCGCCTGTACGAGGCGGAACGGGCGGCGCAACATGCCGAACGGGCGGCGGCGCGCAAGAGCCAGGTCGGCTCCGGCGACCGGTCCGAGCGCATCCGCACCTACAATTTTCCCCAGGGCCGGGTGACCGATCACCGGATCGGCCTGACGCTTCACAAGATCGACCAGATCCTGGCCGGCGACGCCCTGGATGAGGTCGTCGACGCCCTGACGGCCCATGACGAAGCGGACCGTCTGGCTGCTGTGGGCGAAGACGCCGCGGCGGCCGGGGCAGGCGGCTGACCGGCCCGGGCGGGGCTGCGCAGCGTGATTGCCAGGGGTCAGGCCGTCCGGGAGGCGGAGCGGCGCTTCGCCGCCGCCGGGATCGACTCGGCACGGCTCGACGCCGTCCTGCTGGTTGCCCACGCGGCCGGACTCACCGCCGATACCGTCCGCGCCGACCCGGCCAAACCGCTGCCGCCCGATGCCGAGGGCCGGCTGATGACGCTGCTGCGCAAGCGGGCGGTGGACCGGATGCCGGTGTCGCGGCTGGTCGGGCAGCGCGAATTCCGGGGCCTGCCCTTCGATCTGTCGGCGGCCACGCTGGACCCGCGGCCCGATTCCGAAACGCTGGTCGAGGCCGTCCTGCGCCATACGAGCGTGCGCACGGCGCCGCTCTCGGTGTTCGATTTGGGCGTCGGAACCGGCTGCCTGCTGCTGTCGATCCTCAGCGAACTTCCGGGTGCGACCGGGGCCGGCTCCGACATCGACCCGGCTGCCGTCGAAACCGCCCGGGCCAATGCGGCATCGCTGGGCCTGTCTGCGCGCGTCCGCCTCGCGGGCGGCGACGGCTTCGCCGGTTTCGACGGGCCGTTCGACTGGGTCGTCTGCAACCCGCCCTACATTCCGACGGGGGATATCGACGAGCTGGAACCGGAGGTTCGCGTACACGATCCGCGCGTTGCGCTGGACGGCGGGCCCGACGGTCTCGACGTCATTCGCCGGTTCGCCCCGGCGATCGCCGCCCGATTGGCGGTAGAGGGGAAAACCGCGGTGGAATTCGGCGCGGGGCAGGCCTCGGCGGTTCGGGACATCTTTGCCGAGGCCGGGCTCGACTGCCTGGAGACAGTCTCCGACCTGGCCGGCCGGCCGCGCGTTATTGTGGCGCAGCCGCGGCGAAATAGCGTTGGCGCGGCCCGAACCGCTCTGCTATGACGGTGGGGCATTCGCCGTAATGGAAGCCCGATAATGCGGGTTACGCAGATAACAGGCGAAGCAGCTTCCGCATCGTGACGGGCAGAGCCGGACGCCAAGGGGTGTCCGCTGCAGAACACGCCGACGATCCGGTATTTCACAGCTCCCGCGCGTTCACGGGCCCTGCCCGGAGGCGCGCTAACATCGCATGACGCTTCGGGCGTCGCCCTAGCCGGGAAAAGGTCAAACCTCTTCAGGGCAAGATGAGACAGAACACCAATCAGCGCCGCGGTCGCGGCCGGAACAACCAGAATCGGCGGCCGGGCCGCAATCAGTCGTTCGACAGCAACGGGCCCAGCGTCCGCCTGCGCGGCACCGCCGCCCAACTGAACGAAAAATACCAGGCCTTGGCGCGCGACGCGACCTCGGCCGGCGACCGGGTGATGGCGGAAAACTATCACCAGCACGCCGACCATTATTACCGGGTGATGATCTCTCTCAATCCGCCGCAGACGCGCGAGGAAGACCGCCAGCCCGATCTGGCCGATGGGGACGAAATTCAGCCCCTTGACGGGCGCGCGCGCGGCGACCGGGGACAAAATCAGAGCGGCCAGAACCAGAGGGCGCAGAACCAGGGTTCCCAAAACCCGGATCGCCCGGACCGACAGGACCGACAGGACCGCCGGGACAACCGGAATCGCCGGGGCCGGGACCGCCAGGAAGACGGCGAAGCGCCGCCGGCCGAGACCGGGCAAGAAACCGCCGCGGACGGGAAGCCGGGCGCCGAAGGGGAAACGCGCGGCCGCACGCGCCGCCAGCCGGTCCGCCGTCAGGATTCCGATCCCCGCCGGCGCAGCGGCGGCAGGGCGGACGAGGCCGTTCCGGGCGATGAGCCGCTGGATCAGGGATTGCACCGCATTCTGGGCGGCGGGCCCGAAAAGGCGGGTAAAGACGGCGCCGCCGCGGACCCGGCCGGCGACGACGCTGTCAGCGCCGCAGCATCCGGCGATGCGGCATCCGGTGATGACGCGTCGGGCAGCGGGCTCTCGGGTGACGGGGCTTCGGGTGGCGGGGCAGGCGAAGACATGGCTGCCGGAAACGCGCCCGGCCCGGATGCTGCTGCCGACGCTGCCGCGCCCGCGGAAGAGACGCCGAAACCCCGAACGCGCCGCCGCAAGCCGGCGGCCGAGCCGGAGGAGGCTGCGCCGGCCGAGCCCGTCGCCGACGCCACGGTTTAATTGCTGCATCGGCCGGCGGCGACTTCGCCGCAGCGTCGGCCCTGGCGTCGCCCCAGCGTGCCATCCTGGCCGCCACCGGAGCACCGATCTCTCCCAGGGCGGTCTCGAGATCGATCCGCAGGCCGGAGCGCATCGCCGCGACGGCAGTCCATTGCACACTGGTTTTTTGCAGGCGGCGGTTTGCGGCCGACAGGGTAGATCGATGGCTCCGAACCTCAGCCGGGTCGTCGTCCCATCCGCAGAATGTCCATTCTCGAAACCGTCAAATATCGTTCCAAATAAGNCCTCGACNGGCTTAAGGATCAAGCGTCTTCNATCGCTTCTGAAAGCTGCATTTCCAAAAGATCGGCAAGATAATTTTCCATCATTCTAAAGTCGAGGTGTCCGGCGTCCCAAGCTCTATCGGCGGAAGTCAGTGCAGCTTCATACCTTACCCTGTTTTCGCGAATTCTCTCTGGAACGATCTTTCTTCCCGGCAACAGGTAACCTGAGCGAACGCACAAAAGAAAGTAGCAGGTAGCGCGCGCGGTCCTTCCATTGCCTTCTATGAACGGGTGAATCCAGTTCAGCCGCCAAAGGCCATAGGCGGCCAATTCTGTCTCTGTCCAGATATACCAGTTTTCCTGTACCGTCGAAACGAACCGATCCATCCAGTCGGATACATCGTTGAAATGCGGGGGCTTATGATCGCCGACATAGATCGGCTCGCGCCGGAAACGGCCGCCGAACTGGGAAATGTTGGCCACTGCCACATGATTTAACGCCCAAAGAAGATACTTGTCGAACGATGCAGGGCCTTTCATCAGGCCTATTTCAATGCAGTTTGTCAAAAGATCGTATTGTCTATTCAAGTTTTGTTCCTGAACACGATTAAAGAGATTCCGATCTTCNTCTTCTAGGATAAACATTGCGCCGAAATCCCAGCAATAATCCTTTATGGTTTTCGAATAATCTAACGGATGCGAATCCGATTGACGGATTTTTTCGCGGATTCTTTCGTTATCTCGGATCCCTTCGGCGCATTGCCGTAAACGAAGCTCGCACGTTGCTCGCGCAGCTGCTCGTCTGTCATCTCGATCGAACGGGCGCTGGCCAGCAGGTCTTTCAGCCGGGGCCGTTCCGGAGNACGATGAAGAGCCGCTTTCCGCTCAGCCATTTGGCATGCGCCCTCGTCGGTTTCCGGCAATGTGCCGTATATGTTCCATCATGCACGCAAAGTACCGTCACTAACCGCGATTGTCCATAGTACGCTTCTCGCGGATGCACGAAATTGGCGCGGCGCTTCCGACGTTCCCGATGTGCCGCCTCACCCGGCCTTTTTTCGCGCCTCGTATTTCTCCCGCTCTTCCTGCACCAGTTCCTTTTTGGACAGCTTGCCGATCAGGGTTTTCGGCAGTTCGGTGCGGAACTCGACCGCGGCCGGTATCTCGTGCTTGCCGAGCCGTTCCCTGAGGAACTCGATCATGCCGGCTTCGTCGACAGGCTCGGCGCCCTCCTTCAGCTTGACGAAGGCCTTGGGGCTCTCGCCGCGATAGTCGTCCGGGATGCCGATAACGGTGACCTCCTCGACCGAGGGGTGCTGGTAGACCGCTTCCTCGACATGGCGCGGATAGACGTTGAAGCCGCCGCACAGGATCAGNTCCTTCATCCGGTCGATGATGAAGGTGTAGCCGTCCTCGTCCATATAGCCGACATCGCCGGTGCGCAGCCGGCCCTCGACGATGGTGTCGGCCGTGGCCTCGGGCCGGTTCCAGTAGCCTTTCATCACCTGCGGGCCCACGATGCAGATCTCGCCGTCCTCGCCGATGCCGAGAATCTTGTGCGGGTCCTCCCGGTCGGTGATGACGAGTTCCGTGTTGGGCAGCGGCATGCCGATGGAGCCGGCCTTGTTGATGCCCTGCAACGGGTTGCAGGCCGCGCTCGGCGAGGATTCGGTGAGGCCGTAGCCTTCCATCACCGTACAGCCGGCGAGCTCTTCGAACTGGGCCTTGACCTCGACCGGCAACGGCGCGCCGCCNGAGATGCACGCCTTGATCGACCGGAGATCGAAGTCCGCGATCTTNGGATGGTTCGACATGGCGTTGTACATGGTCGGCACGCCCTGAAAGCCGGTCGGCTTCTTCTTGTCGATGTCGCGCATGACGTCGTCGAGCACGAAGCGCGGATGGACGATCATCTCCGCCCCCGAGCGGATCGAGAGGTTCATGACCGAGGTCATGGCGAAAACGTGGAAGAAGGGCAGCACGGCCATGAACACATCGCTGCCTTCCTCCATCGCGGTGTTCCACAGATAGGCCTGCTGGACGTTCGCCATCAGGTTGGCGTGGGTCAGCATGGCGCCCTTGGAGACGCCGGTCGTGCCGCCGGTATATTGCAGCACGGCAACATCTTCCTGCGGATCGATTTCGGCCGGCGCATAGTCGCCGCCGTTCGCCGTCAGGTCGGCGAAGCGGACATGCCGCTCGTCGTTCGGAACTTTCGAGATTTCCTTCCGCTTGACCAGCGGATAGAGCAGGCTCTTCGGGAAGGGCAGCACCTCGGCGATCTTGCCGATCACCAGCTTTTTCAGCCGGGTCTTCGGCAGCAGGCTGGCCATCTTGGGATAGAGCGCCTCGACATTCAGGGTGACCATGATGTCGGTGTGCGAATCCTCGATCTGGTATTCCAGCTCCGGCTCCGAATAGAGCGGCGAATAGTTCACCACCGTGCCGCCCGCCTTCAGGATGCCGTAGTAGCAGATCACGAATTGCGGGCAGTTGGGCAGGAACAGGCCGACATTCACACCCTTGCCGACGCCAAGATCCTGAAAGCCCTTGGCCGCGCGATTCGCCAGGTCGCCGATCTGGCTGTAGGTGAACTTGCGGTCGAGGAAATCGAGCAGGTTATGGTTGGGGTACCGGGCGACGGCGCCGTCGAGATTCTCCCACAGCGGCGTAACTTCGAGCTGTGCCCGCCAGTCGATCCCTTCCGGGTAGGTTTTCAGCCAGGGCTTGTCGGCCGCGCCTGCATTTCCGCCTGTTTCCGGGGCGGTGTCCGTTTCGGTTGCCATTTTCCGCTTTCCCGAATTTTGGATGTCGTAGGTTCGTGCGGACAACGCTAGAGCATGTCGGTCGAATAGGGAAGCGGACCGGCGCTAGCCGGGCCCCTCGCCGAAGCCGCCGGCAACCAGTTTTTCGAGGGCGTCGAGCGCGGCGGCGGCATCCCGGCCCTCGGCTCGGATATCGATCGTCGTGCCCCGCGCCGCCGCCAGCATCATCAGCCCCATGATGGAGTGGCCGGAAACGGTCGTCCCGCTGCGGGACACGCGGATCTCGCAGGCGAATTGTGCCGCCGTCTTGGCGAAGGCGGCGGCCGCGCGCGCATGGAGCCCCTTGCGGTTGACAATTTGCGTGGTCCCTGACGGCATTGGCGCGGCGGTACCCGGGCTCAGTCCTTGTCGCTCAGCAGGGCGGAAGCGATGTTGATGTACTTTCGCCCGGCTTCCTGCGCGGCGGCGACGGCAGTTTTCAGAGTCTCCTCGTTGCGCGTCGCCGCCAGCTTGATCAGCATCGGCAGGTTGATGCCGGCCAGCACCTCCACCTTCGCCGGCTCCATGATCGAAATG
>JGIcombinedJ30088_10005719_pt1 | contig 10628 bp, 12 predicted proteins | sample PinacodermPK_FD_30088 | JGI IMG/M metagenome (IMG submission 30088) | reverse complement strand
CTGTCCTCTCAACCTTCTTCCCGTGCCCCTTTGCACCAAAAGGAGGAGGTCATGGGACCAACAGCAACGAAGGTTGGAAGCGGTGGCAAGCGCGATGCGGCGAGCGAGTCAGCTGAGCAGCGCCTGAGTGTTCTCGAGTTGGCCCGCGAGTCAGGCAACGTCGCTGAGGCCTGCCGTCAACGAGGGTTGGATCGGACCAGCTTCTACCAGTGGAAGCGACGCTCAAGGCTGGGGTCCCCCGAGGGCGGCGGGGTCCCCCCTTGGGGGGTACAAGGACGGCTTCGAAGGACGAGTTCTTCGGACCGGAGCTTCGGGTCTGGGGGTACGGATTCGCTGGATCAGACTCAGGGCTTTGCAGGTTTGAAGGAGCTGGCGCCGATTCAGGAGAGCCAGCCCCAGACGACACCAGCGGAGACCGTAGCCCGGATCAAGGAGCTAGTGCTGGAGCATCCGGCCTACGGCCGACTCGAGCCGCTGCTCTCTTGGGAAGGGCAGCGGGTCTCGGCGGTCACCATCGAGACCCGGAGAGTCGCTCCTTAGCTCCGACCAGGGCTTGGCCAGCCTCAATCGCTGGCTGGCGCTGGCGAGTGCTGACTCAGACCAAGCACTGGAGCTCACTGGCGAGCAGCTGGTGCTAGCGGCTCAATCGCTGCTCTCGGGAACGCCAGGTTGAGAGCGCAGCCCCGGGTGAACTGTTAGCCGCTGATACCTTTTAGGTTGGCACCCTCAAGGGTGGGGGCAAGCTCTAGCTGCACCCGCTCGTGGACAGTTACGGCTCCTATGCCTTCGGGTTGCTGCAGCTCTCGAAGCAACCCGAGGCGGCGGTGGCGGTCCTGCTTGGCGAGGTGCTGCCCTGCTAGCGCCGGCTCAAGCTGTCAGTGAAGGCGATCCTGACCGATCCAGCGAATCCGTCCTTCAATGGGCGCGAGTTCTGTGGTGGCGAGAGCCATCGCTACCAACTCTAGCTGGAACTTAGTGGGATCGAGCAGCGCCGGAGTGAGATTCGGGCCCGAAGAGCCCCTCCTGCCCCGAAGACGAACGGATTGGTGGAGCGCGGTCCTGGCTGAGTTCTTCCGGATCAAGCTAGCCGAGACCTGCTATGAGAGCGTCGATCTGCTCCCAGCCGATCTCGATACCTGGCTCCACCACTACAACTCTGAGCAACCCCATCTCGGTTACCGAAACCAAGGTCGCAGGCCCATGGAAACTATCAAGCTGTTTGGTGGCTAAGAAGGTTAAGAGGACAGCTAATACATCGAAGGGCTCGTCCATCTGGGCGTGAGTCCGGCTGCTAGTGTCGCCCACCCCGAACACGATGTCTCGCCGATCCTGTCTGGTGAGGATTGGATAGCGAGTTGCGTCGCCCGTCCACACTGTGTGCCCATCCCGTGTGCGTACCCGGGTCACGCCTGGTTGCCAGGCCAGCGAGTGCACGGCGATGTAGGCGCGGTAGGCACCTCCCGAGTGCGGCCGCAACTGAGCCAGTCTGCGGGTGTCGATGGGTGTCCCGGCCGCTGCGCCAAGGGGGACGGTCACGGCTAGGACCATGGTCGCATCCAAGTGTGCGTCTTTACCCAGCAGATACGTTGCCACCATAGGCCACCACTCTGCCCCACCCGGTAGCGGGATGAACCGGTCCCTGCTCTCCCGCAGCGCCTGTCTCAAGCGGGGCCAGTCGTGGCGTCGCTCCCAGCCGTTCGGCCACAGCGCATCGCGCATGTCCCTGACCGAGGGCGCCATCTCTACTATCCTGTACTCTCGGTCGTCCAGCCCCACCAGCGTCGTGAGTGGATGAGGGGGCCGGGGTTCCGGTAGTCCACACCAGGCGGTGTGCACCTGAGCCACGCTGAGAGGGCCTTAGCTCTCCCCCTCTCTCGGTATCACCGTGCCCACCAGGGGTTCTGCTTGCGAGCGGTTGATACCCTGGAGATAGTGTCGCAGCTGGCCCGCCTCGCGCTCAGCGACTTCGCTGCTCTCGCCCTCGAGGTCGCGCAGCCGCCTCTCCAGCTCTTCTCGCTCCATTTCGGATAGGACCGGCCTCACCCAGCTCCAGAGCACCAGCCACTGTTCTGGCCCGGGAGCGTTTGCCAGTTGTAGGCCGAGCGCCGGGCCTAGAGGATCGCCCCCGAGACCTCGATCAGGTAGTCAGCGAGATTGCGGGGGGTTGGTATCATCTCATCGGAACACTCGTCACCGTCGTGATCCAGGTGCCAGCAGCGGCGGGACAGTACCTCGAGGATCTCTTCGGAGGTCGTTGCTTCGCAGAGCGTCATCAGTCCTTAGTCCTTCAGGAAGTCGGAGGTGTCACCCTCACGCGTCTTCCGTCTCTTCATGGTCTGTCTTCTCTGCAGCATTGGCCTCAGCCTGGAGTCTCTGTTTGAAGTCGAGTACCGCGTCCTCGCTGGTCAGGTACCCTTTGGCCTCGAGGCCGAGATAGCTTTCTGCTTGTCCTTTCCCTTCGGAGATCTCGGCTAGCACCGCCCCCCAGCCCGGGCGGCCGTGGTTACTCTTGAGGCTCTCGAGTAGTCGCTCACCCTCGCTGATCCGGCGCAGGTAGAGGACATTCCGGGCCGCATCAAACCAACTGGCTGAGCCTGCTACCGCACCCGGACCCGGGTCGCCACCCCAGCGGGTTGAGGTCCGAGCCTCCTTCGTGTCGTGAGCTACTAGCAGTACACCGGTCCCGGCGGCCTCAGCCTCTTGGGCAAGCGCTCTGAGAAACGCCCTTACCGGTACACCCTCGGAGGTACTCAGGTTGGCCAGGGCGACAGAGGCCGGATCGATTACCACCAGCGCCGGCCTGAGGGCCCTAACTCGCTGCCACAGCGGTGCCCAGCTTGGTGACGGTCCCGACTCACCCCGCCGCTCCGGACCTGCTACCCACAGCGGCTCGGCCTCCTCCCAGAGGTGGATCTGTCCGGTCCAGTCGCCACCCTTCCGGTTCCTCTTGTCTGGGCTATCATCTACTCGGAGGACGCTCAGCCGGTGGTAGAGCCGAACGGCTGAGTCCTCGTAGCTCACCAGCACCGTGCTCCCGGCCCGGATAGTCAGTCCGCAGGCGTAGCCTTCCGCTCGCTTCTCGTTCGCAGCCACCGCCGCGGCCTTGGCTAGAGCCAGCGTCAGGTAGCTCTTGCCTGTTCCCCCGGGAGCGCTGAGCAGGGTCACCTCTCCTACTGCTAGCGCCTCGCTCGGCCACCGCTCTTTCCCTTTACTCTCCGGTAGGGTTTGCCAGAGGACTCGTGCCGGGGGCTGGGAGTCCTCCCACGCCTCGAGCATCTTGAGCTCTACACCACCCGGCAGGGCGGTGCGCAGGATCTCCCTCGCTTCGTCATCGCTCCCAGCCTTGGTCGCCCGATCGAGCAACTCCCGGTCCTGTCACCAGGGGGGCTCAGTCGCCGGCTCTCCCAGCACCATGCGCTCGAGCGCCTCCTGGTGCTGGTGGAGCTCCTGACGCCCCTCGTTGAGTATCTTCTGTCTCTGGTCGAGATCTCCTGTCCTGGTGGCTTTGTCTAGCTCACGCTCTTGCCGTGCCTGCGCTTCCTGGAGGGCCCGTAGTCGTGCCCGCAGGTCGGTGCTCATGTTTGCTGGCCTAGGGTCGGACAAGAGAGGTTGAGCAGGTCATCGCCGCGTGCTGCGGCGGCCAGCAGCCCGTATTTCAGGATTTCCCATCCTGGCGCGGGATGTACTGGGACTAACCTTCTTCCTGCGTGGTCAGAGACCATCTCACGTTACAACTCCCAAGCGGGTTATCCTTGCCAGAAGCTTTTAAGGAGAGACCTGTGACCGAATGGCAACGCTATCTCGACGACCGCCAGGACACCTTCCTCGACGAACTCATCGACTTCGTCCGCATCCCGAGCATCTCGAGCCTGTCGGAGCACCTGCCCGATGTCGAGCGTGCGGCCGAGTGGGTAGCCGCCCGGATGAGGCAGAGCGGAATCGACAATGTTGAAATCCTACCTACAGGTGGTCACCCGGTCGTGTATGGCGAGCATCTGCACGCGCCCGGAAGGCCGACCCTGCTCATCTACGGCCACTTCGATGTGCAGCCGGTCGACCCGCTGGAGCTGTGGGAGCACCCCCCCTTCGAACCCCACCTCGAGGAAGGTCGCCTCTATGGGCGGGGTGCTACCGATGACAAGGGCAACATGCTCATCCCCCTGCTGGCGGTAGAAGCTCTCCTAGAGACCGCAGGGGAGTTGCCGCTAAACCTGAAGTTCCTGTTCGAGGGGCAGGAGGAGATCGGGAGCCCGCAGCTTCCAGACTTCATCGAGGCGCAGCGCGAGCGTCTGTCGTGCGACCTAGTGGTGAGCGCCGACGGGATGCAGTGGGATACCGATCAGCCCGCCATCTGGGTCGGGCTCAAAGGTCTCTGCTCACTGCAGGTCGAGGTGAAGGGGGCCGATCAGGATCTCCACTCGGGCTCCTATGGCGGCATGGTGCAAAACCCCATCCACGCGCTCACTACCATCCTGGCGAGCATGCGCGACCCTGGCGGCAGGATCCTGGTCGAGGGGTTTTACGACGCGGTTGTAAACCTCAGCAACGAGGAGCGCCAGCAGATCGCCAAGATCCCCTTCGACGAGGCCGAAGAGGCCGCGCGGCTCGGGGTGCCCACCCTCGTAGCCGAGGCGGGCTACACTCCGCGGGAGCATAGCTGGGCCCGCCCCACCCTCGAGGTCAACGGCATCTGGGGCGGCTTTCAGGGTGAGGGCACCAAGACGGTACTGCCCAGCGAGGCCGGCGCCAAGATCACCTGCCGGCTGGTGGTCGACCAGGACCCGACCGAGATCGCCGAGGCGGTCCGGCGCCATGTCGAACTCCACACACCGGCGGGGGTGAGGGTCTCGGTGACCCAACGGCCCGACAGCGCCTGGCCCTACCTGATCCCGTGGGACCACCCCGGCAACCGGGCGGCACACACTGTCCTCCGGGAGGTCTACGGCAGGGAGCCCTTCTACGTCCGGACCGGTGGCAGCATCCCCTTCTGCGCGCTGATGCTGGAGAAACTCGGCGTCTACACCGTCAACTTCGCCTTCGGGCTCGGAGACGAGCAACTGCACGCGCCCAACGAGTTCTATCGGCTGGCAAGCTTCGCCCGCGGTCAGGGGGCGTACGTGCGACTCCTGCAGCGGCTGGGCGAGACCGGTCTGGAGGGATTGTAGCCACGCTCGCCAGCGCCATCTCCCCCGGCGAACTAGGCGAGCGCCGGCGCCGGGTCCTCGAGTTGGCCGCCGCGGAGGGCGCCGCTGGACTGATCTTGTGGAGCAGCGCCCGGGTGTTCTACCTCTCCGGCTTCGCCTTCGTGCCGACCGAGCGGCCTATCGCCCTGCTTATCTCCGGCTCGGGCGAGAGCGTCCTGTTCGTTCCGCGGCTCGAGCTCGAGCACGCCGAGACGTACGCCCAACTGGACCGGGTGGTGAGCTACCCCGAGTATCCCGACACCAGGCACCCCTTACGTCGCCTAGCCGAGTTGCTCGGGGAGCTGGAACTCGGCACCGGCAGACTGGCGGGGGATAGCGATGGCTACCCCCACATCTTCGGCTACCGCGGTCCCAAGCTCTCCGAACTCATGGAGGTCGAGTTTGTCCCCATAGGCGACGCTATCGACGACCTGATGATGATCAAGAGCGCTGCCGAGGTCGAGTTGGTGCGGGAGTCGGCCCGATGGGCGAGCCGCGCCCACCGGCTGCTGCAGGACTACACCCGGCCGGGGCTTACCGAGACCCAGGTAAGCGCCCGCGCAGGCATCGAGGCCACCCAGGAGCTGCTAGCCGAGTACGGCGACCACTACCGCGCCCACGCCTGGGGCAGCAGCGGCCCCCACGCCGGTTACCGAGGTCAGATCGGTGCCCACGGGGCGCTTCCCCACAGCCTCGCCACCAACGCCTCGTTCGGCGCCGGGGACACCCTGGTAACCGGCGCCAGCTGCCCGATGTTCGGCTACTTTAGCGAGCTCGAGCGCACCATGATCCTGGGCGAACCGAGTGCCGCGCAGCAGCGCTACTTCGGCCATATGCTCGCCCTTCAGGAGCTGGCGATCGACCGGTGTCGCGCGGGGGTGAGCTGCGCGGCGGTCGACACCGCCGTACGCGACTACTTCGACCGGAACGGTCTCATGCCGCTGTGGCGCCACCACAGCGGCCACGCCATCGGGATCCTCTATCACGAGGGGCCGTTCCTCGACATCGGCGACGAGACCACCATCGAGCCGGGGATGATCTTCACCGTCGAGCCCGGGCTCTACGTCGAGGGCCTCGGCGGCTTCCGCCACTCCGACACCATCCTCGTCACCGACGGCGACCCTGAGTTCCTGACCGACTACCCGCGCGACCTAGGCAGCCTTACGCTTCCGCTCGATCCGCTCGACTAGGGTCGCCGGTCGCAGGATTCCGGCACCGCAGCCAGCGCCGCCAACTCGGAGAGCCTGGCGGGGGGCAACCTTGGTTCCACCAGAACCGCCCCCCCGGTCCACCCGCCGGGGGGCGGTAGGATGGACCGCGTGAGCACCGCCGACCTCCCCGCCTGGAAGGCCCTCGAGGAACATGCCGAGACAGGCTCCAACCTTCAGCTACGCGAACTGTTCGCCACCGACCCCTACCGCTTCGAGCACCTCTCCCTCACCGTCGAGGGTATTCTCATCGACTACTCCAAGAACTTGGTCACCCAGGAGACGATCCAGCTGCTCCTGCGCCTAGCCGACGAGGCAGGTCTGCTCACAGCCATCGCTGCCATGTTCTCCGGCGAAAAGATCAACACTACCGAGGACCGGGCGGTTCTGCACGTGGCGCTGCGCAACCGCTCGAACCGACCGATCCGGGTGGGCGGCGAGGATGTGATGCCGGCGGTAAACCGGGTGCTCAAGCAGATGCGACGCTTTAGCGAAGCGGTGCGCTCCGGCAGCTGGCGCGGCTACAGCGGCAAACCGATCCGAGACGTGGTCAATATCGGCATCGGTGGCTCTGACTTAGGTCCCAAGATGGTCACCACCGCCCTTGCACCCTACGCCGGGCCACTTCGGGTCCACTTCGTCTCCAACATCGACAGCTCCGACCTGATCGAGGTGCTAAAGCGGGTCGAGCCGGAGACCGTACTGTTCCTGGTGGCCTCGAAGACGTTCACCACCGAGGAGACGATGACCAACGCCGCCTCCGCCCGTTCCTGGCTCTTAGCGAGCGCTGGAGACGAGGGGGCCGTCGCGAAGCACTTCGTAGCCCTCTCGACCAACCGCGCCGCGGTAGCGACCTTCGGCATCGACCCGGGGAATATGTTCGAGTTCTGGAGTTGGGTGGGGGGCCGCTACTCGCTGTGGTCAGCTATCGGCCTGTCGATTGCGCTCTACGTCGGCATGGACGCCTTTGAGGAGCTGCTCGAGGGGGCGCACCGGATCGACGAACACTTCCGCAACGCACCCCTAGCGGTCAACGCCCCGGCAATTCTGGGGCTGCTAGGTATCTGGCACAACAACTTCTTGGGAGCCCAGTCTCACGCCATCTTGCCCTATGATCACTACCTTGCGCACTTCGCCAGCTACTTCCAGCAGAGCGATATGGAGTCGAACGGCAAGCAAACCACCCGCGACGGCACGCCGGTGAGCACCTCGACCGGTCCTGTCATCTGGGGCCAGCCGGGTACCAACGGCCAGCACGCCTTCTATCAACTGATCCACCAAGGGACGAAGAGGATCCCCTGCGATTTCCTGGCAGCGGCGGTGAGCCACAACCCGCTCGGCGATCACCACGAGCGACTTCTGGCCAACTTCTTCGCCCAGACGGAGGCGCTGATGAGGGGTCGCACAGCCGAGGAGACGCGCGCCGAAATCGAGGCCGAGGGGGTGACCGGCGCCAGACTCGAACTCCTCACGGCAGCCAAGACCTTCGAGGGCAACCGGCCCACAAACTCGCTGCTCTACCGCCAGCTCACACCCCGGACGCTGGGCTCGCTGATCGCGCTCTACGAGCATAAGATCTTTACCCAAGGGATCATCTGGGGGGTCAACTCGTTCGACCAGATGGGGGTAGAACTCGGCAAACAACTCGCCAAGGCTCTGCTTCCGGAGCTCAAAGGACCTGGAGTAGTGAGGGGCCACGACAGCTCCACCAACGGCCTCATCAATCACTACAAGGCGCTACGCGACGACTAACTGCAGCGCTCCTCCGATTGAGTGTCTGAGGCACCTCTTCGATTCGAGGCCGACCCCCTTCATCAAACACCCGCCACGGATCACAGCCTGAGGAGTTCCGGCGGGGAGCGGCGATCTACGGCTCAGGGTTTGACCATATCCCCGTAGCGCACCCACGACTGCCACAGGTTGACGACCCGAAGCCCGCGCGTCCGGGCGAAGGTGATCGCTTCGCGCACCTGGAGATCCTCACCATCCCACAGGGTCAGCAGGAGGTCGCTCCGGCTCACCATCCGCTCCCGGGATTTGCGGAGCTTCCAGGGTTCGTACCCTCCCCCAAACAGGGTAGCGGTCTGATCCGCCTTGCCCAGCAACCGGCCGAAGCGCTGGCGATGCTCGAGGCTCCAGTTCGACTGCACCCCTTTGAACCCCAGAATTACCGTGAGCGGGAGCCGGAGGTCGAGCGCTGCCTCCGCGAGCGCCGTCTCCCAACCGAGTGTCAGCCCGCTCATCACGCCGGCAGCCCGGTGACGCCTCAAGGCAGCAGTCGCCAACCGGGTGAGATTCCGGTGCAACTGTTCGAACCACTCCCCGTTTGCCATCGTATAGATCGCTTTCCCCTGGTAGGTGAGACCTTCCGGCCGCGGCGCCGCGCCCGCTACCAGGGGAGGGGGCGGAAGATGCTCGACCTGGATGGCGGGAGAATCGTCCCACGAGATGACTACCTCGCTCCGCCCTTCCCCATCCTGCAGGACCGGTAGCGAGAGGGCCCTCATGGAGGTCGTCTCGCGCACCATGACTCTATCTTGAGTCTACGCGCCAGCGGCTAGGAAGTGCCAAGGATCTGACGGAGATCCTAACGGTCGCATGGTGACGAACCGGGCACTTGGCCGCTTCGGGACAAGATTCCGCTCCTTCTCCTCACCCATGAGGGGGCAAACACCGGCTGGGGACACTGCAGACCAGACCGCAGGAGAGAGTGGGCGTGGGGTAACGAGCTAGGCTCTGTCTGAAAACTCTTCAAGGCCGACGGATTACGAGCGCCCTGGGCGATGAGAAAGGTATCTTCTTGGCTCCAGTTTCCGCCAACTACTCACGAATACGGCGTTTTCAGACAGAGCCTAGCTTTGGACCTGACGACTCATCCGGTAGATCCCCTGACGGATAGTTTCCAAACCGCTCTCGGGATCCCGCGCTATCCGCTCGAGGGCGTCGAGCGCCGCAGTTCCAGGCAGACCCAGCACCTCAGCGACATCATCGACTCGAACAATGATCGGCGTCGACGGCTGGGCCAAGAAGGCCATGATCCGAACCACAGGCTCGGCATCTCCCCCACCCGGCTCGGAGTCGCTCGCACCGTGGGGTGGACCCAGACTCCCCGTGGGCGGGACCGGCTCTGGAGTCCCCCTGAGCGGCCGGGGTTCGGGAGCGAGGGGGGCATCATAGCTGGCAGTGGACCAGGGAGAGGGAGTGGGCGCAGGTCGAGGCAGAGCAGAGGCGTCGGTCTCAGGGGCTTGGGGGGGGACTGCCCCCCCTTCCTCCCTTACTCGCTGTCTCACCTCGCGCACCTGGGCAGGGCCGTCGATGATCAGTTCGGGCGTGGCCTCCCCAGGCGGCAGTTGAACCGCCCTCCCAGCGGTAGACCTCTTCTTCGGGCGCCTCAGGGCGTGGATCTCGCCACCCTCATCGTCCAGCAAGAGGACAAGCTTGTCGTTTGGCTGGAGGGAGTGGCGCTCGAAAAAGACCTTCAGGCTCGCAAGGGTCCTGGGAGGTGTGAAAGTCAGAGTATGGGTCTGGTCTCCAACAGGGTCGCGTAACACCACCTCACCGGCCTCGAACAGGCCGAGCATGCTGCCGGGAAGCTCTACCATGCCGCGACGCAGGCACAGGCGCGTGAGATCAAACTCGTACTTCTGGAACCCAGAATCAGAATGATCCTGATCAGCGCTACCGGAAACGCTCATCTTCAGTAGAATACCGCTTCGCAAGTGCAATTCCAAGGGGGGCTCGAGCTCGAGCGAGGGCAGCCCAGCGACAGCCAAGCTCGCTCAAATCTGCCCCAACAGCTTCCACTTGCACACTCCGCCCAAGGCCGGCCCCCGGCCAAGCCAGACACAGACTCGCCGCCGGATCCTTTAGCGGCAGCCGGATCGGCGCCGACGGTCATCGGATACCGTCCCTCCCCNCCTCCCAGCACCCCGGCGGCAGGTTGCGATCACGCCCCGCTGCACGAGCGCTCAGCAGCCCGCCGGGCACCGGCTTGGAAGAGCGGCCCCTCGACCATAGACCGCTGGTCGCGATCAGGGGTATGGTTGGGATCAGATTGGAGTTGCCCACTATGGATGTGCATGTAAGCCACGGGGCTATTCAGGAGACCCAAGCCGACACCCTGATCGTCAACCTATTCGAGGGTGTTACCGCCCCCGACGGGGCTACAGGCGCCGTCGATAGCGCCCTGAACGGGACAATCCGCGACCTCGCCGAGGGGGGAGATCTGAAGGGCAAG
>JGIcombinedJ30088_10005711_pt1 | contig 10643 bp, 10 predicted proteins | sample PinacodermPK_FD_30088 | JGI IMG/M metagenome (IMG submission 30088) | reverse complement strand
CCAGGGTCCAATCGGTCTGCCGCACTCGGAACTTGCTTCGATAGGGATTATCCCCTACATGTCAAGATACAAGGTCCATGCTTTCCTTGACCATCGTGCTCTCCTTACTTGGGATTTGTTCACCTACGATGATAAGGATGACGCGATGGTCTGTCTCTGTACAGCCTACTCTTTCACACCATGTTACGGGACACTGCTGCGTCAACCTGAAGGAGTAGAAGCGCGAGCAAACAGTGCGCGCCAATGAATTCCATGCACCTGCCCGGAGCTATGAATGACCGGAAGCGTGTTATTGGGCACATTATCAGCAGTTACAGCCATTGCCTGCAAGTCACCGAATCCGCTAGGCCAATGCGGGGAAAGGTGTTTACCAATCTGTTCAACGATCAGATCCTTAGCCCAAGCGCGGTGTTCGGAATCCGGAAATACGCGACTACTCTCGGTAAACGCTCTGTCCCGCTCCCCTAGAGTCTCCCCGGCCAATGCTATTGTGGGAAGCCAATCGGGCCCAGATGCACGTATACTCTCGAGTGCCCCTTGGAAACCGACGCCTAGGATTACACTCAGAACCACCGAATTTCCTTGCTGATTCCTCATGTGGCAGGTATCCCGTAATGAATCATCCGCGGCGAAAACTCCGATCAAGTTATCCAGTATCTGCCGGCCGGTCCCCGAGAAGTCGTCACAAAACAGAATCACGCGCGTTTCTTCGTTTGCCGCTAGGTAGTCTGCCACTTCTCCCATAGGGAGAGCCTTTTGCCTACTGCCGGCTCCTATTAGATGAGCCATGTGAGGCATAACTCCAGAGGAGCTCTTGATTGGGCCAAGGGGGTTGACCAAGATGGCTCTAATGCTTGGAAGAGTGTTGTCCGCGGTGGAAGGATCCCAACCATTAACGACATTACTTTTCACAAGCTCAGTGCATAATGCCGCATAAGCCTTTCTAATCAGTGCATGCATGCAGTCGGACGAAAAGAAATATCTCTGAGAAATTGCCTTCGCGATGTCCAGTCCGGTTGACCAAGGGTCGAACTGCCTGTCACGTGAGACTTTTGGGAATTGACTAACCCATTCGTACACGTCGCTCGCTTCTATTGAACGACCGACGTAGGATAGACCTTGTGCGCAGTGGTAACACTCTTGTCGCCGATGGTTATCGATAGCCGACATTCCTGGGCTGCCCACTCTCTCAAGTACCCGCTCACATGCACTGGCCGTAACCCGCTCACCAGAGGTGGCAAGGGCAATCAGCGATACAACTACCTTGCGTAGTTCCTCTAAGTCTCCGGGCCACGGCCGACTGATGAGTAGCTCCCTGGCATCCTCTGCCAGGGATACCCCGTCGAAATTGACTCTTGAGGCTTGCGATACGAACCAGTCTATAGCGGCGGAAACTTCACTAGGTCGCTCGTTCAATGGCTGCAATTGGACAATACGATCATAGAATGAAGCCTTGAGCCATTGGGGAACCACCAGATCTACTCTATCTATCCAGTCGGCGGTAATCGACGCGATCACTCTCGTGCTAGTATCCAGCTCAACAGAGTGACCTTCAATATTCACCGATTCCCCTTTGAGAAATGCTGGGATCCAATTGGAATCATTGGGGCCGCAGCGGTCAATGGAGTCCAGGAATAACGTTCCCCCGATGGCACGCTGCACTGCACCAACCGGGAGGTCCGGATCGTAAAATGAGAATTCATCATAGAAATAAGCCGCCGGACCAAATAATTGGGTCCGAAGTTCAGTGGAATCCGGTGTACATGCAACGCGTTCCAAGTTGCCGCCGCCTGCCGTCTCGTGAATCTCTCTGGCACACTGCATCTGTAGACTACCTGGTGTTCCGACTAATAATAGAGGAGAAGACCCACTTCCAAGCTGAAGCGCCTTCTGCACAGATTCCGACCATGGGGAGAGAGGATCGGACACGGCAAATCTCCCATTAGCATTTAGTCGATCATTGATATTAGGCGGCGACTCGTTGGCACTGCGAGTGGTCCGTTAGTTTCGAATACCACGTGACATTGCCTGACGTCGCCGGCTCTGGGCTGGACTTCAAACCATCTAGGCCGCGTCAATATCCGTTGCCCACTCATCTCCGGTACTTCCCCGTATGCCACCCAGTTTGACTGGAAATGTTGAATCCTCACACTGGCTTGCCTTCCTTCGGTGGGGTGAGAAACATCGCGCCAAAATGAGGTTAGACGTGTAGGCTGGAGATCTCCGGACACAAATCTACTCCTTAGGTCTCTAAACAGATTGAAGCCTCTTGCATAATCCCCAGTTTGATAGCAGAGCACGGCTTGCGAAAACCTCAATCCAGAGTGCCAGCGGAAGGGTAGCGTATCCAATTCGTCCAGAAGGTCTAGTCGGAGCTGAAAATCGTATCGTTTATCCAGAAGAGCTGAAACTACCCGGTACAGCAGAAATATGGAACGCCAAGAGTGATTATCGGCTGGTCCGGTGTAAGTTTCCAAGAGAATGTCAAATGCTTGAGCTAGAGAGCTTGCAGTTCCGGATTCCCAATCCTTACTACTGAGGTGGCCTAGTGTTCGGTGTGCCTTAAGTACGAAACCTATCTCGTTGCCCTCGCTTATCAAATTTTCTATATGGCGTTCCGCTTGATGAGGATCAGTAACATTCCACGCGTTGTTGCGTTCCATTTCGATATAAGACACATCTTTTTCGGACAAGGAATCGGTCAATAGGGCTGCTTCTTCGGCTTGGGCGAGATAACTCAAAGCATTGGCGATTTCGGGGAGCGCTACGGAAGAATCTCCGACTTCGCGGGCGTGTTCAATCAATCTATGAGCGTACGCTGACAGAACGACGAAATTGTCGGAACCGAAACGTAGAGCCAAGTCAAACGCATCAGCTGCTGATTGCCAGATGTCCTCGGCACGCTCTCCTTGCCCATCGCTGCGAAGTGTGCGGCTTAACTCAGAACGCGCCACCCCCAGGCTGTTGTAAATGTTTCTGGGATGCTCTCTTCCACGTTGGTTTTCCGCCAATTCACAGGCCAGAACTAGCTTTTGAATTGACTGCGTATAAAGGAATATCTTTTCGGAGGTGTCCTCGGCGTTTCTGGCTCTGAAGCTGAGCGCTCGGGCCCAGTGATGTTGCGTTGATGCACTTCGGCCGGCTATGACTGACGGTATATGGTCCAGAGTTTCAAGAAGAACGATAAGACGATCGTTCGCGAATGTCTCAAATCGCTCAACTCTCAGGGTCTCAAAGACAAGAGCTTCGACCAACCACGAATCAGCAACTGGGCTTGCCTCCAAGGTCTCTAGCAATCCCCAGCATTCTCGCAACCGACCCTCCCAGCCCTCTACGCTAAGCTGGTTGAGTAATTGGATGGCAATCAAACGATGCTTAAAGCTGATAGTCTGGTCGTAAAGGTGTTCCTCAGAGTCTCCCCACTGTAGTAGGTCTTCCTTTTCAGAGATCTCACGGAGCGTCCGGATGATGTTTGTGTCCAGCATCTTAGTCGTGCCGATACTACGAAGCAAGGGAACAAGAGGAACTGCGATCCCGAAACTGGAAAATGCCGCAATATACCGCACTGCATGTCTTGCTTCAGGGTCTGTTACCCGCTCTTCGAACGTTCTTCCAATCCAGGAGGCAAGATCAAAGTGGGGATTGCTCTCGCCAACGAAGAAACGTAGTGCAATCCAGAAAAGTGATTCAGCAGCACGTCCACCACTTAGAGTTTGTACACTGTGCCTTTCCTGATATGCAAGCCATTCGCTGAATCTTGGAACATGAGGGTGAAGCGGGGCGAATAAATTAGAAAAGTGCTCCGCAAGAGATCGAAGTTCGGCCTCATCTACTAGGCCTCGAAATTCCTCGGCGACGAAATGTTTGCCTTTAGGTCTCCGAGCGGGTGAACCATCGAAGTCATCACCGCCCGGAGGGACTACCGCGATTACAAGCGCATGCCTGCCGCGGGCTGCGAGGGTAGTTGCTAATTCAGATACTTGTTGTATTTCCTTGTGTTGTCGGTCGAAAATTATAAGCGCGGGAACATCTTCCGTACTGGAAGGCTGTCCTCTATTACGTTCTTGCAGCCTATTGAGAAATGCGCCCAATTTCTCAATAGAAAAATTCTGATTGGTTGGTTTGCAAAGTAGTGCCGGGAATCCTGCACAAGCTGCGATAAAGGCCGTGTAACGTAATGCAGTTGTAATTCCAGATCCCGAAGTAGCTGGAATCGTCAATGTAACATTCGCAACCCGATCAGACGTGACCAATTCCCTCAATTGTGACGTGACATAACCGGCCAGGTCAGCATTTGTGTTAGAAAACGGCCGGTAATGTCGGCGAAAAACCATCTCTGATGCAAATGGCAACCAATCGTCTGGTTCGGAACGCCACAGGCGTTCTAATCGGACTGCGTGATCACCGCCTGTTGTCGGCGCCTCTAAATCTGCGATCCGTATGAGATCAAATTCTTGGTCGATTCCAACGAGATCTTCTTCTCGAAGTTCGAAAGTGGCTCGCCCATATCTAACGCCAAGCCGAGGAGCTGCCCCATGGAGGGGCGCATCTACGCTCGCCAATGCGTCGACAAGGTCTGTCTTGGTGCCAATAAGAAATTGGATATCGACTCTTCCCGAGTGCTTCAAGTCGTCCGGTATTGGCGACTCAGGAGGCCACAAAATGACCAACATGCTATTTGAGGGAATAAAATCAATGGCAATCCTCACTGTTTCTAGGTCAGATGAATCGAGAGCACCCACAACTAGTAGAACGCGCCCTGGAAAATTTTCCAATCGACGGACTAGGCCCATCTTGTAAGCTAGGCGTCGTGCCGGCGACCCTCCGAAATTCCCTTCGGGATCGCCCAGACGATTGGTTCCATTGACTTCGTATATTGGCAGGAAACGTCGGCGATCAATCTGCCCCTCGACGTCAGGGTCGGAAGAAAGTCGATACGGTAGCCTCGTTTCAGATGCCCCTGTGTCTTGGTTCTGAGAATTTGCGGTATGGTTTACGGCATCGTAGAAATGGTCGACGACAGATTCTGTCCAACAGGCTTCCCAGAATACTTTGGCCATGCCAAAATCATCCGTATTCGGATCAGACCGATAACTGGAGAGTACATCTGCAGGTGACGCAGAATCGTTCTGAGGCGGGACCCCTGGCACCATCTCTGATCTCTGACAGACCCAAAGCAAGGCCTTACGCTCTAAGAGCGCTGAAATTAGTCGATTGGGAAGCTCGATGGACATTTCACACCTTCCTAATCTGAGTCTGTTCTTCTTGTTCACATGCAACTTGAAGGATTGTCAATGCGATACCCACCTTGTGAATGATAACTGACTTAGTAGATTTCGCAACTGGTATGGAATTGAACTTTCTTGCTTATCTGTCTACTCTGTCAATGGCGGTGCAATGATGGACCACCGCGGTGTCGCTGTTCAGGACAAATATCAGTGTGAGTGACCAGCATAAAGGAGCATCATTTCGTAATGCTGCTCTTGCTCAGAATACACTGCGTCGGTGATCAACATCATCGCTATTCTCTCAGGACGATGAGACCCTTAGTGAAATTGAAAGCCTCCCTTGATGGGACTAATTCGGTAGCACAAATCCTCGCTGTCGCTCAACGGCGAATGCTCAGCCCAATAAAATTCATGACTGAACGTCGAGTGCTAGCGAGGGTATCCGCCTATATGACAAGAGAAAAGGCTCCTTCAGGTGGTAGGTTCTACATTCGTCCAGATGAAGCAAGCAGGGCTTCAGATGCATTTGATGAGCTGAGGGTGAGATGTTCTGGCACCTGTTGCGTGCGAAATTGTGTATTCAGTGGCACGAGGATGGCTATACGGAGACGAACGAATGGCGAATGACGCGCTTCTAACGGTAAGAGACCGGGAAGAATTGCTATCCTGCGTATACGCCCACGCTGTGGCAGCGCAGGCCGGCTATAGCACGGCTGTTTATGACTATGATAGGGACGGCGTAGATTTACGAATTCAGGCAGGCGGTGATATGCGCCCTGCCATTGAACTTCAGATGAAAGCGACAATTAACTTACGCACGGCGCGTGACGGAGACTTTAGATTTGAGTTAAAGCGAAGGAACTACGATCTGTTACGCATAAATACGCAGACACCGCGCCTTCTGGTGGTGCTTGACCTGCCCAAGGATAAGACGCAGTGGATGACGATCTCCAATGACGAACTTGTACTCAAACATCGAGCCTACTGGAGAAATCTTAAAGGATGTGAGGAAACTGACAATCGCGCATCTGTCACTGTCAGAATCTCAAAGGGGAACCTGTTCGACGTCAAATCTCTTCGTGATCTGATGGAACAGTCCCGGGGAGGGACAATTCAATGAATACCGCTATACGGGACACAAACGCCTTGACCGCGGTATCGCCTGGGGCTTTGTCAGCTTACGCCCTATCCGAGGGCTGGGCTAGGACCGAGTCCTATGGGGAGCATTCCGACGTGTATATTGCCAACGGAAAACCAGAGGTGATATTGCCGAAAACACAGGATCTCGGAGACTACCCTTATGTCGTGGCAAAACTCATTGAGATATTCGCAGGTGTCGCTGAAACGGACGAGTTTTCCCTGTATCGTAACCTCATTACGGCAGACCGCGATGTAGTGCGGGTGCGTGCGAATGGAGAAGTCGATGGGTCAATCGCGTTAAACGACGGGATAGATCTCATGAGGGGAGCCCGTGACATGTTTCTAGCCGCAGCTTGCTCGTTGAGTGCTCCACGTCCAATCTATCGATTGGGTGCAAACAAGCAAGCCAATAGTTATATCCGTCGCGTACGCCTTGGGCAAACCGAGCAAGGTAGCTTTATTGTTACGATGTTGACTCCGCGCGTTTCATCCCTGCCTCAGGAATTGGCTGAGTTCAATGTTGGCTTCAGTGACCCCGTTGAAAGACGGATGACGGTGCGACTAATAGAAGCTCTCAACTTTACACGTTCCGCCACTGGCGAAATTGCGGAAGACGACTCTTACAATTTTGGAGAAGCCGTCAGAAGTGGGGTGAGCGCAAACCTTTGTGAGGCACTGGCTCAGATGGTGGGGCCGTTTCCAGCCCTAGACGTGAGCCTGACTTGGGCACGAACACGCCCCAGGGACAAGTCGCGTGAAACGGTCTCCTTTTTTCAAGAGGATGCTCCATATCTGACCAGGGCGGCCAACACACTCCGTAATCGTGTGCCTAGATATAACGTACGACTGACTGCCTCTGTACAGAGACTGGAGCGTGATGCTGGTGACACACGAGGAACAGTTATATTACGGGCATCCATCGAAGGAAAACCGGCATCAGTCAGAGCTGTATTGAATCAAAGAGATTACGCGCGAACTATCCAGGTGCATAATGATAGGGCCTCTGTCATCGCAGCAGGGGATTTGGAACGAGTTGGACAGCGCTGGCACTTGCGAAATCCTAGCATTGTAGATGTCGTCCCGGGTTGATATTGGGTTGAATTTAATGCCCAGTCATCGAACCACTGGAATATCTGTCCAAGTCCCTCGTTGCCCACCCGTTCGATTAAGCAGTTGATCGTGGAATGGTAAAACATTTCGTCGTCTATCGTCAGGAAACTAAATCAGCGGAAGGCTAGGTTCTCCGGTATTGCGGCACATAGTCGGCGGAAGGATGAGCGTAGTACGGGGAAGAGATGAGCAGCGCTCTGACGAGCACTTCAGGATGGACGGCGGGCCTGTCGTTGTTCCGACAGGGGTAGACTTCAAGCAGCTCGACGAACTTCCGGAAGTCGAACTGCTCGTCTATCTGAATGAGGACATAATTGGGCTCTATGAAATCTCTGAGACGCTTTGTCGTGAACTGAAACAGCGTAGAGTCTTAACTGGGGCGGTCCAGTGGGTTTAGCATCGCTTGACTTCTAATGCTAGATGTTCGTGCCATTCTACGCTGCCAACATGTTCCCCTTCAACTTAGGTTTTTCAACAGGTCGATGTCTCCGCCGTTCAAAGCAATCGAACTCGCAAGTGCAGTTGAAATTGGTGACAGCGATTTCATGGCGAACGAATTATGCCAGTTATTCTATGGTGGGTGGCCCATACAATTCGACGAACTGACTCCGGGTGACATCAGGGCCATTTTGTCCAAGCTTGAACATGCTTCGGTATCAATTGCGGTTACAGAGCCATCAGAATAGAAGAATTGCCTATCCGTTACGAATTAGTCAGTCAGATACTGAGCGAAGAGTCCAAGTCTGATGATAGGATGGACCTAATGACCTACGGCGGGGCGGCTTTTGATCCACTTCTCTATCTCTTCCTTCCGCCAGTCAATCGAGCGAGATTCAGAGTTCCCCAGTTCAGCCGACCGCATTGTGAATTATGTCCAGCCATAAACGGTCCAGAGGAGAGAGGAAACGTCGAATGATCGTGCTCAGGCACTCCCATATCCGCTCCAGCCACCTTCAAGCGCCTATCTGACGTTCCGAAGACCTTGCTTCTTCGTTGCAACACTCCGTCTAATGCCATACAATGGGGCGAACACAGATATTTGAAACACCCGTTCTTTCCCGCCGCGTGAGGCCGTAAATCACCGGCGACAGTAGTATCTTCAGACCAGAATTTAAGTCAGAAGTCAAAACAATGCTACCATGTTAGTAAGGGGTTTCCTAAGTGGGAACTTCCAACGGCTGTTCAATTGGCATCACTACGAAATTCCGCAGTCGGTAGCTTTCGTTGCACAGGTCCGACATCACTCTTAGGATGACATGAAAGAGGGGAAGCCACCATGACCACCGAGCACACGACTGGTCGCTTTTCTGGTATCGAGCGGCCCATCAAGATTGGTGATTTCGAGGTTCAGGTCCAAATCATCCCGGAGGACTATGAATGGCCTTCGTCCACGCTTGCCCTGACCGAAGTCGAAAGGGCTTGGCTTGAGGCGTATTGTATACAGCTTCAGGAGCATTTCCCTGACTGCGTTGAGCAGGTGATCGTTTATGGGCCACGGGCTGAGGGCTTTGTCCATAGTGACCTGGAACTGAACACGCTCGTGGTTATCTGTGAAGATGATGGCTCTGTGGCTCACCGAGTCAGTGACATCGGACTTGAGCTTGATATGTCCGATTACTTCGTCGCGCCCTCCATAGCCGTTCGTACCTCTTCGGAGTGGGATGAAATCAGGCAGCACGGAGACCCTCTTTTCCGGCCAGCGATCGATGCTGGAGTCAAAATTATATGACGGTAGGCGGCGGTGGAGCATTGTGGCAGTTGGCTGAGGACAATCTGAAGGCCGCGCGACTTTGCCATCTGAATGGCTATTACAGAATAGCCGTCTCCCGGTACTACTATGCAGTAAAGTACGCAGCCCAGGCAGTTCTACTGCACACCAAGCAGATCCAAATAAAGAGTCATCAGCAGTGGCTGAGGACATTTGGACTAGAGATGGTAAAGACTGGCGAAATCTGCGCGAAATGGGGCAAGGAACTCAGCCAGTTGTTTGAGCTTCGCAAGAATGCCGACTATTCCCTGCTGGCCAGGATCGACCAGACGACTGCGGACGATGTCCATACCCGGGCGACGGATTTTCTGAATCGGATGCGACCTCTCGTAAGTACCGTTCCCGCAAGCTGAGCGGGCGGACCTTACCGACATCAACGATCTCCTTGACGCAGCTACACTGATGAAAATGACGCTTATTGAACTGGCTGTGAGTTCTGATGATTGAGCCGTTCATGTACCCTGCCAGAAGAGAATGGCCGGGTTGTAACTGACGCGGGAACTGATATGAGTAGTCTGGGAGAAAAGGGAAACTAAACATGGCACACGATGCGAGAAGCGTGGCCAACGAACTAATCAGGTGGGCGCGAGAAGAAGAACACGCCGTCACACCCATGCAGATTCTGAAACTGACTTACCTCTGCCACGCCTGGATGTTGGGACTTTATGGTCGTCCACTGTTTCGTCAACGAGTAGAAGCCTGGATGTATGGACCCGTCGTAGGCGATGTGTACAGGAGCCTCAAGCAATATGGTGGATCGCCCATTAGAACAACAATCAAATTTGTGCAAACTGAGAGCTTCGACGAATACGAGAAGGACCTGATCGAACAGGTCTGGCGAAGATACGGAAATCTATCTGGGCCTCAACTATCCGCAATGACACATGCGCCCGGTACTCCGTGGTCAATAGTCAGGCACAGGCCGGGACGCACGTCAGTCAATAGTCCTATTATCCCTAATAACTTGATCCAAAGACACTATGAGTCCAAGGTTGCGACTTCTGACGACAACGACTGACTGACCTCAGGGCATTCGGATAAAGAGCGCTGACTATGGAACGAGGAGGTAAGGGGTGTTATGACTCTCCGTCTTAACCCGCGACTGACCTCTAAGTTACACTTATCACGGGCATAGGTGCGGCCAATGCACAGTTAGTTGCACTTATGGGGCAGTTGCGACATCCGACCTGCAATTTCCCGCGCAACACCTTCTCCGAGATATTGTTGCATATCGGGGCTAGGTTGTCAGGTTTAAGGAGGGTGCTCAGGTAGGGAGAGGTTGGTCGAATGCAACAATTTGCGGTATTTCCTTGCACGGGCCGTGAGGGGGATTTTCAGGCGGCGTGAACCGTTCAGCAGGATGACGCAACAGTCGGAGAGACTGCCGGTAGCGGAAT
>JGIcombinedJ30088_10005708_pt1 | contig 10647 bp, 9 predicted proteins | sample PinacodermPK_FD_30088 | JGI IMG/M metagenome (IMG submission 30088) | reverse complement strand
GAATACCAGCTTCAAACAGGGTTGAAAACCTTGCCGACGCTTCTTCGCCCTGAAGAAGGCCAGAGCATCTGGTCGAAACGTCGGCAAGGTTTTCAACCCTGTTTGAAGCTGTTATTCGAGAACTCCCCTTTCTAACACAAAACTGTTTTTTTGCGTGGCCGCACACAAATACATATAATATATATGCAAACATAAAGCCATACAAAACCCTAATACTGAAAACAAAGGTGCCCCAAAAATGGAATATAATAATTATCATGATATCAAATAATAATACCAAGCACTAAAGTGCTAAACCCTCAGCGCAAGAAGCCATAGCTATATTATATAGAAAGTGTCAGTACTCCAATCTTATGTTATTTTAGAAGTTACATAGGATCATGCCTTCCTTCAGGCGAACGATTGCACGTAGTTAACATTCAGTGATGAAGATACGCACGTGTGCTATATAGCGTCGCGCCAAACACAATGGCAAAGCCTGTGTAAAAAAACACCACATGGTCAAGAGTAATATCACGTGAATGGATATACGCTTCGGGCGCCTACAAGGGCAAGCAAAATGGTTGACGTTGTGCAATTATGGCTGCCACTCGAATTCCATAGCTCCATGAAGAGGCTGTTTTACGAAAATATCTTGTTTTAAGTCAAGCGATTACAGCGCTGTGGTGATCCATAGGTCTTCCTGGCCGATTCGTCACTGTTTGGAAAAATCGAACCGGACACACACTCACACCCAACTACTGTAACCCTGCAGCACATGCGTGCCGAGAGTTAATAATATTATTATAATGATGTGATAATGATGATATATAACAATAATATTGACACAACATGCATACATGCAAGAAGGGCAATAGCAATGGAGATGCTCACACACTGCCGAGTTATGGGGTTGTACTCTGATAGTAGGGAAGCCCCACCGCGCTTCGTCTAGTGCTCTGTGTGGATGTGCCAGGCTTTCATTGCACATCTTTGGCTGTAGTACAGATGGGAGTTGGACACTTCTGCCTTCTTCCAGTCAATCTCATGCATAAATTATGGTCAACCGCATGTTCTGTTACCGCTGGCTGAGTTGTTTCCTGATGTCAGTGTCCTCTGTGTTCCTTCAGGCAGTGTTCTAGGGTCCTACCTGTCCAAATTTCACCTTGGAACATGAGCCGCAAAGGATTCAGTAGACCACATCAGTTTGTACTGTAGGGGTGTGCGGTCCTTCAGTCTGACCAACGTCTTCCGCAATGTGTGTTATAGTTGGAAGCACGTGCAGAAATAGAGTGGGGCCACTATCTTTCGGATGGTCTCCAATAGGTGACAATAAGTACGGGAGAATGATTGTGGCTGTGGGTGTGTCCTGTTTGGTCCGTTGTGAGCATGGTGGTGGATGCCAGTTTCTCGTCACAAGTCTCCTGGTGTAGCCATTGTTCTAGAGTGCCTTTGCAATATGTGGAATCAGAAGGCAATCTGCCTTTCTTAGATACAATGATCGCACATCATGCTCATGGATACTTGTCAACATGATGTTAAAGAAGAGCACACACACGGAGTAGTACTTGGACTTCCAATTCCATCACCCTCTGGTGCACAAGTTGGCAGTGGCCCGCACCCTGTTTGATCATGCCGAGAAGGTCTACGTAGACTTCCTAGATACAGAGAAAGTGAGGGAACATGTTGCATATGCGCTACACAACAATGGCTACCCCAGAGGTCTTGTGATGAGAAACTGGCGTCCACCATCACGCTCACAATGGCCTGAACAATTACCCGTGTGTACTTACTTAATTCACCTATTGGAGACCATCTGAAGGATATTGGCCCTACTCGGTGTCTGCATGTGCTTTTGACCACAGCACACATTGTGGCAGAGTTGGTCTGACTGAAGGACTACACACTACAGCATGGGCTGGTGTGGTCTAGTGAACCCCTTGCTGCTTATGTGTCAACATGAAATTTGGCCAAACTGGTAGGACCCTAAAGCTGAAGGAGAAGAAGACGGCACTAACATCAGGAAACACAACTCAGTCAGCGGTAGCAAAACATGCGGTTGACCACATGCATGAGCTTAACTGGAAGGAAGCAGAAGTGGTCGACTCCAATATGTACTACTGCCAAAGATGTGCATTGGAAGCTTGGCACATCTGCACGGAGCACCAGTGAAAGCTAGGTCTTTCTGCTCAGTAGAAATGTGCTTTTATATGGATATATGTATACCAGATCAAATAGTGCCTGTATTCATGCCACATGTCCATGTCACTGTGTGAAACATTTCTTACTTCACTATGGTATCTATACTTTAGTGCATCTTTCTTTCCTGGGTAGGTTCAAAGTGTGTGTGTATGTACTTGCTAGTTATTTCTCGAGTATTTTGACATGGAGTGGCTTCTTTCCATTATGTCTTTTGCCTCTGTTACAGGTGAAGTGTCTTCAAAGTGAACACATCTTTGATGTGGTAGGTGTGTAATGCAGTGATCATGCAACTGATCAACTAGATAATCAACTGCTGGTCTCTCCTACACAGTCCTTGATGGCATGCAGAGCTCTGACCTACATGATGGAAGCTCTCCCTCAATCAGTGGTTATTATGAGTGATGCCATACCTGCTCTTATTGATAAGGTAATGCTAGGCAATTACATACATACACACGGTACCTCTCCTCTCCTGTTTCCAGCAGTGTCGTGATAGTCTTATAATCTTCTCAATTCTATTCATGTCTTAAAAGCTCAAGTCGATTGAATGTCTTGATGTTGCTGAACAGGCACTAGTTGCTCTGGAGATCTTATCACGCAAGCACAGCAAGAGAATTTTGGAATTGGTTGGTCGAGGCGCAACATGCTGTTAGCTGACTTCGCTGTACATTATACAGTGACAATGCCTGTGTATCTCTCATACAGGATGGTGTTCGTGCTGCACTGTTGTACTTTGACTTTTTCCCCATGAATTCTCAAGTAAGGCTTTGCACTGTATTTATACCCATGTTGCAGTCCTCCTCGTATGTGCGGAATGCTATATATTCGCCTGTATTTTGTGTGTCTTTGGCAGAGACAGGCCATTTGCATTGCTGCCAACTGTGCTCGATCAGTATCAGTAGCAAACTTCTCTGTTTTTGCCGAAGCTCTGCCTGTGCTCTCCAGTAGACTGCAACATCAGGTTTGTCGGGTACATTGAACTTATATATACCATAATGCCAAGTGAAGATTTCTAAGGTCTGTTTCTGCTTCAGGATGTCAAGTCTGTGGAATGGTGTTGTCTGGCTTTCTCAAAACTCATCAGCAGTCTTTCCAATCAGTCTGTAAGTGTGTGATTATAAGTGGATATGAATGTTTGTTTAATGTATAGTATACAATTATGTATACCACTTTTTATCTATCTGAATCGATCTATCTTGGCAGTGTGCACTTGCAGTTTGTACTGGTAATGGCTAGCCTGATGTATTTAACTACATTAATCAGGTAATCAATCCAGTACACGGTTCAATTGCTTCCTAATAATCCTGTTACCCACAGAACCTGCTGGAGGAAGTATGTGCTCATGGTCTATTGCCTAATTTGCAACAGTTGGTGGGTTGACTAGAATCATGCCTGTTCTGTTTATTGCACTGTGTTTTTGTGTTATGGTCACTGTTTATTCTAATGAATAGCAACTATGTACAGTAAATAAGAGTTATTGTGAGGCAAGTTTATTCTTGTTACATGTACTTTGGTATGGCACGTTGAATAGGTGGTCCCTTTCGGGAAGCAGATCAATCAGTTTCAACTTTGTAGCCATCATTAGCTAACTTACCCAAGTAAATCAGTGATTACTTGTCCAATTCTCTCATCTACATGTTGGATTGCAGCTGGTAGTGTCTCCACCTGTGCTGACTGGCAGCACATTCGTGATGGTGCTGCAGATCATGAGTAAGCTCTGCTACTTTTGCCCAGCCACAAGCGTGAAGCTCATCAAATTGAGTGAGTTGAAGTTTGCCTCTGCCAAGGATTCTTAAGTAATGGCAAACGGGTATCCCCATCCTAATAAATGGATTCCTTAACTTCTTACTTGTGATAGACCTCAAGTTTCATAGTCCCATACTAGAATACCCATGAATAGGTGGTTAGAGTGAGTATCATTCATTACTTTCATTAGTAGAATTGCATAAAATTGACTTAAAAGTATGTTACTGTTGGATCAATAGACACTTGGTAGACAACAGTAAACCTTTCTCAGCTTTGAAAGAAAGAAATGATGTTCATCATCAAATGCCAAGAGTTCATAGGAGATAAAAGTATGCAACCACACATTCGCACACATATAACAGCATGTTTCTAAAATGCCACCGCAAAACGTCACGCGTGAGCATGGTAACACTATTAGTATATGGACATAATGGCAATGAGCGCTTCTTCTATTTCAACCATGATCACAATAAATGTTTACTGACGTTTCGACCACTATACTGTAGCCTTCATCAGAGTACACACTGAGCAAATCACTGAGACTACGTGATTCCATGTACACCAGTGTTGAGTCAAGTTATTTACTGTACTTACAGAACCAATGTACAGTAAGAAAAAGAAACTAAGGTGATAAGTGGGTTCATGCCCATCAGTCTAGGAGCACCGCATACACTCCCTGTTCAAGACTACTTGGTTGTGTTGGATGTACCAGCTCTCCAACATGTAGCATGTGGTGGTGTGCTGGTCATGGTCTAGCAGCTCAGACTGGCTGAGGTCCACTGCCAGTCCAGTATTGAACACATGCTCTGCCAAGGTGGATGTTTGGATGTCTCCATTCTTTAGTTCACGTTGGTGTTCATAGACACGCTGCTTGAGGTTCCTTTCCAGTCTGGCCGATGTACAAGCTTGAGCACTCCACACATGGGATGGAGCACACAACTCCTTTGCGTTCTTCAACTGGTACTGGGTCCTTCGAGCGTACCAACATCTGGCGGAGAGTTTGTAATGGTCATAAGACTACCTATACCCTCAGGAGGATCAGGACGCATTTAAATGCCTCAGATAGCCCACTAATGTAGGGTAGTGTGAGGGTTGTCTTTGGTCTCTCGACCTCCACTTCCTCTCTCCTTCTGCTGGTAACGCAGTGCTTCTGGATGAAACCAGAAGGATAGTCATTACCTCTCAGTGCATTTGTGACACGCTTCTCTTCCTCTGTCCACTCCTCACACGAGGAAAACAAGTTCTCTGTTCTGGTCATCGGAGTTCTGGCAACCGCTACCTTGTGTGCTGTTGGATGATGTGACCTGAGGACAGGTGCTAGTTGGTGTGGGTGTCCTAGCGGTGAACAGAATTGCTGATTGTACTGTCGTCTTCCCTGCGCAGTAGCACATCCAGAAATGCCAGCTGTCTGCCCCTCTCGTTTTCTACCGTGAATTTGATGGATGGTTTAATTCAGTATTCTTGATATAGCATATAGTATGAAAAATTTGTGACGAGGTCATACTTCTGGCGTGCGAGGTTTGTTACACTGTGAGAGTTTTTGTAGATGGCAGCAGCGGCAATAAAGTTGCTTTTCGCAAAGTTGACGAAGCCGCTAGAGACAGTAGTCAGAGATTATCGTAGTGTACAGATGCTGTGCATTTGTGCTGACTGCATTTTAGCTGTACCACAACACGACACAAGTTGTTTATCAAGGGCAAGCACGATTCACACCCTTTTTACCATGTTTTAACCACTTCATGCTCGTGAGTTAGCGCAGTAAGCTCTAAGATGTTCATAACCAGAAAGAACACACCGTGTATCATGCACTGGAATGCAAACTACATGTTTGCAGTCTTCCAAGTGTTATTGGCAAGACCAGATGTCGTCCAGAGCCTCTCTTCACCTTGAACCAGTTAGCCATTCAAGCGAATTCCAACTGCTTCAACTTTGGTGTCATTTGAACTGGCGGTCTTTGTTCAATGCACTGGTATGCCATTTTTTCTCTGTGGTGCTTCCGCTTCCTGGCAAGTACGCTTGAAAGTAGACTTCAACCAACCACAGCAAACAAACTGTTCGTGCTATAACTGTATTCATACTGGATGCTTTATCAGACAGCACTTTCTATGTAGGGATGGTATACAGTAATACAATGGAAAACCAGCACTAGCATTCCACAGAGTGATTGATAACTGGGGAAATAGAGCCGTCGATGAGAAAGTGCGCACTATACACAAGACAATGATACCTGTTTTTTCACGTGAAACCGCACCAGCGCATAAAAACGTTTGTGATATTTTCCTCATTTTGTCTTTTTCTTCTAATTCTTCTCCCGATGCTGTAGCTCATGAATGCTGAGGAGTATGGAAATTATTTAATCACAGAATTGTGCGATCTCGTTGACCCACTGTTTCCTTTTGTACCTTAGAGGTCAGCGTCATGCAGTCTGTATTTGACGATTTTCTTGCTTCTTCATACGTCGCTTATCGGTGAGACGCCCTTTCCAATAATGTCGTTTCTTATAAATGACCGTCTATCCAAACAATGATTGCCGTAATGTAATTTCAGCTTGCAAGGGTTGTTCACCCAGTCAGCACAGGAGAATTGTCAGGGTGCCATGTTGCATGGCACAATTGGATGGTTTAATGCTATTGAGGTGGTCCAGGAATAACGTGATGAGAGTATTAAGAAGGACAGTAAACATGTTATCAATATATCGCTTCCAGAAGCGTGGAGGGCTAGGGAAGCTCTCAAAGGCTCTCTCATCCACATCCTTCATCATCAAGTTGGCGACAACCACAGACACTGGAGACCCCATTGTGGTTCCATGCACTTACATACATACACACGTATGTCGGCCTATTACAACACTGGGGCTACGGACAAGAAGCTATAGTGTATACATGTCCAATGAAAGTGATGTGCAGTTGGTAGCTGCATGGCCTATTTGGCTAGTTGATTCTCTTGCTCCATTCATCTCTGTTGGCAGCACATTTTGAAACTTCTGTAGCAGTCATATGTCCTCCCATAAAGCAGAACGCTCTCTATTGTGGCTTTGAATACTCTGATCTTAGTGTGGCAGCTGCACCCAGACTTCTACACCCTCCACAATTTGTTTGCTGCTTCGTGTGCACATGCACGTCGTACCACAAAATCCTTGTTTGAAGACATAATCCAGCTGCCAAGGTATCTGAAATCAGCTACCTCAGCAATTTCCCCACCAATCACTCTCAGTGTAGGGTGATTGTCGCTAGAAAAGTTGCCAATTCTGATGTACTCGGTCTTCTTCATGTTGATGTGCAAGCCAACGGCAGCCGCATTTTCCTCAACTGTTGTGAGTAGGGTCTGTGCATTGGCCATGGTGCCAGACAGGAGGGCGATGTCGTCTGCATACTTTGCTGGGTGTCGTCGAGATAGGAGGCGCTTTTGGATCAAGAATCCAACACTGTCATCTGGAATAGCAGCTCTGAGGACGTAGTCCACAACAATGACAAACAGGTAGGGTGCCAGTGTATCGCCTTGTAGGACACCTGCTTCCACATCAAAGTCTGCACTGCAACCGTCTGCGGTCACCACTCGTGCGGCTGTTCCTGAGTACATTGACATTACTGCGGTTACTATCTTGGTGGAGAGACCATATTTGTAGAGGACTTTTTCCATTCTGGTTCTCGAGATGGAGTCAAATGCTTTCGAAACGTCGATGAATGTGACCACACACTGACACTCCTGCCTCACTGTACACTCTTCAATGATTCGCCGACGTGCTGTGATGATATCAGTGTCTAACCAAGGCTTGGAGCATACAAATTGTGGTTTGATTGGAAGATGAGTTTCACATGCAGTTTTGGCAGCAACAGCAAACAGCTCGTAGGATGGTGTATCCCCAGTGGCAGCACAAACATCAGACTCCACCAACTCAGCAATGGGGGCCTCCTTCAACCTTGCATAATCTAAGGAGGGTGCCCTGTTGGTCTTCTTTGGAGTAGCTAACTTCATGGTCACTCTTATTTTCATTAGTCGATGTCAGATGCTGGAGTGACCACGCGGTATAGTTGGCAATCAAGTACAGAGCAAGCAAACTTCCGTCTTGTGAGGCAATGGTCAATTCTGGATTGAAATCCTTGCGGTCCACAATGGGTGTACCACTGTCTGCGAGGTTTATCCTTGGCACACTGGGCAGAGAATAGACTCTGCTCCTCCATGAACTCAGTCATTTGTTCTCCATTGTCAGAGGCACTTGAGTGTATTGGGAACTTACAGAAACGGAGTCAAGTTGTGCATTCATATCACCAAGAACAAAGAGACAGTCTCTCTTAGGTAAGGGATCTATGGTCTGATGTAGCTGTGAGTAGGAAAGATCTGTAGTAGCTGAGTCAGCCACATTGGTAGGGGCATAGGCACAAACCAGATGAGTCCTAGGAGCTCCTTTAGTGTGGCCAGAAAACGGGAGTCGCATAACTCTATTTGATTTGTATTCTACTCTATCAAGACATTTGAAGGCTATTGAAGACACCAGAAACCCTATACCTCCTGAACCACTGCAGTGTGAGTGACTAACCTCCATCCACCTGGTAAATGCAAAACTCTGGTGTAAGAGCTTGGACTACTGCTGTTGAAGTGACAAATCCTGTGTTCTTGAATAGCACACACATCAATTCTCTTCTTCTCTAGGAATCCAACTAGCTCTTGCTGTCTCCATTTGGCCTTCAGAGTGCGAACGTTGTAGGTCGTGATGTTGGTGACGATTCTTGGACAAAACACTTTATGCTTTCTTCCGTAACCACTCTCGACCAGCGCTGTTGGAATTGCGCGACGCTCAGGGGCGTCACCCACCTGAGCCAGGATCTCCTCCGCTGTGGTACACATTTGAAGGTGTGTATGCTTCTCGCTCCAGGACCGCAGCCTATTCCAGCTACCAGCTGCCACCCTCCAGGACGCATGGCTTGCCTTTCTTTGCGCAACTGCGTCCATCGAACTCTTTCCTCTGGCACAGTGTCTCCGCTGCCTATACGTAGCCTCCGCAGCTGGTGTCATCAGGGATGCACCGCGCGGTTCGCCAATAGCTAGGGGAGATCCAGGAGAGCATTCCCTGGGGAGGGCAGCCATCTTCTCCCCCCGCCCCCCCTCCATGCACTTGCTTGTACACCTTTCCCCTGAAAGACAGAAAGGTGGCACTAGACACAGGGTCAAGAGGTCAATCATGTCATCCACACTTAGGCTGGTGCATTCCAGGCGGGAGGCATCGTACTCCAGTCTGTGACGGGCCGCTCGAACAGCGAGATCTGTTGGGACTCAAGTAAACAGAGAGGCCACATCAAAAGAAGATCAAGTAGCTGCATGGAAAAAACAACCAGTGGAAAACATATAGTGCCCTGAAGCTGACGAATGTTAATCTGGGTTGTTAGACTGTCACTGTATACCCCTCTTGTTTCTATACTTTTTCTACCAGTCATTTTTTCCATGCAGCTACTTGATCGACCATCCCTACATCTCTACTGGTTTTGGCAGAATACATTTTACTACCCGTGTAATTAGTGAATTGGTACAATGGTCCTGTACATCTCTATTATTTGCCATTGTGGTGATTAATAGGTGTTGTGAAACTGTCCAGACTTTCTGCATTGAATCAGGTAACAGGTAACAGCACGTGGTTTAAAAAGGAGTTTCAAATCCCTGTAAGAATTGTCAATGGTCGTAAAAATTTTCGCGGGTAATAAATTTTGCAGAAGAGGCACTTACAAGTACAGATGAGATATTCGCATGAAAAAATTTGCGCGCAGTGCACCCTACGCAAAAATATTTATACCCGCATACTATATTATATTACCAATATACGTGGAGAGCTTCATTTGGCAATATATGGCTGCGCTTCGTGGCAGCTACATAGTAGACATAGTGTCACGTCCTCAGAGTCTAGATCTACTGGATTCTTCTCCACTACCACAGTGGCCTTGTTCAATGTCATCAGCTTTCTCACTTTTGCCACCTCTTTTGGTCACCCATGAAGGTCAGCATGCAAGGTATCTCCAAACCGCCCTGAGGCAAATCAGCAGAAAAGCGCCTTTTTTCTGTTACCTGACATTGAATGGTTCCTCCTTTACGAAGAAACAGTGAACGCACCACAGATATCTTTCGAGGTACATGGTCAACAGTGGTATTATCTGTACCTCGAACTACTGATGCAGCATACAAATCATTGGGGTTGCCTGCCTCCCTTCTGCAGAGCAGTTCTTCTCCTATTGCTGCATCCCACACTTCCTTATACACATGGTAGCCTCTAATGGCGCTTTCTACTCTGAGGTGCTCTACTGTGACTGCCATCATCAGCTCTGCAACCTTCTGCGAGCGCAAATCCAGCATATACGTATACAATGACGTCATAAGCCAATGGCTGTTGATGCATTATTATACGTATTATACATGGCATATTATATAATGAATAGCAATTGAGAACCACAATTTGTGAAATCGGAAGTACCAAACTCAGCACAACATAAAGGGTAGAAGTGTTCCAATGGTATTCAACTTAATAAAAGCATAAATGTTACAGAAAGACTTTAAACTGTTCAATTACTACTAGTTTACCATTTCTTTGTGAGCATCATACAAAGCATCAGCAATTCCAGCTTTTTCAAAACCATTAACGATAAACTGAGGGTTGCTGGAAATGTAATCAAACATCTCCACCAACCACTGGGCCGAAATTTCCCTCGTGACCACAAGGCGCAAGTCGACAGGAAC
>JGIcombinedJ30088_10005707_pt1 | contig 10647 bp, 6 predicted proteins | sample PinacodermPK_FD_30088 | JGI IMG/M metagenome (IMG submission 30088) | reverse complement strand
TTTGGGTTCATTTTTGCACAAACCATAAGTACATGCTTAGTTGAGCTCAGCATCTCCAGCCACTCGCATCACCTTACGTTTCTTGGCACCCACATCCACGACAATCATCATTGTGCCAAAACTGTGAATTTCATCTTCTTGCTGCTTTACACCAAACACAGTCGACCTTCATACTTGATACTCATTTGCCAGCTTGCTCTGGCTCTCACCGTGTTATAGACAATAACATGCATAAATGTACACACAGACACACATGCACACACTGTCATCTGTGTCTGTCATGCTTGAGCTATTTAAACTCTGAGGAAACAACACATACACTAGAGACAGAAGAGGCAGTTACACCGTCCACCTCAGGCTTGCGGGCCGACTACCATCATTCAGCATACAAGTGCCAGCCTCGAGGTCGCGGGTCCTAAGTGGTTGTGGATTCAGCACACCCGTGACTGGCACATAAGCAGCGATGTGGGACGAAGGAGCATGGCCGATTCCATAGCTCGCGTGGCTGAAACTCCGCGTTAGAGTGTAGGTCACAGGTTCGGGGTTTGGTTGTCGGTCCTTTTTCCTATGTCGCTTTTCTCCTGAGCTGTGTGTTTCCTCAGAGTTTAAATAGCTCAAGCATGACAGACGCAGATGTCAGTGTGTGCATGTGTGCCTGCGACAGTTAGTACCAGCTCACAAAGAACACACACATATATTCATGTTTGAGCTAGTTCCTTTATGTATTGTTTCCCGTTTTTAGCAATAACAGCAATGTACACATACTAATGTTGCCATTTGCCACACACATCATCAAGGCTCTTTACTTACAGCTTTCAATCTGTCATCCTTTACTGAAGCAGGTCCTTTGGTGTACCTTTGGACGTAAAAAGACAATGCACATACACACCATTCCATACATGGCAGATTCTAGTGCTTACTGTGCTCATTGTAACAGCGGTGTCAACCATAAGCAAATGCACTAGAGGCTAGACTGAATGTACCTGACAATATCACCAAAGAAAGTTATACCTAAGGACAAACTGATGCAAGTGGAATCTGATTGAAGCTACAGACACTTCAACTTGGAAACATCACTGACCATGATAACAAAGTGAGGTTTACACTGGCTTTATTTAAATGGCAGCACTGATTGTGTGCTTTAAATTTTGGGGTCATCAGCCAACCAGTTTCTATACATAAAATGACATTTTGCACTCATTTTAGCTAATGTGCAAATGGTCAATTATATCATCTGCCATAAAGTAGAATAAGAATAGAAAATTGATCGAAGCATACTCTGCGAAGGAGACAACAGCTTACTAAGAGAACATAGCTACTTCAGCATGAATCCTCTTTGTATAAATTGGATGATTCCAGGTCGATCATAGGTGAAGAAACACAGCAGTTTCATAATATTACCATGTTCATTCGTGGATGTGCAACACCTGCACAAATGCTTTAGCCAGTTGTAAGTTGGTACAGGTTAAGTACACACAGCACATTTGAGAAAGGTAGCTTGCACACTGCTGCCTTTTCAGCCATTCTACTGCTGCGGCCATGTTTTCATTATAAATTTCTCACCTAAATCCTTCAATACCGAATGACACCTTATGGTGTCATAATATGTTTGCCCTTAAAACACCGAATGATACATTTATGGTACGTGGCAGAAAAAAGTTAGCGTACTATGCCCGTATGTAGACACGTGAATATTTATCGGTATGTCCGTAGCCGCAGGCATATATGCCTGTAGGTTTAATTTGTACGCCCGTACGTACTCTCTATCGACCGAGGCGCGAAGCACCGAGGTATATTTGCCACAGAAGTAGATACGTATAGAGGCTCCCTACCAAACTATATACGATATATTGTATGGTGAGTGTGAGATTATCCCTCGTTCTTCGTATCGCTTGACGAATTCGTAGACCCTGACTTTCATTGTTGCGTACCCTTCTTCGGACAAGCAGTGAGAAATCTAGACGTAAGTCTTTCCCAGACGCCAGTAGAAGAGAATTCTCTGCTTCACGTAATCAGAGTACAACTAATAAAATCTTCAACTGCTGAGCCACTCTGTAAAGGAAGGGAAATATGTACGATAACGTCAAGGGCGATGATGATACACAATCCTGACACTTCGACCTTCAACAGCGTCGATATAAGACGAATAAGGNGCGTGCGCAACATTCTTCGTAGGCACGACAACAAAGGGCTTGGACTTGCACCATGCCCTTCGGAATTCGTAGATGGAAATATCTCCGGGCGCACTCGAGAGTACGTACGGTACGTATACTATGCCCGTACGCGTAGATACGTATCCGTACTACATCCGTACCTATAATCGACTACGCACGTAGCCGTGATCAAGCACGCCCGTACCCGTACCCGTACCTCACCCGTAGTATGCCAACCTTTTTTCTGCCACGTACTGTAGGTGTCATAGCTGCATGTGCATAATTCGACTTGTTTTCCTGATGCTACAAACATGGTACAATAACATCTGCTTCAAAGAACCTGTTGAAATGTCAGACTTTCTACTTGGAGAACCTACCAGGCCTACTCACTGCCCACATGGAGAACCATCAAGCGGAACAGTGCTGGAAGTTTCTGCCTCAACAACAGTAGTTGTCTATATTTGCGCATGGGGTGTATACTAGCCAAAAGATTCCCAATTTCCAGATGTTTCGGCAGTCTTCGGCTACCTTCATCAGTGATAGTAGTACAAAGCACTCCTACCATTAAATAAGTGTTCATCATTCAATAAGAGAAGTTCATCCCCGCCCTCACAGGCAGACCAGCTCCTGGTGACACAGAGAGCTCCTGGCACTACCCGCCAGGAATTACGGTCTAGGCATCAACAACCCAGCCACAATAGCTGATAGAGAGCACCAGACATCCCTGCACCTGTCATCCCCACTTATCTCGCTTATCGTCCAGGGACAAACAGACCTAGACCAAACTGTGATCCCACAACGCCAGGCCAGAAGCGAGATACTGCATACAAAACAGAAGTATGAAGACTAAGTAGCAGCCAATGTCCATGACAAGTTACCCGAGCCATTTACAATGTTCAAGGAAACTTGCCAGCAAGAAGGGAGCCTCAAGCTGGCTCACAGCCCTGCCACTGCAGCACCATGGCTTTGCCATCCATAAGGGGGCATTCAGGGATGCACTGGCACTGAGGTATGGGTGGGCACTAGAGATGCTGCCCTCCCAATGCATTTGTGGAAAACCTTTCAACACCGACCATGCCCTGAACTGCTCCACTAGTGGATTCTCAACAGCATGCCACAATGAAGTCAGGGACCTCCTAACCTCTCTCCTAACAGAGGTCTGCTCAGACGTGGCAGTGGAACCAGCCCTCCAACCTATCACAGGAGAAACCTTTCAGCGAAGATCCACATCCACTGACAATGGAGCTCGTCTGGACATTCGAGTGAGAGGCTTCCGGGGAAGTTGGTCAGAGAGTGCATTTCTTGATGTCAGGATTTTCAACCACACCCCATCTTGTGCTGCCAACTATCATCGACATGAGAAAGCAAAGGAACTTGTACGAGGAACGGATCAGGGAGGTGAAGCATGTCACATTCATCCCCTAGTCTTCACAACATCAGGTGGAGGTAGCCCACTCACAAGAACCTTCCTGAAGCACCTAGCTTCAAGGCTAGTCAAGACAAGGGACAAGGCCTACAGCACAACCATTGGCTGGCTGTGGGCCTGGCTCAGCTTCAGTTTGCTGCGCTCAGCAGTGATGTGCATTCAAGGATCACAATCATCGGTGGGCTCCATGTCAGTACTCCTGACGTCGCTGTTGTGGAGTCCAGACTTCAGGTGGAGTAAATCATGATCCATTATAACACAACCATAACACACACTCATCCACACCATCACAACAACTTTTATACTCCTTGTATCCACATTGTTTTCATGACATTATTTACTCATTAAATAAGTGGTGGTGACCTTAGCTATCAAAAATAGGAGGATACAGTCAATGGAAAGCTGTGTGATTACCTGTAATACATTAATCTAAGAGTGCCTTGTACATTTCAGGTAGAGTGTCTTTCTCCCTGTTCAGTGTGCCTTGGTTCCTTTGAATGTGTCAAATCTCTAATATGCCTCGTGTCATTGTGTGCAGATGATGGTCGATGACTTCAGCTTTGGTGAGGTCCAGTGGGTGTCCTGTGTCCAAAGTGTGCACTGCGAGGGCTGATGCGTCATCATTCCTCAGTGCCCGTCGATGCTCTGCCAGTCAATGTCTGAGGGTTCGGCCAGTCTGTTCAATGTACACCTTGGGGCATCCGTTACAAGGTATAGAGTACACAACCCTCTTCTGTTGGTTCAGTAGTACTGGGTCTTTGGGGTGTACCAGCATGTGGCGGAGGGTGCTCAGTGGCCGAAAGGCCACCTTGATGTCCAGCTGTGTGAGGATCCGTCTCAGTGCCTCAGAGAGCCCACTGATGTATGGCAGGGTTACAATTCTTCTAGTCCTCTTGACATCCACTTCCTGTCTCTGTAGCATGTCCAACTAGGCCTCCCATAGATTTCTGCACATGGTCAGGCCTGTTCTGATGAACTCAATCACAGATGAAAAGTTAACAACACTGGGGACTAATTAGCTGAGCAACACATTGACTCCAAACCCTTGCTACAACAGACAGTGCACAATAAGTAATTCTATAGAATTCTGTACCAATCCCAACAACAGACAGCTAAAGGGGGTTATCGACTCTTTGAACCCTTGGAAACATGGAACGATGGGTTTCGATGTTTATGCTACCTTAGCTCAGTAAATGATATACGTAATGTCACACCTAAACTGTCTCAGTGTCACAAGATGGCCAGGGTAGTTCCCGTGCAGATGAAAGCGAGTAGCTCAAGAGTTCGGTGGCATTGAAGGAGAATCCCAATTGTCCATGTTGCAAGGAAGTAAGATAGTTGCTACTTACATAACTACTGAGCCTATAGTTGGTGCAAAGATTGATTATACCAGAGAATGTTATGTAGTGAAGTTCTCAAAGACCTGGAAAAGTGTTTTGCTTAGATCTGACATGTCGGTGTAGAATCCCCACAGGCAACTACAATTATTTTACTAGTCAACACTACGGACTTAATCCTGTCACACATCATGAAGGGACTGAGATTGAGCACTAGGCGGGCAATAAAACAGCCAAGAGAATTAGAAGAAAGAGAATTACCACAATTCAACTGAACCCACAATAACTCAGCATTAAACACCATATTTAAACAAAGAACAAGGCAAGTTATGAACACTAGATAGAGACACTACCACAACAGTAATTGTGATCAAGCCGAAAGAGACTGTAGCCAGGAGGTGAACTTCACTATTGATGATTGAGGAGCCTAGCCAAGTTTCATAGATAGCCAGGATGTGCGGGTGTTCAGCTGATGCAAGGTAGCAATGTCATCAAAATGCCACAGAAGGCTGCGGGCATTAAGGTGTGTGGGTTCTTCTTTGTCGGCTTCACAGGGGCAGCAGTGGCAAGCGTTTTCGTACTTCTCCACACCGTAGTAGGGTCTCATGTGGGGAAAGTCTTTGGATTATCGACAGTTGCCAGAGACGCTCACTTCTGGATTTGCATACATGTTGAAAGATGTTTGGGTAATAGGGAACAAAGAATGCAGAAAGGAACATAGATAAAGTTAAAGAATATTGTCTCTAAAAATGCTGAAAGTACTTGGACATCAATACTTGTAGATACAAAGCCAAAATGCCTAAGCCTAGCAGGATGTGAAGCACTACAACACTATGCGCAGCCATTTTGGTAATGTACTGTATACATGTACAGAAGAATTACAGAATTTAAAGTATGTGGGGAGTTTGCGGTAGAAAAATTCGCTGAAACTGCAGCAGTGTGCAAGCTAAATTTGACTAAAGTGCTGTGCATGTACTTTGTCTAGCTACTACAAGTGTACCAACTTACAAGTGGCAAAGACATTTGTGTACAGCGCTGCACAGCCGCGTATGAACACGGTAACTGCACCAAATCGTTACATTACTTCTAGGAACGAGCTGGAAATGTCCAACGTGTACCATTGGGACTCATGCTAAAGTGGCTATGTTCTGTTAGACGATTGCGCAAATCACTACTTACAGGAAATTGTCTGAAAGGCAGCGAACATGGGAAAATACATTTCTTACCGTTGCTAATGATAGCGCACAATATCATGTTTGCGAAAGTGGATTTTTAGAAAAAACATTCGGCTGCTTACTCACACATTCACACACAATAATTAGGAATCTTTGAAGGATTGTTTTGGTGCTATGCAAGCACTTTCTGAGATTCTTCTTTCACATTCGAATCGAAGGATCAGTTGTGCACAGAATATATCTGCCGTTCAGGAGATTCTGAGAGGTACCCTAAATTCCCTACATACCTTAATGCAGAGGATAAGCAAGTTCAGGGATGCACATATTTCTCCTCTTTTAGCATTGGGTAAAATACACTGTACAGACAGTAAATACTCAAATCACACCAATGATTAATGTCCTCGCCTGATACAGATGTACCTGAACTTGATGATAGCAGGTGTGTACTGTTAAAAGATGGACTTCAAGAGTCCATAAGCTGACAACAGAAAAGAGGATTAGTGCATGCTTCTTCTGGTGTTACTTCACAATAAGAATATAGGGGCTTAAAGTAGAGGTTCATTGCTGCATAGTATAGTTGTTAGGAGGAATTATTGGAGCAGATCATGACTGAATGTAATACTGCTGTGATCTGCTCCAATAATTCCTCCAATCAATATAGGGGCTTGCATTTAATTTTGACTATTCCACTTAGCTGCATGGAATATTCAACACCTACATGCCCATCAGGTTGTCTGTTTGAGGGGTAGATTAATAAGCTACAAGTCTCAATGGAAACATAATGCACTACTTAATCAGTGTGCAAATTTAATTTTGTATGGCAATTGATTCATAGTGACATTCTCAAGCAATGGGTAGAAGTGGTGAGTCAAAGAGCTGGGAATACATGCACTGCTTCAGCAGGGACCCCGTTTCCTTTTCTGACACACAGTCTTCCCACACTTTGAGCCAGTTAACCACACACATGTTGCTACATTGTGTGCTATGCTCCAGATCAGTTTAGCTGCCTAGGGAAACTTCCAGATTTCTGAACATGCACAGACATACTGCGAGAATGGAACAGACCCAGTCAATTAGCAGAAACCATGGGCTAGTATATACCAAAGGATACCATACTGCTTGAGGGACTTGTCCATGACGTCATCATCTTCCCTACTGGTTCAGAGCTGGAGGGAGTATTAATCAACTTTGAATCTTTGTGTGGGTTGCCATGTTGTGGTACCCCTTTGGATGGCACATCTATGCCAATCAGGAAGCCATCACAATTTGGGGATGTCTGTTATTACTACAAGCATGTCACTGCAATCATTGTGTTGGGACGCATTGATGCATGAGGTGTCTTCACATATGTGAATGCTGGGCGACCAGGTTCCGTGGGAGATTCATATGCATATCGTCACTGTTTGCCATATCAGAAGTTAACAAATGGTGAGTGGCTGTCCTGTTCACAAAGGGCCATTGAAGGCATTCGTGTCAAGCCATTACTGGTAGCTGATGGTGCCTTTCTTTTGGACTCCACTTCCATGAAGTACTTTGAGTCAGTAAACGTGCCTGAGAAGCAAAGTTTAACAATAGCCTAATTTGCACCAGGAGAGTCCTCAACAGCACCAGGTTCCAAAGATGGGTGGTCCTTGAATCGCTTAAAACAGGTGCTGAAGTTCGGCCATGCTGTTTCCAGTCAAATTCAGCTTTGTTCTCTTTGAATTATTTTCCAGTTTCCCTCTTTGTCTTGAAAATTCACATACATCCCCTTCCCCTTCTTCATCAGGCTGTCAATTTAGTAGCACACTGCCTTCTCCATGAGCAGGTCAATGCGCTCATGCTCCTGGGTGATCTACATGTTGAGTCGAACAATCGCATTCGATTCCTTCTTTTCTGCGTCATCACATTACCATCTAGCTCTTCCAAAATGTATGCCCAAATGTCAATAAGTTTCCTCACAACTTCTTTGATCCCTTTTACTCTAGGTTTCCTTCCTCCTGTTGCCACTGCTCTCAGTTTTCTTCGCACCTACTAGCAATATAACATTGTCGTCACTGTGGCAACCATTATCACGTCCATGTCTATGTGACGTTCGGCTTGCATTCATGCTTAGCAGAACATAATGCAAATGTTGACGTGGACGTCATTTTCAATGTAGTGTGACCACGGCCTAACCGTTCATCACTCCATTACATGTATGTAGCAAGTTTAACTCATCATGCAACAAGATTGCCGTTCCTTCCCTTCATAGGTGTATTGCAACACTTCACCCAGCGTTTTATTTGCAAAACTGTTATAGTGGCTTAATCACTGCTCCTTTTATCATCTGCCTTCAGGGGCAACTTCAAAAATGCATAGGTTCTCATTTCTTTCCCAAATCCACTACTGCACAGATTATGCTGTGACAGCTTCATTTAGACAACTGGAAACAGCACTAAATTCCACAACAATAATTCCAATTATTGTGCCGTCCCTCTCCCCAAACCAATGCAAATAAAATGAATACACGGCATTCGAACACACATGAACCATTAAACAATAGGAATAACTAGAGTATATATACATCACTCAAGCATGGTCTCACCATGACAGATCTTTTCCTTTCTGCCATCGTCCCACTGGAGCCATAACTGAGTGCCCTAAGGTACAGAAAACATGCACTTTCACCATACTGGCTAGAATTCTGATATTATGATTCTTAGAACAAAACTTCAAATGACTGAAGAAAGTGTAAAGCAAATTCTCAACCTTCCAGTGATCAAGTCTCACACTTGAGATTACATACAATCTGCACACAATGTTACCAAATCTGCAGGTAATGATGCACTATTTGAAGCCAAGCTACAGGGTGTGCTCATATCGTCACATCATGGAGCTCGTAAACAGAAGTACTTCCACTCCACTCTTAGTTTGAGGGCTTACTGCACGCCCGTGACTGCAATTCTTCACTGACAAGTGATATTCGGATGAGTAGTGCAAATGACGCATGTTTGTCAGCCACTGCCCACTTCATCAAGGATAACTGGACTATGAAATGCATCATTCTGGATATATCGCCGTTTCCTGTCCACCACACTGGAATAAATGTTGCAGAGGCATTGTAGATCTTAAATAGCTACACAATTGCCTCTTCTAAAGTCCTGGTCGTTGTCCACGATAAAGGTAAACTAAGCAATGCAGTGAACGTACACACACAATATACAAATATGGACTAACTGTTGCATTGCACATTACATTGACAAATTTCACATTTTCGCGAATTTAGGTTCAAACATAGAGGTGGCAAACCGGGAGCTTGCCACTCTACTCCACTACTACTCTATTTGTGGTGCCGGCCATCACTTACAGCTATGAATCAATGAAGGCCTAAGCATTCGAGCCTTCACAAAGGCCATTGCTGCATCCAGGATACTTGTATGGCACTTCAAGCACAGCAGTAGAGCTGCTGCAGAGTTAGTCAAGAGGCAGGAGACACCATGATTGGTAGTGAAGATGTCCTTCGATGAAGATAAAGCTCTTAAGAGCCTCAACGATTCCACAGATTCCTCCATCCTGAACAACAATGCCTGTCTTAACCCTTTAGATCCGGAGTTCAAAATTCCCGCTGAACCCATAATGCTGGAGATAAAATGGCAGCGCCCAGGGGAGAACCAATGTCGGTGCGCATTACGCTTTATAGTCCTTTCTTACAGTTGAAATGGCTACAGTAAGGATTTTCTCAGGTATGACCGTGTTCCAGAAGGAGTGTGAGAGTTCTTGTTTTTCGCTATTGTGTAAACGGAATGTAAGCAACGATGGAGACAGCTCGTTCGGTCGAGGAAGATGGGCATGAAGTTAACGCAAGAGTGAGGTGCAAAGCTGAAAGTAACTCTATGGCTGTAACCCCGTAGGATTACTTGTCACTGTTGACTCTCGCTGCTATGTATACACCCGCGTGCACATGTGGACGGCTACTTTCGTCGAGGAAGACTGTCAGCATGGTGCCACTTAATTGGAGTTTAACGAAGCAAGATTAATGGCATAATCACAAGTGGCTAATCAAAGGCAGTGGGACTTGCATGTGACCTACACGAGGACTAACAATAGGTGTATGGTACGGTTCATAGAAACATTATGCTACCCGAAAACCGTTACGGTTATTGTCGTTTAAAGGTTATCAAACGGTGAATCACGAAACGATAATCGTTAGCGAGTGACGGTTAATGGTTAGCGAAACGTAGTAGTTCACAAATTTAAGGGCGTACATAGTTTGTACAGGTCAGCTTTCAGCGTTGGAAGAGACAGAGAATGATGTTATCAGCATATTGCAAACAACTGATTTGTAGATTTGCCGGACCTCCTCTCGGAAGCATTGACGGAGGCTTAATTCACCAAAGCACGGAAGAGCAAGGATGAGGCCAAGAAGAGGAGGCTCAATATTACATCCCCACTAGATTGGATGACAGCCTTTTCATCCTACATGGCAGTAGCAGCTGCACCTGAATCCACAGCGGGCTTTTGAGTTGGCAGGGTACACATTCATTGTTAGTAGCCTTGCAAGAGAGGGTAGAGGCCAGGCATGGATGAGATATGAC
>JGIcombinedJ30088_10005700_pt1 | contig 10653 bp, 7 predicted proteins | sample PinacodermPK_FD_30088 | JGI IMG/M metagenome (IMG submission 30088) | reverse complement strand
GCAGATACCGGAATCTGACCAACGATTATCGTTGCATGAACTTCGTACCGCTCATCAATCAAATCCATCATAGATTCTCGAGCATGACGGTCTAAACCCTGTAATCCAAAATCATCAATGATCAACAAATCCATTTTAATCAACCTAGACAATGCTTTGATGTAGGTACCTTCATTTTTTGCTTGACGCAATTCCCTAAACAGACGGGCCGTATTTTGATAGAGCGTCTTGTAACCCATCATACAGGCCTGGTGACCGAGTGCCTGAGCCAGGTAGCTTTTACCCAGACCAGTCGGGCCTGTGATGATGATATTCTCCTTACGTTCTATAAAGCCCAGACTCCCCAAGCGTTCAAATGAATTGCGATCCAATTCCCGCCCGGTGCATAGTCTACTTCTGCCAGAGTTGCTTGGATGCGAAAACCCGCACCACGTAATAAGCGCTCTATCTTGCGACGCTCCCGATCCTCCCACTGGCTATCAACCAATAACGATAGATACCTATCGGGAGTGGTTTCAGTCATCCGGTTAGTCTCCAGATGCTGCTTGTGTAACTGAGCCATCACGCCCATGCGTAGAAGTCTCAGCCGTTGAATGGTTTCCCGGTTATTCATAACCTATAATAAAAAATTTGTTTTTCTGTAATGGCCCATTATTCCCTTTGATACCCTTGTGTATCGGTGGCACAAGAATATCCTCACTATCCATAGCCTTGGACTGCCAGTCCGGATTTCTCTCTAAAACCCCAACAACCTTATGATACCAAGTCGTCGGTTGTTGATAAGCTAGCTTACAAGCCACATTCCATCTCGATTTTCCATGCCATGAGGCCAGACGGAATAACTTTTTCATCCGCTGATAACCTACTTTAGGATCACGAAAACTACGAAGTACATGTTGCACAAACAACACCAGATCATCTCCATATTCCCCAGCCTGTTGGATAAAATCGGCAGGAGCCCAATCCCTATAATGCTGATGTGCTTTGGTTAAATGGGCTTTGTTGGTGATGTATTTCCCAGATACCTTTTGACGCTGGTCAAACGCTATACGTTCATGCTTGTAATACACCTCCACAAGGTCATCGGTGTAATGTATCTCCGTCCGATAACCAATAAAACGATAAGGAACACTATAATACGTCTTGTCCGGAGAAAAGGAAACATAACCCATCTTCTGCACCTTAGACTTGCAATAGCCTTTCACCACATATTCCTCACTAGGCAAAGCCCTCAAACAAGACTTTTCTTCCCCGATAAATAACTCTTCCCTCGAAATATCCCTGGTCTTAAACTTCTGTTGGTTNTACTTCAATAAACGCTTGTCCATCTCCACATTGATGTCCGACAAAGAAAAAAAGTCCATCTTCGATAGAGGATACCTTATCCGCTGATACATCAATTTTACCGCATTCTCTACCAATGCCTTGTCCTGAGGACGATANGCACGGGTAGGATAGACCATACAATCGTAATGACTAGCAAAATCACGGAATACAGCATTTACTTTTGAACCATAACGGCTTACACGATCTACCGCAGCCTTCAGGTTATCCGGAACCAGAATACGGGCAACACCNCCATAAAAAGACATAGCTTTTTTACAACAACGTATCAAATCAGCACGCTGCTGAGTCATACAAGCAGTTACGTAAGTGTATTGACTATAGGGAAGTATCGCTACAAATAACTCCCCTCCTTAGTCTCACCGCTGGCCTTGTCGGTAAAGGATAATTTCTTGCCCGAAAAATCAATGAACATCTTCTCCCCAGGTACATGCTCCAACTTCATTGATGGCTCGGGCTGAGCATACAACTTCTTGTAATGGGCTATGAATCGAGTGTAACCATAAGGGTTCTTTACCCCTTGTACATATTCCTCATAGTGATGAAGAAACGTAAAACCCGTCTCTTGACGATGCTGATGCATCTGCTCTAAATAGGGTAGTAAAACCTCATAACGAGACTTATCTTTCTCTTGAGAACCTACAAACAACTGACCAAGAAATGATGCATCTTTCAATCGTAATTCCTCAAAAGTGTACCGACTGGATTTTATCCAATCAACATAACGAATTACCGTGTTGCGAGAAATACCGGTAATCCGGGAAATCTTACGGATACTATATCCGTGTAGATGACCAATAATAATTTGTTTTAAATCCATAGGATGAAGCATTTTTGACATAAGCAAATAATTAATTGTTAACTACCGAAATTATCCCAAAAAAGGGGGTGGCTCAATTAAAGTGAATCAGTGGCGCAGTTTGCACTGAAACCAGTGGCTGCACGATACACAGCTGTTCGCTATCAAGTGACTAAACCCGACTTTCGCACTTTTTTGAGTGATTTTTATCACTTAAACACCTGTATATCAGTCATATAGATGAAATATTTTGGATTTATTTTGCGAAAAAGTTTCCATGTGAGATACTTTTGTATAGCTGTTTATTTAATTGAATATAATATATTTGCAGCATATTTTATATTTCCATGTTATATTACATCGAAGTCGTACCAAAAGAAATTACAGACCAACCACTCTGCTCCGTAAAGCCTGGAGAGAGGAAAAAAAAGTCAAAAGAAAAACTATAGCCAATTTGAGCAACTTTAACCCCTCTGTTATTGAGGGCTTTAAAGCAGCTATCAAAGGAGTTGTNGTCTATAAGGATATTTCCAAAGCATTTCCCATCAAAAGATCTTTACCTCATGGGCATATAGCTTGCATTTTGGGATTGATCAAAANTTAGAACTTATTGGTATCGATCAGAACAAAATGTTTCCATTAAAGTAACAGTTGGAAATGCCACTTTTTTCAGTCCTGGTAAGGGTTTTGGGCGTATTTCGACCCGAAAGTCAGGTTTAAACAATAAAATTACTCATAGAAAATTTAATGCCTATGCTGTTTAGCCGTAGAGTAAACATATAAACTTATTGAGTAAGTATAGTGACTAAATGGTATTAGACCTTATTGGTCTCCAAAACAGAAGCAAAGTTGTGGGTAAAGTATCAGTTGGAGATGGCACATTTTCAATTCGGCAAGGGTTTATGTAGAATATCAGGTCTGAAAGTCAGGATAAGAAAATATAGCTCTCTTCCATGTTGATCCTCCGGCAGATGCGCTTCAGCAATGAAGTGACATTTTGGTCAAGGCTTACAATTTAAGAAGGGAGGTTGTTTTGCATCAGTAAATTCAATATGTGGTACGAAACCCTTAAAAAACTCGCAATTAACTACATTGGTTACATCCCAAATAGATAAATTCTGATTAAATGAGTATGCAATACTAAACATTCTACTCATGTTTGTTACGCTGCTTACATCCCAATTGGATATGTCTTGATTAAATTCTTTCGCATAGCGAAACATTAAACTCATATTGGTCACATTAGAGACATCCCAACTTGATATGTCTTGATTAAAACTGCTACCAACACACATTGTTTTCTTCTCACCTGTCTTCTCTAATATCTGTTTTGAATGTGTGATAGTGTATTCTTCTTCGGTTGATTCTCCTCCTTCATTCGTAACACGGGCTGTACCAGTTTCTGTTGTCTCTTCTGTAGCTGCTTGATAAACATCATATTGCTTACATTCGATAGCAGCAAATTCGATTAATCTTTGCATATCGGTCACACAAGTGGTACACACCTTTGATACATCTCCTCCTTGCTGAATGGTACTAATCAACAAATCCCTGTCAACGATCAAATAATCTTCTCCTTCAAGCGGTAAAGTTTTCCCTATAGCTGTGGAACAGTCTCCATTCAACTTCACTGTCACCCCATTTGCATCTAAGACAAGATTGTCTGTCGTGCTTATACCGGCATATTCAAGAGCAAGAAGCTCTCCTTGCTCTTTTGCACTTAACTCCGTTTTCGAATCTACTAACGAAATATCAGAGCCCTGCCCTTGATTTCCATGTACATTAGATGGATCATCATCCCTCGTCTGTGTTTCTTGAACAGTTTCTTCTTCGATTATAGAATCTAAATCTGACTGGCCTATAAATATCGCTTTTAACGCACAATCCCCATTCACTTCAAACTTAGCAATGGAATAAGTCGAATCAAAATAATCTGGACAGCCTGAACCTGACAGACTCCATCTATCAAACTCATAGCCTTCATCAGAATTAGCATTGATGGTGATTGTTTCACCATGCTCACTTTCTACCGATGCACTATCTACAATACCACCAGTCCCTGCCGACGCAGTAATAGTATAACGCTTCTTCTGAAATACAGCTTTCACGTTACAGTCATCACGCGGGGTAAGTGTAATCGTTGATTGACCTTGACTCAAATCACCACAGTCACTTTCCCATCCTTTGAGTTCATATCCTACATCAGAAGTTGCAGTGATCGTTATTTTCTTACCAAACTCAACCTCCACACTTTGGTTAGGGGCTATCTTACCACCAACAGAGGAAGAAGTACTAATGACATGAATCAGTTTACTGAAAATAGCTTCCAATTGACAATTTCCTCGCACAACAAAGGTCGCCGAACTATCAGAGGAATCCGAAAGCTCACCACATGCAGATCCTGTTAGGTTCCATTGTGAGAAAGTATATCCCTCATCTGGTTCAGCTGCTAGGGTAACAGAATCCCCTTGTACTTTCTTGAAACTCAATTCCGATACCGAACCTCCATCAGAAGCAGTGGCTGTTATGGAGTAAGGAATCTTTTCATATTCTGCGCTGACCTGACAATCTTTTGTGGCAGTAAACGAAATGGTTAATTCCTCTTTGCTAAATGCACCACAATCACTTGACCATTGGCTTAATCGAAAATGCTCATCAGCAGTAGCGGTAATAGATACCTCATCTCCGTGTTTCACTTGTTGGGTCTGAGTAATCGTTCCTCCTTCGGAAGTTGAAGTGTTAATAGCAAGGAGTACTTTGGTAAATACAGCTTCTACCTGGCAATTTTTTGTAACGGTGATGGAAATGGTTAAATCTTCTTTGCTAAACGTTCCGCAATCGCTTGTCCATTGATCAAGCTGATAAAATTCATCGGCAATAGCAGTGATGGATATTTTATCTCCATGTTCTACATTTTGGGTTTCAGTAATCTGCCCTCCCTGACTTGATGATGTGGTGATGGTGCGGGGCAATTTCATAAATACAGCCTCCAAGTGACATGCACCGCCTACAGCAAAGGAAGCAGTAGCATTGTCTGGATTAGTTAGAGAGGGACACCCAGAGCCAGTTAATTTCCAACCACTAAAATCATGACCTTCTATTGAATTAGCTCTATAAGTTACCACATCACCAAATACTTTACTTTGTTCTTCGGGACCTTCTACCGAACCGCCATCACTCGCAGTTGCTGTGATCGTATATCTAACCTTCTCAAAGATTGCTGATATCGTACAATCAGAATCCAGGGTAATCGTTATGATCGATTCATCAGCACCAAACTCACCGCAATCTCCAGACCAGCCCTTGAAAGCATAATGCTCATGGGCAGTGGCTGTAACCTCCACCTGATCACCATGATCAACCTTCAAAGATGGGGTAATGCTTATTTCTCCATTCTCGTTCTCTTCTATCGTAATCGTTCGCGGTGTCTTGGAAAAGACCGCTTCCAAACTACATTTGCCCGCAACAGTGAAGGTCACTTTGTTGTTGACGATCAATAGCTCAGGACAAGCACTATCTTCTGATGGTGTCCATCCACTTAACTGATAACCCTGGTCAGGCTCAGCAGTAAAAGTGGCCATCTGTCCGTGTTCTCTTGATAGTTCTCCTTCATCAACACTACCTCCATCAGTTGAACTAGCGGTGATGATGTAGTTGATCTTCTCAAACTCAGCCCCTATCTGACAATTCCTGTAAGCAGAAATGATGATTTCTGTATTGTCCTTGTCAAAACTTCCACAATCGCTAGTCCATTGCTTCAACCGATAGTGCTCCTGGGCAGTGGCGGTGATGGTCACCGAGTAACCGCCATCAACACTTTGACTAGGGGTTATTGAACCACCGATACCTGATAATGTGGTAATAGTAAACTTAGACACTACAGGCTCAATAGGTGGTGTGGACGTATCTTCATCATTACAAGAAAATAATGAAAGTAGCACTATGGAAAATAATAATGAAAAAGAAAAAGAAAAAATTTGAAATATCATCGCTTTGTAAATTTATAAGTTGATTATACGGTTGATGTTTGTGTCATTTGAAAAGTTTGATATAGTTGGTGAAAACCTCTCAAAACAAACAAATGAAAAATCATAAGAGGTATTTACCCCCCCCCATATTGGAGTTTGAGAATGTGGGGAAATAGAGGTTCCATATCCTTCCTTGCAGTAAGGGAAAAAGAAAGTACAGAGCGTACCCAATATAGGAGATGCTTAAAAAAATAGTTTAACTGAAGTTTGGGAGGATCTACCCGATCCCTATTCCAAAATAAATGGGGGGGGTAATTCCGTTTAAAGAACCTTTGGGAAAGTGTAATCCATAGCGGGATAATAATTTTGTTTGAGCAAAAACCATATTTCTCAACAAAGTTATAATGTACACATCATCCATACCATTGCAAACGTACTAAACTTAATGCTTGTAATCACACCCCAAATGCAATTTTGTGATTAAGTTTCCCAATTATAACCCAAATAATTCATGTTAGGGGTAATATATCGATTTATTTTATTAGCTTATAGTTAATTACGTTCATTTTAAACTTCCATAAAAATTTAGAGGGGGAGAGAAAAACTCTGTGAAGTTAACCCGAATAATCCATATTAGGGGGTGGGTGGGTTTATTGTATTAATTTGCAGTTAGTTATGTTCATTTTATAGTTCCATAAAAATCATTGACTTATGAATTCCATATTTTATTAAAAAAAGAGTGCTGTTACAGCCGATTTCAAAGGGGAGAGCTACTTCAGATGGTGCAATCATATTACTTGAAGCCATCGAACGGAGTACTAGATACCTCAAGGGTTTTTGTCAGAAAATTTTCGACAGACATCTTCAGAATCTGGTCGTTCATCCCGTGCTTAAATTGGTTAAACAGCGAGTGTATTCCATCTGTCTGGGTTATGAAGATGGTAACGATGTAAACCATTTGAAAAACGATCCTGCTTTCCAGCATGTATTGGATGGAGAATTGGCTTCTCAACCTACCTTGAGTCGTTTTGAAAATAGTCTGAGAATGTCTGAAATATGGAGGTGATCAAAATAGATGGTTGACATCTATATTTCGTCTCTCATAGGTCGAGAAAAAGTAGTCATTGATGTGGATTCCACCGATGATAAGGCCTATGGTCAGCAACAAGATTCGTTGTTCAACGGGTTTGATGACCACACTATTTACAACCAATTATTTTTCCATGATGGAGAAACAGAACAAATCATTTTGCCGGTACTTCGTCCTGGCAATGTACACACAGTAATACCATTTACACGTTACAATTGCTCAAAATATTTTGGTGTATAAATCATATCCTGTAATGGACTTTATGAGTTCAGACTCAAGTTGAGTAATCATCATAGTTATTTTTTTCTTTAGAGATTCCATATCTTCAAAGAATTTCATAGCCACTCTTTCTTTCATCCATTACCATACCTTTTCAGCAGGGTTAAGTTCTGGGGTATAGGGAGGAATTCAGATGAGATTGATGTTTTCTGGAATGGTCATATTCTTAGAAGCATGAAAGCCAGCATTGGCTAACATTTAATTAGGGAATTATGCTTTTGTAACCATTGATATGCCTATTTTCTCTTTATTTTATGTAATGCAGTTCCTCCTTTAAATACTAAATGTTTTAGCAGCCATTTGTTTTGATAAATGACATTAAGGAAGAATTCTATAAGTAAGTCTTTTTCCGCTTGCTCATCTTCTTGGAAACCTTCTTTTTCTGCCCATTCTTGTATTTATTCTTTTTTAATGAGCATGGAATTCAACTAAATTATCAAATAGATAATCAGGGAAGTCTAAATCATTATCTAAAGCGAAAGTGATTTTTATGTTCCATTTTTTAGCAAGTCGTTTTATTTTTTCATTTCTTTCTTTATCAATAAATCTTGTTGGGTCATCGTCTGGATTTATATCTGACAACCTTATTTCTTTAAGCCCTATTTCGATAAAATGATTTTCAATAGGTTCAATTAAAGTGCGTTCTCCGGATAACAGTTCCAATAAGAAACCAAGCCTTTGGACCACTTCATTATTGGGATACCAACTGAGTACTTCACAAATATCATCTGCTGTCATTACTTCGGCTAATTCTTGAATGTTATGTAAAACATTACTCATACATCCCCAGTGAGCATTTTCATATATCAAATCCACTGCTGTTAAACTAGGACTAGAAAAATAAAATCCTTTTTTTTCTTTAACGAATTCTTTTCGCCAAATGTTTTTTCTGTTTGTTTTGTATTCGAGATATGCATCAAACTCATCTTCAGGGAAGGGAAATTGAAGTTCATATTGACAATGAGTTGCTTCAGGCGGTTTGGTTTTAGGGGGAATCGGCACTTCTCGTTCCGGTGGGAAGTATTGATTGATCATTATATCTGTTCGATAATACCCTTTATGCAATGGAATTGTGTTGTCTTCTATCTGACATAAGTATTTTATATGGTCAGTTATTTCCTCTTTTTTATAAAATTTGGAAAAGGGGTAGTTGAGTTCATCTACAGTTAAGAAATCAACGAATACCGCATGATGGCTAGCCCCATGAATAGCAAATGCCCTTAGCATACTGACATAGTATTTTCCGTTTTTATCTAAAAACCGTCCTAAATCTTCGATGTAATTACAGATATCCATCTGAACAAAGTCCCGGTCTTTTTCACGAATAATAAGGCAGAAATCTTCTAAAAGAGGAAAAACATATTTTTTCTTGGTATAAAGATCGATTTCTTTCTTTATATCAGTTGAAGATTGACCACAAGCATTCTTCACCTCGTCCAAGGTGAAAGTTAATTCGTTTTGTGCTATTTTACTTTCTATAAAGTCAATGAATTTCATTTTTTTAAAATTATCTGTTATTCAATACAAAAATAACAGGTTTAATATTGACTTTAATCCTGACTTTCAGGTTGAAATACGCCTAAAACCCTTACCAGGCCTGAAAAAGGTGCCATTTCCAACTGTTACTTTAATGGACACATTTTTTTCTGATCAATACTAATAACTTCTGATGTCTCCGTTGAATCTCCGTTGCCTGATACATTATATGAATTACTTGGTCAGGATTTCCAGGCGGATTTACCTCATTCAACATAAAGGTTTGCAGATCTTTCATCAGGGTTTTGAAGCTATGTACAGGATGACCATTCTCTGTAGTTCTACTTTTCTGTTTCTTTATGACACTATCTGATACTTCATGGACATCAACCTTTCCCAGATTCAATAAAGTTCCTATACTGGTGGTGGCAGTTGGTTCAGATAACAGACGGGCGGCAGCCAGTTTGGAAAGGGGAGAAAGAATCCTCATGTTGATAGCACCAAGAGCGATGTTTCTCATTCGGTTAGATTCCCTATAGAAAAGTTGATTGAACTTCAGTTTTTTGACCAATTCCAAAATACAGGCTATATGCCCATGAGGTAAAGATATTTTGATGGGGAAAGCTTTGGAAATATCCTTATAGACTACTACTCCTTTGATAGCTGCTTTAAAGCCTTCTACAACAGAGGGGTGAAAATTGCTCAAATTGGCTATGATTTTTCTTTCCTTCTCTCCACGCTTTACGGAGTAGAGTGGTTGGTCGGTATTTTCAATTGGGTGCAACTTTGATGTAATATGACATGGAATTATAAAATATGCTGCAAATATATTATATTCAATTAAATAAACAGTGATAAAAAAGTATTTAACATGGACACATTTTTCACAAAATAAATTCAATATATATCATCTATATAACTGATATACAGTCGTTTAAGTGATAAAAATCACTCAAAAAAGTACGAAAGTCGGGTTTATTCTAGGCCCTCTATCAACAGAGGAAGGAAAGTCGCGCAAATTGGCTATGGTTTTTCTTTTGACTTTCTTTCCTTCTCTCCAGACTTTAGGGAGTAGCGTGGTTGGTCTGTAATGTCTATTGGGTACGACTTCGATGTAATATGACATGGAATAATAAAATATGCTGCAAATATATTACAATCAATCAATTAAATAAATAGCAATAAAAAGGTATTTCACATGAATACATTTTCACAAAAAGAATTCAAAATATATCATCTATGTGATTGAAATACAGATGTTTAAGTGATATAAATTACTCAAAAAAGTTCGAAAGTCGGGTTTAGACAAAATTACTTTGGACAGTTCTTGCAATAAACTTCATATTCTTTTTTTGAGGTCATCATTTTCGCTATATCAGATATTTTTGATAGACTTTGTCCTTGTTCACCATTTTTGTAATCAGATTATCGAATATTGTCTCTTTACTCTGTGAACGATTTATTCTGAAACAGAACTCATTGAAGTATCTATCCAGATGGAAGTCGCTCACCTAGGAATAAGTGGTACGTATCCAAGACTTTATCTGGTGTATCATCGTATGAAGAGCCTTGAAGTTGAGTCCCTTGTTGCTCTCCATCTGGGTAATGTTATAAGCCTTGGCTATTGGTTTATATCCTTTCCACTTATCAGTGGTTATCTGGGCAGACTTACTGATATGGTTGACAAAGATGGACTC
>JGIcombinedJ30088_10005691_pt1 | contig 10659 bp, 6 predicted proteins | sample PinacodermPK_FD_30088 | JGI IMG/M metagenome (IMG submission 30088) | reverse complement strand
CTTACCCCTGACCTTGGTCGTGCTTCTGGGAACCTTATATTGTACGTATCGAAGCCTGCGCGGCGTCCTCCTGCCGCTGGCAGTCGTTGTCGTGTCGGTGATCTGGACCCTCGGGATTATGGCCGCGCTCGGTATTCCAATGTACTTTGTCACCTCCATAATGCCGGTCGTTCTCATGGCCATCGGCGTGGCGGATGGCATTCATATTCTGAGTCGCTATTACGAAGAGCTATTAGAGCATCCGGATATTTCCTCAGCTGACGCGGTGATTGTGACCATGCGAGAGATGTGGCAGCCCGTCATTTTGACCTCGCTGACCACCGCAGCCGGGTTCTTATCTTTTCTGACTGCGACCGTTGTCCCTATCCGCTATTTTGGGGTGTTTAGTGGAGTGGGAATCTTGGTCGCGATGCTCTTCTCGCTGACCTTTTTCCCGGCCATGTTGAGTTTGTTGTCGCCGACCGTCAGCCGGGGTCTGCGCAATCAAATGAGCCGGAGTGGAGACTTGGCAGCCGCCGGCTGGGCAGCCAGCTTCTTGGCGCGCCTCGGTCGCGGTGTGGCACGTCGTCCACTGGTCGTATGGGTGCCGGCCGCGCTCGTTGTTGTGCTGTGCGTGCTCGGCACGCAGCGGATTGTCGTGAACTCGACCATGGTCGGGATGTTTCACCCATCCCACGAGCTACGCGTTAGCGATATGGTCCTGCGCGATACATTTCAAGGCACCGTGCCTATCTATGTGGCAATCGAAGGGCATGAGCCTGATCGGCTCAAAGATCCGGTCCTGCTCGATCAACTGGACCGCCTGCAAACGCGGGTGGAGCAGGATCCTGATGTGGGTGGCTCCTTGTCATTAGCGGAATACATCAAACGGATGAACCGGGTCATGAATGAAGATCGTGCAGAAATGGAAGTCATCCCAACTTCTCGTGACCTGGTTGCCCAGTATCTGCTGCTGTATTCGTTTTCGGGTGATCCGGATGATTTCGACGATGTCGTGGATTATGACTACCAGCATGCCAACGTAGCGGTCTATCTGCGCTCCGATAGGACCCGAGACGTCGAACGTGTCGTGCAGCTTATCCGCGACTTTGCGGTCGAGGAATTTGGCCAGAATGAAGCCACCGACGCTGCCACCCATGATCCGCTGGGACTCCGCTTGGGCCGCTGGTTGGCCGGCATTGAGCCCACGGTGGCGGGGTGGGAGACAAACAGCGGCTTTCGGATCGGGATTGCGGGCAATGGCTACCTCCTGAACCGCCTGAGCGAACTGATTGTGTCCGGGCAACTGGCGAGCTTGGTGACCTCGCTCGGCGCGGTCTTTCTGCTTACCACGGTCATGTTTCGCTCGTTCGTTGCCGGGCTGATTAATGTCCTGCCGATTAGCCTGGTGATGATTTTTAGCTTTGGGCTGCTGGGGCTGCTGAATATCCCGCTAGAGATTGGGAAATCGCTGACTGCCTCGATGACCATCGGTATTGGCATCGATTATACGATTCACTTTCTGAGTAAGTATCGGGTCAAAGTCCGAGAGGGGCTCCAAGACGGTCAAATAGACCCCACGCAGATTACAGCGGCCACGATGGCCACCTCCGGCAAGGCCATCTTTTTTAATGCGGTCGTGGTTATCGGCGGCTTCCTGATTTTTCTCACCTCGAACTTCGAGTCCCTCTTTTACCTGGGTGTCATGCTGTCTCTCAGTATGGGAGCCTGCTTGATTGTCTCGATGACGGTCCTGCCGGCGATTTTGAATCGGTTTCGGCCACGGTTTGTGTATGGCGATAAAGAAGCGCCACTCGTGGTAGTTCAAGAATCTGAGGCCTAGGCTGAATCGACATGTAATACTGCCAGAGGGCGAAGGCCGCGAGGTGTAAGAAGGCGAGGCAGGGGGCGGTCTTGCGGTCATAGCGGGTGGCAAGGCGGCGGCAGTGTTTGAGCCGATTGAAGGTGCGCTCAATCCAGTTGCGGTGCTTATAGAGGGTCGTGTCATAGGACCGGGGCGCTAGGCGCCCTGCCCGGGGAGGAATGACTGGCGTAGCCCCTTGGTTTTTAATGAAGGCCAGGAGTTCCTGACTATCATCGGCTTTGTCGGCAATGACGGAGCGGGCGCGGCGGCCAGTGAGCAGCGCCTTGGCCTGCGTAATAGCTTACTCCCTAGTCCTGTGTTAATTGTCGATTCGCCCTAATACCGGTGAACTCACTTTCTCGTTTCTACTTGCTCACAGCTACTCAGCAGTGTCAGAAATATAAGGAGCTATCGTCAGCATGGAGTCATTTTTCCGCTGGATCATCCGCTTTCGTTTCCTGGTCATTGGCCTTGTTCTGGGCTGTACCGGCCTGGCCTGGGTCCAGCTGCAGTCGTTGCGCTTTGAGGGCGATGCCGACGCCTTTATTCCCCAAAACGATCCGGTCATGAGCTATAACGATCTGGTCGAGGAGCGCTTTGGCATACGCGACCTGATCGTTGTCGGGGTTCTGAATAAAAATCCGGGCGAAAACGGCGTCTTCAATCCGCGTACGCTCGCGACGATCAAAGAACTCTCGGAAAAGATCGCCCTGTTGCCTGGCATCAAAGCCGTCCGCGATGAAGACGTGGCGAGTGTGGCCACGCTCGATAATATCACCGGTACGGCGGACGGCATGGCCGTTGATCCGTTCATGGAAACGGTGCCTCAATCACCCGAGTCACTCGACGCATTACGGCAAGCCCTCTTTCACAATTCGATGTTCGTCAATTGGATCGTCTCCCAGGACGGCACCGGGATGCTCATCACGGCCAAAATGGAACCTGGCGGAGGGACTCTCGAAGGCACGGCCAGACGGATGGCTATTTATACGACGATCCGGGATATGGTTGAGGCGAAAAAAGCGGCCGGCGCTCCAGAGGAATTCCATATTGCGGGCCAAGGCGCTCTGGAGGTCACCTTTGAGGAGGGGATGCGGCAGGACATGGAGACCTTCATCCCACTCATTCTCGTGATTGTCCTCGGCACGCTGTATTTTACCTATCGGAGTGTGCGCGGCGTCTTGCTCCCCTTGGCGGTGGTCGGCGTCTCCGTGATTTGGACCTTAGGCATTATGGCGGCCGTGGGTGTTCCGATGTATTCCATTTCCACCATGATGCCGGTTATCCTGATGGCGGTTGGGGTGGCAAACGGCATTCATATTCTGAGCCGCTATTACGATGAGGTCTTGCAACATCCGGACGTTTCCTCAGTCGACGCAGTACTCGCCGCGATGCAAGAGATGTGGCAGCCGGTGGTCTTCACCTCCTTGACGACGGCGGCCGGTTTTTTATCCTTCCTGACCGCCAGCATTCTCCCGATCCGCTATTTTGGCATCTTCACCTCTATAGGCGTCCTGGCCGCGATGGTCTTCTCCATCACCTTTTTTCCGGCCCTGTTGAGCCTCCTGCCAGTCAAGGTCGGCCGGGGCTTGCGCGCCCAAATGGGCCGCAGTGGTGACCTCGCGGCGACGGGCTGGGCAGCCCGGACGCTCTCCCGCTTAGGCGTCGGCGTTGCGCGTAAACCACTCGTGGTGGGGGGCGTGACAGCCTGTGTCATGCTGGTGTGTCTGCTTGGGGCGCAGCGCATTTTTGTCGATACTTCATTTATCAAGATGTCCGATCCAAACAGCCCCGTGCGGGTTGCGGATACCGTCCTAGGCGAGACATTCCAAGGCAATCTCCCGCTATATATCGCGCTTGAAGGACATCAGCCGGACCGGCTCAAAGATCCGGTGCTGCTCGGGCAGCTTGACCGCCTCCAAACCGTCGTCGAACAAGACCCTATCGTTGGCGGGTCTCTCTCGTTAGCCGAGTATATCAAACGCATGAACCGGGTCATGAACGAGGATCAGCCCGAAATGGAAGTGATTCCAGACTCGCAAGACCTCATCGCCCAGTACCTGTTGCTCTACTCCTTCTCTGGCGACCCGGACGATTTTGATGAAATCGTGGATTATGACTATCAACACGCCAACATGACCATATTTCTGCGCTCGGACAGCACCCAGGACATCGAACGTGTGGTTGGGATTGTGCAAGACTTTGCCGTGCGTGAGTTTGGGCAGGCAGGGGATAGCGGTACAGCCGATACTGGCTCACAGGATCCGTGGTCTATCCGCTTTGGACGCTGGCTGGCTGGCATTGAGCCGACGGTTATTGGTTGGGAAACCAACAGCGGTTTTCGGCTTGGGATTGCCGGCAATGGCTATCTGACCACCCGTTTCAGCGAACTGGTGGTGTCTGGGCAGTTGGCCAGTCTCGTCGTCTCACTCGTGGCCGTCTTTTTATTGACGGCGTTTATGTTTCGCTCCTGGGTCGCTGGGCTGATTAATATTATCCCGATTAGTTTAGTCATGGTCTTCAGTTTTGGACTGCTCGGGCTGCTTGGCATTCCCCTTGAGGTTGGTAAATCGTTGACCGCCTCCATGGTGATTGGCATTGGCATCGACTATACGATCCATTTCCTGAATAAATACCGGATTAAAATCCGCTCTGGATTGACTGACCCGGAAGAGATTACCGCCGCTACCATGGCGACGTCGGGCAAAGCGATCTTTTTTAATGCACTCGTTGTGACGGCGAGCTTCCTGGTCTTCCTCACCTCGAATTTTCGGCCCAATTTTTATCTGGGCGCCATGCTGTCGCTCAATATGGGCGCCTGTCTCTTGGTTTCGATGACCGTCCTGCCGGCGATCCTGAATACGTTCAAACCTCGCTTCGTATACGGGGAAAAAACGGCTTTGGTCGGAACGCCACAGCCGAGTGTAGAGGGGCAGGCCGCGTAAGTCCGGTTTCCCCGTAAGCCTGGTTTCACACGGAGCAGGAGAGCCTGCTCATAATGGAAGCGGTCTTCCGTCGCATACCCGGACTTTCCAGGTACGGCTCTTGCGCTCGCGCCAGAATTCAGCCAAGACGGAGGGATGACCAACCAAGAGAAAATCCTCAGACAGTGGGTCCGCTCGCCCGAGCGGTGGCAGCGGTTGTGGGACACGTGTCAGCACGGCGGTGGAACGTATAAGCGCGGTCTGTTTGTCTTGGATGGGAAGGGACAAAACCAAACGCGGCCCAAGACCCGGCAGCAGGTGATTGTTGAACTGCTGAAAAACGAGCCGATGGGTTACCTGTCGTAAAGCTTCATCACCCGCATTTTACGTCCGGTATAGCAGTTTCTTGAGTGCTCTGGCCGATGCTTTGCTGAGGCTGGTGTCAGCCGCTTGAGCCGTTCGCTGCAACGCCTCAATGATAGGTGTGTCCGTGTCGCCGATCTGCCCGCAGGTTACGGCAGCCGCACGGCGGACACCCATGTCCGGGTCGTGTTCTAAAAGCCGGAGAATCGCTGCTCGCATTGCTCCACTCCTCAGTCGGAGCTTACCTAGACAGGACAAACCGCCCAGGCGGACCATAGGGTCCTCGTCACGCAGGCTGGCGAGATAGGCGTCCTGGGCTGTGTGATCCGTTTGCTTCAGGTCGCGGAGGCAGTAGAGGGCCATACGGCGTTGTACGGCATTGCCCTTATGCACGAGCTGGATCATGGCCTGAGCCACGTCTTGAGAATAGTGCCGGGCGAGCTGCAAGACCGCAGTTGCCGCGGCCCAGCGCAGGTCGCTTTCCTGGTGTCCCAGGTTTTCGATTAAAACAGGAAGAAGAGTAAACGTGTCCAGCAGTTGTGTCTGATTGGAGGACACGTTTACTCTTTGAGGCGAGGGGCTCGGCGGCTCAAGCTGGGAGAGGGTAAAAGCCGCCGTCCAGCGCAGCCGCGCGTCCGGATGCGTCAGCTTGTGTGTCAGCGCCGCGATAATGTCAGGCTGTTGGGAGGCGAAGCGGACGAGGACGGTCGCCGCACCACGTTGTATTTTTTTGGTACGATGCCCCAGACACGAGAGAAGGTTACGGACCACGTCGTCCGAGAGAGACGTTAGTGTTCTCTCCGACTCAAGCAGAGCCAACGCTGAAAGCCGCGTGAGGTCGTCGTCGGCGAGGAGCCCGGCTGCAATCTGACCGCGCTGGAGCGCCTTGTTCTGAGTGTCCTCCATAGCCTACTCGATTGGCGGGACTGGGGAAAAGAGTAAACGTGACCTCCAGCTATGTATAGAGATGCTGGACACGTTTACTCTTCGAGGCGCTTATCATCACTCCGGGTAAGTCGGCTAACTTCCCGGCCCCAATCAGATAATGCTCCGGCTCAAGAAAGGTCCGGTCAATGACCTGCCAAAGTGAAGCTTTCTCCAGCGGACAGCCTTCGAGATTGTGCTCCAACGCCTGTATCCCTGCCGGGTTGGCAAGAAAATCACCCGAGAACTGGATCGTCTCGATTGTCCGCTCAGGAGTGAGAGAGAAGCGGACCCGAAGTTCTCCAAGTGGGGTTTGCCTCGTTGCTGCATGCGGGAGGTCGGAGCGCAGCGGGCGGCTGTTCGGCACAGGGTCGGACTGAGCCTGTTTTCCCAGAATGGATGCCCGCTCGTTTTTGTCCAGGTCGCGGTCGAGGCATTCCAGTTCGAACTGCTGGGTAAAGCCGTTCCGGAGCAGATGAACAACTTGGTCCGACGCAAGAGACCGCCCGAGGACCTTATCCAAATTGTGAACCTGGTCCGGCATAAAGAGCTGACAGGGAAGAGTCCCCTGCGGGTCGGCCCGATCAAGAAGATGGGGCAGGAGGCTCATATCCCGTTGGACAAACACGCCGCCTTCATACAGCACGGCTCCGCTGTCTGCTGTCACAAAAGAGTGCCAGCCAACCGGCAGCCGCTGGACCGTCAGAAAATCCTGCCCTGGATAGAAGACGTCAACCCCGCCGGTTTTGAGGCCGTGCAGCACCCCGCGGACGTAACGGTTGAGGATCTGAAACGGCGCGATGTGGTGCGGGTCGGCGGAGAAGAAGAACGAACGGTGCGGGACAATGAGCGAGAACTGGACAAACCCGTTACCGCTCGGAAAGGCTCGTCCGCCACTCAGACGCCGAGCGATTGTCAGACCTGGGTCTTGGCCGAGTGCGCCGGCAGCGTGATACCGACCGAGCAGCAGCACATCCTCCGGATACGTATAGACGCGCAAGATTGGGAGCTGTGTCTCAACGACGGTGTGAAGAAAATACTGGTCCGTTGCCACGCTCTGGAGTGGGGTCGTATCGGATTGAGTAAGCAAACGAACCTGCATGAGAACGCAGCATAAGTCAGGCGGGAACGCGCAGCAATGGTGCTCTTGAACTGAAGCGGGTAGGCTACTCCCAGAAGAGAGGAAAGGGTAAACGTGTCCTCCTCTAGTATAAAGCTGTTGGCACGTTTACGCTGTAAGCCGATGAGCACCCAATTCGCCACCATTCCCCTTGCGCACAGCTATCCTGATCTGCCGGGGCTGGTGCGCCGGATTGAAGCCTGGGGCTTTGAGATGGTGGGCGTACCGGACGCACACTGGCTATGGCCGGATTGCTATGTGACCTTGACCCAATGCGCGCTGAATAGCCGGCGGCTGCGGATGGGAACATTTGTGACCAACCCCCTGACCCGCCATCCCGCGGTCACGGCAGGGGCCATTGCCTCGATCAACGAACTGTCGGACGGCCGCGCTTTTCTTGGCATTGGGACGGGTGACAGTGCCGTGTATAACGTGGGTCTCAAGGCCGCTCGACTCGCCGAGTTTCGCGAAGCGCTCGAAGCAATCAAAGGATTTTATACTGGCGAAACCCGCTTCCAGGGCAAAACTGTTCGCCAAGTCTGGGTGAAAAGGCCGGTTCCCGTGTACGTCTGTGCCGAGGGGCCAAAGACCCTGCAACTGGCGGGTGAGTTAGCCGATGGGGTGATCGTGGGCAGCGGACTGAGCCCTGCGGTTGTGCAGGACGCCTATGCCCGTATCGAGGCTGGAGCCAAGGCTGCCGGACGGAAACTTGACGACTTGGATATCTGGTTTTTTGCCAAAACCAATGTGGCCGAGACCACGCAGGCCGCAGTGGATGAAATCCGCATGGCCCTGGCCGCGAGTGCCAACCATGCCTTTCGGCGAACCTTGGAGGGCAAGCGTATTCCTGCCGAACTGTGGGAATCGATTGAAAAACTCAAGGCCGCCTACCGTCCGCATGAACACGAACTGCTCGGCGCCGAGCGCTTTCACGCCAGGATGGTTGATGAACTGGGCCTGAAGGACTATCTGGCCGAGCGCTTCGCCATCGCGGGGACGCCCCAGGACTGTATCGATCAAGTCGAGCGCGCAGCCGAGGCCGGGGTCAAGAAAATTTTTCTTGGACCACTGACCGGCGATCCGGCCCAGGTGTTGCAGACCTTCGCTCAACAGATTATGCCTCGTTTCCAATAAGCTCGCAAAACGGACAGTATTCCATTGCTTTCCCCCCAACTGTTCAGATAGGATTCGTGTCGTGGAAGATCTCTGGGAACGTGCTGAAGAAATTTTGGCGGCTGGCAAGCCTTTTGTGTTGGCGACGATTATCCGCACGCGCGGCTCTGTGCCGCGTGAGGTCGGAGCGAAAATGGTCGTGCCTCCCGAAGGCCAGCCGTTTGGGACTATTGGCGGGGGCTGTGGCGAAGGGGAGGTGCTCCGCCGGGCCTATCCGGTGCTGGACCAGAAACTCCCCCCGCGTATTGTGCAGGTTGATCTAACCGGCGACTTTGATCAGGACGAGATCCAGGTCTGTGGTGGGGTGATGGATGTCGCGCTTGACCTCTGGCAGCCGGAGGAACACCGCGCATTAGCACAGACCTTGGCCGAGGCGACGCGTGCTCACCAGCCCGCGGCTCTGGTCACGGCACTCGACTCGCTCAGCGGCGTCCGACCCGGAACAAAGAGCTGCCTGTCTCTTGGCCAGGATGGAAACGGCGGGGCGTCTCTGACTCCGTCCGTCTCAATCACCGCAGAAACAGTCGAGACATTTTCCTCATCTGTCTCCTCAGGCAAACCCCAACTGTTTGCCGTGTCACCCCAGGGTGAAGTCCGGGAAGACGCGCTTGTCCGAAAAGAGGATTGGCCGCGTGTTTTCGTTGACGTGCAGACCGGGGTGCAGACCTTGCTCATTGTTGGGGCCGGCCATATTGCGCAGCCGCTGTGCGAAATAGGGGCGATGCTCGGCTTCCATACCGTTGTGGTGGATGATCGCTGGGCCTTTGCCAATCGGGAACGCTTTCCTCGTGCCGCCGAGGTTCGAGTCGGACCGTTTGAGGATGTCCTGAACAGCCTGAATATCAACCGGCAGACCTTTGTCGTTGTGGTCACGCGCGGCCATGTGTGGGACGAGACCTCGGTCAAGGCCGCACTCAAGAAGAATCCGGCCTATATTGGCATGATCGGCAGCCGGCGGCGCTCAAAAAGGACCCTCGAACGCCTGGTTGAACAGGGCTATAGCCCTGAAGACGTCGCCCGCGTACATACCCCGTTGGGACTTGATATTGCGGCAGAAACACCGGCGGAGATTGCCGTCGCCATTACGGCCGAGATCGTTCGCGCCCGGCGCAAGGGCCCGCCGGATACGCTCTCACTGGCCGCCAAAGTCCGGCCTGACGGACCGCTCAAATTTACGCCCTAACCACTCTTGCCCTCAACCGACACGCGGTATGATTTCTGGGTATGATTTCTGGAATTATCCTGGCCGCAGGTGAGTCCCGGCGGATGGGATCACCCAAAGCGCTGCTCGACTACCAGGGACAAACCTTTATTGAAAACATTTGCACCAGCTTTTTGAGCGCCGGAGTCGATGAACTCATCGTCGTACTCGGCGCGCATGAGCACGCCGAACCGATTCGGGCGGTCGTCCCGAAGCATCCCGCTCTTCGGACCGTGCTGAATCCGCAGTATCGACTGGGCCAACTCTCTTCTCTGCAAGTGGGGATTCAGACCCTGTCGCCCGAGAGCGAGGCCGCAGTGGTCAATCTGGTTGATCACCCCCTTATCCAAGCTGAGACCATACAGGCCCTCATGGCGTCGTTTGCGACCGATCCCCTTCCTATTATTATCGCGTCCTACCAGGGCCGCCGCGGCCATCCGGTGCTGTTCTCAAAGGGTGTCTACGGAGAGCTTCTGGCGGCCCCGCTGGATAGAGGGGCAAAGGTGGTGGTCCGCAAAGACCCGGAGCGGGTGTGTGAGCTTGCGCTCGACGATCCCGGTATTCGCGCCGATATTGATACGCCCCAAGAGTACGCCCAGTGGGTTGGCGCACGAAAAAGATAAGACAGAACGTCTGAAAGAGTAAACGTGTCCCCCTAGATACAAAGCTGTTGACACGTTTACTCTTTGGAACCCTTGCACTTCCTGGCGCTTTTCTATAGCAATCTAGGAGCCTGCAGAAAGGCAGGAAGACGAATCAAAATCGGAAAAGGAGGCGACCTTGCACGAACTGAATTATGAAGCGCCGACTTCGCTCGATCAGGCCATTAGTGTTTTGGCGGCAGCGGGCGAAAATGGGCGTATGCTGGCAGGCGGTACGGATCTGATTATCCAGATGCGTGCCGGTGTTCGACAACCGGGACAGGTGATAGACGCCAAAAAGATCCCAGAACTCCAGGCATTGTCTTTTGACGCGCAAAACGGACTCCAACTTGGAGCCGCGCGGGCGTGCTGCGATATTATTGCTGACGCGACGGTGCAGCAGCACTATCCGGGGCTGGTTGAGGCTGCCGGGCTGATCGGCTCCGATCAGATCCTGGCGCGCGCCTCGG
>JGIcombinedJ30088_10005688_pt1 | contig 10660 bp, 10 predicted proteins | sample PinacodermPK_FD_30088 | JGI IMG/M metagenome (IMG submission 30088) | reverse complement strand
TAACCTGTAGGTGCCGGAGTCCCCGCCGCTTCAACCGCCAACCGCCGCCGTTTCAACCGCTGACCGCCGCCGATTCAACCGCCGACCGCCGCCGATTCCCACGCGCCTTCGATAGCCCACTGGCGCTGCAGATCGATGGATTCATGCCCCTTGAAGGACAGGGCGAGTTCATCCAGCCGTCCGCCGTTCACGCGGATGCGTTCCAGGTCGCCCACGCCCAGGCCGATGGCGTCCCCGTAGAATACCGTTCCCACCTCCAGGGGTTCGAATCCCATGGCCTTTGAGATGACGGCGTCCACGGCGATGGTGTCCTCCCCGGCCGCCGCCAGGCCCAGCGGCACGGTGTCGGTTCCTCCCGGACCATTGCCCTGTATGCCTATCGTACCGTCCACCACGCTGTAGTGGGGGTAGAGGTGGCGGGCGAGGCGGATCAGGTTCCTGCTGAGCGCCCGGGCTTCCTGCGGATGGCGCCGGTCGTGGTGGGTCGTGTAGCCATGCACCTTGATTCGGTCTTTCTTCAATATCGTACCCATGATGAGATTCTTCAGCGCCAGGGTAACCATGGCGCCGTCATGGGTCTTGGCCAAGGCGACCGAGATAACGCAGGGACATTCCAGCACGGTACGCGGCATCCTGACCGTAGTCCAGGTGCCGTCGACCATGTACACCCGGGTGTTTCGCCACCTGGTCTCCCGGTTCAGGTCCACCAGTTCGATGGGGATGTCGTATTCGTCCGGGATGTCGGTGTATCCCATGTGACGGAAGCACTCTCCCGGCTCGGATTCATTGCCGCCCTCTGCGATCAGGACCCGGCGCGGTTTCTCCGGAAGGGTCATGATGACGTCCAGCACGCCGCGGACCGCGTCCGGGTGGGTGCATACCACCGGGTTGGTGCCCGAGAGGAAATTCGGCTTGAGCATGACCTCTTCCCCCATGAGGGAGGCCAGTTGCGGGGCGGAGCGTTCCACCGCCACGCGCACGTTCTCGCGGCGGTTGCTTCCCGTGCCGATGCCGACCGTCGTTGCCGATGCCATGATCATCTCCTTCCTTGACGCGGGTAAAAACGAAATTCCGGTACGTACGGGATCAGGCCGCGAGCATGGGCCATCCCGTAAAACTCCATGAGTCCTCTTCGTTCGCGGTCACCCAGGTCGTAGACCAGGTTGTCCCTCAGGTACGACGCGTAGAACGACGTCGGCTGTGAGCGGTCGCCCGCGTGTTCTTCGGCGATCTCGTCGAAGGCGGCCATCCCCTGTTTCTTCGACGCGATCAGCAGTTCGACCTCACCGGGCGTGAGACCGTCATCCTTCCCCGCCCAGAAGGCGTAAACGAAGGGCAGTCCAGTCAGTTCCCGCCAGGCTTCACCCAGGTCCAGCCGGGGTTCGGGCCGGTCCGTACTCTCCAGGGCAGGATCACCGATGACCAGGGCAGCGTCCGCCCGTTCAAGCATCGCCGGTACGTTTGGTGGATGGTCGATGGATTCGATTTCCACGCCGTACCGCTCGTGCAGGACGATCCGGACCAGGGCGACCGAAGTCCTGGAACTCACGTCCATCGCCACGGTCCGGATCCGTTCGACCGGCANCNTGCGGAACAGGAAAATGCTGCCGACCGGACCGTCTGAGGCAATGGAAACTTCGGGAACGATGGAGTATGGTACTGGGCTGCGCGCGTATTCGATGGATGGTATGACGCCCGCCGATGTCGCGCCCATTCCTACCTGCCGGGCGCACACAGAGGGCACATCGTAATGGATCTCGAACCCGTGATGCAGCCCCCCGTGTTCCAGGCCGTAGGTCAGGGTCCGGGAATTCAGGTAACTTACGGCGTGGATGCGGGTTTTTTTTTCCATGCGGAAGTCGGTACAGGCCGTTCCGTCATCGCTCCCGGCAGTGGCGTCTTCTCTGGGGACCTGCGTTCGCCTTGATCCATTCGGTTGTCGATCACGACGGGAAGAAGCTCCGGTGGCCGCGACTATTCGCGCTTACACGGAGGCTTCGTGCTTTTCCAATGACCCGTTTCCCACGAACTCGTAGCGTGTATTGCGCCGGCGCGGCGTGAATCCCGCGTCATTGATGAGCCGTTCGATTTCTTCCGTCGGCATCACGAAACTCGTGCCTCCCGCGCTTATGACGTTTTCTTCCATCATCGTGCTGCCGAAATCGTTCACGCCGTAACCCAGGGCGATCTGCGCGATCTTGGGTCCCTGGGTCACGTATGACGCCTGGATGTTCTCTATGTTGTCCAGCATGAGCCGGGCGATAGCCACGGTGCGAAGGTAGTCGTAACCCGTCGCTTTTCTCGTGTGGGGCAGTTCGGTGCCTTCGGGTTGGAAGCTCCAGGCGATGAATGCCGTGAAATACCCGTCGTGATTTGCCAGGGAATCGTCCTGCNCCTCGCGTACCCTCAGAAGGTGCTTCAGGCGGTGCTCGACGGTNTCTACCGAACCAAACATCATAGTGGCTGTCGACTTCATGCCCAGGCGATGGGTCAGGCCGTGCACGTCCAGCCATTCCTGCACCGATTCCTTGCGGAAGGCGATGGCGTCGCGGACTTCGGTGTCAAGGATTTCGGCGCCGGCGCCCGGAAGAGACTTCAATCCAGCCGCGCGCAGACGGACCAGCGCTTCTTCGACCGAGATCCGGGAGATATGGGCGAGATAGACGATTTCCGCCACGGAAAGCGAATGGAGATAGGCCGCCGGATAGCGGCGGGTGATTTCCGAGAAGAGGTTTTCATAGTAGTCGATCTTCAACCTGGGATTGAGTCCGCCCTGCATGAGGATCTCGCAGGACTCCCGCGTGTCGCCCCCGACGTCGATCAGTTCCTCGACCTTGGCGAAGATCTCTTCGTCGGGCAGCGTGTACCCTTCCTGGCTGCCCGGCGGGCGGTAGAAGGCGCAGAACTTGCACCGAACCCAGCACACATTGGTGTAGTTGATATTCCGGCCGATGTTATAGGTCACCACCGGTTCCGGGTGCCTGGTCCGCCTAACGTGGTCGGCAAGCATGCCCAGTTCGGTGACGTTCGGATGCTGGAACAGCCGGCGTCCGTCCGCCTCGGTCAGCCGTGTCCCGGCCAGGACTTTTTCCGCGATATCGGCAATCATGAGGGTCATCCCGCGCTTGTAACAGCTTCCGCGGTTATGCCGTCGACCGTATCCAGGTAGACAGGCCGTACCGTTTCCGGCTGGTCGACGATATTGTAGAGCGCGTCGCGTTCCACGGGTTGCCGCCCCGATTCGCTGATCATGTCGAGCATCTGCGTGTGGGACAGGGCCTGCATGCGGTCGGTGACGGGGTTGCGGGTAATCTCATATTCCAGGACGCTGCCGTCCATGTCGTCCGCGCCGTACCACAGCGACACCTGCGTCACCGCCGGCGTGTTCATGATCCAGAACGACTTGATATGCGGCACGTTGTCCAGCATAAGCCGGGCCACCGCGATCTCCCTTAGGTCCATCTGGCCCGTCGGCCCCGGAAGGTGCTCAATCGCCGTCCGCTCGGGGTGCCACGACAGGGGAATGAAGGCCAGCAACCCCTTCGTCTCGTCCTGCAGTTCCCTCAGCTTGATGAGGTGGTAGACCTTCTCCTCCGTCTGCTCCACGTGGCCGTACAGCATGGTGGCGTTCGACGGCAGGCCCGCCTCGTGGGCGACCCGGGCGGTCTCGAGCCACTTGTCCGAATCCGACTTGGCCTGGAAGAGTTCCTCATGCACCCGTTCGCTGAAGACCTCGGCGCCGCCGCCGGGCAGTGCGTCCACCCCGGCTTCCTTCAGGTCCAGCAGGGTCTCGGCCATAGACTTTTTGCCGATTCTCCGGATCTGTTCAAGTTCGATCATGGTGTATGCCTTAAGCGATACACCCGGCCGTACATCCTTGATCGCCCGGACGATGTCCAGGTAATAGGCGTATGGCAGCTTGGGGTTCACCCCACCGACCATGTGGATCTCGGAGATTGGAATGTCGGCGTAGGTCTCCATTCTCGCCCGTATATCGTCGGGTGAAAGAACGTATCCCTCGGGGTCTTTAGGCAGCGCGTAAAATGAACAGAACAGGCAGCTCTTGTTGCAGATGTTGGTGTAGTTCAGATGCTGATTTCGAACGAAGTAGACCCGTTCGCCGTGCATACGCTCGCGAACGAGATTAGCCAGGTAGCCGACAGCCGGCAGGTTGCCGTGCCGGTACAGCCTTCTCCCGTCGTCGGCCGAAAGCCGCTCGCCCGCCACTACCTTGCCGTGGATATCTTCCAGGCCAGCTTCAGCAATCAATGCTTCGAACAAATCCGCCTCCTGAAAACAATCAGTCCGGTTCCGGCCAGAGGGTGTCCACCAAAAACACCGGCCAGCCGGGCGTGTACTTCATATAATGCAAGTCCACGTCCTTGTCCACAACAAGAATTACCACAGTGATCATCATGTGACCTAACGTCCTTCAAGGGCGCGATTGGCATTTCACACCCGATCCCGCGCGGCACTGCGGCCATCCCCCGTTTAAATTTCGATGATTCCCTTCGAAGTCCAGCCAGGATCAGGGTCGCCGGCCATAGCGTTCCGAACGTCGGCGCCGGGCGTCCCTGCCGTACCCCAGAAGTCAAGGGTTTCCGGCNCCCGTCTCCACACCGCGGGTTTGTGTATAGCTTCGTCTTCGATGTACGCAATTTCGCTGGAGAATTCGTTCACATATCCAGCCGGATCCCTGTAGTAGCAGAAGATGTTGTTGCCCGGGCCGTGACGCCCCGGTCCCCAGTCGGGTTCATGGCCTCGGGCACGCAGGTTTGAGACCGCCTTCATCACGTCGTCCACGTTCGCAATCTCGTACGCAACGTGGTTGACGGATGGGTGATCTGCGCGGTTGAAGACGATTACGTGATGCCTCCGGTCGCATCGCAGGAAGGCCAACTGGTCCTCGATCCTGTCCGAGATCCGAAAACCGAGAATACCGGTGTAGAACTCCACGATCTGTTCGAACCAAGGAGTATTCAGACCTACATGGCACAGCCGGCGGGGACCGCCGTTGCCGTCAGGCCGGCCTTTCGAGCTCCCGGTCACGCCGGCCGATAGCTCGATGCAGCGTTTTTCCGGGTCCAGAAACCGCAGTCCGTACCCGGCGCCTTGTTCGTCCAGGTAGTCCGGATGCGCCACGATGGTAATTCCCCGGCGTTCGAGTTCGATTGCCGCCTCGTCGACGGCCTCCCGCCCGGCAACGCTGAAGGCAAGGTGGTGCAGCCCACGCCGCGACGCTGGATGCAGGCTGACTATGTGGTGCCCGGTCGACGCTCCGCGAAGATACCGCGCGTGCCGGTCTTCTCCGGCCGGTTGGAGTCCCCAGACCTCGAGGTAGAACCTGGCATGGGCCGCGGCCTCAGGTGACAGCAACCCCACGTGGTGAATGTCCAGGATCTTCATCAGAGCGGCTCTCCGGCAGGTTTCTCGGTGGGTGATCTTCCGGGCTTCCTCCGGGTCAGCTCGATCCTCAAATCCCGCCGGATGTAGATTTCGACAAACTCGCGCAGCCACACGTCCTTCGCCGGCTTAAACCGTTCGATCAGTTTCTGCCGGGGTCCGTCCGTGAGGAAAACGATGCGCCACAGGTTCAGAGGCCGCAATTCACTGCCATCGACCGAATGCTCAACGTGAAAGAGGGGCTGTCCATCACCTGCTCTGAGCAGTTTCCCGTCCCGGTCCTGGAGTTCCGCCGCCCCGATGAAAGTGGCGCGCTGCCGCGCAGGGTTAAGGAAGACCCGCTCGAGGACCGGTCCGCGCTCCGAAGGCTTGAGCCAGAGGCGCTGCCGCGAGCATCGCACGAAAGATTCGGCTTCGTCGCCCGATGCCTGCTGGCGCCAGTAGCGAGCGCTGCCCTCTGATACAACAGATGGGATATAGAGATCGGGCCGGAAGGCCTTTCTCACCTCCATGTCCCATAGCATGGTCCGGGTAAACCTGAGCGGTTTGTCCATGCGGTAAAACCGGGCGAGCGTCCTGTTGATGTCGACAGGGGGCAGTTCGATTCGGGTGTTGTCCCGGTTGGACCATGCCCGCTTGAACGCTTCTTCATGCATCAACTGAGTGACGGGTTCAGGGGCTCCGCCCGGAACGCAGGCGCCCACCGCATCGCCGGTTGATTCAAGTTTCATCCTTCGTGTCTCATGGTGTGCGCTTCCGGTTTCTGTTGGGACTTTACCGGAGCGGATGGGCATTTCTGTCCGCTGCGGCCCCATCGAAGGATCAACGGCTCCTTCGGGCCGTCTAGGGAGTTTTAACGTGGACGGTCACGATATCCGTATCGTGGAACTGCTGGTGGCGAACAGAGGAAGCGATGTGCTGCAGCAGCCGCAGCGATACTTCCCGCTCCATCAGCACGTCATCGGGCCGATCCGCCAGCAGACCTATCCGATCCTGTACGTTCTCCTCGCCCACAGCGGCGATGAACTCGAGGACCGCGCCGCCGCTTTCCCTGTGGGCCTTCAGCAGAAGACGCCGTCGTTCGCGTTTATCGCGACCCTCGTCCTGCTCGACCAGCGTCAGCAACGTCTCCTCGCTGGCGGCGTCCAGACGGCCGACCATCTGCTCTCCCCAGCCGTTCCGGGACGCGAAGGTATGAAGGAAGGCCCTGATCTTCGGCAGAACGGACATATCGAGCTCCACTTCGATCCGGCTGCGGCGCGCCGCCGTAGCTTCCAGAAACAGGGTCATCAGGATCGCCATGATGCCCCCGGCCGTTATGCCGTTCCTCAGCAGGCCGCCGCCCAATTCCTCCAGCATCTCCGGGAACAGGAGATCGTTCTGGCAGCCGACGCCGACCCAGAAAGCGACGCCTGTGATCAGCGCCTTGCGATGATCGATCCCGCCCTGCACCACCTCCGACATCCCACGGACGAAGGTCAGCGCCAGCACGACGGTCAGATAGGCAACGACGACCGCACTGGGTATCGCCAGTATCATGGCAATTGCCTTGGGCAGGAAAGCCAGCAGGATCAGCGCGCCGGCGGCGAAGATCCCCACGCGACGGGCCGCGACCCCCGTAAGCTCTACCGTCGGAACGCTGACTCCGATGGTCTGCGTCGGTACAATCCCTGCGAGGCCCGATATCAACTTGCCGATGCCGTCCGCCGTCACCGCGCCCTCCACCGCCCGGTAGTCCACGGCCCGCGGCCGGCGCCAGGACACGCGCTGGATGGCGACCGCGCCGGTTATGGTCTGGATGGCGCCGATGAGGGCCACGAAAGCGAAGGCAGGCAGGAGTTCCACGAAGGCCGGACCGAGGTCGAGCCCGATACCCGGCCAGTTACCCAGCGGCAAACCGATCCACGGAGCCCGGGCAACCAGGTCGAAGTCATAGAGCCCCAACGTTCCGCCAAGAACCGAACCCGCTATCACCCCAATGAGCGGAGCCCACAAACGCAGCGTCGGCCCCGCCTTCAGTGAGATGCCCCCGATGACCAGACCCGTGGCAATCGCTGTAAGCGGCGCACTGAACGCCGCGTCGTGCGGCGCGTCGGCCAGGCGACTGAATACGACCGGCAGCACGGTCGCTGGTATCAGCATGTTTACGGTACCGACGATAGTCGGGGTCAGAAGCCGCCGGAACAGAGCAAGCCGCATCGAAATCACGATTGGGATCAGCGACGATGCGACAACCAGGGTAGCGAGCAGCGCTGGACCACCCTGGTCGAGGGCACTGACGCAGACCCCGATATAGGCGCCGGCGGGACCCATGAAAAGCAGGTATCCCGCTCCGATCCGGCTCAGCCTGACCGCCTGCAGGGCCGTGCAGATTCCACTGACGGCGACCGCGCCGAATACGGCCCAGGACAGGTACGCATCGGTTCCGCCACTGACCCGGATTACGATCATGGGGATAAAGATGATACTTGTTATGCCGAGAACTACGAGCTGCAGGCCGCTGCCCAGAGACACCGGCACCGGAGGATTTTCATCGGGTTCGTATTGAACATCAGGAGTGTTTTGCTCATCGCGCCTGCTCACAAGACTCCCCCAGCTAGTCTACGCACAGCTGAGGTCCCTATGACCTGAGATGCGCGGAATCCCTCGTTGATCCGACAGGGTAGGCGGTCCGGCAATACACTCAGCCAGGACGTCCCGTCAGCCAGTTCCACGGGCAGACATGAGACTCGGCGAAGGTGCCCGCCCGGGCATAGGGACTGCCGTCGACGAACTCCTGTGCCACTTCGATCGAGGGCGCTTCAAGCACGAGGACAAAGCCGGTAACGGTCTTGTCACGCTCGCTGAGCGTCTGTCCTCCGTGATGTACGGTCACATCAGGATGGTGGGTAAGATCGTGAATGTAGGCGGCGAAGGCATCCTGCAAACGAGCCCTTTCCTGCCTCATTTCTTCCTTGTGCGTTGCAACGACTACGAAATACATGGCCGACCTCCCTTTCCTGCCATAATACACACGGATACACACCAGCACATGCACGCGAGAGCAGCCGGCAGGGAATGAGTTAGGAATGTGAAGCGTGAATTTTAAAATGTAATATATCGGATTCGAACTGTCCGGCAAGATTTTGCCAGGTCTCCCGGTTTCGTCTCGAACGAAAACCGTTTGCCAGTCACGATTTTCCCGTGGAAGTCATTCAGTACCGCTTCGGCGACCAGGGCTTGGAACTGACGCCCCCCGGTGAATCAAAGGTTCAGGCTCGACCAGGTTACAGATCCAGCTTCGGCCATAGCGCGTCGATGCGCCGGTCGACCTCTTCGGGCATGCGCAGGATTTCCGGCCATCCCCTGTCGAACCCTTCGTCCGGCCATTTCTCGGTGGCGTCGATGCCCAGCTTGCCGCTCACATCCGCGGTCTGCGCGGCGAAATCCAGGACGTCGCAAGGTCCCTCGCTAATCAACAGATCCCGTTTCGGATCGATGGATACCCCGACCCTCCAGGCGACCTCCCTCATATTATGCACGTCCACGTCCTTGTCCACAACGATAATCACCTTGGTGAACATCATCTGGCCCAGGCCCCAGAGGGCATGCATGACCTTCCGGGCATGGCCCGGATAGCGCTTGTCGATAGATACGATGGCCAGGTTGTGAAAAATGCCTTCGATGGGCAGGTCGATGTCCACGATCTCCGGGAGCGTGGTCTTGAGGAGCGGCAGGAAAATGCGTTCGGTGGCCTTCCCGAGCCAACCGTCTTCCTGCGGAGGCGGCCCGACGATGATCGTGGGATAGATGGGTTCTTTTCTTCGCGTGACGGCCGTAAGGTGAAATACCGGGTATTCGTCGGTCAGCGAGTAATAACCCTGGTGATCGCCGAAGGGACCCTCGACACGCCGTTCGCGGGGCTCGGCGTAGCCTTCCAGCACGATCTGGGCGTTGGCCGGCACCTCCAGGTCCACCGTCCGGCATTTTACAAGCTCCACCGGCCGCCTGCGGAGAAACCCGGCCAGCATGTATTCGTCGATCTCGTCGGGCAGGGGCGCCGTCGCGGCGTACATGGTCTCAGGATCGGGACCGAGGACGACGGCGACTTCCAGTCGCTTGCCAGCCTGTTCCGCGACGTGGTAGTGGTGGGCGCCGCCCTTGTGACGCTGCCAGTGCAGTCCCAGCGTCTTGTCGTCGAAGACCTGCAGCCGGTACATGCCCACGTTGCGCGTTTCCTTTTCGGGATGCTTCGTAATGACCTGGGGGAAGGTGATGTACTTCCCGCCGTCGCCGGGCCAGCATTTGATGACCGGAAGGCTTTCGAGGGACGCCGTGTCCGTCTCCACTACCTCCTGGCAGGGGCCGTTGCGGACGGTCCGCGTCTGGGTGTCCTTCAACCGTGCGAGCCGGGGCAGCATCTGCAGCTTTCCCGCGAGCGAGGCCGGCATCCGGGGATTGATCAGTTCGGCGATCTCGGCCGCGATGTCGTCGAGGTCTTCCGCGCCCAGGGCCAGTTCCATGCGGCGCTTCGACCCGAAGGTATTGATCAGCACGGGAATACCTGCATGGCCCTTGACGTTGGTGAACAACAACGCGGGACCGTTCCGTTTGACCACGCGGTCCGCGATGGCGCTGATCTCCAGATCGGGATCGACTTCGACGGTGACTTCCTTTAACTCGCCTTCGTCCCTGAGCAGGTCGACGAACGATTGTAAATCTTTGTGGGCCATTGGGCTACTGCTTACCTGGATTCCGGGTTGACATGACGTTCATCGCTTTCTCGCGACGGTTTTTCCACGTTCTAAAATAGCCTTAACGTAACGCGGCGTCAATTCAATACTCGTGGGTCGACGCAGCCGGCCGGTCGCCGTTCCGCGCCGGCAGGAGTGCCCTTCCCCGTGTGATCGAAACCTGTATTTCCGCTTCATGCGCGGAATGCGATCCGGCGGGCATCCCCACCGCCGCCCGCCCACGCGAAAAAAACAGGTTGCATACCAGGGTCCGATGTAATAGGATTAGTGCTGCTTTCTAGGCACCGCCTTCGATTCACGCCAGGGTCATACATGCCCAACATCTACGAGCAGATCGGCATACGTCCGATCATCAATGCATCGGGACCCACGACTCGGCTCAGCGGCGGCATCATGGATCCCGAAGTGGCGGACGCCATGCGCGAGGCATCGCAGTACTGCGTCGACATCGCCGAACTCCAGGCCCGGGCGAGCGGGATCATCGCGGAGATCACCGGAGCCGAAGCAGGATACGTTACGTCCGG
>JGIcombinedJ30088_10005686_pt1 | contig 10660 bp, 9 predicted proteins | sample PinacodermPK_FD_30088 | JGI IMG/M metagenome (IMG submission 30088) | reverse complement strand
GGCCGTCGTTGCACGAGCGGGCCGAAGCGGCGGCCGGGGCCGCCGGGACCATCGAGGCCCTGATGGTGAACCTGCGACGCCTGCGGCGGCGCGAGATGGTGCGCATCGCATGGCGCGACATCGGCGGCCTCGCGGACTTCGAGGAGACCGTGGGCGACACCTCGGACCTCGCCGACGCGATCATCGGCGCGAGCGTCGGCCGGCTCCACGAATGGCAGTGCGCCGACCTCGGAACCCCGATGGGTCACGCCAAAGAGCCCCAGGAGTTCGTCGTCCTGGCGCTCGGCAAGCTCGGCGCGAGCGAGCTGAACTTCTCCTCCGACATCGACCTCATCTTCACCTTCCCCGAGAACGGACACACCGAGGGCGGAAGGCGAAGCGTCGACAACGACCGTTTCTTCCTCCAGCTCGCTCGAAAGCTCATGCGGGTGCTCGGCGAGCCGACCGCGGACGGCTTCGTCTACCGCGTCGACATGCGGCTGCGCCCGTTCGGCACCCAGGGGCCGCTCGTGCTGAGCTTCGATGCGCTGGAGGAGTACTACCAGACCCACGGCCGCGACTGGGAGCGCTACGCGCTCATCCGTGCCCGCGCGGTCAGCGGCGACATGGTGCTGGCGGCGGAGCTGCTGGAGCGGCTGCGCCCGTTCGTGTACCGGCGCTACATCGACTTCGGGACGCTGCAGTCGCTGCGCTCGCTCAAGGCGGTGATGGAGCAGGAGGTCGCCCGCAAGGGCATGGAGCACAGCGTGAAGCACGGCCCCGGGGGGATCCGGGAGGTCGAGTTCACCGCGCAGGCGTTCCAGATGGTGCGGGGCGGGCGAACGCCGGCGCTGCGCTACCGGCGCCTCCTCACGGTGCTGGAGCGTCTCGGGGAGCTCGAGCTGCTCCCGGCCCATGCGGTCGCGTCGCTCGGCGCCGCGTACCGGTTCCTGCGCGCGGCCGAGCACCGGCTGCAGCAGGTCGCCGATCGGCAGGAGCACATGCTTCCGGTGGACGAACCCGGGCGAGAGCGCATCGCCGCAGCCATGGGCTACGCGAGCTGGGACGCGTTCTCCGAGCGGCTTCAGCGGCACCGCCGCAACGTGGACGAGCAGTTCGCGCAGGTGTTCGGCGAGGAACGCGGCACCGACGCCGCAGGCGCGGGCGATCCGCTGGGAACCCTGCTCGCCGAGTCGACCGACGAGGCGACCGGCGTGGCCCTGCTGGAGGAGGCGGGGTTCCCCGATGCGCGCGAGGCGTGGTCGATCCTCGCGCGACACCGCGACGCCATTGCGCTCAGGATGCCGGATGCGCTCGCGCACGAGAGGATGGCCCGTCTCCTGCCCGACCTGATGCGCGCGGTCGCGGCGCACGGCGATACGCCGACGACGCTCGACCGGGTGATGTCGGTGGTCGAGTCGGTCGCGAAACGCAGCGTCTATCTGGCGCTGCTCGTGGAGCGCCCCGTCGCGCTGTCGCAGTTCGTGCAGCTCTGCGCCGCGAGCCCCTGGATCGCCCAGCTCCTCGGGCGCCACCCGGTGCTGTTCGACGAGCTGCTCGATCCGCGCACCCTCTACGCGCCGCTCGCTCCCGACGAGCTCGACCAGGACATCGCCGAGCGCCTCAACGCCCTCGACGACCCGGACCGGGAGCACGAGATGGACTGCCTTCGCCAGTCGAAGCAGGCCAACGTCCTGCGGGTGGCGGCGGCGGATATCTCGCGCCGGATCCCGTTGATGGTGGTGAGCGATTACCTCACCTGGATCGCGGAGGCGATTGTGCGCGCCGCGCTCGCGATCGCATGGCGCGACATCACCGCCCGCCACGGACGACCGGCGTCGATGCCCGAAGACGCGGCCTTCGCGCCCTATGCGGTCATCGCCTACGGAAAGCTCGGCGGCATCGAGCTCGGCTACGGCTCCGACCTCGACCTGGTCTTCGTGCACGACGACGACCCGTACGCGATGACCACGGGGACGAAGCCCATCGATCTCGCCACCTTCTACGCCCGCCTCACCCAGCGTCTCATCCACACGCTGACCACCCTGACCCCGCAGGGCGCGCTCTACGAGGTGGACCCGAGGCTGCGTCCGGACGGATCGAAGGGGGTGCTCGTCAACACGCTGGAAGGCCTCGGCGAGTATCTGCGGGAGAAGGCGTGGACCTGGGAGCACCAGGCTCTGGTGAGGGCCCGCGCCGTGGCCGGCGACCCGGCACTGGGGCGCCGATTCGCCGAGCTCCGCAGGGACATCCTGCTGCGCAACCGGGATGGGGACGCGTTGCGCGACGAGGTGCGCACGATGCGCGAGCGGATGCGGACCGAGCTCGGCTCGGGTCGCTCCGGCCGATTCGACCTGAAGCAGGACCCCGGCGGAGTCGCGGACATCGAGTTCATGGTGCAATACGGCACGCTGGGCTGGGCTTCGCAACTCGGCGCCGACCTCGACTGGACCGACAACATTCGCCTGCTCGAAGGATTCGAACGGACCGGGTTGATGCCGGTCGAAGACGTGTCCCTGCTCGCCGATGCGTACCGCGCCTTCCGGGGACGGATTCACGAGCTCTCGCTGCAGGACTCCGAAGGTGTGGTCGGCGACGAGGAGTTCGCCGAGTTCCGGGAATCGGTGATCGCAATCTGGAACCGGCTGATGGTGGCCTGAATCCGGATTGACGTGCGGGTGCCGCGGGCTCTTCAACCGCCGGGGCGCCGCGGACGGGCGAGGGGTTGGCAGGCGGGTGTGTCTCCGCCGCCCTATAATCGCGGTCGAGCCCCCGGCACGGGATGACGCAGGAGGGAATCGCGGTGAAGCAGCGCACGGCCGGCGCACACGGCCTCGTCGAGCCCAACGCGGAGAACCGGTACGCGGTCACGCGCGCCGATCTGCCGCTGAGCTGCCCGATGCCGGGCATGTCCCTGTGGAACTCGCATCCGAAGGTCTACCTGCCGATCGAGGACCAGGGCACCGTGAAGTGCCCCTACTGCGGGGCGGACTACGTGCTCGAGGAACAATGACGCCCGGTCCGCGCATGCGCCGGATGCGGAGCGGCGGCATCGAGCGCCCCGACCGTCGCGCACGCGGGCTCGTCGGCGACGGACACGACGCATGAGCGCGGGCTCCGGCGACAGCAAGGCGATCTACCTGCGGCTGCTGCGCCACGTGGTGCCGTACTGGCGGGTGTTCGCGCTGGGGACGGTGATGATGATCGTGCTCGGGCTGACCGAGCCGGCGTTTCCCTGGATTCTCGAAAGGGTGGTCAGCAGCTTCGAGGAGCGCGCGGTCGACAGCGTGCCCCTGTATGCGGCGTTGTTCCTCGGCGTGTTCCTGGTCCGCGGGGTGTCATCGTTTCTCTCGGTATACGCGCTCGAATCGGTTGCGGCCCGCCTCGTGCTGGATCTTCGCCGGGACATGTTCGGCCGACTGATGCGCATTCCGGCCCCTGCGTACGACAACGTCGCCTCCGGGACGCTCATCTCCAAGGTCACCTACGATGCGCAGCAGGTCACCGATGCCGCCACCCGTGCGGTCACGGTGCTCGTGCGCGACTCCGTCGCGGTGGCCGGGCTTCTCGGGTACATGCTGTGGATCGACTGGAAGCTCACCCTCATCGCGCTCGCGACCGCTCCGCTCGTCATGGCCGTCGTCGTCTACTTCAGCCGGCGGCTGCGCCGGATGGCGCACGGGGTGCAGCGCACGATGGGCGACGTCACGCATGTCCTCCAGGAAAGCATCGAGGGGCACAAGGTGGTCAAGGTGTTTTCCGGCCAGGACTACGAAACGCGGCGGTTCACGGACGCGGCGAACCGGGTGCGGCGATATCAGGTGAAGTTCGCCGCGGCCGGTGCCGCGACGGCGCCGATCGCGCAGATGGTGACGGCCGTCGCGCTGGCGATCATCCTGCTCCTGTGCGCGCAGCGGTTCGAGACCGGCGCGATCGCCATCAGCGACTTCGTGAGCTTCTTCACCGCGATGGCGCTGCTGTTCTCGCCCATCAAGCGCCTGACCCGCGTGAACGCCCTGATACAGAGGGGGATTGCTGCCGCCGCAAGCGTGTTCGCCATGATCGACGCCGCGGTGGAGACGGATTCCGGCTCGGTCCGGATCCGGCGCGCCGAAGGGCGGCTCGAGCTCGAAGCGGTCACGTTCCGCTACCAGGACGACGCGGGGCCGGCGCTCGACGCGGTGTCCCTCACCGTCGAGCCGGGGGAGACGGTGGCGCTCGTCGGGCCGTCGGGAAGCGGCAAGACCACGATTGCGGGGCTCATCCCGCGGTTCCACGACCCTGACGGCGGCAGTGTGCGACTCGACGGGGTCGACCTGCGCGACGTCACGCTGGAATCGCTGCGCGCCAACGTGGCGTTGGTCAGCCAGGACATCGTGCTGTTCGACGACACAGTAGCCGCGAACATCGCCTACGGCGCGGCCGCCGACGCCCCGCGCGAGGCGATCGTGGGCGCAGCACGGGCCGCGCATGCTCTCGAGTTCATAGGGGCGATGCCGCAGGGGATGGACACGATCATCGGGGAGCGCGGCGTGAAGCTCTCCGGGGGCCAGCGCCAGCGGCTCGCCATCGCGCGCGCGGTGCTGAAGGATGCGCCGATCCTCATCCTGGACGAGGCGACTTCGTCACTCGACAGCGAGTCGGAACGGCACATCCAGGAGGCGGTGGAGGCGTTGCGCGCGGGACGTACCACGCTGGTGATCGCGCATCGGCTGTCAACCATCGAGGGTGCCGACCGCATCGTGGTGATGGAGCAGGGCCGCATCGCCGACATCGGAACCCACGCCGAGCTGATGGCGCGCAACGGGCTCTACGCGGGACTGCACCGGTTCCAGTTCTCGCGCCGCGAGGCGCCGATGCGGGCGGCGAGCAATCAGTGAGCGGGGTGCGGGACGAGATCTGTCGTTGTCCCGAAACACCTAACCGCCGGATGCGTGCAGTGAGCGGACGGACCTATTCACGATTTCTGGGCGGTACTCGAAACACGGCGGTGCCGCGCTGCGGGTGATGATGTGCCCTGTGTTCCCAGCGATCACCCCGCCAAACGAAAAAAACGTGGCTTGTCGCTTGCCGGATGTTGGCCAAATGCTCTCGTACCATCGACTATTCGTAGCGCAGTATCGTTCGTTTTGGAAGAATGTTCTTATGCGTTCCCTGCGTGGATCCGCTTGCCGTCAAAGGCGTCGTTCAGACATCCAATGGGGCGCATCGGTGGGTGGTGACCATGTGGGCGTATTCTCGTCGACGGGGCTGTGAACGATGCGACGGCTGTTGAACAGATTGGTCCTCCCTCTTGGCCTCAAGATCATCAAGAGTTATCAGGCTGATTTAGTATATCAGCACCACTACGCTGGCGGCTACGACGAGTATCGTGCGACCCAGATCAAGTACAACCGGCGCAAGTTGCACAATGTATGGGCCGATGACACGACGCTGTCGGCGATCGTAGATGATCTCAGGGTTCACGGTCTCGGAAAGACTGGCATCTGCCACGGGGCACGAAACGGGTTTGAGGTAAGGTGGCTCCACGAACGCCTCGGTGGCGACGTGATCGGTACGGACATTTCGGAAACCGCAACCCAGTTCCCACAAATGCTGGTGTGGGATTTCCACGAACCCAACCCGGATTGGGAAGGGAAGTTTGATTTCGTCTACACCAACTCGCTGGATCAGGCTATGGAACCGAGTCGCGCGCTCGACAGTTGGGCGAAACAAGTCGCGCCTGGGGGTCGGATTTATATCGAACACACCATCGCACATTCGGCAAGTCACGCGGGACAAATGGATCCGTTTGGCGCCCATCCGATGGTAATGCCGTATCTATTTTTTGTATGGGGACGTGGGAAGTACCGGATGGTTGATATTCTCGAAATCGACGCCAAGCAAAACAATGGTCTTCAAGCCTGGATCTTTGTACTAACCAAGCTCGATGTCTGAAGGCGACAGCCGTTGAATTGGGAGTTCCAATCATCTACGGTCTCGCAATTGCTCGCCGGGTCGTTGAACCACTCTGTGTCCTCAGCGAAGAAGAGGCTCTCGAAAATCTGGAGATGTCGATGAGGATCGTCCTCATCAGTCTGGAACACGCAACGGAGCGACGCCGCCGGATGGGAGACGAGTTCGCCCGGGCCGGTCTCGACTACGAGATCTGGCCCGCGAAGGATGCAAGGACGCTCACCGACGAGGACCGCGCGTTCGTGGACCACGCCGCGCGGGAACGGCTCGGTCTTCACCCGATTCCGGACGGGTCGCTGGCGAATACCCTGAGCCAACGCGCCGCCATGCAGGACCTTGTCGATAACGGCCCCGAGCTGATGGCGGTGTTCGAGGACGATGCACGGTTCGACGACGCACTACCGGCCGTCTTGCAGGAGTTGGAATGCCGATCCGACAGATTTGATATCGTCAAGCTGCAGAGACGCAACATGCGCCGTCCATTTTTTCCAGTCATCCCGTTGGGAACGGGGCACCGATTGGGACGAGTTCGCTTTTCGGATTTCGGCTCTGAGGGGTACGTAATCACCCGCGGCGCTGCGCAGCTTCTACTGGCGCGTACGCCGCGCATGGTTCGGGAGATCGACCATGTTCTGTCGCGATTTTGGGAGAACGGCCTCAATGTCTTCTACGTCGATCCACCCGTCGCCAGGGAAGATGGGGCCGACGACTCTCAGATTCACGTCTCGCGCCACAAGGAACGACTGGCACATCGCGGTGAGAGGCTTCGCCGGCCAGCCATACTGGCAAGGCGGCTCCGGTCCATTATCATTGGCGACATCCGGCGGCGAATTGCATTTCACCGACTTCGGCAGTCGGATCACCCAAATACACGATTCGTCGGCAAATGATTGGTCGCGTTTGCGTGTGAAGGTCCGAAAGTATTGTTGAGAACGCTTCCGTTGGCGAGGACGGACCCAGTGACATTTCCGGAATTCAAATATCAATACCTTGATAGAGGAGTTGAAAGATTCCAAATGGCACTCAATTTGCTCAGGGCCATCGTGCCGTCGACCCGAAAGCCCGTCTACGTGAGACAAGTTGGCGACAAATTCATTATCGAGGTTGATAGACAAGTCATGGCCGCCCCATGGATCGGTAGATGGCGCTTCTATCGATGGGGTTTCGATGTGCGACTGAATGCTGTGTGCCGTCGCTATGGTCTCGATGACTTGTATCCCGGGGACGAAGATGAGTGGGTCATTGATGTCGGCGCATACATGGGTGAGTGGTCGCTGTACATGCTCAACAAGGGATTTAACGTTCTCGCTGTCGAACCCGATCCGAGTGCGGCCAATTGCCTAGCGGAAAATCTGACTCGCCATGGCCCCCATAGGAAGCAATGGTTGCTTGACACACGTGTCTGTCACAACTACCAGGGAGATGTAACCTATCATTTGGAGCCTCACACTGCCGATAGTTCGATATTTCCGTCCATCGATCGACCCAGTAAACCGGTCACGCTAGTCGCCGCGACGCTCGACGATATCGTTGCTGAGCAAATTGGCGACAAGACAATCGGGGCTCTCAAGATGGATGCGGAAGGTGCGGAACCGGAAGTACTGGCTGGCGCGTCCAAATTGCTCAGCCGGTGCCCTCGGGTCGGCATCGACGCAGGCTGGGAACGGCAAGGCGAATCAACCGTCGAGGAATGTCGACGAATTCTTGGCGAATCAGGGTTCACGCTCATTGCGAACGACGATTGGGGTCTTTCTTCGGCCATCGTTGCAGGTTGGCGGCACACCGACAACGCTCCCAATTTTTGTCGCTGAACCGTTTGAAGATGACGGCGGAGACTTACAATGCGAAGGAATGCCGCGTGGACTGGATGTAGGTTTGTCTATCCTGGAGTTGACAGAGCGTGGGCACCCAAGCGAACCTGCTTGACCGACACAGATTCCAAGCGGTGTCGTAGCGACGCGGATTTTGGGGTTGCGAACATTCGATTCAAAACGCGGACAATCACACGTTCGCGTAAGTCAGACCAGCAGATCGGACTACGCTGATGTCCGGCGTTTCCTGCGGTCATTCTTGAGGAGACGATGAACGATCATTCGAGGACGTACATCACGGGACAATGCCGCCATTTCCAGCGTCGAGATTGTTGCGAGGCTATGGTGACGTTGCGAACGCGCTGCATCTCGGCTCAACACGATTAGGCTCTCGATCCTACCGGGAACTACGGTGCCTTGGGACCAAGCGAGCAAGCGTATAAAATACAGACTATTGCGCCATCTGCCGGGAGCATTTGGACACCGCTACGAATGCAAGCACATGCTCTGGACGAATGGTTTTGAGGACGCGGTACGGCGCTCCAACGGAATGACATGTATCGATTTGGGCGCCAACGTAGGTGTGTACACCAGAAAGATGGCGTCGGGCACAAAACGGGTGATCGCCTTCGAGCCCGATCCTTGGACAATCGGGAAGCTGGAAGCAAATGTTGCGGATCTGAAAAACGTCAGCATCGAAAAAGTGGCTGCGGGTACATGCGAACGAACGGTTCTTCTCTATCGGCATACTCGTTTCGAGCAAGATCCGGTCTTCCATTCCGAATCGAGCTCCGTAGTCGCCAGCAAGAACAATGTGACGGAAGAGAACACCGTCGAGGTCCGCCAAATTGACTTTATCCGTTATCTTGAAGATATCGGAGAGGAAATCGGCATCCTGAAGATAGATATCGAAGGTGCGGAGGTTGATCTTCTGGAGGCACTATTCGACAGATCCGATATTCTGAATCGCATCAACCATATTTTCGCGGAAACGCATGAAGGCCGGATCCCAGGACACAAGCGCCGCGTGAAGGCCCTCCGTATCAGAGCATTTCGCATGGAGCGGCCGTACGTCAACCTGTATTGGCGGTGATATGTCCTCGGAATTCACACCCACACTGATTTCCCGCAACAGGCTCCAGGCGTTGTCCTGCCAACCCCGGGTCCAGCGGCACGAACAACCTGTTCGCACCGCGGAGATTCACTCGTTCGCCTGAATCGGATCAGCAATTCAGACTATTCCGACGTTCGTCGGTTCTTGCGGTCATTTCGTAGCAGGCGACGAAAGATCATGCGACGCCGCATATCCCGAGATACCGCCGCCATCACCTGCCTCGCCAAAGTTGCCGGGCTATGGCGGCGTTGCGAACGTGCAGCATCTCGACTCGGCGCGATAAGGCTCTCAACCCTCGCAGGACGCACCACTGGAGGATCGACATAGAGCACATTGAGGCCGTTGTCCCAGAATCGGGTAAGCACTTGGTCGATCTCGCGCACCATGCGGGGAATGCGTTCGAACAGATTCGCTGCCGCAGTTCGAGTGATAACGTAACCGCACGATCCTGGACAAGCGAACCGAACCCGGCCGAGGGTGTGTCCGGTTGGCAAATGCACCGCTGGAAAGTACGGCTTGTGAGGATGGCCTCGATTGAGCATCACGATATCGAAACGACCTGCATTCCGAGTCAATGCGTCAAGCACCGCAGGCAGCTTGGGGTCGAGGCGCGCGTCGTCCTCGAATATCGCGATCATCTCCAAGTCGGACGCCAGCAGATTGCGCCAAACCGCGCGCTGACTCAACGTATTGGCGAGAGATCCGTCAGGTACCGGATAGAGGCCGAGTGAATGCCTGGTCGTGGCGTCGACGAACGCCCGGTCCGATTTGGTCAGCTTCTGCCCATCGACGGCTGGCCACACTTCGTAGGTCAGACCGACTCGGCGAAATTCTTCCGTGATTGCCCGAAGCCGGTCCGTAGCCCGAGGTAGGTTGATGATGACGCATTTCACTCCGAAAAGACTCCGTTCTGCTGGGCGTGAACCGCGCCGGTCAGTCCGGAGGCTCCGGACCTTGAGAGACTGGAACGATGAACACCGCGACAAGATACTCCCGGGAACTCCGGGAACAGGCAGTCCGGCTGGTTCTGGAGTATCAGGATGGCCATGGTAAACACTATCCTATCGTCCTCTGCAATTCTCGCACGCCACGCTTCTTCGGCGGCGCTCGAGTTCTTGTGGTGATTGCTCAGCGGAGAAATGCAGACGGATGGCCTGGATCTGTTCACCGAACAATACGGTCACCTGACCAACATCAGCCAAGCGGGCCAAGTGGCCATGCGTGAAATCGTTCACGCCGCCTTGCGTCGGATTGAGCGCGATCCCAAGGGCGTGCCCGTCAGGCTCTATCCGTACACACGGACCGCTACGGAGAACGCGCCGACGACGGTGGTCATCGATCCCGCACTCTCCGCTGGAAGGCCTGTCATCAGGGGCACCGGAGTTGCCACCCAGCTTGTCGCAGAACGTTACCGGGCTGGCGAGTCCGTGAACCAATTGGCGCAGGACTACGAGCGCGATGCGGCGGAAATCGAAGAAGCGATCCGATGCGAATTCATGCTCCCGCTGGCAGCATGAAGAGCCCGTATTCTTTCTGGACCGCAGCCTGGGACGACACATCATCGCCGACGCGCTCCGCTCGGCAGGAAGGAGGACTTCGCCAACGACTGCGGTCTATTCACCCCGCCTCGCCTTCCTCCACCAGCAACTCCCGGTACAGCGCGTTGAGCGCTGCCGCCTCGTCCTCGATCCGGAATCCTTCCTCGACACGGCGGCGCGCCGCCACCGACCACTGCCGGAGCGTGTCCGGCGACGCGAGCGCCTCCTCCACCGCCGCGCGCATCCGCCCGACATCCCCCGGC
>JGIcombinedJ30088_10005662_pt1 | contig 10697 bp, 8 predicted proteins | sample PinacodermPK_FD_30088 | JGI IMG/M metagenome (IMG submission 30088) | reverse complement strand
AACGTGTATGGGATCGCGATCCCGCCGCGGCTGCCGAACGGCAGCCCGTCGATCCGCTCGTCCTGCGCGTAGTCGGCCGCGAGGTGGAACGTCTCCGCGGTCGGCGGGAGGCCCGGGTTGCCCACCGCGAGGCGGCTCACCTTCTTGGCCGCCGAGAGGTACCGCTCCAGCAGCGTCGGCGACATGCCGAGGACGCCAGCGATGTTGTCGAAGCCGTAGCTCCCGTCGTCGGCCGGCAGCAGCTCCGCCACGTCGACCTCGAGCGCCAGCAGATCGCGGACGACGTTGTGGTATTCGGCCCGGTTCAGCCGGTGGAACGCTTCCGTCCGCCCCGGGTCGGGGTGGGCGGCGGCCGCCGCATCGAGCTCCGTCTCGAGGTAACCGATGAACCGCGCGTAGGTCGCCTCGTCCGGGCGCGGCCGGGGCGCGGGCGGCATCGCCCCCGCGCGCAGCTTCCGGGCCACCTTCTCCCAGAGCTCCGGATCGGCTGCCACCTGATCGATGTCGGCGGCGTCGAGCTCGAGACCGGCGGTCTGGAGCCGTGCGTTGTGGCAGGTGACGCAGTAGCGGTCGAGCAAGGCTCGCTCGGCGGTCGCTGCCACCTCGCCCGCAGCACCGGCGGCCGGCGGCTCGGCGAACGCCGGCGCAGCACCGAGCCCCGGCGCGGCGCCCAGGGCCGCGAGCCCGATGGCCGCCGGGAGGCCCCGCGACAGCGCTCGTCTCAACGTCGTCATGCCACCCCTCATCGCCGCCGGCCCCCAGCGGTCGGGGCGGCGGCGCACGAATCCGCCATTATGGATCCTGCCGCCGGGCGCCGCAACCGGCCCGGCAGTCGCTGCCGACTGGAGGAGTGCCGCCAGATGCTGCGCGGGCAGCATGTTCGACAGGCTCGGCGCTGCCCGGCATCTCGCTGCCGGCGGTTTGCCCGCGACCAGGCCGAGGTGATCCTGCGCCTCGGATAGGGCGAACCGATGACGAACGCGCGGACTTACAGCTCGGGGCGCTCCCACGGTCCCCGCGCCAGGAGCTCGCCGCTGCCCGGCTCGCCGAGGACCTCGCCGTCCCGGTAGACGACCTCGCCGCGGCGCATCGTGAGCACCGGCCAGCCGGTCACCTCGCGGCCCGCGTGCACGGAGTAGCCGCTGTTGGAGAGCATGTCGGCGTTGCGGATCTCGCGCGTCTCGTCCGGGTCCCACAGCACGAGGTCGGCGTCGGAGCCGACGGCGACGGTGCCCTTGCGCGGGTAGAGGCCGAAGAGCCTGGCGGCGTTGGTCGAGGTGACGGCGACGAAGCGCTCCAGCGTGATGCGGCCGGTCCGCACCCCGTCCGAGTAGACCATCGGCAGCATCACCTGCAGGTTGCTCATGCCGGCCCGGTGGCTGGCGACGGTCTGCGCGGGATCGAGCTTCAGCTCGCGCGTGTAGGCGACGTGGTCCGAGGCGACGACATCGATCGCCCCCCGCGCGAGACCCTCCCACATGGCGTCCTGGTCCTGCTGCGTCCGGAGCGGCGGCTGGCCGATGTAGAGGCCGGGGGTCGGTCCCTCGAAGCGCTCCCGCGTCAGGTGCAGGTAGATGGGCCGCGTCTCGACATAGACGGGAAGCCCCCGCTCGCGCGCCTCCTCCGCGGCGAGCAGCGCGCGCTCCGACGACAGGTGGACGATGTAGATCGGTGCGCCGGTCACCTCGGCCATCGCCACGGCGCGGTGCACCGCGGCCTCCTCGGCCTCCGCGGGTCGCGCATCGGCGAAGTTCTCGAGCCCGCCGCGCCCCTCCGCCATGAACCGCGCCGCGGTGTCGGCGACGATGGCGGCGTCCTCGCAGTGCACCAGCATCAGGACGCCGGCCTCCACGACCGCGTGCATCGTCCCTACGAAGCCGGCGGCCCGCTCGTCGAACGTCGGCCGCACCATGAAGACCTTGATGGTCGGTTGTCCGGCCTCGACCAGCGCCTCCAGCGTCTCCGGCGTGGCCGACGCCGGGTCGGAGACGATCGGGTGGTAGATCAGGTCCGCGATGGTCTGGCCCCGGATGGCGGCGGCAGCCCGCGCCACGGTGTCTGCCGGCGTCTCCCCGTCGCGGACGCCACCGAAGTTCGAAATGGTCGTGATGCCGCCGGCGAGGGCCGCGGCCGAACCGCTGGTGTAGTCGTCGACCCCGATGCCCCCGAGGTGGACGTGCGGATCGATCCCCCCCGGCAGCACGAGGAGCCCGTCGGCGTCGATCACCTCCGCGCCGGGGCCGGCCTCGAGCGCGGGGCCGATCTCGGCCACGGTCTCCCCGACCACGCGGACGTCGGCGGTCCGGCGGCCGTCGCTGGTGACAATCTCTCCCCCGCGCACGAGAATCTCGCCGGGCTGCGCCAACGCGGCGGGGGCGGTCGCGACAACGAGGGCCACGATGGCCGCGACGGCGACGCGAGCGACGGCAGCGATTCGTGCACAGCGAGTCATGTGTCTGACCTCCGTCTCGAGGCTCTCCGTCTCATCGTCCACCGGAACCGCTTCCTGCCGGCGCCGCGGCGCCCGCCGGCACGCGATCGGAGGGCGGGGGTGCCGCGAGCCCCGGTCCAGCTTCCTCGGCCCCCTCGGCGAGCGGCACCGGTCCGACCGTGTCGCGCAGCGGGATCTCCCGCAGGTACCACGACAAGGCGAACCCGACCAGCGCGATCGGCACCGCCCAGAAGAAGACGGCCTGGATCGCCAGCTCGAGCGAGGCGGCGATGCCGCCGGCGATCGGCGGCGGGAGCGCGCGAATGGCGGCGGGGCTGCTCAGGAGCTGCGACATCTCGCCGCGAACGCTCTCGAGCGCCTCCGCGGGGACGTGGGCCGGCAGCTCGGCCAGCAGCCGCGCGTTCATGATGGCGCCGAAAAGCGCCACCCCGAACGACCCGCCGAGCGAACGGAAGAACTGGGCCGACGACGTGGCCACGCCCAGGTCGCGGTACTCCACCGCGTTCTGGATCGCGAGCAGCGAGACCTGCATGACCATCCCGACGCCGAGGCCGAGGACCGTCATCTGCAGGGAGCTGATCCAGAAGGGCGTCTCCGCCGTCAAGCCGCTCAACAGGGCCATTCCGGCCACGGTGAGGGCGGAGCCGGCGATCGGGAAGGCCTTGTAGCGCCCGGTGCTGGTGGTCAGCCGGCCCGATCCGACCGACCCCGCCACCATGCCGGCGGTGAGCGGGAGGATCAGCAGCCCCGAAGCAGTCGCCGACACGCCGGTCACGACCTGCAGGAAGAGCGGCAGGAAGACGACGCCCCCGAACAGGGCAAAGCCGATCAGAAAGCCGAGGGCGGAGCTGATCGAGTAGATCGGGTTCCGGAAGAGCCGCAGCGGCAGCAACGGCTCGGCGACCCGCGTCTCCCAGGCGAGGAACGCGGCCGTAAGGGCAGCCCCGCCGCCGGACAGCCCCAGGATGACCGGCGAGCCCCAGGGGTACTCGACGCCGCCCCAGACCACGGCCAGCATCAAGCAGCCTACGCCGCCGATCAGGAGCGCCGCCCCTTCCACGTCGATGCGGTGCCGCCGGGCCGGGGCCGGCAGCCTTAGCACGCCCGAGGTCACCGCCAGCGCCGCGGCGCCAACGGGCAGGTTGATCAGGAAGACCCAGCGCCACGACAGGCTGTCGACGATGAACCCGCCGACGAGCGGCCCGACGACGCTGGCGAACCCCCACACCCCGGCCAGATAGCCGATGTAGCGCCCGCGCTGGCGTGGCGAGACGACGTCGCCGATGACGGCGAAGGTCATCGCCATCAGGCCGCCGGCGCCGACGCCCTGCACGCCACGGAAGACGATGAGCTGGATCATGTCCTGCGCGACGCCCGCCAGCAGCGAGCCGAGCAGGAAGATCAGGATCGCCGCAAGGTAGGTCGGGCGCCGGCCGTAGATGTCGCTCAGCTTGCCGTAGAGCGGCGTGCAGACGGTGGAGCTCAGCAGGTACGCGGTGACCACCCAGGCGTAGTAGTCGAGGCCGCCGAGCTCGCCGACGATGGTCGGCAGCGCCGTCGCGACGATCGTCTGATCGAGCGCGGCCAGGAACAGCCCGGTCATCAGGCCGCTCAAGATGATCAAGATCTGCCGGTGCGTGAACGACGGCGAGGCGGGCGGAGCAGTCACGGAGTCGTGGCCGGATACCGGGATGAACGCGGGCCGCGGGTTCGTCCGGGGAATGGGTGTCTACGCGTGCGCGGGCGCCCCCCGGAGCCCCTCCCACGCCTGTGTAGTCTAGCGCAACTAGGAGTGAGCGCGCCGTGACGGGCGCGTTGGGAGTCTTGGCGAAACTCCTGCGCGCACGCTCGGGGCAGGTCCGCTGGAACAGCCGCGGGAATCGGGAACCGGAGGCGACGGCTCTGGCCCTAGTTGGCCAGGACGACCGGTACGGAGGCGAGCTGGTTGTCCCAGTAGATGTACAGCGTGCCGCCGCCGGACGTCACGTCGACGAAGCCGACCTGCAACTGATCCATGGAGTAGTCGACGGTCTCCACGGACATCCTGGTCCGCATGACGTCCTTGATCGGGTCGTAGCCGTAGGCTCCCCAGAGGGCGTTCGGGTCGTCGTCGCGGAAGTCCTGCTTGACGTCCCACGTGGTGAAGACGAGCTGCCACGCAGCCGGATCGGAGAGCTCGGCGAACATCGTGTACTCGCCGGCGGCGAGGCGCTGCCCGCCGATGAGCAGGTCGGCCTCCGTCGTGAACGTGGTCGTCTGATCGGCGCCGACCCGCCACAGCGGCGCGCCGTCGTAGACGCGTCGCCCGTACTCCCCGCCAGCGCCGAAGATGCCCCGGCGCCCGCGCAGGATGGGGCGGCCGTAGTGGATGTCGATCCACCGGCCGCCCTCGTACTGGCCGTCCGCGTTGTAGCTGCCCCCGAGCTCGGTGGCCGTGTGCCCGCGGGGGCTGAGCAGTCGGTCCTGGGCCTCGACCGCACCCGCCGCCATGTACGATGCTGCGACGACCGCAGCGACGCCGAGTGCCCTCACCGAACGCATCCGCTCCTCCCCGAGCTACGTGCCGAGCCGAGGCGTTTCCGTCCTCTACACGCCTGCTACATGCCCGCGCTGAGCATCAGCTCGTCGATGTGCATGTTGAGCAAGTGCGTGACCCGCAGGCCGGTGATGCCGTCGGTGTCGACGTCCGAGCGCGCCTGCGTCGCCACCTCGGTGTCGTTCACCAGGAAGCGCACCGTGTCGCCGGCTGCCTCCACCGTGAGCTTGTTCATCGACGAGCCCTGGTCGTTGAGATCGTTGACTGCGTCGTGCGCCGTCCAGTCGACGAGGGTCGGCAGGTCCTCGCCCATCCGCTTCTTGATCAGGAACATGCCGCCCTGCCGCAGCATGAAGTACGTGTAGCGCTGCCCGTCGCCGGCCAGGTCGTCGCCGCCCAGGAAGAGCCCGTAGGCGTTCGGGTGGCCCGACGGCTCCATCTGCGTGAACGTGGCGCTGATCGAGAAGTCGCCCTCGGCCATGCTGTCCGGCTGCCAGAAGATGGCGAATCCGGGGCCTTCGGTCGTCACGTGGACGCCGGTGCCCATCGTCTCGAAGCTCAGCACCTCGTTGACGTCCCCGCCGAAGTCCAGCCGGTGCTCCCAGCCCTCCGCCTGCACGCCCTGCGCGCCGGCAACGGCGGGAACGATCACGAGCGCCAACGCCGCCGCCAACCCTGCAATCGTCCTGATTCGCATCTTCCCTCCTCCTGAGCGTCGCCCTGCCACGCACCCGCGTGGCAACCGCCAGCATGGATCGGACGGACTCGTCCGATCAACGAGCAACCCGGTGGACCGACTCAGCGCGTCAGCATCACCGGCTTCGCCGCCAGCAGGGCGGCGAAGAAGTCGTTCCCCTTGTCGTCGACGACGATGAAGGCGGGGAAGTCCTCCACCTCGATCTTCCAGATCGCCTCCATGCCGAGCTCCGGATACTCCAGCACGTCGACCTTGCGGATGCTGTGGTCGGCGAGGCGCGCCGCCGGCCCGCCGATGGAGCCGAGGTAGAAGCCGCCGTGCCGCTTGCACGCCTCGGTCACCTGCGCCGACCGGTTGCCCTTGGCCAGCATCACCAGGCTGCCGCCGTGCGACTGGAAGAGGTCGACGTAGGAGTCCATCCGCCCCGCCGTCGTCGGCCCGAACGACCCGGACGGACGTCCCTCCGGCTTCTTGGCCGGACCGGCGTAGTAGACCATGTGGTCGCGCGCGTACTGCGGCAGCTCCTCGCCGGCGTCGAGCCGCTCCTTGAGCTTCGCGTGCGCGATGTCGCGGGCGACGATCATCGGCCCGGAGAGCGAAAGCCGCGTCGCCACCGGGTATTTCGTCAGCTCGCCGAGGATGTCGGGCATCGGGCGGTTGAGGTCGACCCGGACGACGTCGCCCGGCAGCTCCTCGTCGCCCACGTCGGGGAGAAAGCGGGCCGGGTTCTCCTCGAGCTGCTCCAGAAAGACCCCCTCGCGCGTGATCTTCGCCAGCGCCTGCCGGTCGGCCGAGCACGATACCCCGAGCCCGACGGGGCACGACGCGCCGTGGCGCGGCAGGCGGACCACACGTACGTCGTGGGCGAAGTACTTGCCCCCGAACTGCGCCCCGACGCCGATCTGCCTGGCGATCTCGAAGACCTGCCGCTCCATGTCGAGGTCGCGGAACGCGCGGCCGTGGTCGTTGCCGCTCGTCGGCAGCCGGTCCAGGTAGCGGGTGGTGGCCAGCTTGAGGGTCTTGAGCGTGAACTCGGCCGAGGTCCCGCCGATGACCAGCGCCAAGTGGTAGGGCGGGCACGCCGCGGTGCCGATCGTCTTGAGCTTCGCCTCGACGAAGGCGGCCAGCGACGCCGGGTTGAGCAGCGCCTTCGTCTCCTGGTAGAGGAAGGTCTTGTTGGCCGACCCGCCGCCCTTGGCGATGAAGAGCAGCTCGTATTCGTCGCCCGGCTCGGCGTAGATCTCAATCTGCGCCGGCAGGTTGGAGCCGGTGTTCTTCTCCGTGAACATGTCGAGCGGCGCCATCTGCGAGTAGCGCAGGTTGCGCTCGGCGTAGGCGTCGAAGATGCCTTGCGACAGCGGCACCCGGTCGTCGGCGGCGGTCAGCACCCGCTCGCCCTTGTGGCCCATGACGATGGCGGTCCCGGTGTCCTGGCAGCCGGGCAGCACGCGGCCGGCGGCGACGTTCGCGTTGCGCAGCAGCTCGAGGGCCACGAAGCGGTCGTTCGCGGACGCCTCCGGGTCGTCGATGACCGCCCGGAGCTGCGCCAAGTGGCCGGGCCGCAGCAGGTGTGCGACGTCGTCGAACGCGGTGCGCGCCACCGAGCGCAGGACCTCGGGCTCCACCTGCAGAACGTCGTGGCCGCCGAGCCGCGCCGTCGAGACGCCGTCGGAGGTCAGCTTGCGGTAGGGGGTCTCGTCGGGCGCCAACTCGAAGAGTGGCTGATAATGGAACTCGGTCGTCATCATTCAGGGAGATCTTACCCCGGCGCCATGAACATCTTCTTCATCGTGATTCTCGCAGCGCTCGTCGGCCAGTCCGTGCTCGCGATCGTGTCGGGGCTGCTGAACGCCCGGGCGTTCAGCCCGACGGTGCCGGCAGAGTTCTCCGCCGTCTTCGACGACGAGCGCTACGCCCGCGCGCAGCGCTACGCCATGACGCGCGCCCGCTTCCGCGCCGTGCGAGCGACGGTCGACCTCGCCATCCTGCTCGCCTTCTGGTTCGCGGGCGGTTTCGCGTGGCTCGACCAGGCGGTCCGCACGCTCGGCTACGGCCCGGTCGTCACGGGCCTCCTCTACATCGGCAGCCTCGGGCTGGCGTCGGCGGTCCTGGCGCTCCCGTTCCGGGTCTACTCGACCTTCGTCATCGAGGCCCGCTTCGAATTCAATCGGACGACGCCGGCCACGTTCGCCGCCGATCTCGTCAAGGGACTCGCGCTGACGATGCTCCTCGGCGGACCGCTACTGGCCGTCGTCCTCGCGTTCTTCGCCTGGGCCGGGCCCCTGGCGTGGCTCTGGTGCTGGATCGCCGCCGCGGCCTCGATCCTCGCCGTGCAGTTCATCGCCCCGACCTGGATCATGCCGCTCTTCAACACCTTCACCCCGGTCACGAGCGGCGATCTCCACGACGCGGTCGTGCAATGCGCGCGCGACGCCCGCTTCCCGCTCCGGGGGATCTTCGTCGTCGACGGGTCGCGCCGGTCGTCGAAGGCGAACGCCTTCTTCACGGGGTTCGGCCGCAACAAGCGGATCGGCCTGTACGACACGCTCGTAGCCGACTACAGCGTGCCGGAGCTGGTCGCGGTGGTCGCCCACGAGATCGGCCACTACCGCCGGGGCCACATCCGGCGGGGGCTGGCCCTCTCCATCGGCTACCTGGGAGCGACGCTGTGGATCCTCTCGTTCTTCCTGGAGCGGGAGGCGCTCTTCGCCGCCTTCGGCGTGTCCGAACCGTCGGTCTACGCCGGTCTCGTCTTCTTCAGCCTGCTGTTCGCGCCCATCGACCTCGCGCTGTCGCTCTTCGTCAACCGCTTCTCGCGGAAGCACGAGTTCGAGGCCGACCGCTTCGCGGCCGAGACGACGGGCGGCAGCGAGCCGCTGATCGCCGCGCTCAAGAAGCTGTCCGCGGACACGCTGACCAACCTGACGCCGCATCCGCTGGCCGTCGCCCTCGAGTACTCGCACCCGCCCGTGCTCCAGCGCATCGACGCGCTGCGGCGGGCCGCCACAGCGACGCTCAGCTCGTAGGGGTGAGCGTGGCCCGTGGAATCGTCGGTCGGGCAGCGCTGCGATCGCGCCGGCCGACGAGGAGCCCTGCCCTTGTCCATCCTCCAGGCAGTTGAAACGAATGGCCGCGGTGGGAGATCATGCTGGGGCGCCCGCGAACGGCCCGGCGTCGACCGCCTCATTGGCGGGGGAGAATTTCAGATGATCCAGCGATATCCCGGTTCCTTGGTGGCCGCAATGGCGATCGGCGTGCTGGCCGCGGTGCCCGCCGCCGGCCAGGCGCAGCAGGCGGCCGACGGCAGTGCGACGGAGGCCGCGTGGACCCTGCCTCGCACGGCCGACGGCCATCCGGACCTGCAGGGGCTCTGGACCACCCAGACGTTCACCCCGCTGCAGCGGCCGGAGCACCTGGGCGACAAGGAGTTCTTCACCGAGGAGGAGGCGGCGGAGCTCCAGCAGCAACTCACCGCGGAGGGGGTCGATCCGCTGGCCGGCAACGTGATCGCCCTGGCCGACGCGGAAGAACGCGAGCAGCGGTTGTACCAGGAAAACCGCGAGAACAACAACCCGAGCTACGTGCACTACGACAACGAGATCTGGCTCCGGACCCCGGTGCCGAAGGGGCTCTCGACGCGGCGCACGTCGCTGATCACGGACCCGCCGAACGGGCGCATCCCGCCGCTGACCGCGGAGGCCGAAGCGCGGCGCGCCGCCGAGCGCGAGGCGCGCAGCCAGCCGGGCGCGTTCGACGGGCACGAGCGGCGGCCGCTCTCCGAGCGGTGCATCGTCTGGGCGCACAACGGGCCGCCGATGCTTCCGCCGGCCTACAACGATATCCACCAGATCCTGCAGACCCCCGACCACGTCGTGGTCTTCACCGAGCTGACCAACAACATGCCGCGCATCATCCCGCTCGACGGCGGCCCGCACATCTCCGAGCGGATCCGGCAGTTCCCGGGCGACTCGCGCGCCCGCTGGGAAGGCGACACCCTGGTCGTCGAGATGCGGGGCTTCAACGAGAAGACCCGCTTCCAGGGCTCGACCGGCGCGCTGCACGTCGTGGAGCGCTTCACGCGCATCGCCGAGGACGCCATCCGCTACGAGTTCACGGTCGACGATCCGACCACGTGGACCCGCCCGTGGAGCGCAGAGATCCCGATGGTCAGGACCGAGGGGCCGATGTTCGAGTACGCCTGCCACGAGGGCAACCACGACATCCGCCACATCCTGGAGATCTACCGCAACCTCGAGGCCCAGGAGGCCGCCGGTGTTCGGTAGCCAGGGTCCCGGCCGCCGGGCACGAAGTGGCGCGCCGAGCGGCGAGACGCCTTCGCCGCCCCGGGCAGTGCCGCCTCCTCGACGCGACTCGACTCGACGTTGGCTCGCCGCTGTCGTGCGCATCACCCTGCTCCGTGGCGCCCGCGTCTTCGTGCTCGTCAGCGCAGTAACGCTCGCGTTGGAAGGCGGCCTCTCACGTGAGCCGGCAACGGCGCAGGCTCAGCCGCCGGTCAACGCGGAGGCTCAGCCGCCGGTCAACGCGGAGGCTCAGCCGCCGGTCAACGCGGAGGCTCAGCCGCCGGTCAACAACGTCCTGCCGCTGCTCGACGCCGACAAGCCCATCTTCGGGCAGTTCGTCAACTACCTCGGGGTGGGGAGCGACCGGGAATCCGCCGTCGGCCACGCCGCCAACCGCGACTTCGACTTCGTGGTCTACGACCTCGAGCACACGCCCTTCGACGTTCCGCGCCTGACGGAGTACCTGCAGTGGCTGCTCGACCGGCGCGCAATCGCCGAGGCGGGCCTCACGGCGACGAAGACCGTCTTCGTGCGGATGCCGGTCAACGCCCGCGAGGCGAACGAGTGGGTGACGAAGAACGTCCTCGACACCGGCGTGCACGGCCTCGTCTTCCCGCACACGGAGACCGTCGAGCAGGTCCTGCACGCGATCCGCTCGATGCGCTACCCGCAGGCGCCCGGCGTCGCGGACGCCGAGCCGGCCGGCATCCG
>JGIcombinedJ30088_10005639_pt1 | contig 10726 bp, 11 predicted proteins | sample PinacodermPK_FD_30088 | JGI IMG/M metagenome (IMG submission 30088) | reverse complement strand
CCGGCTCCGCAAGTTTTTCGGCGCGACGGCGCAGACTGTCAAGAATCTCGGATGGTTCCGGAACCAGATAGAACGCCTTGAAAAAATCCGTTCCCGTTTCCGTCGCGNCCAGGGAAATTTCNAATTTCGGGAACTTTTCCAAATCGGATTTCAGCCGATCCTTCAAGTCTGCCGCGTCCAACGCGATTCCGCTTAGGATCGTAACATGCGGTTCGAATCGAGGTCCGCCGCCGACCGAAGCGAGTCGGTCGATTAACCCGCGCAAAATTCCGAGTTCAGGCGCTTCCGGAATAAGCCAAATGCAGTTCATTCACTTGGAATCCCCGTTTCGCCCGGCAATATTCGGACTTCCGCCAACCGGATCCTCCCCAAAGATCCCGTTTCTTGCGGTCTCGCATGCTATTCCGTCTTTCGCGGCTCTTTCCGAACGATGTTCCGGTCCTTGATATCCTAAAACGATCCCGGCGAGAGCAAAGAAATTTTCTTCGGCAAAATTGCCGAGAAAAACGCCCGCCTGAGCTCGCTTCGGAATTGCAGTTCGAACAATTCCGCCCGAGCCCGCCGACCGGCCTGGACTTCCCAATTCTCGCAGCCTGCGATTAGGAGCGTCTTTCCGACATGCCCGTGGGTTCGGCGCTGGAGGCGGAGCCATCCGAAGCCAGTAGCCTGGTATCGGTTCGAGCATATATATCCGCTTCGACAAGCCGGCCGGGCAGCCGAGCTTCGCTGAATTCGACTTCGGCGAAATTCTCCGCGCGGCCCAAGCGGGGCGTTTCCATGAGGACCCGAAGCCGCCGTCCCTTTTGATCGTCCAAAAGTCGCTGGACGCGCAGGTGTCCAGCCGACCGCAATCTTGTAGCGCGGTCGCGGATCGCTTCTCCGGCTATCTGCGGCATGCGCGCGGCGGGAGTTCCGACCCGCTTGCTGAACGGGAATACGTGAAGCCAGGTTAGACCGCATTCTTCGATCAATGCCAAGGTATTTTCGAACATGGATTCGGTCTCGGTCGGAAATCCCGCGATCAAGTCGGCGCCGAAAGCGATTTCCGGGCGGAGCCGCCTGGCCTCCTCGCAGAATGAAATGGCATCCTCGCGCGAATGTCGTCGCTTCATGCGCTTGAGAATCATATTGTCGCCGGATTGAAGCGACAGATGCAGGTGCGGCATGAGCCTTTTTTCGCTTGCCAGCACCCCCATAAGCTCGGAGTCCGCCTCGACCGGATCAATGGATGAAATCCGCAATCTCGGCAGATCGGGCGCTGAAGCGAGGACCGCGGCTACAAGATCGCCGAGGCGCCTGCCTCCCGCCAAGTCTTCGCCCCAGCTAGTTAGGTCCACTCCGGTGAGGACGACTTCGTTGAAGCCGCCGCCGACGAGGGACTTGACTTGCTCGACCACGTCCGCGACCGGAACGGACCTTGAATTTCCTCGTCCGAAGGGAATTATGCAGAACGTACACCTGTGGTCGCAGCCGTTTTGAACCTGAACATAGCCTCTCGCTCGTCCGCCGAAGCCCGAAATCGAATGGACCGGCGACTTGGATTCCGACATGATCTCGTCCACATGCCAGGCCCCGGAAATCGCTCCCCCGCGTCTCGAAGCCGCTAGCTTCCGCCACGTGTCGGGAACGAGCTTTCGTCCGTTTCCGACCACTGCGTCGACTTCGCCCATGGATGCGAACGACTCCGGTTCAATCTGAACCGCGCATCCGGTAGCGATCATTGGCGCGCCGGGGTGCTGCCGCGCAAGCTTTCTGATTGCCTGCTTCGACTTGCGCACGGCCTCGGCGGTAACGGCGCAAGTATTCACGACGACCGCGTCCTCGAGGCCCGCGCTGGCGGACAGGTCCTTCATCGCTTCCGATTCATACGCGTTGAGGCGGCATCCAAGNGCCGAGTNTCTAGTTCCGGCCGCGCTCATGAACTCGCCTCGACAAATTCCGGCGATAGCCTTCCGTCGAAGACATGCGCCGTCGGCCCGGTCATCCAAACGCCGTCGTCTCGCCAATCGATGTCAAGCGTGCCGCCGTCGACTCTTATCGAAACCTTGCGCTCGGCGAGGCCGCGCCTCGCCGCCGCCACGGCCGTTGCGCACGACCCGGACCCGGAAGCGAGCGTTATGCCCGCGCCTCGCTCCCAGATGCGCATCCTTACGAGGCGGGAGGACAATACGGTCGCGAATTCGACATTGGCGCCGTCCGGAAAAAGGGGATGGGATTGGTACTTCGGCCCCTNGGTTGCGAGATCGACGCTCTCGCAGTCGTCGACGAAGAATACGCAGTGCGGATTNCCCATGCCGACGGCCGACGGATTTCCGGGCATGGGCAGCGAAAGCGTATCGACGTCTTTCGAAAGAGGAATGTCTTTCCAATCCAGCAGGGGCCGGCCCATGTTGACGATTGTTCGGCCGTCGCCGCCGTCCACGCACTCGAGGACGCCGCGCTCGGTTTCCAGTTTCACTTCGGATTTGCCGGATTCGCGCATCAATTTGCGAGCGATGCAGCGCGTGGCGTTTCCGCAGGCCGCGGACGCGGAGCCGTCGGCGTTAAGAAATTCCAGCCGAGCGTCCGCGACTCCGGAGTCGGTAATTTCGGCCAGCTGGTCGAATCCTATGCCGCGTCGGCGGTCGGCGAGCGTCCTGGCGAGATCAGGTCCGGCGAGTCTGTCGCCGCCGCGCGAATCCAGGACGACGAAATCGTTGCCGAGTCCGTGCATCTTGTGAAATGCTATTCCCGTCATCGCAGGCCTCCGGGAGCCCGCGCGCATGGCGCGGCCGTCGCTAGCTCGCTTCAAAATCGAAAGCCGCCGGAAAAGAAAGTCCGAATTTGGTTCGCGCGACCTTATTCCAATGCCGCCCCGCGGAAAACGAAAACCGGTCTCCGAGCGAATTTCCTGCTGCGGACTTAGGCGGGAACCGGTTTCGCGTCAACGCCTGTCGCGCGACGGACGCGGAATGCGCCGCCGCGACCCCGAATCTAGCGCGAGAATGCGAATTGGAACGCGGCCGGCGCGGAAATTGACAATTTCGCAATTTTAGGGCTTGCAATGCGCGATAGCCGGCGACGCAATCGGCGGGATCGTTCGTTCGAGCAAGCCGGATTCGCGTATCGGATGGTTGCAGGAATGCAACGGCCGGACGCATGCGGCCGGAAAGCCGTCTGCATCCAAGATTGTTTTTTCGCGGTCCGCGCCGATACTCAAGGTCGAGGATTCGCCGAATTGGCCGATTAAATGGAAAACGGAGGCATTCATGAAACGATCCGAAGTCAACAATATCCTTCGCGAAGGCGACGAGTTTATGAGATCCTTNGGATTTCACTTGCCGCCCTTTGCGTATCTTAGCCCCGACAAGCTGCGAGAAAAATCCGGCTCGCGCATATTCAGCGCAAGGCTCGGCTGGGACATAACGGACTACGGTCGCGGGAACTTCGCCGAGTTCGGGCTTTTTCTATTTACGGTGCGCAACGGCGAGATCGGCGACCTCGGCAAGGGCGGCGGACTGCTCTATGCGGAAAAAATCATGATTACGCGCCGCGATCAGATCAGTCCGATGCACAGGCACAATCTAAAGGCCGAAGACATCGTAAACCGCGGCGGAGGGACGATAGTTCTGGAACTGTATTCCGCAGCGGCGGACGGTAGCATCGACAGGGACTCGGATGTCGCCGTGCAGGTTGACGGCGAATTGAAAACGTTGCCGCCGGGCGGGCCTCTGAAGCTAGATCCGGGCGAAAGCGTTACNCTNATGCCGGGTGTTTGGCATGGGTTCACAGCGGAAGGNTCCGACTGCCTGATCGGCGAAATCAGCACCGTCAACGACGATTTGACGGATAATGTGTTCGAGCAGCCTATCGGACGATTTTCGGACATCGAGGAGGATGAGCCGCCCCTTTATCTGCTGGTCTCCGACTACTAGGCGGGTGAATTCGGGGATTTCAATANATGGGAGGACAAGAACGGAAAGCTAAATGCAATAGGAATCGCAGTATTCGAGGCGAAGGCCTAAGCAGAATTTTGAAGCCGCCCGGCCACGCCTNGAGACAGAAGAGGCTCCATTCCGAGGTCTTCGAGCATGACAGCGGCCTCGCGCATTTCAGATGCGCGCCGAATGCCGTGCCGGCCTAGCCGCTCCATGATGTAATCGGCTCTAGCGGGCCAGTCGATGCCGGGAAACGAAGGCGCGAGAGAATTCAGAACTTTCTCTTCCATGCCGGCGATGCGGCAGGCAAGCACGCATTCGGCGACCGAAGCCTCGATGCCCTTGATGACGATGCTTCGCAGGAGCTTGAGAGTTGCCGCGTCGCCGATGTTCTCGGAAACGATCTCCGCGTTCAGATTCAAAGAGGCAATGGGTTCGGATTGCTTGGCTGCGGTCGGTCCGGCAACGGCCAGGCGCGCCCGATGGAGTGAAGGATGGACCGGAGCCAGAACGCCGACATCGAGATAGGATCCGCCGCTCCTTCCGATCGCGGCCGAGGCTTTTTTCTTGGTCGACGGCGCCACCGAGTTCAAATCCCAGAAAACATGCCGATCGGCAAGGAATCGGGAGGCGGCTTCGGCGGCTAGCAGAGCCTGATCCGCCGTAACGAGCGAGAACACGTGGTCGGCATCCGCGAATGATCGCCCTTCATGCGAAACTTTTCGCACTCCCAGCCTCAATGCGGCCGCTTCCAAGTCCGGCGCGCCGCCAGGATCGTCAAATCTGATATCGTAGGCCGAAACTTGGATTTCCAGCCCCGCCTGTCGCCAGCCTTCCGCGAAAGCCTGTCCCGCCTCCCCGAAGCCGATCAGAAGAATGCGCGTCGCGCAACTCTTGGTGTCCATGCGGTCAATCCTTTGATATAGCTTGAAGCGGCATGCGCATTATTGGCGCTTCTAGGAGGCCGTTGAATCGGAAATCGGCGGCGTTCCGTGAGTGTGGAATGATTCGATGGTTTTTAGGCCCCATGCCTGGCCCTTCCTGCGCTCGTCCTCGGTCCACGACACCGTTTCCCAATCCGGCGCAAGAATCAGCCGGGCTCCGGCATTGGCGATTTCGACCCGGTTGCCCGCCGGTTCATAGGCGTAAAGGAAAAATGTCCCTTGTATCGCGTGCTTGTGCGGGCCGGTTTCGATAAAAACGCCGTTTTCCAGGTAGATGTCGGCGGCGCGCAGTACGTCTTCGCGCTGGTCGACGGCGTAGGTGACATGGTGGAAGCGCCCTCGCGCTCCGGTATGGTCTTCCGTGCAAGCCAAATCGTATGTCTTGTTGTTGACGGTAAACCAGCAGCCCGCCAGCCTGCCGCTATTCATGACGATTTGCTCCGTAACGCGGCTGCCCAACGCCTCGATCATGAACTCCCGAAACGCGGGCATATCCGAAGCCAGCAGGTTTAGGTGGTCGATTCTGCGCACGGCCGCGCCTCGACCGTGAAATCGCTGCGCAAGGTTCTTGAGCGCCGGGCGCTCGCCGGCCGGCGCTTCGTAGCGCCGAGTCTCGTAATAGATTTCGAATGCGTGCCCGTCCGGGCTGCGGAAGCGATAGGCAGGCGGATGCCCCAGGTCCCCATCTGTCCATCCGACGCCGCAGCCGAGCTTCTCGATTGCCCGGATGCGCCTTTCGAGCGCCAGCGGCGACGATGCGCGGTACGCAATGTGGCCTACGCCGGTCCTGTCGGAGCGGGACAGCTTGAGGGAATGAAACTCGTAGTCGTCCCAGCCGCGAAGATAGGATGAATTCCCGTCGCTGGCGCTTTCGGTCATCCCGTAAACGTTTACGAAGAAATGGAGGCTTTCTTCGAACTTGTCGGTCAGCAGCTCGATATGGCCAAGATGCGCGATGTCAAAGCAAGGATATTTCAATTTTCTTTCTTCAAGACGGTAGCGCGCTGCGCTAGCCCGATGCCGAACTAGCATCCAGTTTCGCAAAAGTTGAGCCTAACTTCCAGATTGAATCGGTTCCGCGCCTGGACAGTCGACTCCAACTGTTCGATCGCTACCGCGTCGCAGCAGGCGCTAAGGCAGGATTGCGGCTTGGTTGAAGGAGCCAGGAATGAGCGCAGCGGCAAAAAGCGCGGCGGTTTCGAGTCGCCGCCGCGCATGCTCCGAAGAGCGTCGACGCGACCATACCGGTGTTCCATGGCTCGAATTCTCGCGCATTGTAGATATTTGCTCCGTCGAGTTATTGCCGACGGGAACGACATAGCGCGAACTTTATCGCATTCGACCGGCCATCGATTGCCTTGCGGCTGCGCCGCAACCCGTTTTCGGCCTCCCGGTCAAAATCGGTTTCAGAACTGCTGTCCGAATAGACTCCATTCGAAGCACCGCGGCGGCGAACCAGATTTCTCGTTCGTCAGAAGAGTTAACGGACGCTCCGGCGGGACGCTTCATTCTTTCTTTGCTGCGAGAAAGGTTGCGAGCACAAGAATCTTGGCAAGCAAGACCCCGTAGAACAAGCAAACTGAACATGGCAAAGCCACGCGCCGGGCTGAAGCGACCGAATTTGCGCGGCGCCAAGAATTCAGGTCGAACGATGGCGAATTTAATTCGGTTCTGACGGCCTCGCATATCTTTCTGCCGCATCCTTCCAGTTGAAGATGCTTGGCATTCATAGTCACGAAGGTCGGCACTGGAATGCGCCCGGCTACGCCAATCAGCCAATGTTGATCGGGAGTAACGCCGGACAAAAACGCATGTCGTCGTGCCTAGGGAGATCGCCAAAGTCTTCAACTGGTCCCGGTTCCCGGCCATGCGGGCGTTAACGCCCCGAACCATCGGCAGATGCGCTAAGGCATGTGGCGATGCGCCGTTCACGGCGGAACGACAGCGTCGGAGACTCAAACAGGCAAGCGGTCCACTCCGGTGGTATGGTCGCTAGCGCGGCGCGGCGGATGCCGGCATGGGTCCAATCGGCTTGCGGTCATGCGCTTCGCGCGGATTCGGGACATGCTCTGCGCTCTCTGCCGTGAATTTTTTGATTTTCAAGCTGTTGCGATAGCGCTCGTGAAAATTTCGCTGGCTGGATTGCAGTAGCCGTTCATCGGCCGACGACGGAATTGCGACGCATCGCGTGCTGTTTCGAACCATCCCGGAGCTTGGCGCGGGATGAAGGAAGCAGAAAAAAATCGGGACCGTCAGAATTTGGGATTCTCAGGTAACAAATAGCCGCTAGTCCTTGAATTCCCGNACTGAAGGAGGCAATTNCTGCCAGTTGCGCATNAGCGGCATCGGTTCAGTCTTCCAAATTGCGACAAATCGCTTTTTTGCTGTTCGTTGCTCNCGTCGATAGAATAGGTTGAATTGAAACCGCCTGCGGGAAAATGAATTAATTCTGACCGGATTTGCAAATGGCGTTGGCATTAANAATTAACGGCGAGATCCATGAAATCGCCACGGACCCGGAGACCCCGCTAGCATACGTGCTCCGCAACGAGCTNAAGCTGAAAGGAACGAAGCTGGGGTGCGGCCTNGAGCAATGCGGAGCNTGCGCAGTGCTGGCGAACGGCGCGTGCGCANTGAGTTGCGCGAAGCCAGCGAAATTGTTCGAGGGTATTGAAATCCTTACAATTGAAGGTCTCGCCGCTACGGAAATCGGTGCCCGCGTGCAGGCCGCGTTCAAAAAAGTCTCAGCAGTACAGTGCGGATACTGCACTCCTGGATTAGTCGTCGCGACGACCGCTCTGCTGTTGAAGGGAGGGCCGGTCGACAGGGAATCTGCCGGAAAGGCTCTCAAAGACCAAATTTGCCGATGCGGGTCGCATGATCGCGTGCTTAAGGCGGTTTTGATCGCCGCCGAGCAAAATTGACCTCATTCCGTTTCCGGCCGGTTTCGGCCTTTCTACTGGAATTTTCTCGTGTTCCGTTCGGCTCGGCGTCTCGACCGCCCTAATGCCGACCGCGAATTTAAACCTCGGACAATTCTCCCGAGCCTTTGGGCCTCGGCACAAGATCGACAGCGTTGCTCGCACGGAGCAGTTTCCCGGTCGTATCGAAAGCCGCAGCGGTGCCGCTAGCCGAAAGGCCGATCAACTTTCGTTCCCGCCCGGCTTCTCAATTTGACTGCGCTTGCGAAGAAAAGACACTGCAATATCTCCATAAACGCAGGTTGGCAGCGGAGCTCGCATTCCCCGATACCGGCATTCAGCAATAGTCTCGGCCTGATCAATGTTTGCACATTGAACTTTTTTTGGATCGGTGTGTGCGTCGCCTGCCGAATAGAATCAATCGTGCCAAGTTGGACGGTAAGAATCCTGTATCCCTATGTCCACGGCATCACGCCGTCGCAGCGATAATCAGCCGGCCTAAAAAATCGCGAACTTGAAGGCGAAGCCCAATTTCGTTGAATGGGTATATTCTTGGAGCGATTTTATTGTTCCGAACTCATCAGCGGCCGCGAACTGAAACTGATGGTTTTCTCTCTATCCGCAATCGTATTCGGGCAAGCTCGACTCGCATCCGGATCGGTAGCTGCCCGCAAAAATAAAGGCGCCGCAGAACGAACGAAGAGAAACATTTAGGCGTTCGGCGCACTCTGCGAACGTTCGACGAGGATTTTGCGAAGAGCCATTCAAATGTACGCTTGGCGAGCGGAAAGNATTCCGGAGCCGAATTTAGCTCTGATTTCTCAGAAGTCGCAATGTAAAANTCCCGACTTGGAGGTGCCGAGCGCTCCCGAATGCCGAAGATTCCTTCGCNGAGCCGGTCGCGTCGATGACTTGAAGGAGTACGAATTAATTTTGGCGGCAATTAAGCTTCCCATGCTCGGTCCAACCGTACCGAAATGATCGAGGTTCTGTATGCCGGGCAAGCGATCGGGCGGAAGGGCCATTCGCGAAAATTTACGGTTCGCGAATACATTCCGAAAAAATTGCAGGAGATTCCTGCCAAAAGAGCTATGCATTCGCTGGAAGAAAGCATCTTGCGCCGAATTGAAAAATTTGCTATTGTGAAGCTAGCAGTCATACAGTCATACAGGATCCGACTTGGATTTGCGGGGCGAGCCTCGGATGAATTCCGTCCCTATTCCACTGAGCATAGCGCAGAATTGATAAGAGGGCACGCGTTGCCGATTACCAGACAGTGATGGCGAAATTAGGTAGAAACCATCCTTGCCCATGTGGCAGCGGCAAAAAGTACAAGCTCTGCTGCTGGCATAATGATAGGGCCGCTCACATGAATTCCAAATCAAAAACACAGTCCCAGTGGAGTGGGTTCGATGATGACTATGATGATGACTATGATGATGATTTGGTTGAGCTCTCGAACAGCGTCGTCGATCTCGTCGCCGAAGGCCGCCTCGAAGAAGCCGATACCGCGTGCGAGCAACTAAGGGTCCGCTATCCCAACGTGCACGATTGGCTCGCGCGCAAAGCGATGATTTGCGAAGCGCGAGGCGAATACGAACTTGCGATCCAATACTGCGAGCGCACGATTGAATGGATGGATGCGAATCCCGAATTATTCGAACCGGCAAGCCGCAATCCATTTCGCAGAGACATCAAGCACCTTCGAGGCTTGCTCGACGCTACAAGCTAAAGCACACATGGTTCGCGACGCGCGGAAACGCCCTTTATCATTACAAGGCAGCCAATTTAAACAGTGAGCAGTTTAATCCAACATTCGACAGCTCCGTGAAATCGCTCTACATTTCGTCGGCGGGCTTTTGGAGGCAGGGATTTTCAATCTCGCTCCGCCTTCTTTGCCTCGTCGGCAAAAGCCGGGGAGGAGGGTCCTCCGGCAGGCTGTCGGCGCTTCGCTTTTTGCGGTAAAGTTTTCCGCATCCGCGCGCCGTACAGCGCACGCGGACAATTCTCTTCGAATCATACTTGAACTTGTCCAATAGTTTAGCCCGACAAAGCGCAGGAGCGGGTGGCCAGCAATTCACGATTCCTGATCTGCCCCTGATGAAGGCGAAGAACCCCGCGCTTCGGGCGACTGGACGAGCCGTCGGCAAAGGAGAAGGACGCGAATCAGGCGCTGCACCGGTTCCTGCCGGCGAGGAAGGGTGCTTCGGACACGGATTCGGTCGCGACGGCTTTGCGCCGGCTGACCGGGCACTCCTTCACTCTATGAAGTTAAAGTATGCACGGCGCCTAAGCGATGCTGAAAAACGGTTCAAACGCCGTTGCGGCCTGCCGAGCATGATGCCTTTTCTGGACCGCGGCCTAGACTCCGCCGCTCAGCGAGAAGCTGCTCCGGAAGTCTGCTATCCGGCGGCTTGAAGGCGCGGCGCGATTGCCCCGCGAATGCCGTTGCGTTTCGGCTGGACCGTTCGCTCGTTCTCAACTGAAAAATGCAAATCCGGCCGGAGGAAATTCCCGACCGCGATCCAAGGCATCGTATCGGCGCATCCGGCCCCGCAAATCCCTACGGCGACAGGCTATCCGCCGCATCGTGCAGCAAATCCACGAGTAACGCAGGCAATAATCAGCTTGCGTAGAGCCGCAATCAAAAAGATCGAATTCAATGCGCGGGAATGATCAAATTCCGCAATCGGTTTTTCTCCGCCCGATAATTCCGGTTCGGATTCGATTCACTAGTTCGCTACGCGCCGTTCAATAATTCGGCTCCTCGAATTCCGATAGCAAGTCAGCTGTTGGAACAGATTGGCGACTTGGCCCTAACGCCGAGGCGGCCGCTGCCGGCTCGGGCGCCGGAAGGCGAATCCCTAGTCTCTTTTTGCCCCGAATGCGCCTACTGAATTTTCGTATCGGAACACTCCGCTAGCTTCTACATGATCGGGTCCCA
>JGIcombinedJ30088_10005628_pt1 | contig 10736 bp, 8 predicted proteins | sample PinacodermPK_FD_30088 | JGI IMG/M metagenome (IMG submission 30088) | reverse complement strand
AACGCCGCCGGAGAGGCGATCGACGGGGCGCTGCCGAGGATGCCGGCCGTCAGGGCGCACCTGCGGGCGCTGCCCTACCGGGAGTTATCGGCGGCGCTCGATACGGTCGATGCCTCCACCGCGACTCCGACGGCGAAGCTCGCGCTGCGCTTTACCATCCTCACCGCCGCTCGCCCCGGCGAGGTGCGCGGGGCGACCTGGGAGGAGATCGACATCGGAGAGGCCGTCTGGCGCATCCCGGGCGAGCGGATGAAGGCAGGCGCCGAGCACCGCGTGCCGCTGAGCCGGGCGGCACTGGACGTGCTGGAACTCGCGCGGGTGCTCGACGACGGCAGCGGGCTCGTGTTCCCCTCCCCCGTCTGCCGCGGCCGCCCGTTCTCCGATGCGATGCTCACCCGGGTGTTGCACAAGACAGGGCTTGCCAAACGCGCGACCGTTCATGGCTTCCGCTCCACGTTCCGCGACTGGTGCGCCGACACCGGCAAGGCGCGGGAGGTCGCAGAAGCCGCGCTTGCGCATTCGGTGGGCGGCGTGGAGGGGGCCTATTTCCGCTCCGATCTCTTCGAGCGCAGGCGCAGGCTCATGGATGCGTGGGCGGCCTATGTCGCCGGTGCCGACCACAAGGTGGTGGCGCTGCATGGATAGGGCGTCGATTCACGATGCCGGTGCGGGTTGCCTGTCGCCGATGCATGACGAATCTCAAATCACCGCCCGCATGGGCAGAGCCTGCGCGATCGGTCAGCCGAACATGCTGCTGTCTCTTGCACGTTCGGGCGAGTCGCGTCTTGACGAACGCAATGACAGACAATTGCCGTAGATGAATGTATACGAGGCTGCGCGAGCAGTGTTCATCGACCGCCGGGAAACCGGTTCTAGCCACGCTGGAATATTGAAGAGGACTCGAGCGGAAAAGGCCCCTTTGACGGGGTCTTTTTCTTTTGGCGCCGCTGCGGTCGCCTGATCGGCTCATGGCGAACAAGGACGCTCTGATGCGGCCTTACGCCCAAGCCCAAACCTCGGTTTTCGAGCAAAGCAGCCGCTACAGCGTCACGATCGACTGTGTGGGTTCGGGCGATGAATGAACTCGAAACAGGTATGCAATCGAGCACAGGCTGACTAGGCTAGGCGTCCGGGCCGCATGGGTTTCAGTTTGAATCCGTTTTACAACCCCGAGCGCCCGAACCCCTCCAGCAGCAGGCGCAACGCCGCCTGATAATCCGTGTCGCACGTCTGCGCTGTGCCCCTGTGCCTTCGCGCGAGTGCAGCACCAGGTCCCCTGACCGTACCTCGAAGTGAGTGGCGATCAGAACACCCGAATCATCATGAAACTGCAATATCGCCACCAGCGCCTATCCTTTATTGGTCTTGGACAACCTTTCAAGTGCTTCGTTAATGACAGTCACCGCCTCGGCCACATCACTGTCACTCGTAAACGCCACCCGGAGAGCGGCGCACAAGGCCGCCTCCCCGGGACTCCCACCTCAATTACATGACAGCGGGGTGTTCAGAGGCCGAACATGAGCGTTTGGGACGGTTGAGAGTGGCTCCGGCTACTAGGAGCGGAGTGAGCTCGATGGCCTCTTCCGGCGGGGTCTTGCCTCGGACCTGGGAGTGCGGGAAGAAAGTGAAGTCAAGCCCGCGAAGTTGCGATGGTGATTGTTGTATTAGGGCTGGAGCATGATCGGATCTCTCGGCTTTGGCGTGACGCGCCTCTCTTGCGCAGTTCACAGGCGCCCATCTGCAATGCAATTGAAGCTGCTATAATTTATCTGCACCATTGCATCATCGCATCCCAACGATTTTTCGCAAAGTCTTCCATTATCGACCCTGGAATCTGCACGGCTGCCGAACATGCTTTCTAATAGATCCACACTTGAAGTGCTGGCCAAGCCGATTGACAAGATTAATGTTGATGACATTAATGCATTGATCGATGAACGTGTGCCAGAAGGGGAACGAATTGAATTCAAGGAAGGGCTATCAACTAAAGGGCGAACCACCGATCCATGGATGACTGGTGGCAATCACATTGGTGAGGTAGCGAAGAAAAAGATTCTTATGGAGTCAGTAGCTTTTGCAAACGCTTTTGGAGGGGCAGTTGTACTGGGAGTCGAAGAGAGTAAATGGAAGCCAGCAGTTGCGAAAGGGATTTCACCAATTCCCAGATGCCAGGATCTAGCTGATCGTCTAAAGTTGATTTTTCGAGATTGCGTAGAGCCTGAACTGCCACGACTTGAGATTCTTGCTGTGCCCACGGCCGGTACCAATGGAATTGTGCTAATTCGTGCTGCGGCATCCCGATTGGCACCGCACCGGGTAACGAACACCAAAGAGTGTCCTATTCGCCGAATGGACCGCTGCGAAGTGATGTCCATGCGAGAGATACAAGATATGACGCTTAACCTTAATCGAGGGCTTCATAAACTGGAAGAGGAGTTGGCTGTTAGATCTGAGCGGTTTCTCGGAGAAATTGTTCGACTCGCGACGCCAGAGAGTTTCCTTGGAATACGTGTGACGGCGGTTCCTATAGTGGAACGAATCGAAACAGAGCGCGTCTTTCGTGATGGACAGATTATAGATGCATGCTCCATGCCATGGACAAACGCATCTCGTTCTTTTGGTTCACATAAGACGAAACTCAAAAAGCTTGTTCCAAGCCGTCCATCCAATTGGCGACCGATAGTACGCGGTGCCCGCGGCGAACATCGTACAGGCCGAATTAATGAATCGTTCGTATTGTATGGTGAAATGTATACTCATGGACTAGTAGAGATTGGCTTTGTGTCATGCACAGGAACTTTTCAGAAACATGGGTTCACGCCGGATTGGCCACTTTTTCTATTATTGAACGCGGCACTTTGGGCCGACCGAGTTAGAACATATGGCAGGGCACCATCTGTAGAATACGCGATTGATGTCCAACTGTACAAAAAAGGGAAGCCTGTATCGCTTTCAAGAGCTAGCAGCAAGGATGTTGATTGCAATGGTCAGACACTCATAAGAAATCAGGTTTTCCCTCGCTATTCCTTGGGCGATATTGGTGCCGTCGTCAGGATACTTTCCCTATTTGAGCTCGACTTATGGCATTCGGTGAGAGAAGACATTGATTTGAACGGCATCTCGTATGAGGTATCTAAGTCGTAAGGAAGATATGCCTCATATGCTCAACCAGAGAATTCGTCGTATGAGTTTAGAAGATCTCAATTTGGCGGGAAGCTAGGCGTTGGTGGGTGTTTCAGCTTTTTCAGGAAATGCCATAACTTCGTGGTCATGTGGTCCAACGTCATTGTAGTGTCGAACAGCTAGAGAACGCTTTAGTATCGCGAAATTCGTTAGTGGCTCTGCGTTACTATCCTTCAATATCGCGGGGGCAAGGCTATACGCACCGATACGTTTGTATTCGTTGAGAAAGCGATTCAAGTTAGTTGAGGAGTCGGGCGTAACAGGCAGCCATCGACCGGTGTAGGTAATCGGCCTAATGGGTGAGGTTGGAGTCTCGGTTAGCAGGCTCGAAGTAATCAATATGTGATAATGAGCCGGATTGGCTGTTGAGACGCCCTTAATGATTGAAATGTAAATTTCCTCATTTGAATCGTATTTTCCAAATCGTTTGCGCCAGCCAGAGAAGATTTTCTCGGCGGCCTCTTGTTTTTCAAATGCCAGAGCAATAATTGGAGGAGCGGTGGGGCCCAACCTAAAGAATGCAGCGCCGCGCCACTTGGCTCGATCCCATAACGGAATGTCAATTACCGAACGAACACCGATGTTACGATGGCTCTTGCGATCTGGATCGGCAGATTTGATTTTGCCTAGAGCATCTTTGAGGTCCTGCAGTAATGGCCGTTCGCGTATTGGGAAGGGTTTATCGTTGGGGTTTATGTAATCTGAGAGGCGAGATAGTGTACGACCAAAAATTCGAGAGTACATATTTGGAGTTACCGTGACGGCGGCAATACGATTCGCAACAAGCTCGTCTTGGTGCAGACGATTCATGAAATCGTGCATATCTCGACTATAGCAGGTGGCAGCCAAGATAGATCCTGCAGATTGCATCAACACGGCAATTGCGTTTTCTTGGTAGTTAAAGTGCGCGGGGTTCTTCCCTGAGGGCCAAATCAATTTGGCCCTCATGATATCCAAATCTGCAATAAAGTTTGGCTTGTCGATCTTGTCGTTCTCAACTACATCGACGCGAAAGAGTTCTGTATGAGGCAGAATCCGGTATTCTAGAGCCGTGGCCATGTAAGCCTCTGTGGCGGCAACGAGGGCCTCTGCTACGAGAATGGAAGTTGCGGTTCCAGAAGAATAAACTTCGACGGATAGGCCGAGAACAGTAGTTTGAAAAGTCTGTCCGGATTCGGAATTGCAGATTAAGGGACCGCGTGTCTGATCAGTATCAGACTGACCTGCAAGAGTAGAGAAGAGATCCCTGAGTTCCTGCGGGCTTTCGCTCTCAGGAATACTGCCGTCCGTGCGGAGCTGGTCAATGTGACCGAGAGTATAGAGAAGTGCCGTTCGGGCAATGTACAAGTGTAGCCGATCAAGCGCTTCCGGCAACTTTCTCAGAATACTAATGTCCGTGTCCGAGCAATTTAGCACGTGAGATGCAAGCGCAAACTCAAGGTCTTGTCGCTTCTCTTGGATTTTTTGGCGAGCTTTTTTCGAGAGTGTCGAATTGGAAGCGACTACGTCCAGCAACTCGACGGCTGCAAGAAAATCAGGAAGATGGCGTAGCTGAAGTGATAGCCACGCCCATACTTCGACTATCCATATGATTAAGGGACTAAGTTCGCCATGTTCCTCAAATTGAATAATGATCAAGGCGGCTGCGGTCAAACATGAGGAACGAGCTGCCCACAGGAGACCAGCACTACGATAAGCCAGAGCCAAATAGGGAAGAGCATCAATCAACTCATCAACATATTCACTTCGACCAAGATAGGGAGTGGCCTTGCCGAGAAGCCGAATACACTCGAAATGCTGAGTGGAATCAAGTTGCTTGGCTCTCTGAATGAGGAGGCGAGCGCCTTCGGCTGAGCTCTTCCGTTCGGAAACAAATGTCGCGGCTTTCTCTATAAGCGCGTTGTACGCTGGATCGTTTCCAGCTACCTGGGCCACACTGGTGATCAGCCTGACGAGCCCGTCGGCGTCGAATTCGCTCAACGCTTTTGCGCGATCCAGGATATTGCCAAACTGGGTCCAGATGTTTGGGAGTTGGCCCAAGTCGTTGGCAATAACTGCTTGATTCAGATCAAGTTGCAGTAGCAGCGAAGTGGCAGTTAAGGCGCTGTTCGGTTGATCCGCGTCACTCTCAATGTCCAATAGCCTCTGACGTATGCGGTCAGTACGCTCGTGAAGCTTGGATTCTGCAGTTGTTAGGTGACCGTGGGTGACGCACACTACGAGAAGCTGCAGAAGACTGGTCAAAAACTCTACGTTCTTGACATGTTCGTCCGGGCTCAACATTGCTTCGAAGTCGTCAAAAGAGGCGTTCATCAGATCAAAATCGTCGAACCACCAAAATGCGGTCAGGATGGATTCATACTCGATTTCAAGAATCTGACGCGGCAGTCCATATTTTTTTGTCAATCGCTTCGCTCGTGCAAACCGACCTTCTGTCTCTGTGCCAGGTCTCTCGAGGTGGCGAGAGAGCTTAGCTGCCAGCAATGCTTCGATTACCATTTGCGCTTCCATTCCACGGAAGGATTCTGGGATGTTGAATGACTGCTCAATTTCGTCAAGCTGCTGGGTTCGGGAATAGTCCGTCGGTCCCAATCGCTGCATGTCCGAAACCTCCCGGCCAATGCCAAGGTAGTGGAATGCTAGGTCCTTTCGATCATTTTCGATTACTTCCTTGACGATCCACGATCGGTCGTGAATCTCAACCGGAGTAGCATGCAGTTCGGTCAGTGTGTCCTCCAATTGAGCACGTGTCTTCCCACGAGCGAATCGGCTGGTTACACATACAATGCGATCATAATTTCGGTTCGTACCAATCAGGTTTCTGACATCAGCACGTACCTTGTCGGCCCAACGCTCTTTTGCGCTAAAGGCAAACGCCCACCGCTCAGTACCAGCGTTAGGTCGACCGACGTAGAAAAGCTGCGAAATCTCGCCAGCAACCGAAAATGTCTCGGTGTCGGCCTTGCTGTCACCACCTCCTTCGGGGCCGGTAGCCGGCCGGAGATTCGGACAGATCGTTTGTTCGCATAGCTTGCGGCAGAATATTTCGAACTCGTGTGTTTCGTTGCGACTAGTTATTGAATCTAGGTGGTACTCGAACGTGGCACGATCAAGTTCGTATAGCGTTCTTCCGGAGGAGTCGGAATAATACTCGGGATGCAACTTTCGCATCAACTCCGACGGAAGGAGACCCTTGAGGTCTGTTTTTTCGTCGTTAGGAGACTTGGTTTCGAGTCCAGTCATCAGTGTGTAACCTCCTCCCGGTAGTGAGTTGGGTGATTCGGGCGGTGTGTATTGTATGCGGACTGCGTACGGTTTGGACACACGGCGCTAGACTAACTGCAGATTGTTGGAGAATCGGGCTTGATGTTGCTGAAAGTTCAGGCTACGAGGGCATTGTTGAGAGCGTGAATACGTTCCGGGAGCATTGAGCAATTGACGGCAACGCAGCATGATCAGAAAGTTGGCACCATTGATCAATTGATGCCGCAAGTTCTAGCCGGATGGCAACGCGCGGCGTATCCGAACCGATCTTGACGCTTGGCTCCGTTGTGTGTCCTCCTCGTTCGGGTCGAAAGGGGTCTCTCTAGCAGAGCCTGTCAGCGAAGTCCACAAGATTGTCTCTCAGCCTATTCAGAAGGGAAACGTCTAGCTCTGCAATAAAGCGAATTGAATGCTTCGCGGGCATATCCAGTGCATAAACTTTCCCTTCTAGTATCCCTGCCTTCTCGCTCATAACCTCATTCATTCTGAATCCCCTCCTCCCCCACCTCCCGCCCCCGAAGGGTTAGGCTCGCCTGCATCGCAGGGTCAAGGGGAAGGGGCGATATCGTGCTCCGTCAACGCCTTCAAAGAGGCTGCTAGTTCCTCGGGGTCTATACTCATTAACAGAATGTCTGCGGCGTGGAGAGTCATGTTGGCAGCTTCCTTGCAAGCCCGTTCAGCTATTGGATCGTCCTGGTGAATCACTGTCAGTTCCTTTAGGTTTCCTGCGATGGTAGCCAGCTCCATAGCGATGGCCCCGCGATCGGGCTTGCCTGCGTCCACTACTCCCGCACCATACAGTTATTGCGATTTTGTATTGGCTTGCTGAGCGTCGCGCCCAGCAATGGAACAATAGCATACGCCTACGAGACCGAGCACTTTCACTTTGACAGGGAATGCCGATGGCAAGGCAATTATCCGGGGAACCGCCAAGAAAAAGCACCAAGACGGCCTGACCGTCTATTCCGATTAGGCAATCGACCCCGGTATCGCTGGCGATGTCTTGCCTTCCCCGTACCCCGCAACTCTACGGTTAATGCACGCGCTCGCTGTTGCGGAAGACATTGGACCGATGCCACGGCAAGTAGCGCTCGTGCGCGCTGCGTAGCCCATGAACCTTAAGCGATGCATCCAGCCTGAGATATGACCGGGCACCGGAAGGAAGTGCGTCCGAGAGCACCATCGTGCCGTCCTCTGCGATTGTCATGAATCCGGAATCGAACGCCGCATCGAGATGAGGCGCGAGTAGCAAGCCGTTGAATACGTCGAGGCGCTGTACGTCGGTTTCGCAGTCGACCCAGGGCTTGATGTGGCTCGCGCGCAGCAGCTCAGGCACTGCGAGGCCGGTGATCGCGCAACGTCCGTCCCAGTAATCGAACAAGCCGCGGCGGAAGATGTCCTGACCGACCCGCTGGACCACCAAGCGCTCAGCTTCTGTCGTCCGCGGTAGATTCATGGTCTCGGCCTTGAAGACATGAAGCAGAGCATCCGGCAGAGTGCGCGAAAGCTGGAACGCGCGGCGGAGTAGGCGATGGAGTGCGGCGATGTCGTTGACGCTCCGAGCGCTGGCAGCACCGCTCGGGAGTGAATTGGTGAACGCCAAACCCAGTTCAGCCAATCCGTCGAGGACGTCCGCCCGCGACATGGCAGCGAGGAACTGAGATTCTCCAATGACTGTGAGCCAAATGCGCATCGACGTTTGACTGCTGCCGAAACACAGCCAGTCGGCCGCATGCTTCAATTCGAGGTCGAATCCGTTGTCGGTCGCAGCCTTCTCCAGACGGGTGATCGTGACCGCCGGCAGCATCACAATCCCCGGCCCAGCGTCTCGAGCAGCCATGCAACGCGGATGCTTACGTGCTCAGGACGTGGGTCCTGGCCGAGAATCTGCGCGGTGCGGACCGTTCGTTCGTCGCTTGACTGGGCATTCTTACTCGATTTGCGTTCCAGTCTGGTCCGCTCGCTGTCCAGAGACGCGCGGCGGGCCTCAACGAGCGATGGATGATTTAGGTTGAGAATGGAGTTACGTCGTCTGCCGTCGTGCCGAACGTCGTCGATGGCCAGCTCGAGGGCTCTCCGAGTCGCGTCGCTGAGGTCTACGTCGCTACGCACGTACATACGGCCTCCGGAAGTAAATCCGACGACACATTCGTAGGCGAACTCGGTGGGCCAGGGAAGATCTGGGTCGGTGTCTTCCGCCTTGAGAGGCTGACCTCCTTTCCTGATATCGCATGTGTTTCTCGTTGCGCAGGAGAGATACAAATTGTTCCAGTGGATGGCGAATTCAGGGACAGCCCGCAGTGGGCGCCAGTGATCCACGTGGGGCGGTGGTAAGTCCTCCGCGAGCCTGCGCTCGCAGTAGACGCAGATTGACCCCTGTTCGCCATACATGACTTGACGCAGTTTGATCTTGTGGAGTTGATCGAACTCGGTTCGAGCAAACCTGGTCTTGTTTGTCCGGCCTCCCAGAGCCGCGAGGTACTCGCGCTCGGCATCTACGAATTGCTGTGGTGTTTGACCGTTAGGCCTTACGTTCGTGGGTGGCCGGGGCTTTTTCAATCCCCGCATCTACTCCTCCATGTACCCTCTGGCTCGGATGAGCGCTGGGTCGTTGAACCCCCATGTTTCCACCAATTCCTTGTGGAGCCGGTCGGCGAGCCCACGGTCGCCTTGATCGATAGCCTCGTGAAGACGACGGAGCGAGACGACACCCTCGTCGTCGCGATCATCGGTGTCCATCAAGTCGCGGAGAATTGCATTTGTGTCGCGCCCCGACACAAACACGTTGCGCTCCTGAAGTCGACCCCCAACAAGCTGTCGCACCTGACGGTTTTCGGCGCTGCTCAGTACCTGTGGTGAATGAGTCGTGATGATGAACTGTAGCCTCGGAAATGCTTTGCGAAGTCCCAAGAGCGCCACGCGTTGCCATCGTGGATGTAGGTGGAGGTCGAGTTCGTCGATGAGCACCGTCCCCTCCACTCGCGCGGGCGCTTTCGCGCCATCAAACTCGTTGAGCATGACCGCGCGGCGAGCGATGTCGGCGACCAGCGCGATAAACACATGGTAACCGTCGGACAGCTCCGACCACGAAGCAACATTTCCGTCCTCAAAACGCACCTTCGGGCCTCGCTCCACCGGGTCGTACCAAGCGTTCGTGACTCCACGCGTCGCCCGGACCGTTGCTTCCATCACAGCTTGGTGGAAAAAGCGCTCCGGCTCTTCTTGCTGCCTCCGCACAACATCACCGAGAATTTCATCTTGGAACCACTGGAGAAGCGGGGCCTCATCGAGATTCGGATCGAGCGAAGAGTCGTAAGCTTCCCATCGGTCGCCCGCTCGCTCGATCTTGCGACGCCGACCGCGCGGATGTCCCAGGCGGTCAACGCCATACCATGCAAACAATGGCCACCTATCTCCGGACACTCGAATTTGCTCTAGCGCCTCAAGGATCGGTCGGTGGCGGTATGTCCTACGGCCGGACGCCGGTCTAATCGTTTTCGACCACGTCACACATTCGGTCGCGCCTACTGCAGCGGTCCACTCGACTTTGCACTCGCCCGCTGGCTCGCGCCGCCCCTGCTTGTCGAGCGTGAGCATCCTAGGATCGCGTCGCGCGACGAGATTCAGGGATCGCGGCGAGCCCGTCTGAAACACGGCCAGACCCATCGCGAGAGCAGTTAGCAACGCGGTCTTTCCACCGCCGTTCTCCGCAAAGAGGATGGTTGTGTCCTTTTCCAGTGGAAGCGCCAACTCGTCGAAGCAACGGTAGTTACCGACACGTATCTCGCGTAGCTGGAATTGGCTCATGTCGCCCTCCTCGGCGGTCCCAGCGGCGAATAATACGGCACTCCGCGCGCAACGGCTGCCGCCAGCGCGTCGTAGGTCTCCAGCACCAAGCGCTTCGTCCGGTACTTACCGTGCTCACGTTTCTCCGACTGCTCTAGAACCGGAAAGGTGTCCAGGATGTAGGCGGCGTCATCGCGCGATATGCCGTATAGGTGGAAGAAGGCGGCATCGATCTCGCATCGGAGTTGGAAGCGGCGCTCGCGATCCCAGATGTATGGTGGGCCCTCGTCCCCGCAATCCTCGGCGAATGCCTTGAGGTTCCATGCGGTATAGGTGAGTTCGAGGACACGGGGGTGCAGCCATTCGCGAATTTGCATCGATGGTGCCCAAGGCGCAGGCTCAGCGTACTCTCGAGGGCGGAGCGCAGGAAGCTGGCGAATGGTAAAGAACGTTAAGTGAACTCCACCCACTTTCTGTCGTGCGCAATAGTCGAACGGTATGCT
>JGIcombinedJ30088_10005616_pt1 | contig 10752 bp, 6 predicted proteins | sample PinacodermPK_FD_30088 | JGI IMG/M metagenome (IMG submission 30088) | reverse complement strand
TATCTATTCCCCTTGGATAACCGAAAGTTGTGGCGGATTATTGAACGGGCGACTTAAAGTGGTTGTGCGGGCAAAAAATTGCTGTAGTACTGATTCTGTGCAATGCGTCGACTCCTATATACTTCTTCAATTCCTCTACGAGAAAGGGAAGAAGATTGTAATTGTTCTTTATGGATGTCGGATAACGCAAGCAAAGACCGTAGAGAGTCCACTTTCACCATTGGTGTCCAAATTGGCCATATAAAATAGATCTCACGTCTGCCAAGTCGCTGAAATCCTGTAGTCTGGATTTTCTTCCCGACCAACAAAGAAGGGAAAAGTTGTAATGCCTCGGCAGCTAAATTGTTAGCAGCCCACATAGTCCCTAAATCATCAGATTTGCTTGGGTCCCGCCACCGCAGCGCATAACGCTGATCTTCTATAGGATCCCATCTTAGACTATAACCTTTATCCAGATAGTCCCATGTGTGAAACAGAGTGCGTTGTATGTGATCAAGATTGATTTTCTTCCTTGAGTCCTTAACGTAGAGAGGGAGGCCTTGTCCAGCGGAATCTCCACTACGCACCATCCGAAAACTGGAATCCTGAAACTGTTGACTCTTTTCATTGGGATATAGATCGGTTCCAAATGCACAAAGCAAGTCGGCATCTCGACGTTCTTGCATAGATGAACTGTGCTGTGCCTCTCGAAGAGCATGGGAGAATTTTGTGATTTCAAACGGCATCCGTTTGTCAATGTTGAAAACGGTCATCGGGGCGTTTCGCAAAGCTGCCAAAAGCTTCTCAGAAAAATCGTTTTTGTCTTCACAGCAGTTTTTTAACAGAGGCCTCCATCCGTTATCGGTAGATTCCCAGCCGAGACATATTTCTGGAAAGGTTTTGTTTAAGACAACAAGAGTTCCTATAGCAGCAAGAAAACCTAAGGGGTTGCTTCCGTCCAGACCACTTAGCAGGAGATGCTGTCCAGATTTATTTACAGTCACTGCGGGTTTCCTCCCATTCGCTTCTTCTCCAATCCGCGAGTCGTAATAGAGCTTCCAGCCAAACAAGCCCCCACCATCCATAACGTTTTACCAATCGCCAATAACGGTCCGAGATGCCGGAATCAAGACGCTCAAGATTTGTTGGACCTGACCAAAACATTTTCAGACCGTTTAAGTCAAAACTTACTTCTTGTTTCTGTTCGTCAAATACCGCTGGGGCAAATGGCCGACAATAGCCGTGATGGCTGGCGATGAGATGAAGGGTCAAGTCGCGTAGATAATCTTCTTTTGGAAGGATATCCGGTACGCTTTCTGCCATACGCACGGAAAGAAGTTCATGCCGTCCTTTCTCTGGATAACCAGAAGTTTTGCGGGCATTGCTACGTGCATTGGATGTTTTGGGCATGTCTAAAGATTTTGCTAGGGGTTCTCCGCCTGAAAAAGGCATACCACCTCGTAGCAAAGACTGAAACCTAGGATCAGCTTTTCCGATATCGTGCAAAAGACCAGCGCAGGCAACAGCTTCAACTAGATCATTCGGCAAACCGCAACCTAAGGCGTGAAGCCGGGCAATTTTTTCAACTCCAGACAGGTGTTTGTGAAGCTTTACGGACTGTCCGTTTCGATGCGAAATGCCGGATGAAGCGATGTCATCCTCATCGCTAAAGCCGTCAGCTTCGTAGATAAGCTTTTGTATGATACGACGTCCAGTAATAATTAAGGTTTCTTCGTCCACGACTTGGTACGCATTGCGAAGCTTAAGTCCAGGGTATTCACTTCTAAGTTCCTCTGCGACTATGGGCAACCAAACCCAACGTTCCGGTAGCGACTCTGGCAGATTAGCAAGCTCTGCCAATAGATGTTGCAGTGACTCGGTAACACTATCCGGATTGTCATTGTATTGCTGTTTTATGTCCTTTAAAAGCTCAAGGCAGAGTTCTTTAGCATGTTGGAGAGAATCCGGCCATATTTCTACAAGTTTTGGGTGCAAGCGCAGAATTGGCTTGGCGCGGGTAAGTCGGTATGACTGGTCGCCAATATCAAGAGTCGCAGGAGGCTTTGTTGCATCTGGAGGCATGTCGCCGAGGTCGTTCCAGCCACCTGGGTGATTAACAGGAATTACAATAATATCCCCGGGACGAATTTTTGCAGGGTCTGAAGTAATATCTTCAAGCTTTGTTTTAGCACCATGCCAGCGAATCACGCGGCGTTTTGCGTTTTCATTGGATTGGTGTTCTTCATTAGTATTTGGTGCCGTATATTCGCTTTCCACGTCAGTGGTAGTATCTGAGGTTTCCCGTCCAAGCAGCCATTGTTTGAACACTATTGTTGGCACGGGAAGTGTTTCATTACTACTTGGTGGGCATAAACGTAACAAGTTTAAAGCGGCTTTTTCCTTGCCTGTCAAATCTATATCTGCACGCCAAAGTACTTGCACAGTTCCCGCTCCTTTCTCTTGACCGTGCAGAAACGGGGCCACATCGGGTGAGGGATATGGCTCTGGTGCCGTCTGTGACCAGCAATCAATATGGGATGGGAGCATTACCGGGGCACTTAGAGCGGGTGCATTCAGTTCGGCAATTAAATCGCTTTTAGGCAGTTTTTCCTCAAGGTGGATGATCCCGAAATCCACTTCATCATTTTTATTCTTAATACTTTTTAGCCAATTCCAAGTCTTGGACAATGCCTGACCATAAACCGGGTCCTCTTCTTCTGAAGCCTTAGCTTGGTCTCCACGCACGAGAATCTCGGCTCGTGCTTCAATCGGTCTCCCCGTGCGATTTAGCCGACCGAAACGCTGGCGTAGAGCATCAATGCTTGCACACTCGGTTGCTAAACCGTCGAAATCAAGATCAGCGCCAACTTCCAAGGTTTGTGTAGATACGACGATCAATGGCTTTTCCAAATTGCGGGCGTTAGATTTACCGGACTTCAGCGTTTGTAGTTGGTGCCGAACTATCGCGTCTTTATCGATAGAGCGCATGCGGCCAGTAAGCAATATAATGTCAATCTCTTTCTGTTCTTCTTCCAAGCAACGGTATGTCTCCCGCGCTGTGGCAACTCGATTGACGAATATGACAATAGCGTGGCGTTGCGGGTTGATCAAATTCAATCCTGCTTTAGCCAATGCCTTGGCCAGTTCCTTCGTTGCTTTGGTCCCTCTGGCTTTTCCTACCGTTTTCAGTATTGCGGGTTTGTGTGCTAGTTGACGTTTGCCGAGAGGATGTAACAAAGAGCGGTTCTCGTTGGATTGGTCACTGAACAGATCTTTTGTTTCTGGAGGAGGGGTTGCTGACATCACGACGAAGTGAAAGGATCGTTTCAAGGGGGCTTGCCCCCATTCCTGAAAACGTTTAACTGCTTTCAGAGTTTGTAAAAAAGGCTGTGCGCAGTGTGCTTCATCAAGTAGAATCAGGCTGTCATTTGCAATCAGTCCTGCGTAGATTGGCCAGCTTCCGGAATTACGTCCATATGCTCTAAAGAGGATTCGCGACCCAATCTGATCAACTGTTGATGTCACCAAAGTAGGTTGTAGTGGGTTGCGTGCCCAAGCCTCCGAACGGTAGATGCCGCCACGCAACACATACGCGGCTAATGGCCGTTCGGCATCAAAACCGCTTGTTTCGCCATGGGCGATCTGCCGAAGATTATCTGCTACCTTTCTCAGAATGCCTGTTTCCGCTTTTTCTAGTTTTTCCTTTATTTGGCAGGCTCGCTCATAAGCTTCATCCACGATAACGCGGCGGTCCACGACAAAGAACACTCGACGGGGTGAAGTAATGAGTTGGTTTTGATTCAACAGAGAGGCCTGAGCAGACAAAACGAACACTGCTATATCAAGGCAAGCCGTTTTACCGGAACCAGTTGGTAATGTTATGGCCTCAGGCCAAGGCGATTTAACGGTGCTTTTATCTAAGAAAGGGCCTGAAGCAGCAGAGTTGTTGGATAAAACATCTTTTTTTTTCAGGAGTCTTTCTGCCAGTGCAGATTGCCATGCGAAAGGAGGTTTTTCTCTGCCCCACAATGACATGAAGAATTCAGGAAAGTCTGAGGCGCTCAAATCAGACATGATTAGCTCCTTCTTTGTCCATTGGGCGACATAATCCATATCCTCTGAAGCGTCCAGCCCCGATGAGTACAGGTCCTTGCACTGGTTCGTCAAAAATTATCACCGCATGGCTGTGACTCTGCGGCCCTCCATCTTTTTTGCGTACCAGTTGCGGGTATTGTCTGGCATGAGGTGCTCCTTTTACCGCTGAGACTGGATGGAGTAAAACTTTGGAGGGGCGTGGAAGACCCACATGTGCGCATGCATCTATTACGCTTTCGGCGGCTTGTTCCCACTTGCTTTTGCCATTAAAGTGGCGATTCATCACCACGGGAGTTACGCTTGCCCAGACATATGAAGCACGTGTCCAAGTATGTGAATCAAGATTTTTGGGCGGGTGCTCTCGGTTTTCGAGTTCTGCACAGCACTCAAACCACTTGGAATCAAAAAATCGATGTTCACGCGCTAATCCTGTCTCTGGATGGTACAGGAAATTGTCAAGGCATTTCCCGGCTTCATACGGGTTCAGTTCACGTGGCAACGCCAGAGCAAGTCCCATGATCCGACCGTCTGAATGCTGATCACCCACAAATGGAAGAGGAAAGAATGCTAAATGAGGCTTGATACTTGGCTTCCCGTCCGGTTTTTGACCGCTTAGCCACTCAGGTGCTGGTTGCTGTGAACAGGAATTCATCACCATTTCTCGCAAAGCCTGTATGAGTTTGAGAGTTGTTGACAGGAATAGCCGTTTACCTGTAATAGTAAGCACGATCAGTTGTGGGCTGAATACTGAGCCAATTTCCTTAGTGTAATCAGTCTTCTTTGGTCGACTATATCCATGCCAGCGGCTTGGGACAGGGTGCAGGCTCAATGGAGTTTTTCCGCCAAAGCGCTTTTCCATTATCTTATTGATTTGTTTTTTTTCTTTCCCTTTAAGTCTGTCGGCTTTTGTTTTCAGATCAGAATATTCTATGACATTGGTTCTGTTGCAGGTCCGTGCCAAGTTGTTAAGACGTCCGGCAACCGGTATTCGTAACCGGCGTTCAGCAATTTCCTTGCTGGGTTTCCAAGTTGCCTGAATTTCAATATTTTCTTCAACCCAGACATGAACAAAGGATGCCGAGTGTCCAACATGAGTGACTTTGGTGGCTAACTGTTCTAATCCTTTGCGAAATTTGCCCAACTCAATGTTTTGCCAAATCAAATATACGATAGGGTCTGCTGGAATAGCTGCTGGGAATTTACGTGGTTGGCGCACACGGTGCTCTGGAAGTAATGCCAATCCTTTTTTTTTCAGTTCTTTTAAGTCGTTGTTTTTAGGGAGTTTTCCGGTACGTATGTCATTAACTGGAACATAACTGACAACCGTGGTACGAGTTGTTGCGTCGGATGCGGCAATTTCTGGAGGCATTAGGTTTTCAAGCCAACGCAGAACCTCACCTTCCTCGGCATCTTCGCCGGTCTCAAACCAAGCTGCTGCTAGAGCCATGAAAACTCGGTCTGGATGGGGCGGCCACTCTGCCTGTTCTTTTCTGGCACCATCAGCGGCAGCCATTGACCATCCGTTAAGGTAATGGAAGCCGAGAGCGAACATCAGATTGGTTCTCCGTCGGAAGAACTTGCCAATTCCTGACTTCGTCTGACTAGTTCGACTAATTCTGGCGAAGGGATCAATTCGATTTCTCCTTCCCATGGAAGACCAAGATTCTTGGCTTCAGCGACTGCAGCATTCAACAGTTCGACCGCATCGCTATTACTTAGCTTGAACTCTTTCGGTGTTGTTCCAGGCTTGTCGAGAAGTTCCCAAACTGGTTCCCGCTCTGCAAACAATTGACAACGGGAACGAAGGTCAGTATCAACTTGCGCTAAAGTTCCAGCGGCGAGACCCAACGAGGCTAGTGCAGTGCGTGCGGCAAGATTGACCGCGTTATCAGAATTATGAGTATCTTTTAGCGGGAAACAAAGCCGACGCAGGACAGATAGGGACAAAGTTGTCGTCTGACGAGCTTTTGATATTGTAAAACCGCCGTCCGAGATATTCGGTGGAATGTTTCCATGAACAGCGGATGATGGATCCCCCTTTTTTTTATATGGTTTTGGTTTGGATTTTTCTATTACTGCGTTTTCCCTGTCTAAGGTCCAGTCCGGTACATTGTCCTCTGCCGATTTGCGTTCATAAAGAGGGCCTGCATCTTTCATAATCTGAGCAGGATCAATGCGACTACTTGTTTTTTTCCCTGCAACCGAATCGTATCCGACGATTTCCGAAACTATTGCTCGTTGGAACTTTACTCCTAGGCCTCCACGTGGACCGGTCGAATCCCATAGACCGAATATCAGAGCTGTTGGGCAAAGTCCAAAAATGCCCGTGGCATTGCGAATGTCTGCCGTATCGAGAACCTTGCCTTCGTCCGATTTACGGAAAATCGTACCGTTTTTTAGGCTATCGCGGAAAAGTGCATCAGCGATACGATGAGGAGCTTCAAGGCTGGAAATGTCAAATTTTTTTGATAGTTGTTGTTGATCAAATCTTACTATTAATAAAGGAACGCTTGTTACACCATCGCGATGCGCTCGAAGCAGAGCTAGTTCCATTCGATTTGCCTGTGACTGTACGGAGTCAAGCAGTACGCATTTACGGACTTCTCCAGTCTCGGGATTTATACGCTCTTCAGTGGCATATTCTCCACCTTCGTAGGTTGGAGGAAAAACCTTATCGCCAAGCCCTCCTGCTGGTTGATAATCAGTTATACAACGGAATGCTGCTGCTGTTCCGTCAACTGCTTTTTTCAAAGTTTCTAAATCAAGCGCCATATTGATTTCCTCCTCGTTTTTACCTTGAGTTTAATTTAGGTTGCTGAATTAGGTTCTATTATATCAGATTGAAACACGAAGCGTTAAGGTCTTTTTGACACACTTGCTTCAACGAGGCCGAGGCGAAATTGCCTCGGAAATTTTCCCTTAAGTCTCCGAGAAATTTACCCGTAAACTCTCTTCAATGAGGCCGAGACAGCATCGCCTCGGAAACAATCTGCAAGAAGCTTATGTTCTGCCCCTTTTTTTTACTTTTTAAGTCAAGTTTCTTTTCTCTTCTACCTTTAATTTAGCTTTCAAATACAACGTAATTTTTAGTTGCCGAAGGCAACAATAGATAGTGGATTCAAAATTGAAAGACCATTTGGGCAAAATAATTTTCAGTAACATGTTGATTGTTTTTTCAATTATCATGAATTAAACGACAGTGGGTATTCGCTAATTTCCCAATTAACTCTAACATGTTTGAGTCATAAATACAAAACATTCTTTCCGGCGATTCTAAGTCAGAATTCTGTGAACCCTCCACTTTGCGAATTCTTGTACTCCATGCCGACTGTTGCGCGGATGATAAACTAATTCCCCTAGAGTTGAGTTGCTAGAAGGAAACAATGAACAATAAGTCTTTACGCAACGCAAAAGGTTGTGCATATTCTCATTGAATTACTGTTCGAATAAGAATAAGCACCGCACTGATCCACCTGTTGCGTTTCAAACTTGAAAACACGTTCTAATGTATATGCGAGAAATTGCTTTTATTGAATCCAGCGTTACGTATTGGACGTGAAGGGATCCCGGCAAAGATCAGGCGAAGCGTCTTAGGGATTGGTCGTTTCTTCTTGAATTATTTGAATATGCAGAACTCTGGACTGTAGATGGATAAAAGATGATGTTGTTTTGCCATGTGTGTTTGTATGTAATGGCGATTTCTGGGTGTATAACATGAACCAACTGAGACTCTTGCAAAATTATTGAGGCAAACGACTGCCTGAAAAATCTTACCATTTCCACGGTGAAGAAATGCAAAGTACGGAAAAAAGTCAGGTGGTTTTCGATCAGATCAAAGCCGTGGACAAGTCTCGCCTGATCAGGCAACCGGGGTTTTTGCCGGATGTGTGAGCACGGGATGTGGCGGATGTGCTGCAAGAAATGTTTGCCTGCGGCGGCTGACGAGAAAGATTGTCCTCCCTTATTCGTGCCTCGCTTTTTACTTCCGCAAACGGACGACAAAACGCTCGCCGTCCTCTACCAGTTCGGGAGACTTGCCGTTGTGCTCAAGCATGGACCGTATAATGCGGTTCCGCACCCCCATCCCGAGATGTTCCACATAACCGTAGTCGCGCAGTATTTCCTTGAGCATCTCGTTCCTTGCGGCGCGCAGACCTTCTTTCATTTTTTCCACCGTTACGCCATTTGGCAGTCTGCCGGGGGAAACAATTTCAAGGCGGTCGCCGTACAGGGAGAGTTCAATGTCCGTACCCGAAATCGTATAGTCTCGGTGTGTTACCGCGTTCACCACGGATTCCCTGACGGCATCGTCAGGAAACGCTTTCTTTCTGCGTCTGCGGCCTCCCTCAAGCCATGCGCTTGTCCCCATGTTTCTTTTCACAAAGTCTACGGTTCGGTCAATGACTCCCTTTTCAAGAATCCTTCCGCTTTTGGAGAACGCGGACACGAGAGGTCCTCTTATCAGTTCTTCATCAGTCGTGTCGTAATCTTTTTCATTGCGCGGAAATGCCGTGGCTGTGACGCCGGCCTGCGGAAGATGGCGGTTGGGATTGCTGCCGAAAAGCAGCAGACCAGCGACCGTCGCGTAAGTAACGCCGTCGTACTCGGCAAGCAGGTCAGTGTTTAACAGCAACCTCCGCCAGCCTTCGCCGTCTTTGACGTCTGGAATATGCTTTCTCTTGAGTATGTCGCGAAAATAGTTCTGAAGCAGAGGAAGGTCAAGACTCTCGAAACCCGTTCCGGCTATCGGTTTTATGTCGTAGCGGATAACGCGCGCGGACTGGTAGAGCCGTGCTTCTTCCTCCCTGGTGGCGGCCCGCGAAGTGCTTCCGACCCTGACGTAAGTGGTCCAGGCCGAACCGCGTTTGGCCTTGTAGGGCTTTTCCGGGCTGTCCGACGGCAGCCGGATGATTCCGACAATTTTCCCTCCTTCAAGAGTGACGGAACTCCAGTGAGGGATGACCTCGGGCTGAAGATTCTGACGGGCGATGTTCATAACCCATCGTTCCACTTCGTTGCGGTCGCGGAGAAGGCCTGTGATCGACCCGTCATCCTCAACCCCGAGAAAAATCAGGCCGCCTTCAAGATTCAACAACGCGGACATCTCCTTGGCGACCGAACCTACCTTCCCGTCGTCTCTCTTGAACTCAACGCAGGAATTTTCGCCTTCGCTGACTATTTGAAGCAGTTCCGCAGTGTTCATGCGCGCGGTCACTCTCCTGAATCCATCGTATCCGAATTAAGCAATGCCAAGCCACTCGCCCGACGTTCTATCAAAATCTGACTTTTCCAGGTGAAACCGGAAGCCTGCCGGGCTTATATTCAATGTAACTGAAAACATCCCGCTGTTCACAATTGTCTGAATATATGCAAAGCGCGGTTTCTAGCCCTCATATGATCTGCTATAGGATGCGGATAGCTGTTCCCTAGAGAAATCCCCGAGTCTTCAAGTACATGTTCTGGTGCGGTCCAAGGCTGGTGAATGTATTTGTTCGGCGAAATTGTAAGTTCAGGAACCCAACGCCGTACGTAAATGCCATCGGGGTCAAATTTCCTGCCCTGAAGTACAGGGTTAAAAATACGAAAAAACGGAGCCGCGTCGACTCCACAGCCAGCTACCCACTGCCAGCTGACAGAATTGTTTGCAAGGTCGGCGTCAACTAAAGTATCCCAGAACCACGCCGCGCCGTCCTGCCATGGGATAAGCAGGTGTTTCACAAGAAAAGAAGCGGCGATCATGCGTACNCGGTTGTGCATCCAGCCCGTCGCCCAGAGTTCACGCATNCCAGCGTCAACTATTGGGTAACCGGTGAGACCTTGCTGCCACCGGCGAAGTATTTCTTCGTTACTTGTCCACGCAAAGCGTTTGAATTCCGGTCGGAACGGCTCTTCGGGAAAATCTGGCCAGTAATAAAGCAGGTGGTGTGAGAATTCCCGCCATACAATCTGGCGGAAAAAGGGTTTCAGGTTATCTTGCGATTCAGGCTTTANNTTTGCAAGCNAGTGATGCCAGCATGTCCTTGGTGATATCTCACCAAAATGAAGATGAGGAGAAAGCCTGGAAGTTCCTAAGATGTCGGGACGGTCGCGTCGCGCTCCGTATGCAGCTGCCGATCGTTCCAGAAATGAGTCGAGACGTGCTAGAGCTCCCGCTTCACCCGGTGTCCATATATCAAGCCATTCGACGCTCCAGTCGAGTTTTTCCGGCACCAGCTTCCACTGATTAAGCGAATCACTCTTGATAAGTTGTTTCGTGCATGGAAGCTGTTTTGGCGCAGCCAGAGGCGCTGGCGGCGGAAACTTTTTCAAGCAGGCTTTATAAAAGGGCGTGAATACCTTGTAGGGTTCGCCGTTTTTTGTCGTAATGGATTCGGGCGGAAAAATCAGATTCCCGTCAAATGCCCTGAATCCGGCTCCGAGTTCGTTAAGAATATGCTTCAGTCCTGAATCGACCTTGATCGCGTGCGGTTCTGTAAGCGAGGTGCAGTGTACCGCCGTGGCGCCGGTCTCGTTCACCAGATCTCGGAGAATTTCCTGCGGTTGGCCGCGACGCAGAATGAGCCTGTTTCCAAGAGTCTTTAAGGATTGGTCGAGTGCTTTCAGGCTGTGGTGAAGCCACCATCTGCTGGCGCCGCCGGGTGCCCAGGGGTCAGAATCGCCATCTTCAAGTATGTAAAC
>JGIcombinedJ30088_10005615_pt1 | contig 10756 bp, 10 predicted proteins | sample PinacodermPK_FD_30088 | JGI IMG/M metagenome (IMG submission 30088) | reverse complement strand
GAGCGCCGCCAACGCGGCTTGCGCGCCCAACTCCGAGGCTCCGACGCCCGCCTCCACGAACCGGCGCGACTCCACGCCCGTGCGCGACCGAATCCACTCGTCGGTCGTGTCCATGATCTTGGTCAGGTCGTCGTTGCTCACGACGTTCGGCGGCTCCGCTATCCCAGTGCCGACGATCATCGTGCCCATTATCCCACGACCCTAGCCCCGATCATGCACGGGTTGGTTGTTGGGTGGACGGGTGTCAGCCTTTGGCCTCTGTGAAGGCGTCGGCGTAGTTGGTCTCGAAATCACCGGTGTCTTCGATCTCCTCAAGTGACTCGACACCGCCTGCGTAGAGTTCAGGATTACCGATGAAGTCGAGAAGTTCTTGGTCCAGCAATTCGAAGGCGGCCTCGTTGGGTGTGGCGTAGTAGTTCCAGTTGGTCAGTGCCGCGCCCTGGTCAGCCGACAGCATCCAGTTGATGAAGGTGTGGGCGGTGCAGGGATTCGGTGCGTCAAACGGGATGGCCATGTTGTCGATCCAGCGAGTGCCACCCTCCTCGGGAACGAAATACACATATTCCTCAGGGTTGTCGGTCTCCAAGAATTGGACGAACATGTCACCGGAGTAGCCATGGGCGATCACAGTCTCACCGCTGGTGAGGAACTCGTCTGCCGAATCAGTGTTGAAGGCCGCAAGACGTGACGCAGTAGCAGAAACCAGGTCCGTTGCCTCTTGAAGCTCGGCATCGCTGGTGGTGTTCAGCGAGTATCCGAGGTACTTGAGGGCAGCTCCCATGGTCTCACGCGGGTCGTTCAGCAGCTGTATCTCACCGTCGAACTCGCCAGATATGGCTGGATCGAAGATCAAGCCCCAGGAACGGGGGAAGTCTGTGCCGACCGCCGCGGTGTTCACGGCGATCCCAGTTGTTCCCCACTGGTAGGGCACGGAGAACTCGCCTGCCGGGTCGTAGTAGATCCCCTCAAAATCAGCTGAGATGTTCGCGCCGTTGGGAATGGCATCGAAGTTCAGCGGCTGGATGCTGCCGGCGTCGATCAGGATCGACACCATGTAGTCCGACGGCACGATGATGTCGTAACCGGACCCGCCAGCCGAGACGATGGGTTGCATCGCCTCGTTCGAGTCGTAGGTGTCGAGGGTGTAGCTGATGCCGTGCTCTGAGGCGAACTCTGCGAGCTGTTCCTCGTCGATGTATTCGGCCCAGTTGTACATGGCGAGGTTGCCGTCGGTCTCGCCGACGTCGCATGAGGCTTGTTGGGCACCGTCGTCGTCGTCGCCACAGGCGGCGGCGACCAGGGCTAACGCCAACAGGCCGGTGAGAATTCGCAGCCAAGTCTTGTTCTTCATGGTTCTCTCCTTTTCAAGGGCGCAGGGGCCCAGATTAGTGATCTTTCTTCTCCGCTGCTGAGGCTGGTCAAAAGCCCCTCCTTTGGTTCGTGCCTACGTTGCGGACGCGTTCGACCAGCAACGACAGCGCGACCAGGGTCATCGACGCCATCAGCATCACCACCGACACGGCGTTGATGAGCGGCGTGACTCCCCTTCGAATGAGGCCGAAGACGTACACCGGCAGGGTCGTCCAGCCAGGCCCGGTGACGAATTGGGTGATTACGACGTCGTCAAGCGAGATGGTCATTGCCAGCAGCGCTCCGCCGAGGATGCCCGGGAGGATCTGTGGGAACGTCACGAACCGAAACGCTTTCCAACGGCTGGCGTAGAGGTCGCGCGCCGCCTCCTCGAGGTGGCCGCTCATGCCAGCGAGGCGCGCCCGCACCACCACTGAGACGAAACTGATGCTGAAGGCGATGTGACTCAGGGCGATCGAACTGAACCCCTTGCGGAGTTCCGTGCCGAAGACAGCGTTGAGCACCTCGAAGAACTCTGCGAAGAACAGGAGCATCATCACGGCCATGGTCACGTCGGGAATGATGATCGGGAGATACAGCAGGGCGTCGAACACCTGCTTGCCGCGGAACTTGAAACGTTCGAGAGCCAGCGCCGACATGGTGCCGAGCACCACTGAGATCGCCGTGGAGACCACCGCGATCTTCACCGAGTTCCAAAGCGCGGCCTGGGTCTGTCGGCTGTCGACGAACTCTTCGTACCAGTCGAGAGTGAAACCGCCCCAGACACCCACGTTGCGGCTGTCGCTGAACGAGAAGATCACCAGCAGCAGGATCGGGGCGTAGAAGAAGGCGTACACCAACCAGCCGTTGGCCCGCAGCAGACCCTTGGTCCAGCCCCGAGGCTCGACGGCGCTGCTCGTTGGACGACTCATAGGGTGCGCCCTCCCTTGCGGAAGTACACGACCGTGGTCGTGAGCATGACCGCCATCAGCACGAACGACAGCGCTGCGCCGAACGGCCAGTTCCGAGCGGTCAGGAACTGGGTCACGATGTAGCTGCCGAGCAGGGTGGTCTTGGATCCGCCGAGGATGTCGGGGGTGACGTAGGCGCCGAGGCTCGGGACGAACACGAGGATCGAGCCGGCGATCACGCCGGGCATCGACAACGGCAGCAGCACCTTGCGGAACGACTGCCAGCCCGAGGCGTAGAGGTCTCGGCTGGCCTCCAACAGGCGCTTGTCGATGCGTTCGATGGCCGCGTAGAGGGGCAGGATCATGAACGGCAGGAAGCTGTAGACGAGGCCCAGAACAACCGCCGTCTTGCTGAATAGCAGCTCCCGCTCACCCAGACCGACAGCTTCGGTCACGTCGGTGAAGGGGCCGTCGTTGCCCAGAATGACTCTCCAAGCATAGTTGCGGACCAGGAAATTGGTCCAGAACGGGATCATCACGAAGACCAGCATCAAGTTGCGCACGACCGGGGTTCTGGTCGCCAGGTAATAGGCGAACGGGTAGGCGATGACCAGGCAGATCAGGGTGGTCAACAGAGCGAGCCACAGCGAACGGAACAGGATGTCGCGGACGATCGGCTCGCTGAGCCGGGCGTAGCTCGCCAGGTTCCAGCCCGACAGGTCGGTGCCGCCGAAGCGGTTGCGGGTGGCAAACGAGTAGACCACCACGATCACCAGCGGCACCGCGAAGAACAGCACCAGGTATGAGTAGCTGGGCAGGGCCAACAGGAAACCGCGCCGAGACTCCTGCCGAATTGCTGCGGCCTCAAACTCCGGTGTGGCGACCGCGGATTCGGCGTCGGACGGGAGCTCGACCGCGGTCACTAGTCGGCCACCACCGACACTGCGCTCGGGTCCCACGAGACCGAGACCGGCGTCCCCGGCTCGTGCAGAGTCGCGCCGGGCCGGTTCTCCTCTCGGACCTCGATCACCATCCAGTCGAAGCGGACCCGGTAGACCCGGGCATTGCCCAGATAGGTGATCGACTCGACCTCGCCGTCCACCCTGGCACCGTCAACCGTGGCCGCGTCGACCGTGGCACCGTCGACCGCGGCACCGTCAACCGTGGCCGCGTCGACCGTGGCACCGTCGACCGCGGCACCGTCAACCGTGGCCGCGTCGACCGTGGCACCGTCGACCGCGGTGCCGTCCACCTCGGTTTCGCTTGGCCGGGACTCGCCCCGCGGGCCCAGACGAACACGTTCGGGGCGAACGCTCACGGCCACCTCGGTCCCGACGGGATGGTCGCTGAACCCGGTCACCCGCGCGCCGTTGGAGAGGCAGACCGTTTCGGCGTCGACGACCCTTCCCTCCAGCAGGTTGGTCTGGCCGATGAAATCGGCGACGAAACGGTTGGCGGGGTGTTCGTAGATCTCCTCAGGCGTGCCGACCTGCAGGAGCTTGCCTTCGTTCATCACCGCCATGCGGTCGCTCATGGTGAGCGCCTCCTCCTGGTCGTGGGTGACGAACACGAAACTCACGCCGAGGTTCTGCTGAAGGTTCTTGAGCTCCCCCTGCATCTCCTGGCGCAATTTGAGATCGAGCGCACCGAGCGGTTCGTCGAGGAGCAGCACCTTGGGTTGGTTCACGAGCGCTCGGGCCAGTGCCACGCGCTGCTGCTGTCCGCCGGAGAGCTCTGAGGGTTTGCGGGTGTCCATGCCGGACAACTGCACAAGATCGATCGTCTCGAGCGCCCGCGAGTAGGCGGTCGACTTTTTGACCCCCTGCATTTTCAGCCCGAAGGCGACATTGTCGAGCGCGTTGAGGTGGGGGAACAGGGCATAGTTCTGAAAAACGGTGTTGACCGGGCGTTTGTTGGGCGGCAGCGTCCCCACTTCGTCACCGAATATCTTCAGGCTTCCCTGGGTGGGGAACTCGAGTCCCGCGATCATCCGCAGGGTGGTGGTCTTGCCGCAGCCCGACGGGCCGAGCAGAGCGAAGAACTCGCCGTCGGCGATGGTCAGGTCAATGTTGTCAACGGCGACAACATCGCCGAACCGCTTGGTGATGCCGGTGATCTCCACGGCTGCGGTCATGCGGTCCCCCAGTCGTAGTTCTGTTGCACCATGCGCAGGTAGGTCATCACTTCCACGTCGAGCACGCCGTTGACACGGCGGACCTGGTTGCTCACCTCCAAGAGATGCTCGTTGTCGGTGCAGACCACTTCTGCGAGCACGTCGTAGCGGCCGGCGGTGATGACCGTGTAGTCGACCGACTCGATCTGGCTGATCTTCTCTGCGGTGCTGGTAACCTCAGCGCCGACCTTTATCCCGAGCATGGCCTGCATCGAGTACCCCAACGACATCGGGTCGGTGACAGCGACGATCTGCACGACGTTGCGGGCCTGCAGGCGGTTGACCCGTTGCCGGACCGCGGCCTCGGACAGCCCGACGAGCGGCGCGAGCCGGCTGTACGACATGCGCCCGTCAACCTGCAGCTCGCGCACGATCACCTTGTCGGTGTCGTCGAGATCAACCTGCACCGTCACTGTGGCCTCCAAGTCACTGCACACTCCCGGTCATGGCGTGCTCCTCGTCACTGCGTGCGGCGTGCTCCCCGTCATGGCGTGCTCCGGCGAATGTTCTCGAACTCGGCCATGGCCTCGGTGAGGGCCTGGCGCAGCACGCTGTTGATGCGTTCGAACTCGGTTGGCCCGGCGATCAATGGGGGCGACAATTGGATCACCGGGTCACCGCGACTGTCGGCACGACATATCAGGCCCAACTCAGCCATCCGATGGCTCAGGAAGCCGCGCAGCAGTCGGTGCGCCTCGTCTTCGCTGAAGGTCTCCTTGGTTGCTTGGTCCTTGACCAGCTCGATGCCGTAGAAGTAGCCCATGCCCCGAACATCGCCGACGATGGGCAGGTCGCTGAGATCGTCGAGCGCGGCACGGAAGGCGCCCTCGTTGGTGGTGACGTTGCCGAGCAGGTCTTCGGACTCGAAGACGTCGAGGTTGGCGAGCGCCACCGCGCAGCAGACGGGGTGGCCGCCGAAGGTGTAACCGTGCAGGAACTGTTCATCGGTGTCGACGAACGGTTCGGCGATACGGTCGCTGACGAGCATCGCACCGAGCGGCGCGTAGCCCGAAGTGAGGCCTTTGGCGCTGGTGATGATGTCGGGCACGTAACCGAGCCGTTCGGAGCCGAACATGGCGCCCAGGCGTCCGTAGGCGCAGATGACTTCATCGCTGACCAGCAGCACGCCGTGTTCGTCACAGATCTCCCGCACCCGTGCGAAATAACCGTCGGGCGGGGTGAGGCAACCGCCCGCGTTCTGCACGGGTTCCAAGAAGACCGCAGCGACGGTCTCGGGTCCCTCCCGCAGCATCGCCTGCTCGATCTCCTCGGCGAAGTAGCTGTCGTCGGTGACCCATTCAGGCTTGCGGTAGGCATTGGTGTTGGTGACCTTGACAGCACCGGGCACCAGGGGCTCGAAGGGCCCTTTCACCGACGCCAGACCGGTGATCGACAGGGCACCCATGCTGGTGCCGTGGTAGCTGAGGTCACGGCTGATCACCTTGGTCCTCAGCGGTTGGCCGATGAGCTTGAAGTACTGGCGGGCCAGTTTCCACGCCGATTCGACCGCTTCTGAACCGCCGCTGGTGAAGAACACCCGGTTGAGGTCGCCTGGCGAGATCGAGGCGAGCCGGGCTGCGAGCTCGATGGCCATCGGGTGGGCGTAGGTCCAGATGGGAAAGAAACTGAGCTTCTCGGCTTGGGCGCCGGCGGCTCGGGCGAGCTCCACGCGGCCATATCCGACCTGGGTTGCGTAGAGACCGGCCAGACCGTCAAGGAAGCGCTTGCCGTGGTTGTCCCAGATGTAACAGCCCTCGCCGCGTTCGATGATCGGCATGCCGTCGATGCTGCGGCCCAGCGAGGAGAAATTGCCCCACAGGTGCCGGTCTGCTTGAAGCGCGAGTTCCACGTTCGCCGATGACGTCATTCGCCAGGCCCTCCCCGATGACATGTTCTCTTGTTGTTGCTGTTGCTGTTGCTAGCTGTACGGATTCAACATCAGATTCAGCCTTGGCGCAACCGGATCAGTTGACTATTTCGCTTGTGACTTTCGTATGCGTGGTTCACAATGGTTCCATGCAGCGGCCCGCCATACGAATCGTCGACCTCTCGGGCACCCCCGAGGCGATGGGTGCCGCTCACGGGCACAGCTACGCCGAAGAGATCCGGCAGTACACCGCTGAGCGGGTTCGGCTGGTCGCCGAGGGTCTGTGGTCGGGCGGTCCCATCAAGCCGGGCGACGTGATCGACCTGGCTGAATCGATGCTTCCGGCGCACGAACGGCATTCGCCGCGGCTCTACGCCGAGATGGTGGCCATGGCTGATGCTGCGGGGATCTCTGCTTCGGAAGCGGTTGTGGTCGGTGGTTTCACAGACTTCGTAGACACGGTTCGGGCAGTTGTGGACGGAGGCGGGGCACATCCCGAATCGGTCGTCGTCGACGACTGCACCGCGGCGATCGTGCCTGACTGTCGCGCGGGCGGTTCTGGATACATGGCCCAGACCTGGGACATGCATGCCGGCGCCACCGACCGTGTGATACTGCTGCGGATCAAGCCCGATGACGCGCCCGCGGCCCTGGTGTTCACCACCGTGGGCGCGCTGGGCCAGATCGGCATGAACGAACTGGGCGTCTGCGTCGGCATCAACAACCTGACCGCGACCGACGGCACTCCGGGCGTCGTCTGGACACAGGTCGTGCGCCACGCGCTTGAACAGTCCTCGGCCGACGCGGCCCGCGACGCGGTGTTGGACGCAGACCTGGCCGGCGGTCACAACTTTCTGGTCTTCGATGCCCGCGGGGTCGGTTACAACATTGAGGCCATGCCCGGCGCTCGACCCGTCACCCCGGTCGCCGGCGATGCCGTTGCCCACACCAACCACACGCTGACCGATTCGGCGGGCGCGCTGCAAGGCCCCCGTCCCAGCGCCCTCGACGAGAACTCGAGGCGTCGCCTCAGCACCGCGCAGCGACGGTTGGACCGTGACGGCGTCACCGAAGCGGATCTGATGGCGCTCACCCGTGACCCCGCGGTCTGTCAAGTCGCGACCGACCCCTACCACGTCGAGTCTTCCGGTGCTGTCGTTATGCGCCCGAAGACCAAGGATTTCTGGGCCGTATGGGGGCTTCCCTCCATGAACGACTATCGACACGTCGAGTTCCCTTCGTGATCTGGTCTGTTGTGTGGGTGCGGCGATGAGTGAACTCGAATACGTCAACCTCTCGGTGGAGCATGCCGAGGCCTTGGAGGAACTGGAACTGTCGGTGTTCTCGACCATCGATCCCGCCGATCTCTACGACGCATCCGAGTTGGAGCGGCTGGCCCAAGTGTTCCCGGAAGGCAATTTCGTGGTTCTCGACGACGGCCGGCCGATCGGCATGGGCCTGGGCATTCTCGTTGAGTTCGACTTCGACCACGCCGAGCATTCCCTGGCCGACGTAGCCGGCGAGGACGGTGTGTCGAACCATGACATCAGCCATCGGTGGTACTACGGCACCGATATCTCTGTGTACCCCGAGTACCGCGGGCGGGGGATCGGTCGTCGTTTGTATGAACTGCGCAAGGACTGTGTCCGTCGGCTCAACAAGCGTGGCATCGTCGCGGGCGGCGTGCTCCCCGGCTATGCCGACCACATCAACGACATGAGCGCTGACGAGTACATCGACAAGGTCGTTGCTGGCGAGATGCACGACCCGACCCTGAGCTTCCAACTCAACAACGGATTCGTCGCCCTCGGCGCTCTGCCCGGCTATCTCGAGGACCCGACCGTCGGCAACAACTCAGTCCTGATCGTCTGGCACAACCCGGACTACCAGCCCTAACCCCCCGCCCGGCCGGTCTCAGTCCGTCTCAGCGCTGCCCCGACGATGCTTGAGAATCGCCTTCTGCGTGGCTGGTTGCTCGGTTTCAGTGGGGGTGTGGACTGTCAAGATCGATCTTCACCCGATGACGGTTCTGCGGCATCGGCGCGATGCCGCAGTTCGTAGAGCACAAGCACGAAACAGCCGCACACAACAAACATGTCGGCCACATTGAAAACCGCGTACCAGGAGACGTCTATGAAATCGACGACCTCGCCCGAGAGGAAACCGTCGTCGCCCCGCACGACCCGGTCGGTGAGGTTGCCGAGAGCCCCTCCGAGGATCGCGGCGAGGATCCCGGCACGGACCGGCAGCGTCTCAACCCAGATCCGCCAGCCGATGAATCCACACAGGACGATGACCAGCGCGCCCACCAGCGGGCCGTAGCCAGCGCCGGCGCCGAAGGAGAAACCACTGTTGTAGGTGAGGTCGAACTCGAGCGTCGGGAGGACGTCGATGGTGCGCCCCCGTCTGAGCCGACCGATGGCCCATTCCTTGGAGAGTTGGTCCAGCACCACCACTGTTGCGATGACAACGCCTGTGACCTGCCACTTCCGTGATCGCATCAGTTCACGCTAGCGCTGGCAGTTACCCGCCCGTTCAGGCGCGGACCCTCACCCCACCCACCCCGACCTCAAACGCGAAGAGCCGGATTGGTGATCGATGCAAGTTCTCAATGTGTTTGCAGGCGCTCGATCAGGTGGGGTCCGTCGTTGCGGGTGTTGTTGACCTCGGTCGACACGGGGTGCATGCGGATCGTCTCGGCCGGCGCGGGGACCAGCAGTTCGGTCATCGCTTCGGCGTCGGTGTTGGTGGGGTCGAGCCAGAATTCCCAGGTGTCGTCCGGCAGAATCACGGGCATGCGGTCGTGGATCTCGGCGATGGCTGTGTTGGCGGCGCAGGTGAGGATCGTGCATGAGTGCAGTTCGATGGGCTCTCCGTCGGGGTCGAGGTCGTCTCGGTCGTGCCACACCGCCCACAGCCCGGCGAAGGCGAACGGCTCGGCGTCGGGGTGGCTGATGAACATGGGCTGCTTGTGTTTGGAGCCTTCGAGGCGCTGCCATTCGTAGAACCCGTCGGCTGGGATGATGCAACGCCGCTTGGTGAGTGAGGAGCGGAAAGCGTTCTTGGCAGCGGCGGTCTCGGCGCGGGCGTTGATCATCCGCGAGCCGGTCCGGGGGTCCTTGGCCCAAGACGGCACCAGCCCCCAGCGCAGCGAGTCGAGCCGGCGCACACCGCGGGTCTCACGCGCGGCATGCACGAGTTGGGTCGGGGCGATGTTGTGACTGGGATCCAGAGCCGTGCCCGGGTCCGGTGCCTGCGCCCTCAAGAACCGCGCCAGTTCGTCCGGCGGAGTATTGGAAACAAAACGCCCACACATCCCCCCGAACCTACCCCGCCTAGTTTGACATAGTTGTTGCGGGCCGAGCCGGGGCTAGCTGTTGACGTTTCCTGGTTGCTCCCACCTACCCATTGTCGAATCCTTGTTGGTCTCTCGCTAGCAGCTGTTGTCGCAGTTCGGACATTGTGAGCCGCTGCCCCTTGGTGCGGTTGCAGGATGTGCAGAGCAGTTGCAGGTTGTCGTCTGCGTCGATGCCGCCTTTGGCGCGTGGTTGGATGTGGTCTAGGTCGAAGTCGTCAAGATACTTGTGACGTTGGCAGGCTGGGCATGGGCGGCGGTCTCCCTCGCCGAGCGCGGCCCAAAGTATCGCTCGGATGTTGGGTGACCGCATGGGCCGGTCGGGATCAGTGCGAACAGGCGGCTTAGGTGGCAGGTGCAACAGGGGCAGCCCTTCGCGCAGCCCCTCGAGGTCCACATTGTGGACAGCCGCGTCAGACTCTTCTTGGAGTCGTTTCTGGGTGATGCCTATGGCTACTTCGTCGATGTCGATGCCAGCCCATCGCCGCCCTAACCGCTCAGCAGCCACCATCGTGGTGGCGCAGCCGCAGAACGGGTCGAGCACCATGTCGTCGGGGTTTGAGGAGGCAGCGATGAAGTGTTCATAGAGGGCAAGAGGTTTCTGGGTAGGCCATCCGCTCGCCTCTTTGCCCGCAACCGGGGGGATGTGCGTGATGATGTCGCTCGCGGGGTTGCCCTGTTTGGTGGACAAGTAACTCTTGTAGCGCGGGATGCCGTTCTCGCTCCAGCGCAGTAGCCCGGCATCATCAAGTGCTTCACACTTTGCGAGAACATCGAACTGCTCGTAGTCGGCGGGCAGCTTCGCGCCTGCGGAAGGCGGGAATTTGTCGCGTCGGGGCGGCGACCAAGCACGTCCCGTTGATGGCTCTGCGTCCCGGAACGACTCGTATGCGAGCGGACCACCCCTCTTGCCGCCCGTGAGCGGCTGCGTCTGGTACGGCCCCAAGCCGTCTTCATCGTCGTAGCGATAGCTCATACGGACATACTCAGGGTCGTGGGGCCTGTACTGCTGGTTCCAGACAAAATCTGATTGAGACTTGGTGTAGTAGAAGATTCTGTCGCTGTCGCGGGCGTAGCGCTGGGTTCCGAGCGACTTGGTG
>JGIcombinedJ30088_10005614_pt1 | contig 10756 bp, 11 predicted proteins | sample PinacodermPK_FD_30088 | JGI IMG/M metagenome (IMG submission 30088) | reverse complement strand
GACCGGGGCAGTCGCCTGGTACTCAGGGGGTCGTGGACGAAGGGAGGGCGGCCGCGCGAGATCCCGATACGGACCGAGGCGCAGCGTGAGGTCCTGGAACGCGCCAAGGTCCTGGCCGCCACGACCCCCAAGGGGTCGCTTATCCCGACGGTGCAGTACAAGGACCAGGTGCGCCGCTATGAGCGCCAGACCGCCGCTGCCGGTCTGCACAAGCTGCACGGCCTGCGGCATGCCTACGCGCAGAATCGCTACTTCGAGCTGACCGGACGCCTGGCGCCGGCCGCGCCGGGTGGGAAACCGAGGCAGTTACCCCGCGCCGAAAGACCCCTCGACCGCGAGGCGCGGGACATCATCAGCGATGAACTCGGTCATGGCCGCGAACAGATCACAGCCCTGTATCTTGGACGGTGATCGTGTTCACGGACCACCACCGCGAGCTGGCTCTGGAACGCCGGCGTCAGCGCCAGGCCATGCACGACAGGTCGGTCCTCCCCATGCTGCGGCGTGTTGCCGCGCTGGGCGGCGGGCTGTCTCGCACCCTGCGTTGTCTGCAGGACTACGGCATGGCCAGGGCACCCCGAGGCGGTGCCTGGACACGTCGGCAGCTCTACCGCATCGCCCAGCGCCACGACATCCGGATCGCGCCCGGGCACTTCGTACCCGGCCAGCCGGCGTTCGATACTGGGTGCGCCAGGTGCGGCCAGCCGCTCCGTGACACCCCCTGGTGCCGGTGCCTGCCGCGCCCGCGATCGCTGCGCGAGTTTCACGGGCTGCCGGCACCCAGGAAGCTCCCCAGGGATACGGAGGCGAAGGGGCGTCTGGGGCAGTGGAGCCGCGAGCTGCGGCAGGCGAAGGAGAAAAAATTGGCGGCGGAGCGAGACAAATTGCCGGAGTGATTTGCGTCACTACACGCCACGTGACATTTCAGTATGGAGAGAAATCACGGATTACCACGTGGATACTGGATGGAATGCAGCGTCACTCGGCGTGTAGTGACGCAAATTCGGGCTTTTTTGGGTGAATGGGTACGTTTGAGGGTGGGGTCCTGGTCGGTTCGCGACGGATCGGCCAGGACTTTTTTGCGTCTGGACGGGTTGACGAAGGACGCAAGAATGGGTACGTTTGAGAGAGATTCAAATGTACACACAGGAGTGCTTTGGTGGGACCGTCCAGGTGGAAAATCATCCAGCAGAAATCGCTCGAGGTCCGGCGAGCTCGCCGGCGTGAACATGCTGCTCGGATCATCGAGCAGGTTGCGCAGTGGCGAGCCGAGGGTATGGGTTATCGTCGGATCGCGGACCTGCTGAACCTCGACGGGGTTGCGGCCCCGCGTGGCGGAACGTGGCAGGCGAATCAGGTGCGCCGCATTTGGCGATTGGCTGCCTCGGAATCGCTGCAGTATGTCTTGCCGATGAAAGAGCCGTAACCAGGTCTTTCCCCGTTTCGGTAGCGAGTCGCCGTGCCGGTCCGGTAGTGCCGTCTGTGGGCCTCGGTCTGCCGCGCAAGGTTTGTACGCACGGATTGCCTTGCCGTCTTGTACGTGTTACATTTCCGCTACAAATCCGTTGTATGCCGCTTTTTCCGGAGGATTCGCCATGACCAACCGGCCCAGATCTCCGGCCTTCTCAGCCGCGGCCCTCGACGCGGCCGCACGGGCCAAGCGGGCACGCCAGGCCAGGCACGATCAGGCAGTCGGCCCCCGAATTCATGAGCTCCGCGCCCTGGGCTTGAGCTGGAACCGAGTCGCCCAGGTCCTCGAGGGTGAAGGGGTGCCCTCACCCCAGGGTCGCCCGTCCTGGCGACCGATCCAGGTCCAGCGCATCGCCGCGAGAACGCCGGCGACATCGACCGCACCGCCAGGACGTCTGAATCGCTTCCTGGCCTGGGTGCGGAGCTTCGCACGCTTGTTCCTGACGCCGACTTTCAGGGAGGGGTAACAACCAAAATTATTCCGTTGCTATCGGGTACCCAATGGCAACACGTACTTTTCCCAATACTCACGTGCAAGTTGCTGTGCGCGGGCGCGTCGTTCACGGGTCATCGATTCCGCGACAATTTCCTTGTTTTCCTTGGCCATCTCGTTGCCTTGAGCGGCGGCAATGTTGAACCAGGCGTAGGCCTCCACATCGTCTTCCGGCACACCCTCGCCCTCGGCGTACATGAGACCCAGGTTGTTTTGCGCCGAGGTGTCACCCTGCTCGGCGGCCTTGCGGTACCACTTCATGGCCTCGGCATCGTCCTCCGGCACACCTTCGCCCTTGCCGTACTTGACGCCCAAGTTGTATTGCGCCTTAGCGTCACCCTGCTCAGCGGCCTTGCGGTACCACTTCACCGCCTCGGCATTGTCTTCCGGCACGCCCCAGCCAAAGTCGTACATGACGCCCAGGCTGAACTGCGCCCCGGTGTGACCCTGCTCGGCGGCCTTGCGGTACCACTTCATGCCCTCCACGTCGTCTTCCGGCACGCCCTCGCCCTCGGCGTACATGAAACCCAGGTTGGATTGCGCCAAGGCATTACCCTGCTCAGCAGCCTTGCGGTACCACTTCACCGCCTCGGCATTGTCTTCCGGCACGCCCCGGCCAAAGTCATACATGCCGCCCAGGTTGGATTGCGCCCAGGCGTCACCCTGCTCGGCGGCCTTGCGGTACCACTTCACCGCCTCGGCATAGTCTCGCGGCACACCCTCGCCCTTGGCGTACATGACGCCCAGGTTGGATTGCGCCTTAGCGTCACCCTGCTCAGCGGCCTTGCGGTACCACTTCACCGCCTCGGCATTGTCTTCCGGCACGCCCCGGCCAAAGTCGTACATGACGCCCAAGTTGTATTGCGCCGCGGGGTGACCCTGTTCGGCAGCCCTGCGGTACCACTTCATGGCCTCGGTATAGTCTCGTGCCACGCCCTGGTCAAAGTCGTACATGACGCCCAAGTTGTATTGTGCCGAGGCGTCGCCCTGCTCGGCAGCCCTGCGGTACCACTTCATGCTCTCCACGTCGTCTCGCGGCACACCCTCACCCTCGGCGTACATGAAACCCAGGTTGGATTGCGCCAAGGCATTACCCTGTTCGGCAGCCTTGCGGTACCACTTCACCGCCTCGGTATAGTCTCGTGCCACGCCCCGGCCAAAGTCGTACATGACGCCCAAGTTGTATTGTGCCGCGGGGTGACCCTGTTCGGCAGCCTTGCGGTACCACTTCACCGCCTCGGTATAGTCTCGTGCCACGCCCCGGCCAAAGTCGTACATGACGCCCAAGTTGTATTGCGCCGAGGCGTCGCCCTGCTCGGCCATGGGACGAAATTCACGTAGGGCCGCCGCGTAATCACCTTGGTCATATGCTTCCACCCCGGCCTCAAAATCTGCCGCCAAAGCTTGAGTACACAGAGCGCCGATCAGTACGGCAGCGAGCAAAGTGTATCCCCTGCGAACCCGCGTTGGTCGAGTCACCTTCTGCACATGCCTTCCTCCTCACTCAAGCTTTCAAAAGACGCCTTATGGCGAGTGCCGCACCTCTCCCTTATGGCCGAAATGCGCCTCAAATGTCCTATATTGCGTTTTTATAGGGAAACCTTAAGGGGGGGTGTGTGTGGAAAAAAATGCCTTTTAGGGGGCTTCCAGGGCGAAATTCGCCCTATTCTGATCCACCCCGCCACCCCGTTTCGCCCCCGGCCCGGTCGGGCGCCTGCTCGCGGCCGTCCGCTCAGGATTCCCCACCCGTCGGCCAAAAAGTCCCGCTTCTCGCAACCCCCTCCCCACCGCCAGGGGCCGATTTTGGCGTTTTCCGGGCATCCGGTGGGGTGTCCTGAGGGTCTGCGCCGCCAACACGCGAAAGTCCAGCAACGGCGCGGGTTTCCGCGCTTCGAAAAGTTTACATAAGGGGCCCTATCGGAAGTTGGGAGCCGGGACGAGGCCGGAATGTTGGGGCGTTTTGCGAACCGTGCTATAAGGGCGGGTCAGCCAGAAAAGGTTGGTCGGCACCCCCTGGTGGTTTGGGAGGTGCCGCCTCAACCTACTCAACCGAAAATGCCGCTCGTTGGTGAGACAACGGGTCGGGCGTGTTGATACCCCGCGCTGGGGGGCACCAACGGATGCCATTGTCGTACCAAAAATCCCCTTCTGGCAAGTACAATTCCGCCGTTTCCGCCGAACAGCCGTTCCTGGCTCTCGCCATCAAGCACGCACCCTCCGAAGTCCGGGACCACGGCCTGCAGGAGATACACAGCTTCCCCCTGGTCTCTCGCGGCAAGGGCTTCCCCGTCAGCCGCAAGCCCGCACGTCTGGCCTGGCGCTGGCCGGAAATCGAGCTCCGCACTCCCAACAGCATCCCCGCCCTGATCCTGGACGTCGACACCTCGCCGATGGACTACCTGAACGTGGCGCTGGGCCCCAGCGTCCAGTTGCCTAACTGGATCGTGTCGAATCCGAAGACCGGCAACGCGCACATCGTCTACTGCCTGGCCCGCCCGATTTTGTATGGCGCCGGCATGCGCCTTGCGCCGCTCAGCTACCACGCCCGGATATGCGAGTTTTACCGGGACGCATATGACGCCGACGCGAGCTACACGGGCGTTCTGACGCACAACCCGGTGCATGGCAAGTGGGAAACCAGCTATCTGCGGGAAGCCCCCTACACGCTCCCCGAACTGGCCGAGCCGATGCCGAGGGGCTGGCGCATACCGCCGAAGCCGACGACACCGGAGGGCCGCAACGTGACGCTGTTCAAGGCGGCCATGCGCTGGTTTGGTCGTCCGTCGAACTGGGATGCGTCAACCGACCTGGACNANGTGCTGGCGTGGGTCGAGCAGGCCCGCGACAAGTGGTTCGGTGACAACCTGCATGGCTGGCACCGCAACGAGTGCAGCTGGATCGCGAAGTCCGTCTGCAAGATAAGCCGGAAAAATCTCGCCAGCGGCAGGACACAGCGCCAATTCCCCCTGATACAGGCAGCCAAGGGAAAGAAAGGCGGGAAGGTTTCTGGTGCATCGAGGCGAGCAAAGGCAGCGCAGCGCGTTATGCCGTGGACTGTTGATGGCATATCCAGGCGGACGTGGTACCGGCGAGGCGGCAGATTGACATAGGTGGCACAACGAAGCCAAAGCAGGATGTTAGAAGAAAAAGAATCGAGGAATTAGTAATAGGGGCTGTGGTAACTGTTGGAACTCGTGGAAAACGGGTTTTTCGTTTTCCATCAGTTCCAATGGTTTCCACAGCCGGTTTTGGGGTTGGGGGGTCGAGGGGGGAAGGGGTTTTCGGCGATGGAAACTGAATCAGATCAGCGCCGGATCGAGCGCCACGACGCCCTGGTGCTGCCCTGGATCAGGCTGTGGCGGAGGATGGGCTTTGGTCCGGACTCGATTGCAAAGCTCCTGGAAGCCGAGGGCATCCAGCCGCCGCGGTCGAAGTGGTCGGCGAACGCGGTGCGGCAGATCGGCGAGCGCCAGGGGATCACGTGGCGAGGCCTGCGGTCCTTCGTGAGGGGCGGCATCGAGGCGGGGAGGCAGGCGGCGGCTCGTGAATCGCTGCCCCGGTCCCTGGCCGAGGTGCGGACGTCGTCAGTACGGCGAAGCGGGTACTGACGACGCCGGGAATGCCACGCCCGGCGCGGTCGAGGGCCCTGTTTTGCTGCATAACGGCCGCACAACAGCATGACAAATCGTCCTGAATTTGCGAGTGTTCCGAGGGCAGAAAACGAGCGAAGGAGAATGGCATGAGCGGTCTTGAACTGCCGACCGTGACCGGTACCGCGTGGGTTGTCTGGGAACCCCTGACAACCGGCGATCTGCTGACGGTGACGCTCGGCTTGACAGCCTTGACCCTGGCGGCATGTGGCTTGTGGTCGATGCGCACGGCGAGTACGGCCCGCAATCGCCAGCTTGATGCTCAAACCCGCCAGCTTGACGCCCAGACCGAGACGCTGGCGCGGCATAGCGAGACGCTGGCGGTGCTGGTACGCGGTCTTGAAACGGTGATCGAGCGCACTGCTCCGGGAAGGGGGTAGGCATGCCGAACCCTGACATCATGAGACTGGCCCGGCTCCACAAGGGGGAAGACAGCTTTGCCACGCAGCGCGACCGCCGCTACCACGTCAAGATGATCGCCCGGCAGCTGGCCGAGGCGGGCTTCAAGCGGCTCAAGGCCAAGGGCTTGAAGCCGAAGCACGTCGACGCCCTGGTCGAGCGCTGGAAGAACGACGGCATTAGCATCGGCACCTTCAAGAACCGCATGGGCGCGCTCAGGTGGATCTACCGCAAGGTGAACAAGCACTTCCTGATTGCGCGGGAAAACAGCGCCTACGGGATCGGCAGGCGTCAGTACGTGACCAACGTGAACAAGGCAGTCTCTTTGCCGCAGGGCAACCTGGAGCGGGTGAAGTGTCCCTACGTGCGCATGAGCCTGGAGCTGCAGCGCGAGTTCGGCCTGCGGCGTGAAGAGGCGATCAAGATCGTCGTCGCATGGGCTGACCGGGGCAGTCGCCTGGTACTCAGGGGGTCGTGGACGAAGGGAGGGCGGCCGCGCGAGATCCCGATACGGACCGAGGCGCAGCGTGAGGTCCTGGAACGTGCCAAGGTCCTGGCCGCCACGACCCCCAAGGGGTCGCTCATCCCAACGGACACGTACAGGGACCAGGTGCGCCGCTATGAGCGCCAGACCGCCGCTGCCGGCCTGCACAAGCTGCACGGCCTGCGGCATGCCTACGCACAGAACCGCTACTTTGAGCTGACCGGACGCCTGGCGCCGGCCGCGCCGGGGGGAAAACCGAGACAGCTGCCCCGCAGCGAAAGGCCCCTCGACTACGAGGCGCGGGACATCATCAGCGAGGAACTCGGTCATGGCCGCGAACAGATCACAGCCCTGTATCTTGGACGCTGATCGTGTTCACGGACCACCACCGCGAGCTGGCTCTGGAGCGCCGGCGTCAGCGCCAGGCCATGCACGACAGGTCGGTCCTCCCCATGCTGCGGCGTGTTGCCGCGCTGGGTGGCGGACTGTCTCGCACCCTTCGCTGCCTGCAGGACTACGGCATGGGCAGGGCACCCCGAGGCGGTGCCTGGACGCGGCGGCAGCTCTACCGCATCGCCCAGCGCCACGGCATCCGGATCGCGCCCGGGCACTTCGTACCCGGGCAGCCGGCGTTCGATACCTGGTGCGCCAGGTGCGGCCAGTCGCTCCGTGACACCCCCTGGTGCCGGTGCCTGCCGCGGCCGCGATCGCTGCGTGAATTTCACGGGCTGCCGGCACCCAGGAAGCTCCCCAGGGATACGGAGGCGAAGGGACGTCTGGGGCAGTGGAGCCGCGAGCTGCGCCAGGCGAAGGAGAGAAAATTGACGGCGGAGCGAGACAAATTGCCGGAGTGATTTGCGTCACTACACGCCACGTGACATTTCATTATGGAGAGAAATCACGGATTACCACGTGGATACTGGATGGAATGCAGCGTCACTCGGCGTGTAGTGACGCAAATTCGGGCTTTTTTGGGTGAATGGGTACGTTTGAGGGTGGGGCCCTGGTCGGTTCGCGACGGATCGGCCAGGGCTTTTTTGCGCCTGGGCGGGTTGACGAAGGACGCAAGAATGGGTACGTTTGAGAGAGATTCAAATGTACACATGGGGATGCTCGATGAAATCGTCCAGGTGGAAAATCATTCAACAGAAATCGCTCGAGGTCCGGCGAGCTCGCCGGCGTGAACATGCTGCCCGGATCATCGAGCAGGTTGCGCAGTGGCGAGCCGAGGGTATGGGCTATCGCCGGATCGCGGACCTGCTGAACCTCGGCGGGGTTGCGGCCCCGCGTGGCGGGACGTGGCAGGCGAATCAGGTGCGCCGCATTTGGCGATTGGCTGCCTCGGAATCGCTGCAGTATGTCTTGCCGATGAAAGAGCCGTAGCCAGGTCTTTTCCCGTTCCGATAGTGCCGTCTGTGGGCCTCGGTGTCTGCTGCGCAAGGCTTGTGCGCACGAATTGTCTTATGGCCTTGGGTGTGTTACATTTCCGCTACAAATCTGTTGTATACCGCTTTTCCCGGAGGATTCGTCATGACCAACGTGCCCAGATCTCCGGCCTTCTCAGCCGCGGCCCTCGATGCGGCCGCGCGAGCCAAGCGCGCCCGCCAGGCTAGGCACGATCAGGCAGTCGGCCCCCGGATCCATGAACTCCGGGCCTTGGGCCTGAGCTGGAACCGAGTCGCCCAGGTCCTCGAAGGCGAGGGGGTACCCTCACCCCAGGGTCGCCCGTCCTGGCGACCGATCCAGGTCCAGCGCATCGCCGCCAGAACGCCGGCGCCATCGCCCGCACCGCCAGAACGTCTGAATCTCCTGACTTGGTTGCGGAACTTCGTACGCTTGTTCCTGACACCGACTTTCAGGGAGGGGTAACCCGAACAGAAACGACCAAAATTGTTCCGTTTCTATCGGAAAGCCAAGTACCGCCAGACACGATTTTGCCACGAGACGCACAAAAGCCCTGGAGTTCAACAAAGACTCCAGGGCGACCAAGAGGCGTCATCGCAAGCTTTTATCGCCTACCGACACCGCGCCAGTTGCCGACTCTACACAAACCTTGCGATGACGCCTGGAAGTGCCTATTTCACCACGAAATCCCCCGTCTCCAGCGAGATATCGGTCTCAACCGTCAGGCCGCTTGTCAGGGTGTAGACGAAATACCCGCCCGCCTCTTCTACTTCGCTGGCGAGAATGTCGGCCACGGTCGAAAAGCCCCCACCGGACAGCACAATGTAGTCGCGAGGAAAACACGGATCGAAATCCGTGATGATCTTGTCGCCTCTTTGCGAAGACTTGAACACGAAGCGATCGTAGCCACCACCGCCAGTGTAGGTGTCGTCGCCGTTACCGCCATGCAAAGTGTCATTGCCCCTGCCGCCATCCAGCACGTCGTTGCCTCGATTGCCCCGCAACACGTCGTTGCCCCAGCCGCCATACAACCGATCGTTGCCTTTGCCGCCGTGCAGGTTGTCGTCGTCCGAACCGCCGTACAAAGTGTCGTGGCCGCTCTGGCCGTGCAACTGGTCGTTGCCGCCGTCGCCGCGTATCGTGTCCTTCCCTTTCCCGCCTCTGATCACGTCATCGGCACCCTGGCCGGACAGACGGTCAGCGCCATCCGTACCCGTTAATGTGACAGGTTCGCAGACATGGTCATTGCCGGGCCGGGGAGAAAACTGTTGCCATTCACACGCTGTAAGGGCCCGGATTATTAACTCGCTGGGTTGTGCGTCAGTACAGCGGTCGTCGTCTGCCGTTGCCAGGCGCCCATCTACCAAAGTCAACGCGAATAACAACGCGGTTAGAGTGAGAGCACGAGAAAAAGCTCGGGATGGGCACCAAATGTGTCGAGCGGCTCGGCGTTCGTGCACGACTGTCTTCTCCTTGGGCCCCGGATCGAGGCACGGCGCAAATGGCGTAGCAGCGAGTAATTTCGCCGCAGAGAGCACCGAGAGATAGCACAGAAGGGAAGGGTTGTAATCGTCCCCGAACGGGGGACAGAGAGACTCTGGCTAGCTAGCGGGTCGGGTTAGTTGAAGGCAGGTGGCGTATCGGCTGTTTTGGCCCCTGTGAAGGCCAAAAACACGTCAAAGCATCAAACACGTATCATTTTATCATCCTGAGCCAAAAATCCCTCCTGCGGCGACGACAGGGGCCAAAAACGNCCTATNNTGATNNGNCNCGCTACNCCATNTCACNCTCGGCNGATTCGGACGGTCTCTCTCGGCCGCCTGCTCAGGATTCCCCACCCGTCGGCCAAAAAGTCCCGCTTCTCGCAACCCCCTCCCCACCGATCGCAGCCGAAACGGCCCTTTTCCCGGCATCCGGTGGGGCGTCTGGGCGGCCTCCGGAGCGAATACGCGCAAGTCCAGCAACCACGCGGGTTTCCGCGTTTCCGAAAGTTGACATAATGACCCCTATCGGAAGTTGGCGCGGGGTCGAGAGGGGGGATAGTTTGGGCGTTTTGCGAACCGTGATATAAGGGCGGGATAGGCACCTCCCCGGTGGTGGAGTAGGAAGGTGCCAGTGGTGCTTCCGTTGCTTGCTGAAGGCAACGGATAGTGTGCTGATAACCCGTAATGGGCGGGAGCAGCAACCGATGGCATTGTCGTACCAAATATCCCCCTCTGGCAAGTACAATTCAGCCGCTTCCGCCGAACAGCCGTTCCTGGCTCTCGCCATCAAGCACGCACCCTCCGAAGTCCGGGAACACGGCCTGCAGGAGATACACAGCTTTCCCCTGGTCTCTCGCGGTAAGGGCTTCCCTGTCAGCCGCAAGCCCGCACGCCTGGCCTGGCGCTGGCCGGAAATCGAGCTCCGCACCCCCAACAGCATCCCCGTCCTGATCCTGGACGTCGACACCTCGCCGATGGACTACCTGAACGTGGCGCTGGGCCCCAACGTCCAGTTGCCCAACTGGATCGTGTCGAATCCGGACACCGGCAACGCCCACATCGCCTACTGCCTGGCCCGCCCGGTCCTGTATGGCGACGACATGCGCCTCGCGCCGCTCGGCTACCACGCCCGGATATGCGAGTTCTACCGGGACGCATATGACGCCGACGCGAGCTACACGGGTGTCCTGACGCACAACCCGGTGCACGGCAAATGGGAAACCAGTTACCTGCGGGAAGCCCCCTACACGCTCCCCGAACTGGCCGAGCCGATGCCGAAGGGCTGGCGCATACCGCCGAAGCCGACGACACCGGAGGGCCGCAACGTGACGCTGTTCAAGGCGGCCATGCGCTGGTTTGGTCGTCCGTCGAA
>JGIcombinedJ30088_10005604_pt1 | contig 10765 bp, 15 predicted proteins | sample PinacodermPK_FD_30088 | JGI IMG/M metagenome (IMG submission 30088) | reverse complement strand
GTCCGGTCTCGCTTGAGCGCCGTCGAGATAGAAGCCTGCAAGGAACAGAACCGCAAGCGCCCAGCACGGACACAACCCGCAGGGGCAGCAAAGGAAACAACGGCGATACGGGATGATCGGTCCCTCGCTATCGATGAGCCCATTGACAGCCTCAATGGCCCCAACAGCCTCCCCTGGGAGGATGCTGACGACTTTATCGAAAACGAGGGCAGAGACGATGATGTGGCCATGGAGGAGGACGACAGCACCCTGCCCACCGCCCGTCGCCAGAGCAACAACGGCAAGGACGACGCCCAACAGAGAGCAGCAGTGGCCCGGGCCACCAGCCTTGATGTGAACCAGCTACCTTCCCCCCTCTATCTCCTGGTGGAACGCAGCGTGGAACTACAACCCCAGACCCTGGGCAGTCTCCACCACCTGGACGCCCTGGACACGGACGAAAAACAGCGACAAGGTCTGGTCTTGTTCAGCAACGTTCGCCAGGCACGGCGCCAGTGCCGTAGGAATCAGCGGATTGTGAAGGTGGCTGACCCCAAGCTGCTGGGCAAGACAGCGCCCCACCTGCTGGCGCGAGGGATCAGTCGTCTGGTGATTGAAGGTGTCCTCTATGCTCTGCCCGGCAACGTTGCCGCGACTCGGCCCTGAACCCTTACTCCCGCTCCTCCTCGGCCGAGCGGGGCCACACCATGGCGCTGGCACTGCTGCCAGCCACCACACCGGCAATCAATCCCACCCCAACGATCACGCCGCTGGGTAAAGGGACAGTCTTGTAACCAAAACCCAAGTCAAAGCTGAGGCGTTCCGACGAGCGTTCCAGATTTTGCGCACCCAGGCTAAGGCTGAGGAGCATCAGCATGCCCACACCCCAGCCAGTGCTCAGCAAGAAAAGGCGACGGATCATGGCAACCACTATGGCCCAGTTCCCTGCTCCTCGTCACGACGCGTTTGCAACAGCAGGGTGTAGAGCCGTTGTCGGCTGTGACCGCTACGCTGGGCCAAGCTGCGGGCCGCTTGGCCAGGGCTGAGGCCATCCTTCCGGATCAGGTGCTGCAATTGTGCCGCCAGGGCATCCGCATCCCAGGGCAACGTCACTGGTTCCGGGCAGCCACCCACCACAACGCAACATTCACCCCGGGGAGGCCGGCCACGAAAATGGTCCAGGGCCATGGCCGTGGTGGGGCCAATGAACTCTTCGTGGCGTTTGGTCAGTTCCCGCGCCACCTGGAGGGGGCGATCACCCCAAAGCTCCAACAGATCCTCCAGCAGGGCCAGCAGCCGATGGGGAGCCTCATAGAACACCACGGTGCGGGCCTCCCCTGCCATGTGTCGAAGCCGNTGACGGCGGGCGCTGCGCTTGGNCGGCAGAAAGCCTTCGAATGCAAACCGNCCACAGGGCAAACCACTGCCCACCAGGGCCGTGACAAAGGCGGTGGGGCCAGGAATGCAAACCACCCCATGTCCCGCCTGGTGCGCTGCTGCCACCAACTCTTCGCCAGGGTCGCTGATGCCAGGCAGGCCGGCATCACTGATCAGCGCCAAGCTGTGACCTGCCGCCAACATCCCCAGCAGTTGCGGCTGGCGCTGTTGGCGGTTGTGACGGTGAAAGCTGACCAGCCGGCCATGGCCAGAGCTGTCTTGCAGCAACCGGCCACTATGGCGCGTGTCCTCACAGACAACGACATCCACCTGCTCCAACACCCTGCGGGCACGGGGGCTGAGATCTTCCCGGTTCCCGATGGGTGTACCCACCACATACAACACCCCACCATGAGGTTCTTCCCTGGGCTGTTCCACAATGGCGCCTGCCTGTGTTGCCATCATGGCCAGTCCTGTTGTCCTACCCCATGGCGTGAACGAAGGCCACCTCATGGCTGTGCTACGGCGCAGTGGTTGGGAAGCCGCGGATCTCCTGCGGGCCTATGCCCGTGGCCAGCAGCCCCCCTATGGCTATCCTCCCCGGATGACGGTGGAGGAAGGCCGGGACGGGCCGGTGAGTGCTGCCGACCGGGCGGTTCATCACCACATGCTCCAGGCCTTGACCCGGAGTTGGCCCCATATCCCCTGGGGTCTATTGAGCGAAGAAACGACCCACCACGACGACCGGANCCATCCCCTGGATCGGGAATGGGTCTGGCTGTTGGACCCCCTGGACGGCACCAAGGATTTTCTGGAGGGAACCGGCCACTANGCCATCCACCTGGCCTTACTGCATAAGGGCCGCCCCCGGTTGGGGTTGGTGATGCTACCGGAGCGGGAGGAACTCTGGTTTGGTCTGAACGGCCACTGCTGGCGAGAAGACCGTCAAGGCAGGAGCCTGCCTGCCCAGTTGAGTGGGCGNCGCCGCTGTGAGGACTTGATCCTGGTGGCCAGCCGTAACCATCGGGATGAGCGTCTGGAGGTCCTGATTGCAAACCTGGGCCTGGCCAGTAGNCGNTCCGTGGGCAGTGTGGGTTGTAAGGTGGCTGCCATCCTGCGGGGTGAGGCGGATGTGTATGTCTCCCTCTCGGGCCACTCCGCCCCTAAACACTGGGACATGGCTGCACCGGAAGCGGTGCTCCAGGCCGCTGGGGGCTGCTTCCGCCATGGAGACGGTCGCCCCCTCTCCTACAGCAGTAGCGATCTACGGCAGACAGGCTGCCTGATTGCCAGCCACGGTCCCTGTCAAGAGCAACTGGAAGCCCGCACTCGGCTGGCCATGACCTCCATTGATCCGGATTTTGTGCTGTAGGACCTGTCTTGACGGAACTGTCGGGGGTTCTCCCATAAACCTCAACACAACCAACAGTATCCTGCGTCAATTGCCGGGAAATGGCCTGTGCTGCGCTAGCTCGTTCCCATGTTTCAGCGGAACTACTCCCGGAGACCTGATGAACGGGATAATCTCTGGCAGGACATCGTTGCCGTCGTGGAGGAGAAAATTTTAAGTGCGATAGATCATCTGATAGACCTGTCCATACCGGAAGCAGAGTTGGAAATGTCATAACCCAAAGCACGGAGACAAGGCGCCACCAAGGCTATTCTTGCCACCTCCTCATTGGGAGGCGTCTCCCAGTCTGGGGTCGTTATTTTCTGGCCAGGGCCTCAAGCCGCTCGATCCAATTCATTAGGGAATCCCCATCAAGGCCTCGTCTTGCCACAAAGCCAGGCCTGGTAGAGCACGGAAGCCCATCTGCCGGGGCTATGAACCGTAGTTAGCGCATCTCAACGGTATTGAGGCGTTCGCGGAAAGACCGCGGCCGCTTCTCCTGCCTTTGGCTTGAAGCACTCGATCGGGCTGGTGACGTGGTGCTGCGATCAGGTTCTAAAACAGTTGCAGGGAGTTGTTGTGCCGGGTGATCGCTCCGTAGTTCGCCACGAAGTTGATGAATCAAGCGTTGGTGGCTGGTGGTGGCAAATTTGCGCATGACGCTGGGATCCCATCCCATGGGCAAGCAATCCGTAGTGGGTTTCCTGACCAGTGTACACACCGACCGGACCCACGTGTTGCTAGGATTAGGGCCACTGAGCAAGCCAGCGGCAGCGCGCTGTGCTCAGGCCACCTTGATCCATGCCCTCCATGACCATCCGTGTTGGCCAGCAAGCCCCAGACTTTACGGCAACAGCCGTGTTTGACCAGGAGTTCCAGAAAGTTCAGTTGTCTGAATACCGCGGCAAGTATGTGGTCCTCTTCTTTTACCCACTGGACTTCACCTTTGTGTGTCCCACGGAGATCACGGCCTTCAGCGACCGTTACAAGGAGTTCAGCAGCAAGAATACTGAAGTTCTGGGGATTTCCGTGGACAGTAAGTATTCACACCTGGCTTGGTTGCAAACAGATCGGGAAGCAGGCGGTCTTGGAGATATTGCCTATCCCCTGATCTCCGATTTGAATAAAACCATTGCCAAGGATTACAATGTTCTGGACGAAGAGGCCGGTGTGGCCGTGCGAGGTCTGTTCATTATTGACCCGGATGGAGTCATCATGCACGCCACCGTCAACAACCTGCCGGTAGGGCGCAACGTGGACGAGACCTTGCGGGTGCTCCAGGCTTTCCAGCACATCCGCAGCCACCCGGACGAGGTGTGCCCTGCCGACTGGACACCCGGGGATCCCACGATGAACCCCGACCCGGTCAAGTCCAAGGAGTACTTCGCCGCCGTCAACTGACGCCCATCCGGTTCACCAGGCTCTGGAACAGCACCTGTCCGTCCGTGCCCCCGGTGACTTGATCACAGGCCCTCTCCGGATGGGGCATGAGCCCCAGAACATTGCCTGCCTTGTTGCTCACACCAGCAATGTGGTCTATCGATCCATTGGGATTGCCCAGATAGCGCAGGGCAATTTGGTCGTTGTCCTCCAGTTGGCGCAAGCCAGGAGGATCAATGTGATAGCACCCTTCCCCGTGGGCAATGGGCAAGGTGAGGGAATCCCCCTGGGGCAAAGTGGCGTAGCCAAAGGGAGCGGCAACTGGCAACCTGCAACGTCTGATCCCGGCAAATGAAGTGAAGGCCCCTGTTGCGGATCAGCCCGCCAGGCAGCAGACCTGCTTCCGTCAACACCTGGAAGCCGTTGCAGATGCCCAGCACCGGCCCGCCCATGGCTGCAAAATCCGCCACGGCCCCCAGTAGCGGAGCGGAACTGGCAATGGCCCCGCAGCGCAGGTAATCCCCATAACTGAAGCCGCCGGGCAGCACCAGGGCATCCAGCTTGGGCAACGTGGCGTCCTGGTGCCACAGGAAAGTGACTCGCCAGCCCAGGCAACCCGCCAGGGCCCAGCCCACGTCCCGATCACAGTTGGCGCCGGGAAATACCACCACACCAACATGCATCTCAGGCCTCCTGGTGGTGGAACTCCAGGCTCCAGGTTTCCATCACCGGATTGGTCAGCAACTGGGCGCTGAGGGACTCCAGTTGCTGACGGGCGGCTACTGCGTCGGGAGCGTCCAACCGGATCTCGATGGCCTTGCCGATGCGGATGGACTGGATGGCGCCATGGCCCAGGCGCTGGGCCGCTACACAGACCGCCTCCCCAGCGGGATCGAGCACGGAAGATCGCAGGCCAACCCGGACAGTGGCATGGAAACGGGGCATGGCGACAGGTGTCGTCGGGTGTCCCTTCAGGATGGCAGACGCAGGTCCGCCAACGCCGCGCGCAGGGGAGACGGGTCCACCGCCAACCCAATGAGCACCATGGTCAAACCACCACGATTGTCGGAGACGGCCTGGTACCAGGTCTCGAAGCGGGGTCCCACGGCTTGGACGGTCAGTGGCAGGGACTTACCGGCAATGGCGGCATAGCCCTTGGCCCGCAACAAGCCCATGGCCGTGAACTGTTGCCGCAGCAGCGCCTCAAGGGTCGGACGATCCCAGACCCCGTCCATCTTCACCACGGCGCTGGTGACGGGTGCGTGGTGGTGATGGTCATGGGGACGGTCGTGGTCGTCATCATGGCCAGGAGGATGGTGCAGGCGTGTCCTCCTCGGGTCCTCCTCTGCGCCACGTTCCGGACCCAGAGTAACTCAGGGGGCACGACACCACGGTGGCTGGGCAGCACCGGCACCCCCGGCCGCATGTGGGGACGGATGCGTGCTTGAACCATGTCCATCTCGGCAGCAGAAAGCTTATCGGCACGGCTCACCAGCACCACGTCCGCACTGCGCAACTGATCCGCCAACAGGGCCTCCAAACTGGTGAGGTGGTCCAGTTCCGGATCTGTCTGGCGCTGACGCTCCACTGCCGCAGCATCCCCCACCACGCTACCCGCGGCCAGGGCCTCCCCATCCACCATGGTCACTACGCTGTCCACAGTGACAGCCGTGCGGATCCCGGGCCAGCGAAACGCATCCAGCAGCGGCTGGGGAAGGGCCAATCCGCTGGTTTCAATGATGATCCCGTCCAGGCTCCGGCGCCGCTCCAGCAACTCCAGCATCACCGGCAAGAACTCCTTCTGCACAGTGCAGCAGAGACATCCGTTGGCCAGTTCCACCACGGTGGGGCGCTGGGCGCCAGGGGCACTGCTGTTGCCGGTGGCGCCGGGCTCGGGTCCACAGACACCACAATCCGCCAGGGCGGCGCCATCCAGCCCCACGTCGCCAAACTCGTTGACCAGCACGGCCAGGCGACGCTTCTGTCGGGTCAGCACATGGCGGAGAACGGTTGTTTTCCCGGCGCCCAGGAAGCCCGTGACAATGGTGACTGGAAGCTTGGTGGCGGTCATGACCAGATTGAGGTGCAACGGGAAAGGCTTAACCCCATAAGACTTCAGCGCTCCAGATCACACCCATGGCCACCAGCAGGGTTGTGGTGGCCATGCGGAGCCTTCGCAATAGAGCCAGGATGCTCCTGGATCGGGTCAGCAGGGCAGTCACCAGCAGCAGAAGGGCGCCTTGGGAGAGGAGCAGCCCCAACCCGTAGGCCAACAGCGGCGTTGGTTCAGCCCCGATCATGGGCTCCCCCAACAGGAATCCATGAACCCCCATCAGGGGCAGCAGGACCCAGGCAGACAACCAGCCCGCTTGCACCAGGCCCGCTGCCACCAGGCTCAAGCTGATCACAAGCTCCAGTGCCAGACCCAGGCCTGGTCCCGGCATGGCACCCGCCGTCACCGCCAATCCACTGCCCGCCAGCCCGGCCGCCAACAGGGGAAGCACCCACTGCCGTGTGGTGAGCGCAGTTATGACAACAATGGCCAGAAGAAAGACCAGGTGGTCAACTCCCAGTACAGGATGCCCCAGCCCACTCACCAGGCCCTGAAGCAGATTGATGTCCTGGGGATCTAGACCCTCAAAGGGATGGTGGGCCCAGCCGGGAGTCGCTGCGAGCGCAGCAACGTAGCCCATGACCAAGAGCACGACGCGGGACAAGCGAAACATCATCCAAGACCGTGAGGGAGCAAACCGCCACCGGCTGGCATCCTAGGGGAATGGGGATCAGCCCTTGGGCCGGGGGCAATCGAGGCTAGCCCGTGTATCCCGATCCGTGATGCTGTTGTGGCCAGCCGCCCGCCGGCAGAGTTGGGGCAGTTGACCCCGATCCACCACAGCATCCGTGAAATCGGCCCCGCTGATCCGAGCATCGGCAAAGCTACTTTGCATGAACAACCCGTTTTCCAGCACGGCGCCCCGTAGATCTGCGCCGTTGAAGCGGCTGGCAAAAGCCACCACGTCCCGGAGGATGGCGCCCCGCAGGTCCGCACCGCTCAAATCGGACGTGTTGAACACCGCGCCGGTGAGGTCGCTGGCGGAAAGGTCCACCCCCGCCAGGTCGGCCTTGATGTACTCCGCCGCCTGCAGTTGGCGTCCATGCATGTCCCGGCTGACCACCGCATTGGCACTGGCGCCACGTAGTTCTGGTGCCGTGATCGCCAATGCCGGAACAGGAGTCCACAGGATCAACAGTAAGGCAACCGCCAGCCCCGGCAGACGCTGCAGATGAACCATGGTCTACCCCTCGTGTCCAAGTACCCTGGCAACGGCAGACTAGCGAACCCCTCGAAGAGGATTGCCCATGGCACTGACACTGCGGGTTGTGGTGCCTCCTCATCCCCTCGTTGCCCACTGGCTCACCGTGGCCAGGGATGCCCGGACACCAACCCCCCTTTTCAGAACCGCGCTGCAGGAACTGGGCCGTTGGCTCAGCTACGAGGCCCTGCGGGACTGGCTCCCCCATCACCCCATCACTGTGACGACGCCGTTGGGTCAAGCCACCGGCCATGTGGTGGATCTGGCTGTGAATCTGGCTGTGGTGCCCGTTTTGCGGGCTGGTCTGGGGCTCTGGGACGGTGCTCAGGCAGTGCTCCCCCACGCCCGGATCTGGCATGTGGGACTCTGTCGCGGTCAGGAGGCGGGAACAGTGCAGTGGTACTACAACGGCTTGCCCGACTCCATCGGCGAGAAGACCGGAGTTCTGGTGCTTGACCCGGTCCTGGCCAGAGGCACCACCATGCTGGCCGTACTGGAGCGCTTGAACAGCATGGGAGTGGCGGGCAAACGGCTACGAGTGATTACAACGCTCTGCTCCACCCAGGGCTTGCAGCGGGTTGGGGCTGCTTTCCCCGAACTGGTGATCTACACCGCCTGCATCGACCCGGAGCTGGATCCAGCGGGGTTCGTTGTGCCAGGTTTGGGGGATGCGGGTGATCGCCTGTTTGGCACTGGCGGCTGAGGTTGCTTCAATGGCAATAGGTTTGGACGTGGAACCCGGGGCAACACCATGACGGATCGACCAGCAAGCAACACCATCTTCACGGCCGTGGTCTATGGAGCCGTTCTTGGTGGCGTCGCCGTGGCCTGGCTTCTGCTGGCTCCAAGGCAACGTGATCGCCTGATCAAGCGTCAACGGCGCATGCTCCATATGCCCCGCATGGCCGATGACGACACGTATGAAGAGGAGGAAACGGTTGCCGACGAGAAGAATCTCCCCAAGCCCCTGGAAGACCGGATGAGCCAGATCCAGTCTTCCATTGAAGACGTGCGGCGGCAACTGGAGGCCATGGGCAACGATGGGTGAAGTGTTCCCATCGGTATTCCATCCGTCACGGCATGATCACCACAACCGCCACTATTACCCCGACGATGCGTCGTTCCGCGGCCATCACCCAAGGGGTTCGCCGNACCCCCAACCGGGCCATGCTCCGCGCCGTGGGGTTTGGCGATGATGACTTCAACAAACCCATTGTGGGCATTGCCAACGGCTACAGCACCATCACGCCCTGCAACATTGGCCTCAACGATCTGGCCCGNCGGGCAGAGGCCAGTCTGCATGAGGCCGGTGGGATGCCTCAGATGTTTGGCACCATCACGGTGAGTGACGGCATCTCCATGGGCACCGACGGGATGCGTTACTCCCTGGTGTCACGGGAGGTGATTGCCGATAGCATCGAGACCGCTTGCAACGGACAATGCATGGATGGCCTCCTGGCCATTGGAGGCTGTGACAAGAACATGCCCGGCGCCATGATCGCCATGGCCCGCCTCAATATTCCCGCTGTCTTTGTGTATGGGGGAACCATCAAGCCAGGACAGTACGCTGGCCAGGATCTGACCGTGGTCAGCGCCTTTGAGGCGGTGGGTCGGCACGCAGCGGGCCGCATCACGGATGCCGAGTTATTGGCCGTGGAGAAAAAAGCTTGTCCCGGCGCCGGCAGTTGCGGGGGCATGTTCACCGCCAACACCATGGCCGCCGCCTTTGAGGCCATGGGACTGAGCCTGCCCTCGAGCAGCACCATGGCCGCGGAAGATTTCGAGAAATCGGACAGNGCCGCNGCCTCGGCTGATGTGTTGATTCAGGCCGTCGCCCAACAGATCAAGGCCCGGGATCTGATGACCCGTCAGGCCTTCGAGAACGCCATTCGCGTCGTCATGGCCGTTGGAGGCTCCACCAATGCCGTGCTCCATCTGCTGGCTGCGGCCCACGCTGCCGCCGTCCCCCTCACCCTGGAGGACTTCGAAACCTTGCGGGAAGACACCCCTGTGCTCTGTGATCTCAAGCCCAGCGGCCGCTACGTGACCGTGGATCTGCACCGGGCCGGTGGCATTCCCCAGGTGATGAAAATGCTGCTGGCGGAGGGCTTGCTCCATGGGGATTGCCCCACTGTCTCCGGTCATACCGTTGCGGAGACGCTCAAGGATATTCCCACCAAGCCGGATCCCCGGCAAGACGTGATCCGGCCCGTCACTGCCCCCCTCTATTCGACAGGTCACTTGGCGGTGTTGCGGGGCAATCTGGCCGAGGAAGGCGGCGTAGCGAAGATCAGCGGCGTCAAATATCCCGTCATTACTGGCCCCGCCAAGGTCTACGGCAGCGAAGAGGAGTGCCTGGAAGCCATTCTCAACGGCGCAATCCAGGCTGGAGACGTGGTGGTGATCCGCTATGAAGGTCCCAAGGGCGGTCCTGGAATGCGGGAGATGCTGGCGCCCACCTCCGCCATCATCGGTGCTGGCCTTGGCGACAAGGTGGGTCTGATCACGGATGGGCGGTTTAGCGGGGGCACCTTCGGGATGGTGGTGGGTCATGTGGCCCCGGAAGCGGCCGTGGGCGGCGCCATCGCCCTGGTGGAAGCAGGGGACACTATCACCATTGATGCCCCCCGCCGGCTGTTGCAACTGAACGTGTCCGATGGGGAACTGGCTCAACGTCGAGCGCGTTGGAGTCCACCAGCGCCCCGTTTCCGTCGGGGTGTTCTGGGCAAATACACCCGTTTGGTGAGCAGCAGCAGCCGTGGTGCAGTCACGGATCCGGACATCACCTGACCGCCTCGATGGCATGAAGGACAAAGCGCAGGGGACCCGCTTGAAAACCGGGATTCTCCCCGCCACTGTCATTGAAGCGGGAATGGAGCAGTTGGATCCGGCTGACCCGCTGCGCATCAAAGCCGATGGGCATGGCCACCGGTTTGGCACGGACCACCGGCCGTAGCGCTGTGAACGGCACCACCACCGCACTGGTGCCGTTGACGACCGTATCAAACTCACTCACCCACCGCAGCCCGCCGGGGATCAGGGCGCTGGCTCGGCTCACCGGATCGTTACAGGTCAGGCCCAGCTTGTAGCGGCGCCCATCCCCACGCATCACGAGACGCAGGGCAGAGAAGGGGCGCAGATCCAGCGGGGGCGCCAAGTCGGGAGAACGACAACTGATAAAGCCGCCCCCCTGGCGCACCACCTGGGCCGTGAACTCCAGCCCCCAACTGCCGCAGTGGCAGCGGCCCTGACTTCGTCCACCCATGATGGTGTCATTGAGGGCCTGCCACCCCACGAAGCCGTCACCACGGAACAGAGTTGTTGT
>JGIcombinedJ30088_10005587_pt1 | contig 10794 bp, 10 predicted proteins | sample PinacodermPK_FD_30088 | JGI IMG/M metagenome (IMG submission 30088) | reverse complement strand
CCCGCAAAACCGGCCCGACGCCGGAAACCGGCGATCGAGCCACAAGCATCGCCTGTGGCTTTCGGCGCTGCGGGCTCGTCGACGTGAGAATGAAGGCATAATGGGAGAGGCTTCCAGTACGCAGCCCTGGCCGCGCAACATCAATCAGGCGACGTCGGCGGCGCACCCCCTGCAAACCTGTTCTCACTGTCGTAACTGCATGGCGCTTCCTGCATTTCCAGGTGCAGTTCCCGACCCGTATAGGGGTTTTGGCGAGCCAGTTCCTCATTGAATTCAATCCCCAGTCCAGGAGCGTCCGGTGGTTCGATGAATCCCTGCTCCCAGCTGATTGTGTCTCCAATCAGCCTGCGGTGAAACTCGCCGCCGGTTTCAATGGTTTCCACCATTAGCAGATTCGGAATGCATGCGGCCAACTGGACATTGGCTGCCCATTCCACGGGACCTGCGTACAGATGGGGCGCAACGAGTGCATTGAACACTTCGGCCAGGGCGGAGATTTTCTTGCCTTCGAGAATGCCTCCGCATCTGCCCAGGGCTGGCTGGACAATCGAGACGCTTCCGCTGTCAAGCAATGCGAAGAACTCAGACTTTGTTGTAAGACGCTCACCTGCCGCCAGCGGCACGCTGCAACTCCGGGCAACCCGGGAAAACTCCTTGACGTTGTCAGGCGGAACCGGTTCCTCGAACCAGAGCGGGCTGTAGGGAGCTATGGCGTTGCCGAGGCGAATGGCGCCGGAGGTGGTGAACTGCCCGTGAGTGCCAAACAGCAGATCGGCCTGATCGCCGACAGCGTCTCGCAGCCTGCGGCAGAACTGGACCGAGCGATCTATGTCCCGCATCGCCGGTTCATGCGCGCCGCGAACGGTGTAGGGTCCGGCAGGGTCGAACTTGACGGCCGTGAAACCCAGATCGATCATGTGTTCGGCTGCTTCGGCCGTCATGTCCGGACTGTTCCAAAACGCCTTCAGGTCGTGATGCGGCAGTGGATAGACGTAGCTGTAGGAACGTATTCGCTGGTTGACAAGACCGCCCAGGAAAGCGTGGACAGGAATGTCGTGCGCCTTGCCAAGGATGTCCCAGCAGGCAATCTCGAGTCCCGAAAAGGCGCCCATGACGGTCGGGTCCGGACGTTGGCTGAAGCCGCTCGAATATGCCCGCCGAAACATGATCTCGATCCTGTCCGGCGACTCGCCGTGCATGTGCCGCTCGAAAACGTCATGAATGACCGCAGTCATTGCAGATGGGCCAACCGAGGCGGCATAAACCTCGCCGAATCCGGCGATGCCGCATTCGGTGACGAGCTTGACTATCGTGAAGTAACGGCCACCCCAGCCGGGAGGCCGGTTTCCGACGACGAATACTTCAAGCGAATCCAGCTTCATCCATGCCTGCGCTAGAAGGTAATGACATTGCGGAGAACGTGGCCCCGATGCATGGCGGCAACCGCCTCATTGATCTCGTTCAGCGGGTAGTACTTCGTTACCAGCTCGTCGAGCTTGAGGCGATTCTGCCTGTACAGGTCGAGCAGCGCCGGGATGTCGCGTGTCAGAATTGTTTCCCCCATTTTCGATCCGCGGATTGCATTGCCAAAGAATGCGAGGCTCATCGGCGACCAGGTTGCCGTGTCGTTGACGGGCGGCATTCCAACGGCAACCACCTCTCCGCGCGCAGCGAGGCATTTCTGGGCCTGTTGATAGGCTGAAACGCTGCCTACAGTCACAAATGCGCTGTCGACACCTCGCCCCGATGTGAGTTCGCGAATCTCGCGGTGCGTTTTGTCGGACGCGATGACGCCATGTGTGGCTCCAAAGCTGCGTGCGACTTCAAGTCGGCTGCGATCGATGTCCACGGCGATGATCTTGGTGGCGCCGCAAACTGCTGCACCCTGAACGCTGTTGAGGCCAACACCGCCGGTTCCGACAACTGCAACCGTGCTTCCCGGTCTGGTTCGGCCGCCGTTCATCACCGCGCCGAAACCTGTAATCACGCCACAGGACAACAGGCTGGCAACTCTAATGTCGATGTCCGGCGGAAGCGGATGCAGCTGGCTGGCATGCACGAGGGCCTTCTCTGCAAAGGCTCCCGTCGACAAGCCGTGTTCGATTACCCTGTCGTCATGAGTGCGCAGGGGACTGTCCAGGAAGCGGTCATAGGGGGTTTCGCAGGTGCTCGGGTATCCCGAGTCGCATGAACCGCATGAACCGCATGAACGAATCAGCGTGACCAGGACTGCATCTCCTGGCGCGTAGTTGCTGACGCCGGGACCGACTTCGCTTACGTATCCTGCCGCTTCATGCCCGTACACCGCTGGCAGGCATCCTCCCCATGCCCCTTCCATGAACAGGACGTCCGAGTGGCAGATGGCGCATGCCGCAATCGAAACCAGCACCTGGCCGGGGCCGGGAGAAGGCTCGGGTATGTCCTCGATAACCAAGGGTTGTCCAAATTCATGGCAAACTGCTGCCTTCATGCCGACGTACCTCCGTTGTTGCTTCTCAATCTGTGGATTCATTCCGCCGAGCGGTCTGGGTCTGCGACTCCACCCGCGCCTGACGCTTTCCTGTCGCGGAAGGGCGGTTCATCCAGAGGCACATCAGTTCGATCGCGACGTGCGTTGCGGCAAGTGCTGTTATGCCGGAGTGATCGTAGGGCGGGGACACTTCAACGACATCCATTCCCACCAGGTCGATGCCTTTGAGGTTCTGCAGCATCATGGACACTTGCGCCGAAGTCAGCCCACCCCAGACGGGCGTGCCGGTTCCTGGCGCATATGCCGGATCAAGAGCGTCGATGTCGAAACTCAGATAGACGCGGCTTCCCTCGAGATGTTCGACAATCTCCCTCGCAGTTGCAAGCGGCCCGTTGAGGTGCACGCTTTGCGCATCGAGGATCTTGAATCCGAGCGTGTCGGAATTGAACGTGCGAATTCCAACCTGCACCGACCTTTCGGCAACGATCAGCCCTTCCTTGACGGCGTGATACAACATCGTGCCGTGGTCAATGCGGCCTTTGCCGCCATCCTTCCAGGTGTCCGTGTGGGCATCGAACTGCAGCAGCGACAGCGGGCCGTACTTTTCCGCATGCGCCTGCAGTATTGGATAGGTTACGAAGTGATCGCCTCCGAGCGACAGCGCGCAACAGTTCTGTTCGATGATTTCGCCAATGTGTCGGCGCAGCGCCTCCGGGAACTTCGCCACGTCGGCATAGTCGTACCAAAGATCTCCATAGTCGGCCACATTGAGGTCCGAGAGCGGATCGACGTTCCATCCATAGGGCCTTTCATGACTTTGCATTATCGACGCTTCACGAATGGCACGCGGTCCGAATCGGGTGCCGGGACGGTTGGATGTGGCGCTGTCGAATGGAATGCCGGTCACGGCCAGATCGACGTCTTCAAGGTCTCTGGAGAGAGTGCGCCTCAAGAAGCTTGTTATGCCCGAAAAGCTTGGTGTCGGCGTCAGTCCGGCAAAGTTCTGCCGCAGAAATGAGTGATCACTGGTTTGGGCGTTCACCGATTGTGGCTCCCTTGCAGTTCAAATGTCCTGAGGCTGCGAGCGCATTCACAATTGATTGCACCCGTGTCCATGCTGCCTTGAAGCGAAGCGGCGCCGGGTTCGCGGGGCCAATCATCCCAGCATGGCAAGAGCGATGAGCACGCCGACAACCATTCCGCAGAGCCCATATACGGCTGCAAAATGCACCTTGTCACGAATGTTTCCTCCCCTCCTGCCGGCTTGCACCCATCCCGCTACGCAACCTGCAAGGCAAAGCAACCCAATCAGCATTCACTTGTTCCTGTAAATTGCCTTGCGGCAAGTCGCCGGTCCGGCCGCCGCCAACCACCGCGAAGTGATAGGAGCAATGCAGTTCGGTTACAAACACCCGGCCGCACAAGGCTCGCGCAGGCTATGTGGCAATTCAGTGCAGCAATGGCAAACAATCAACTTGCCGCCGGTTCGGTTTATCGTGCAATCAGTCCGGACCGTGACTTCGAGGGCCGGCTGGTCTCGTTCAAATGTCGGTTCCTGAAAATGTGCTGCCCGACCCGACCAACAAGCGTCACAGCAGGACATTGGTCTCCAAGTTCGAAACTCGAAGACCACACCATCCGTGGGACTGCCTTGTCTGCCAGCGAACGCTGGCCGCGCGTTTGCACAGCCCGTCACGTCCGGCAACCGGCTCCGCTTTCGCCTGTGCGCCTCCGGTGCAAGTGAAATAGGTGCGGAAACACAAGGGAGAGAATTGCTGACGCGGCTTGGAAGGCATTGCAGTGACATTGCAATAGTGGGAGGGGGCATTTCCGGACTGGCCACGTCCATCGGTCTGGCGCGCTGCGGCCTGAAGTCGACGGTGTACGAAAGGCGTCCATTCCAATCGCAGAGTGGATACGGGATTCAGATCACGCCCAATGGGTCGGCCGTTTTGCAGGAGCTGGGGATCGGCAAGCAACTGCTGGCCATGGGGACGCCTGTCACGAGGATAGAGGTTCGAAGCCAACGCACAAATGCCGTTTTGCACAGCCTTGACATGTCCGCCTACAGGCGTCCGGGCAATCCCGGCTACCTGTTGATGTACCGGCCTGATCTGATCGGCGCATTGGTGCAGGCGGCGAAAGCCCGCTCTGTCGATCTTCGGCGCTCCAGCGGTCAGATTGACTACGGCGCTTCGGACAGTGGGTACAGTCTGAGCGCGGAACGCCTGGCGAGTTTCGTTCCGAGTGTGCTGGTTGGAGCCGACGGCGCCGGCTCGGCGCTCCGCAGGCAGCTGAATCCAAGGCAAGGGCCGATGCCCGTTCAACACTTGTTGTGGCGCGCACTTCTGCCGGTTGACAGGAAGCACGACTTGTTCGCGCCGGACACCGTGCAGTTGATTGTTGCCCCGCGGCGTCATTTGGTAAAGTACAAGGTTCGCCATGGACGGTTTCTCAATTTGGTTGTGGTCAAGAGTTTGAAAAAAGGGTGCCGTGCATCCTTCGAAGAGGTTGACGCTGCGGCGGAATTCGAGGAAGCCCTGTCGGGCTTTGCCGACCGACATCACTTGGTTGAGCGTCAGCCAAGCGTTCACAGGCATCGAATTCGCCGCGGGCGAGTAGCGAGTTGCTGGCACAGGCAAAATGCGGTTCTTCTTGGCGATGCACTGCATCCAATGCCGCCATTTCTCGCTCAGGGCGGAAATCTGGCGCTTGAGGACGCCTGGATTCTGGCCAAGTGCCTGTCCACGTCCACCAGTCCGGATGCGGCCTTCGCGCGGTTCAGCCAGTTGCGGGAAGCGAGAGTTGGCAGGCTGGTGCAGCACACCAATCGGCAGTCAGCGTTGAACCGGGCGGCGATGCCCGCGACAATGGCTGCAGGCTGGCTTTCCCCAGGAAGGTCGACACAGTGGCTTTCCAATCTGGTTGCCCGGCGCTACCGATGGGTCTTCGACTGGAAACCACCAACTTGAGCTGTCCACAATCAGCGTGCTGGCAGCAGGGTCCGATTGAAGAACGGCGCTGGAAATGGTTCGATTCAGGTGGCAAGAGACGCAGGTTTTCCATATGCCGGACTCGTGGAGTTCCACGCAGTACCGCCAGCGTGAGGAATCGTCGTGCCGTGCTTGTCGCCATGCCTTGGTTGTTCGCCGTTGAATCCGGCTGCCCGTGGGCATGCGAACAGTCAATGATCAGATGACTTCGAGAATGACGTCCAGAGTATTGCAGGCACTCGCCCGGATTCTGCCAAGCGCCCGAGCGGCAGCTGCCGGCATGTTGGCGCTGGCTCTGCTGCAAGCGCCACTGAAGGCGCAGGAATATACAAGCGACAGCAGCGCTCCATATCTGAACCCATTGGCTTCGTTGCCCACTTCGGTGTTGATCGAGGAGTTTCCGGTAGGAAGAATAGTTGTCCTGGTCCATGCGCCAACGGGTAGCTTGTCCGACATGGTTGCAAACTTCGCGTTTGTGCGCTTGCGGACGGGATTGGGCGTGCCGGTCAAAGTGGTTTCTCGGGAAAGGATGGGCAACGCCGAGGCGCTTGGCCAGTTGAAACGGCGCAGGCCGGACGGTCACACCATGTTTCTGATGTCTTCCGGGCATTTCATTTCGATTCTGGATGGAGTTGGAGGTTTGGAATTCGCGGACTTTCGACCGATAGCACGCGCGTGGAATGAGCCTTTGGTCATTGCCACCCGTTGTGACAGCTACGCAACTGCAGAGGATCTGATTGCAGCAGCCAGGTCCACCAGCCTGAAGTTCGGGACGACCGAAGTTGTTCCATACGGTGACATTGCGGCCTACCTGTTGGAGGAGCATGCCGACACCAAGCCTCCGAGGCTCGCTTGGGCGGAAGGACCGGAGGAAATGGGCAAAATGCTGGACCGGAGCCTGATTGACGCCGCGGTCGTGCCGGTTGGATTTGTTGCCGCCGGGACACTTGGCGAAAGCGTGTGTCCCCAAATGGTTCTGGCGCGTGCTCGATTGCCGCAAATGCCGACAACGCCAACCGCCCTGGAACTCGGCATCCGTTTGAAATTGGCGATTTTCCGCGGTTTCGTCGTGCATGCCGACACACCGAACGAAATTGCAGTTGAGCTGGAGAGATTGCTGTACGGCAGCATGACCGACATTGTCTTTGTCGGATTGCTGGAGCGGTCGCATCTTGGAGTGGATGCCGTTGCCAAGGGTAGTGAGTGGGCGGAGCAAATGGCTCTTCAGCGATCAGCAATCAGTCTGGTCAGACCAATTCGGATGTCATCCTTCGACGAGAACTGGGGAACCAGTTGGAAGCGCCGAGTTCACAACACACTTTCCGCCGATCGAGTCTCCGGAGCGCATTAGCGACCGCACTTGCCATCTGCTCCTCGCCGCTGCACACATGCCCTCCTTTCGTCAGAATCGCGCTTCGATGCGGCGGCGGCACGCGCAACCCGGTGGCATTCCTCGATTCTTCGCCTCATTCGCAGGCCTGGGAGAGGCATCTGTCATCGTGCCGAAACCGGATCAAATCAAACCCCAGACCACCACTGCTCTTCCATGTCCTCGTCATCGAAATTCGTTTCTGCCCCAGGAAGTTCGATCTCTATCTCTCCGAAGCGCTTCGCGTGTTGCACACCCTTTGGAAGGCATAAAGCAATCCATCCTCCACGCCGGCAGGCTGCCGGGGATGCCTTTCGTGTCCTTGTCGAGTTCCAGATCGCGCGCAAGGGCGCGTAGATCTCGTTCCTCTCTCTGCCGAGATTTCGCATCGCTTGCGTCAGGGCATCCTCGTTGACACCCCGATAGGTCTTGTTTGAGCGATCTCTCCGCCAGCGATGGAAGACCTTGTCGGGCATGTTCCCTCCCGGATTCCGTCAGACGCTGCTACGATGCGGCAAGTGCGGCAAGTTTGGAGTCGATACCGAGTCCAGCATTCAATAACCCGATTGGTCAGCCCGGTTCAGCTTGTCTGCCATGTCACAGCCCCGTGGAGCTCGGCGTCCATTAGCGACGTGCTACCAAGATCCATCCAATCCCTTGTACAAGGTGCATTGGGATTTTCCGCACCGATGTGATACAACCTCTGCCATTATGCGCTGAAGCAGAGTACATGTCACATCCACCAGCCAAGCAGCGCGACACGGCCCTGCACCTTTTCGGTCAAGGGGGGCTGGTGCGCATGCACGATCTACGTGACCTCGGCGTCGGGCCCGAGACCGTTGCCCGCCTGGTTCGGGAAGGGACTGTCGTACGAGTGGCCCGAGGTCTCTACGAACTGGCCGACACGACTCCGGGTGCCCGGCGCAGCCTTGCGGAAGCCTCGGCTCGAGTGCCAAAGGGCGTGATCTGCCTGACATCCGCTCTCCAATTTCACGAACTGACGTTGCAAATGCCCTCTGCCGTCTGGATCGCCATCGACCGTACCGGATGGAAGCCCAAGGTCGAATATCCCCCGATCCGCTTCGTGCGGTTCAGCGGCCAGAATCTCACGGGAGGGGTGAAGCGGCATCTCATCGAGGGCATTGAGGTTCCGATATTCGAACCCGCCAAGTCGATCGCCGATTGCTTCCGGTATCGCAACAAGATTGGGCTCGACATCGCGCTCGAAGGGCTCCGCGAAGGGCTTCGCAGCAGACGCGTCACACCCGACCAGCTCTGGGAACTTGCGCGTATGGCGCGCGTCTGGTCGGTGATGCGGCCCTATGTGGAAGCGATTGTCGCCGATGGCGCATGAGCTTCGCAATTTCGGCGCCTCCGTGCGCGCCCGGCTTCTCCAGCGTGCCCGCATCGAAAGGACCAATGCGGCGGGTCGGGTACGGCAAGCTGCGACACCAGCGGTTTGCCGTCAACATCCAACGGAGGAGCCGCATGCCTTGTGGCGGGCAAGTGCGGATCTGTGCGGGGGCAGGGCAACCTGCGTTCCTGCCGCAACTTTCCGCAGAACTCAGGTGTTCAGTTCGACCCAGATTGGAACATGGTCTGAAGGTTTTTCCTGGGCCCGCACGTTGCGGTCTATTTGGCAATCCTTCAGCATGTCGGCACACTGCGGGGTAAGGAGCATATGGTCGATGCGAATGCCGTCGTCCCGCTGCCATGCCCGCCGCTGATAGTCCCAGAAAGTGAAACTCCTTGCCGTTGGATGAACGGCGCGGAAGGCATCGGTGTAACCCATGTTGAGAAGCCGTCGCCAGGCCGCCCGGGTCTCGGGAAGATAAAGCGCATCGTTCTTCCAGCGCTCCGGCTTGGCGGCGTCTTCGGGTTGGGGGATGACATTGTAGTCGCCGGCAACAACGGCAGGCTCCTCCAAGGCAAGAAGGTCGGACATTTTGCTGTGCAGCCGCTCCATCCATGCCAGCTTGTAGTCGTACTTGGGTGACGGCACCGGATTGCCGTTGGGAAGATACAGGCAGCAGACACGGACAGGCCGCGTGCCGCCTACCACGGCCTCGAGCCATCTGGCCTGAGTGTCGCCACTGTCTCCGTCGAGAACTGGATTCAGGTCTTCAAGCGGATACTTCGAAAGAATTGCCACGCCGTTGAAGGACTTTTGACCATTTGTGGCAATGTTGTAGCCCAAATCCTCAAATTGCTCCGCTGGAAAGGCTTGGTCCTGGCACTTGAGTTCCTGCAGGAGCGCTACGTCCGGCTTGCGGTCCTGCAGCCATTCCAGCAACCTCGGCAGCCGCGCGCGCACTCCGTTGATGTTGAAGGATGCTACAATCACCGAAAACCGGCGTGGTCCGCTAAATCGAAAAGCTCATCGAACATCCACAGGTTGATGTGGCGTTCGGATTCACGATGACAAACCTCGAACCAATGAGCTCCTCGGCATAGTCGATCTCCGCTGCATCGAGAAACGGCAGCGACAGGCTGTCAATGAGCACGGACTGCCCATGTCCTTCCAGCACCAGGTCGTCCTCCTGCGGCTGGTCGAGAGTGATTTCGTACTGAAAACCGGAGCACCCGCCGCCCGAAACGGCGACGCGAAGACATTGCGAAGTGTTGCTTGCCGAGTTGATCTCGGCCAGTTTCTTGAATGCCCGGTCCGTTACTTTGGGAGCCAGATAGAGGTCCATGAGCGTGCCAGTCAATCCAATCGGTAGGGTGCGGCTGTGCATTCAGATATACGGGACTCGCAGCCATGAGGCAAGATGCGGCAGGAAGCGCTTCACGGGCGTGTTTCGGAGACGCCGCATCCGTGACCAATCGCCGCTGCCCTTGAACGCGTTCCTGCTGAATCAATCTCGCTGTCGATGCGCCTATCTCAATACTTTGAATGTCTCCAATCATATAGTACACATCGTCGCCGTTCCAATGCCGGGATTGCATTCAGCGGGAAGGGCATGATGCGCTTGCCGGTGTCTTGCGGACCGCGAAGGCCGTGCCGGACATGTTCGGCGCGCATTCAGTTGACTGTCACGGATGGGGAATAGAGACAATCTTGCAGACACACTTGCCCAAAGTGAGGGAATGGGCTTGAAGAGCTTTGCATGCCGGCCCGAGGAATCCCGGGGCAGGGCCTTTTGCGAGAATGCTCCCCGGGACAGAACCGAGTATCAGCGAGACTGCGACCGCATTGTTCACACCACGGCGTTTCGCCGGCTCATGCACAAGACGCAGGTGTTTTTGGCGCCGGAAAGCGACCATGTCCGCACCCGGCTGACCCACACGATTGAAGTTGCCCGGGCGGCTCGGGCGCTTTCGAACAGTCTGGGACTGAACGCAGACTTGGCAGAGGCCATCGCTCTGGCACATGATTTGGGCCACCCTCCATTCGGGCATGCAGGCGAGGATGCACTGGATGAACAGATGTCCAGCTACGGCGGATTCGAGCACAATGCCCAGTCGTTGCGGATAGTGACGACATTGGTGCGCAACTACATGGAATTCGATGGGCTGAACCTGACTTGGGAGTGTCGCGAGGGGATTGCCAAGCACAGTGGCCCCTTGTTGCAAACAATAGCGCATCAAGCAGATGAAGTGGCGAGAATCGACGGCTTGGAACTGAAACTTCATGGCAGCGGAGAAGCACAGGTGGCTGCAATTGCGGACGATGTCGTCTACAACTGCCATGACCTCCAGGATGGCTTGCGAACCAAGCAGTTCACACTGGACGACACCTCGGAGTTGGAGCTCGTCGGACCAATACTGGAAAGAGCAAGACACAGGCACCCTCACGAGGATGAGCACAAGTTGATGCATCTCGTGGTGCGAACGATGTTCGGAGAGTTGATTGCCTGCATCGTTTGTGAATCGGAGCGCCGGCTTGGAAAGCATTCCCCTGCCAGTCCCGGCGAAGTGCGTCGCTGCTCCTGCCCCGTCGTTGGCCTTGATCAGGACAC
>JGIcombinedJ30088_10005582_pt1 | contig 10799 bp, 8 predicted proteins | sample PinacodermPK_FD_30088 | JGI IMG/M metagenome (IMG submission 30088) | reverse complement strand
ACCTTTTTTTCCACGAAGGGCCGCGAAGGACCACGAAGAACACCTTGACACCCCTTTTTTCCACGAAGGGCCGCGAAGGACCACGAAGAACACCTTGACACCCCTTTTTTTCCACGAAGGGCCGCGAAGGACCACGAAGAACACCTTGACACCTTTTGAACCGCTGAGGACCGTGGAGAACACTTTGACACCTTTTGAACCGGGGATGGGGACGGAGTATAACTTTTTCCAACCTGGTACGTGTGACACGGTTTGGGCACGTTCGTGACGCAGGCGGCTGACAACAGCGGTGGCGGATGGCTGCGGCGCGGGTTTTGGAGGGGGCGTTGCGGGGGGTGTCCCCCCGCACAAGGGAGGGCCGAAGGCCCGACCGCCCAGAAAAGTTGAGGAGTGAGAAACGCGTTCAGTTGTGTCACTCAGGGCGCTTGGGGCGGTTGTGGGCGGGCGCATGACGAGTGGTGTACGAGTTTTGTACGAGAGAAGAGGAGGGAAGAAGACGCGTGCCTTTTGCCCTGTATTCCACTTGCCCGCGTTTATGTTCTTGTGTATTCTAGGTCGGCTGTAATTCAGGCAATTCCAATATTGGTGGAATTTCGATACGATTAGCCAGTGTTCACCAACCACGAGTCATAAGAAGAAGAATGTCGAAATTAGTGATTGTAGAGTCGCCGACCAAGGCGAGAACTATTCGCAATTTTTTGCCGAAAGGTTATGAAGTCGTAGCCAGCATGGGCCATGTGCGAGATTTGCCGGCCTCTGCCGCCGAGGTCCCTGCGAAGGTGAAGGGGGAGCCCTGGGCGCGGCTCGGAGTGAAGGTGCAGGAGGAATTCGAGCCGCTGTATGTAGTTCCGTCGGACAAGAAGAAGGTGGTCTCCGAACTGAGGTCGGCTTTGAAAAAGGCTGATGAGGTTCTGCTCGCTACGGACGAAGACCGGGAAGGGGAGAGCATTGGCTGGCATCTTTATGAGGTGCTTAAGCCGAAAGTTCCTGTCAGGCGGATGGTTTTTCATGAAATCACGAGAGAGGCGATCGAGCAGGCGCTGAAGGAGACGCGTTCGATCGACAACGATCTGGTGCGGGCGCAGGAGACGCGGCGTATTCTCGACCGGCTGGTCGGTTATACGATTTCGCCGTTGTTGTGGAAAAAGATCGCGCCGAAGCTGTCTGCTGGCCGCGTGCAGAGTGTGGCGGTGCGTCTGCTGGTGCTGCGGGAACGGGAGCGGCGGGCTTTTGTGAGCGGCTCCTATTGGGATTTGAAGGCGCAGCTGAATAAGCGACCTGACAGGGCGGCCCACCGTTTTGGGGCCACGCTGGTATCGGTCAACGGGACGCGGGTGGCGAGCGGACGGGATTTCGATGAGTCTACCGGCCGGATCGCGGCGGGCAAAAAGGTAAAGACGCACTTCAGTGAGGCAAGCGGGGATGTTCTGCTGCTGGATGAGGAGCAGGCGAGGGCGTTGGAACAACGTTTGCAGGATGGCAGTTGGGTGGTGCACTCGGTAGAGAGTTCGGAGCAGTCGCGTTCGCCATCACCGCCATTTACGACGAGCACGCTGCAGCAGGAGGCCAATCGCAAACGAGGCTGGGCGGCTCGGCGCACGATGCGGGTAGCACAGTCTCTATACGAAAATGGTTACATCACTTATATGCGGACCGACTCGGTCCATCTGAGCGACGAGGCTGTAAATGCCTCCCGGCGGCGGGTGCAGGAGCGCTACGGAGAGCAGTTTCTGACGCCGAAGCCGCGCCGCTATAAGACGAATTCAAAGGGCGCGCAGGAGGCACATGAGGCGATCCGTCCGGCGGGCAGCGCGATGCGTCCGGTGGACACGCTTCCGCTTGCGGGCGATGAGGCTATGCTCTACGACATGATCTGGAAGCGGACGGTGGCGACGCAGATGGCGAATGCGCGCTTGCGTTCGACGACGGTGATGATCCAGGCAGCCAGCGAGCAGGAAATGGGCGCGGCCGCGGCGGTGGAGGCACTCTTCCGGGCGTCGGGGAGGGAGATTCTGTTTCCGGGATTCTTTCGCGCTTATGTTGAGGGATCCGATGATCCTGATGCCGCGATCGAAGATCAGGAATCGCCATTGCCCGCGCTGGCCAAGGACGAGGAGGTGGACTGCCGGGCGCTGGAGGCGGTTGGCCATGCCACGAAGCCGCCGGCCCGCTACACCGAAGCCACGCTGGTGAAGGCGCTGGAGACGGAGGGAATCGGCCGGCCGAGCACATATGCAACGATCATCGACACGATTCAGAACCGGGGTTATGTCTTCAAGCAGCGGCGGGAGTTGGTGCCGACATTTGTTGCTTTTGCGGTGGTGCAACTGCTGGAGAGCAATTTCGAGGAGTTGGTAGATTTGAAATTTACGGCGGAGATGGAGCAGACGCTGGATGACATCGCGGATGGGGATGTCGACTGGCTCGAATATCTGAATCAGTTCTATCTGAGCGAGCAGGGGTTGGAGAACCAGGTCAGGGAGAAGGAGAGCGCGATCGATCCCCGGCTTGCGAGCCAGGTCGACTTTCCTGATTTGCCGGTAGAGGTGCGCATCGGCCAGTTTGGGCCGTTCCTGGCGCGGGAGGTCAACGGCGACAGGCATACGGTTGGCCTGCCGGACGATTTGCCGCCAGGGGATCTGGATGCGGCGGCGGCCGAGGCGCTGGTGAATGCCAAGCAGGAGGGGCCGGTCGTCCTGGGGGACGACCCGGTGAGCGGACTGCCGGTTCTGCTGAAAAATGGACGATTCGGCGCGTATGTACAGTTGGGCGAGGACGAGAAGAGAGAGAAGCCGCCGAGAAGAAAGCCGGAAAAGCCGGCCGGGCCGGTGAATATCAACGCGGCTACGGCCAAGGAGCTGGCAACGCTGCCGGGTATCGGTCCCGGTTTGGCCAAGGCGATCATTGCGGGCCGGCCTTATGCATCGGCGGCGGATCTGGCTCGAGTTCCCCGCATGAGGGCAACGATCGTTGAAACGCTTACGCCACTGGTTGTCGCGGGTACAGGCAAACCGAAGGCTTCCGCTGACAAGGTTACGAAGGAGCCGGCAGGCAAGACAAATGGGAAGCCCAAACGGGCCAGTCTGCTGAAAGAGATGACTAAGGAGGGGATGGACCTGCCGACGGCGCTGCAGCTTTTGAGCCTGCCGCGGGTGCTGGGTGTGCATCCTGATGACGGTGAGGAGGTGCGGGCCGGGGTGGGGCGTTACGGGCCTTATGTGGTCCATAACCGGAAGTTTGTCAGCCTGAAGGCGCCGGACAGCGTGCTGGAGGTGGAGCTGCCGCGGGCGCTGGCGTTGATCAAGGAGGCGCCGGACCGGAGAGGGGGCAGCTCGTCGCGCACGGTATTGAAGGAGCTGGGCGCGCATCCCAAAGACGGCGACCCGGTGCGCGTGCTGGACGGGCGCTATGGCCCATACGTAAACCATCAGAAAACGAACGCCACTTTGCCGAAGGATGCGGATCCGCAGAGTATTACGTTCGAGCAGGCGATACAGATGCTGGCGGAGCGGGAGAAAAGTGGGAAGGGAAAGGGCAGAGGCCGCAGGAGGCGGAGGTAGTTCGGTTGTCCGTTGCGGTTTCAAGGGAGGTATGGATTGGGTTGGTCGAAGCAACTTGGGAAGGATAGTCGCGGGAGCCGGCCGCGCTGTGTGCTGCTGGTGGACGGTGACAAAGAGGAGGCTGCTGCCCGGCTGACGCAGCTGGTGGGCGTTGATGATGTAGAGGTTACCCCTTCGGATATATGGATGCCATTTGGCAAGCCGGTGCGAAATGGAGACGGAGGGTGGGACACGACGCCGGCGGATGAAGTGGAACTGGACAAGCCGACGGATCTCGTGTCGCACACTATTAGCGAATGCTTGAAGGACTGGTGGCTGGCCGTCTCTGAAAACGACCCCAGGACTCCGAATTGGGATATTGCCAGCACCTGCACGGTTCAGGGCGAGAAGGGGCTTTTGCTGGTAGAGGCGAAGGCGCACTGGAATGAAGTGAAAGGGTCGTCATCGGGGAAACGGCTTAGGGCACCGGCCTCAGATAATACGATCGAGAATCACGAGAAGATTGGGCGGGCGATCGAGGAGGCCGCGGCTGGTCTCCGTTCAGCGACCGGGGGCGGGTGGAATATTTCGCGGGACAGTCATTACCAGTTGTCCAACCGGTTTGCGTGGTCGTGGAAGCTGGCCTCTCTGGGCGTTCCGGTGGTGCTGGTTTATCTGGGATTCCTCTATGCTACGGATATAGCCAAGGGCGGGAATCTTTTTCACTCCCAGGACCATTGGGAGCGGGTCGTTAAGGGCCATTGTGAAGGTGTAGTTGACAATTCATGCTGGGGAACGCGGCTGGATGTGAGCGGCGTGCCTCTGCTTCCTCTGATCCGGGCGATTAGACAGCCTTTTCAGTACGGTGAGGGCTGAAGCCCGACTCCCCAAATTTTAGCCTAGCAGCGAGAGCGGCCAGCCGAGCAGGGCGCCGCCGATGACGACCGACGCCTGGCTGCAACCTTGGCATCCTTACAGAAGGAGACTACTACGTGAGACGCTACATTGCGGCTACTTTTGTGACCATTATAGTGACAGTTCTGCTAACTTCGGCCGCGGTCGTGTGGGCTCAGGACGACGAAGTCACGCTTGCCGGTCTCGCCGAACAGGTCACCGGCTTGGCCGGGCAGGTCACCGCCCTCGTAGATCGCGTCACCGCTCTTGAAGAGCGTTTGGCGCCAGCGATGACAGAAACCGGAGTCTGCGTGCAATACGCCGATGGCCAGATCCAGCGCGAGACGGTCACCGCATATCTCGCCACCTTTGAAGAGGACGTGGACAGTAGCCTAATCTCGCTTGAGGCAGTGCACTACGACAGCGAGAGCGGGCTGACCACCTATAATTTCGAGGAGTTGTTTGCCGACCGCAGCGTCACGGAAACATGGAACGGCTGCGAATTCGTCGGCGTTGGTGAGTGGGTAGAGGAATAGTCAGACCTTTACCTAGTCCGTCCTCAGTGAATAGAGGCGAGCGAGGGGCGCTCCCCTCACTCCTCTGCACTCACCTCTCAAAAAGGGTACTACCGTACCACCTATCCGCCCAGAGATACGACGCCTGTACCCCCCCGGACAGGGCCGAGATCTCCAAGCGTATCCATTTCCTGCGCGCCAAGAGGCTTTGCAAAAGGTGCGACGCCCAGTGCGGCCGGCCGTATCCCGAAATCGGCGAGCCCATGGGCGTGCTGAACGAGCGCTACGGCCTATTAGTGAGCCGCATGCATACCAACGCCACCGTGCTGAAGGAGACGAACTCGCAGAGTATTCCGCTGGGACAGGCGTTGCATATGTTGGCGGAACGGAGAATGGGGGGACGGGGCAGGGCAGTAGTAACCGCTGGAAGAGAAAGCAGATAGGTTATTCTTTTCAATATCAAGAGAGAAAAAGTATGGGTTGGTTAAAGCAACTCCCTGTTGATCGAAGGAGTGGGAGTCGGCCCCGCTGTGTGCTTCTGATGGAGGGTAGCAAAGTGGATGTAGCTGACAGGCTGACTGATTTAGTGGGACTCCCCAATGAAGTAGTCATAACCTGCAAAGACCTGTGGCGGCCCTTCGGCAAGGCGGATGTAAGAGAAGCGCAACTTGACGACAAAAACACGTCTCTTTTGCTGTGTAGTCACCGCAAGAAACTCAGGGACTGGTGGCTGGTCAAAGGGAAGAGCATGCAAAGTTGGGACATTGCCAGCACTTGTACTATCAAGGGCAAGAAGGGTCTTCTTCTGGTAGAGGCGAAGGCGCACCGAAATGAGGAAATGTCCAAGTCCGACAAGAGTGGCAGCACTGACTCAGACAATCGTAAGCAAATCGCCAGTGCGATTGCTGAGGCAGCCACAGGTCTTCGTTCAATTACCGGAGGACCTTGGACTATATCACGAGACCATCATTACCAGTTATCCAACCGATTTGCTTGGTCTTGGAAGCTAGCCACCATGAATATTCCCGTCGTTCTGCTCTATTTGGGATTTCTCGGGGCTGAAGACATGGCCAAGAAGGGAAGGAAGATATTCCACTCAGGTGACGAATGGGAAGACACGCTGAAGCGTCACTGTAAACACATTGTTGACAATTCATGCTGGGGAAAGTGGCTGGATGTGAATGGCGTGCCTCTGCTTCCTCTGATCCGGTCGTATGATCAGCCCTTCGAACCCTGTGAGGATTGAGGCCCGACCCCATCACATTAAGTGAGCAGCGAGAGCGGCCAGCCGAGCAGGGCGCCGCCGATGACGACCCAGGCGGAGGTGACGCGCCAGCGCAGGACCGCGGCCGCGGCCAGGAGGGCTATGACGACGGCGGGCCAGGTGGTGACGATGTCTCCGGTGAGGCGCACGAGGACGGCGGCCATGAGACCGACGGCGCTGACATTGACGGCGTCGAGGAAGGCGGCCATCCAGGGCGAGCGGCGCAGGCGGGGGACGATGGGGTTGAGGATGGCGACGAAGACGAATGAGGGCGCGAAGATGGCGGCAGCGCTGACGAAGGCGCCGGGGACTCCGTATAGCACGTAGCCGATGAAGGCAGCGGTGGAGAGGACGGGACCGGGTGTGAACTGGCCGATGGCGATGGCGTCGAGCAGTTGCTGCTGGGTGAGCCAGCCATACTCGTACACGAGATCGCCTTCGAGAAAGGCGACAAGGACGTAACCGCTGCCGTAGAGAACAGTACCGACTTTGAGAAAGAAGAGGCCCAGCGCGCCGAGGGTCAGGGCGGGCGCGGCGGCGACGGCGAGGAGAGCAGCCCACTTGAGGGCTGACGCCGGCGAAAGATCCGCCCAGGGGAGTGTGCTGCGGTTATCGGGCAGGGTCGGCAGGGCCAGCAGCGCGGCGGCGCCGCTCCAGCCGGACATGGCGCGGAGGGCGAGCATGCCGAGCAGGCCGCCCGCGATCAGCGACCAGATAACCGGTGCGCCGAGGTAGACGGCAACCGTCACCGCGATACCGATGATGCCGAGGGCGATGCGCGTCTGTGTTGCCTCTTTGGGCTTTGAGGCTGTTTGTCCCAGGCGCCAGAGGGCGCCGAGGATGACTGCCAGAACGGCGGGCTTTACGCCCATGAGGAAGGGCTGCACGGCGGGCAGCGCGCCGAATTCGACATAGATCCAGGCTATCAGGGTGGACAGGAGCACGGCCGGCAGGACAAAGGATATGCCGGCGGCGAGCAGACCGGGCCAGCCGGCGCGCTGATAGCCGATATGGATCATCATTTCGGTCGAATTGGGGCCGGGGATCAGATTGGTGGCGCCGACGAGGTCGAGGAAATGTTCGCGGCTGAGCCATTTGCGCCGCGTCACGGCTTCATCTTCGAGCATGGCGATGTGGCTGGCGGGCCCACCAAAGCCGATGATTCCCAGTTTGCCGCACAGTTTGACGACTTCGCCAACGGTTCCTGTAGCCAAATTCACTCCTCCATCACGACTCACAAGCCGCGGTTTCCGAGGGCGGCGGCAAGCAGTTGCGCGTATTTGGCGGGCGCGTTGTCGGGAACTGCCCGCGCATACAACTCGTTGAGACTACATGGTCGTATTGTCTTTATCAGACGTAAAAGTACCGAAATGCGTCCCGTTTGTCAACGTCCAATGTACAGGGGCGCCTGAGGAGATNCGGGGTGACGCCAATGAATCGCGGGGCGGATACAGCGGACTACAGACTGGNGGAAGCCAAACTGATTTGCGCTCAAAACAGGCTCTGCTGGAGGGTATGGAGGTGAACCTGATATTGACCAATGCCAAGGTTGGCCATATACTTTTGACTTGGACTCCCTATGCAGGGAAGCTCCACAGTTCAGTTCTCTACAGATGTCAGGCAGTTAGACGGCAATGTTGAACCGACTTGGCGCCATTTCTAAACAGATTGAGGAGCGGTTGCAGCCTGGATGGCGCGACTTTCGCGTGGGCGTGCAAGGTATTTTTGCAGCCGACCGGGTCGCGGCGCTCAGAGAGGCGGTCGCGAATTTACGTTCGCCCAGCCAGCTGGTCGTGACTGCACTGCTTGGGATCATCGGGCTGGCGGCCGCCACGTCGATTGCGAGTTTTGCCAGTGGGACGGCTGTGACCGAAGAGATAGAGGCCATTTCTGAACCGCAGGTGCAGCTGGCGGACAGCCGCGACGGTTGGCTGACGCTCGCGCTCGACACCACATTGCCGGAACGCTATTTCAGCCAACTGCTGACCGTGACCCTTGGATTGGAAGAGATCGAAACCAGCGGCATTCGCAAGAGGGTCATGCTGCTCGATCAGCCGCGCAATGCAGATGTGCGGGTCGGGCTGGCGGCGGGTACAGGGGAGGCGGGAAGTGTGCTGTACACGCGATTTCTGGCGCCGGTGGCGCCATTCGCGACTGTACCGGATGACGTTTCGATGGCGGAGCTGACGCTGCGCTGGCAGGGCAGGGGCAGCGGCCCTCTGATCGTGGATGCCGATTATGTATCCGAATTGGAGGCGATCTTCGGAGAAGAGGCAGCCGATTCGGTGCAGACCGCGAGCGGCAGCGCCCTAGCTGCAGTGTTGGAGGTAGTTGCCGGCGCGCTGGCGATTGTGGCATTCGAAGACGTGACGCCGGTTATGAAGGTGTTGCATTTAGACGGCGCCAACATTCTTAGCAACACCTTTGACTCGGCATCCTATCCGTTGACGGCGGTTGTGGCCGTTTTTGGCAATGAGAGCGAGAGCGTGGCCGCGGCGCTGCGACCGCACATCACAGAGGCGACGAACCGCAGCCCAGACGAGCTGACGACCCTGATCATGACCGGCGTGACGGCGATGGCCCGCGTTACGGCATCGCGCATGGAGGAGAAGGGTTACGATTATCCGGCACTGGTGATCGCGCCGACGCTGCGCGCGGCCGACATCACCCACATCAGCAATGAAGTGCCATTCCTGGCAGGTTGTGACGTAGACCCATCATTGAACAACATGATCCTGTGCAGTAACCCGGCCTATTGGGCGGCGCTGGAGGCGGTTGGCGTGGACATTGTGGGGTTGAGCGGCAACCACGTCAACGACTTTGGACGGGACGGCGCGCGCGAGTCGATTGGCTGGTACCGGGAGAATGGGATTCCGATATATGGGAGTGGTTTGAATGAGGCGGAGGCGTGCGAGCCACTGATATTTGCGCACAACGGCAATCGTTTTGCCTTTTTCGCAGCGCTGGCCCACTATCCGGCTTTTGCGTGGGCGACGGAGGATGAGCCGGGAACCTGTAATTACAATGCCAACAAAGAGCGCATATTCGCCAAAATCGCGGCGTTACGCGGCGAAGTTGATGTGATCGCGGTTGAGCTGCAGCATGAGGAGATTTACAATCCGGCGCCGATAACCCGGCAGGTGCAGGATTTCCGCGAACTGCGTGCGGCCGGCGCGGATATTGTCACCGGGGTTCAGAGCCATGTGCCCCAGGCGATGGAGCCGTATGGGTATGGCGGTGAAGAGCCGGGCATTATTGTCTACGGATTGGGCAATCTGTTCTTCGATCAGATGTGGAGCTGGCAGACGCGCACCACGCTGATCGCACGCCACACGATCTATGACGGGCAGGTGATCAACACGGAGATTCTGACGGCGGTGTTAGAGGATTACGCACAGCCGCGCTGGACGACGGAAGTTGAACGCGGTGATCTGTTGCGGCAGATTTTCGATGCGGCGCCGCCGCGCTGAGGTAGGTCACAGGTTGTCGATGTGTGCGACGGGGCTTGCCCTTTTGGGGCGTGTAGCGGCCGGTTTGCGCGAGGAAGTCTATCCCGGTTTGGTAACCCCACGGACGCCGTACTCTCCTGCTGTGCGCATGAACTCCTTGTAGGGCTCACAGATTTTGCTTACAGAGATGTGAGAAATACCTAGTAGCAACGCAATTTCCTCGTACGAGAGCGGATTGGGGACGCGCACTGCGAGCGTCAAGATGGCATCATCAATAGGATCGGCCAGCCGATCGGCGCCATTAATAATCTGCTGTTTCTGAAAAGATTCCCGCCCACTGTTCCCAAACGAAGCATTTTCCCACATGGCGCGCGGTCGAACTGCCTGCCGAGATGAACCCCTCGTATAAACAAGGGCGGGGCCATTGTCTCCGGTCGAGTCCAGATATTCCTTATATGGCTCGCAGATTTTGCTCACTTTGTCGCGAGCGATGCCGAAAGACGATGCAGTTTCCTGGTAGGAAAGGGGAGTGCGCAACCGCACTGTCAGCGTCAGAATTGCATCGGCAACGGGATCGGGCAGTCGGACCTCGCCACTTATCGCTTTCTTGATGGACTCAGTATCTGGCACCACGGAGAACCTCCTTAAGGCGGCGTGGATAGTCGACGTATCCACTGGCAGAGTTCCGTTCAACATTGTGGTCGAATTAGATAAAGATACCAAATCGCAATTTGGTTGCGGGAAGGTCTGATGCTGCCAGCAGTGACCGGCATTCACTTCCCGCCGGTCGGCGGGACAACAGGGGGAAGCGTTCCTCAGCCAGTTGACTTGGCGCCGGCGTTGCGTTTGAGGGTCTGGAGGAGGACGCGTCCGGGGCCGCGCAGGTTGGTCATGAACAGACCTTCGCCGCCAAAAATCATGCGGCGGAAGCCGCCGACGCCGCGAATNTCATAGTCGACATCNGCGGAAAATGCGGCCAGGTTNCCGGTGCTGACGAGCAGTTCCTCNTTGGCCGCCATCTGGCGCTCGTAGAAGTCGCCGCTGCCATGCACGAGCGCTTTGCCGACACCGGAGATGGTCTGCAGGAAGAGGCCGGCGCCGCCGAAAACGGCTGCGCCGGCGCGGCGGGCGACGGTCA
>JGIcombinedJ30088_10005578_pt1 | contig 10802 bp, 16 predicted proteins | sample PinacodermPK_FD_30088 | JGI IMG/M metagenome (IMG submission 30088) | reverse complement strand
AACCAGTTGACCGGGGGGATACCTACGGAACTGAGCAGCCTGACCAACCTGACGGTGCTGAGCCTCGGCGGGAACCAATTGACCGGTGAGATACCGGCTGAGCTGGGCAGCCTCTCCAACCTGACGGGCCTGTATTTGGCTGGAAACCAACTGACCGGGTGTGTGCCGGCCGCCTTGGAAGGGTTAGAGTTCAATGACTTTGCCCAGTTGGGGTTGCCCTTCTGTACGGTGGCTTCCGGGGACCCGCTGGTCGCCCGGTACGACGCCAACGGCAACGGGGCGATTGACAAGAGCGAGGTAATAGCGGCCATAGACGACTACCTCTTCGGCGAGGGAGAGCCCATCACCAAGGCCGAGGTGATCAAGCTGATAGACCTTTACCTTTTCGGCCCCGCCCCGGCGCCTGCTGCAGGGTCGGTCTGACCGTCAAGCCCGGAGAGAGTTGCACCTACCCAGGCACGGTCCATCGAGTTCACCCTCGACTCGTCGGGGACTGGCAGATTCCTGTTCTTCACCTCCGGGACCGGAATCGACGCCCGCAACACGACCATCAATGGCGTCACGTACAACTTCAAGGCCAGCAAGCAGGCCCACAGGCGCTCCCGCGTCACAGCCCCGCAACGCCCGGACCCACGCCATCACCTCACCAACCTGGAAAGGGGCTGACCGGTTGTTGTAATCTGATCCAATTGCTCTAAGACCTGACCACTCCGGGGCATGGCCCAACCCTTGTGTCGACGGGGGCCACACGAGGCTGGGAGGAGGGAGATGCTGCGGAGTGCAGGACGTGTACGCGCTGCGCCACAAGGTGTTCGTCGAGGGGAGGAGCGAGCGGCAGACGGCCCGGGAGATGGGGATCGCGCGCGACGCTACCTCGCGACGCCGCTGCCGGTGCTGGAGCGGGTGCGGACCGCGATTGGAGCAGCTGCTCGAGGAGTGGTCGTAGTGGACGACGGCGAAGCAGCGCATCACGAGCTGGCGGCTGCACCGGGCGTTGCGTGAGGAGGGCTACGAGGTCGGGCTGACGCTCGTGTTCGGGTACCTCCGAGAGTGGCGCCGCGAGCGCGCCGAGGTCTACGTGCCGCTGGTCCACCGCCCGGGCGACGAGGCGCATTTCGACTGCTTCGAGGTCACCGTCGAGCTCGCCGGCGAGCGGCGCAAGGCCTGGCTCTTCCTGGGGGCAAGACCCCCAACCACATCCGCCGCAGCTTTGGCGCGGGGGAGCGTAGCGATGGCTGAAGAGTGCGCGGATTTGCGCCGTTGGCGGGAGCAGTTGAGAGACCCTTCCACACTGGCCGACTTCGCGGGCGCGCTCTGCGAGCCGTGCCTGTGCAAGCTGGCGGCGATCGAGGTACGCATCGCCGGCGACGGTCCCGCGGGCGTGCTCACCGTGGGCACCGCCCTCGCCAGCATCCGCACGGCCGCCGCCGCCGAGCTCGACCGGCGTCAGCGCTAGGGAGAGCGGCCGCGGGCAGCGCGCTGCGGGAGCGACCCCACTACCCCTCTGCCCCCAGCCATCCCGAGCACAGGGCGTTCTTCCCGCCGCCGCGCGCGGTAGCGCGCGCGGCCCGCCCCCGTTGAGCGGACTTACGTGCGCGACATCTTCCTCGCCGACGGCGCCTTCTGGGAGGCCATCCTGGAGAGCGGGCCGGAAACGCTTGACGACGACGACCCGGCGGTCGTGGCGGAGGGCTTGCGGGAGCCGCTGCGCGCGCTCGTCGAGGGTCTGCGCACGGCCGCTCCCCCGGCGGCCATCGCGGAGCACCACGCCGCCATGCTCGCGCACCTCGAGGAAGAGGAGTCGCTCCTCAAGGAGATCGCGGAAGCGGCGGCCGACGGCGGCGCCGTCGACTACGACCTCCGCGTGCGCTGCGATGAGTTCTACAACTTCGCATATCCGCCGCCGCCACCGGCCCGTGGTCGAGCGCCTCCACCTGGTCGCGGGGCGAGGTCGAGGAGTGCCGCGAGGTGGCGGGCTTCCTCGGCATGGGTGGCTGAATGCACCCGTTGCGCGTGCTGGACTGACGCCCTCGCGCGGAACCGCACGCCAGGCACGCCCGCTGGGGCCAGGCCTGGCCGGAACACCCGCTGTGAGGAATGAATGAATGTATCAGGATCTCTGTTTTCGCCTCAGCAAGCGGCTCTCCGGGCGTCTCGGGGCGCTTCTTGTCCAGTTCTGGACGTCGCCGGGGAAACACAACCCCCTGGAAGGCCCCTCAGCCACCGGAAGGCACCCGACCCGATGCCTGCTAGCCCCCGGAAATTCGGCTACCCTTGCACCCCTCATGCGGTCCTCGAACACAGGCCGTCGCCGCCCCGTGGCCACTGCTGTGATCGGTGTGCTGGTCGTGGCAACGCGCAGGCTGGCCCGCGAAGCGCGCGCGCATCCCGCCCTCATGGCGACGCTCGTCATCCTGTGGACGGTCGCGCTCGTGCTGGTAATCGCGCAGGTCCGCTGACAGGAGGGGGCTGGTTGCGGCTCGTGCGCTACTACGTCTACGAGAACCGCCAGCAGCGGCTGGTGCGCATCCACGACGCCGACTGCGGCCACTGCCAGGCGGGATACACTTGTTCAGCAGGGTCGCGGTCCGCCGTGACCTGCCGGAGGGGTAGAACCAGAACGCGAGCTGAGGCCATACCCCGGCCGCGAGCGAGGAACACCCACCGAAGACCGACCGACCCCAGGGAACAACAGGGGCGCGCCGACTTCTACCTTGAGGCCTGTGATTGGGGTGGGGCGGGAGCGAGCGCGATGACGACCACGACCGAGGCGAAGCTGCTGACTGCCGCCGATCTGCTACAGCTCGACGCCGCCGGCATGCGCGGCGAACTGATCCGGGGGGTGCTCTGCGAGACCATGCCAACGGGACACGAGCACGGCAAGATCGTGACGAAGCTAGTCATCAGACTCGGCAACTTCGTCGAGCCTCGAGAGTTGGGGACGCTGGTGACCTCGGACTCGGGCGTTTGGCTGGAGCGCGATCCTGATGCGGTGTGCGAGCCCGACATTGCGTTCACGTCCGGCTGGGAAGATTCCACGCATCACAGGGTATGCCGAGGTGGCTCCCGATTTGGTCGTCGAGGTAGCCTCGCCGAGCGACAGCCGCCGAGAGGTTCACGACAAGGCCCACATGTGGCTGAGCCACGGTGTGCGCCTCGTCTGGATTCTCCACCCGGAGACGCGCACGGTTGATGTGCATCGGCCCGACCAGACTGTAGCTACGCTCTCCGGGGGAGACGCCCTCAACGGGCTGGACGTGCTGCCGGGCTTCACCCGCGAGGTGAGTGCCGTCCTCGGACCGCGGCCGGCGGCGGAGCGGTCCGAGGGGTAGGCCCGCAGGGCTCATCGCCCGTCCGCGTTCAGCAGCCCTCTCGTGGTACTGCCTCTTGCCCTCGAGGCGTACGTTTGTTCTGATAATATGTGAGACCTCCTTCTTCTTCTATGAAGGTCGTCTGATCTGCAAGGCCGACGTGGGGGCCTTCCGCGCCGCATCTACCGATAGCGCCTCCCGTCTGCTGCGTCGTGGCCTTTGCTGTGGGCGTGAGCGGTACCGCCGTGCCACTCACGGGAAGTCGTGTTGGCCGTGCTTCTATTCGCACTCATCGAGGGGCCGCCCTGGGCTTGGTGCATGTTGGTCAACCTGTCTCCAGGGTGTGGGCGCGGCAAGCTGTCGGCCGTCCTCGTTGGGACCAGGACGTTCCGCAGTCGCCCGCATGTCGGCATCGCTCGCATCCTACGAAGCCCGCCAGCCGTCCGGTCGTCGCGCTCCTCGCGTGCTCCTGCTACGCGGCCTCGGCCGCGAGCGCGTGGCGCAACGATGCGGCGGAGCAGCGTGACGATGGCTCTTGGAGCCTCGGCCGCGCGCGCGTGGCGCAACGGCTCGTAGACCTCGCCGCTCTTCCAGAGTGCGAGCAGCAGCACGGCCAGTCGTCTTGCGACCGCAACCAGGGCGCGCTTCTTCGCATTGCCGGCCCCCGACTTCGCGTAGCGCAGCCCCCACCTGCGGAGGTCGCTATCGGGGCCGAACGGGCCGAGGATGTAGTGGGCCGCCTGGATCAGCACCCGCCGCAGCGCCATGTCCCCCGTCTTTGTGATCCGCAGCTGGGTTGCCGGTCGCCGGAGTCGCGGCTGCGGGGCGCCAGTCCGAGGAAGGCGCCGATCTCGCGCGTCTTCGGGAAGCGCTTCGGATCCTCGATGGTGAGGAAAGCGCACTCGGCGTAGCCTGGTAAGCATGACAGAAGCAAAGGAACTCACCCCCGAGGAGGCCGCGAAGCGTCTGCGAGAGATTATGTACGCCGGGTCCAGCAATCAGGTGGACCTCACCTCAGAGCCTATGAAGCGGGCGATCATGGAGCTCGCGGAACGGGCTGCCGCGGCCGAGCCCCCGGAGCCATCAGCCGAGATGGTTACGACATCCCATGGCGTGGGGAGAGGAACGCTCTTCGCCGCGCTTGGGTTCCTCGTTGTTGTCGGAGGCATCGTAGCTGCGATATTCCTCGCCTAATCCGCACGAGCCTCAGATACTCGTCTGGAACGCCGCCGCCGGGCCCAATTCTCTGTACGTCCCTTGCCAGCACTAGAGGCGGCGCTGAGCCGTTGCCTGACGGGTCTCCGGGGAGTGCGACACACGCGTGCCCGCGCCTCGGGTAGCGCAGCGTGTAGCTGAGTCCAAGGTAGAGTGTGACTGTGGCTGGCTCTGTACTGGCTCGACTGGGAACCCCGCTGCTTGCTTTGTTTGCCGCCCTCACGCTGACGTTCCTCGCCTGCGGAGGCACGTCCGGTGAGGACAGCAACGCCCGTGAGGCTTTCGAGACGCAACCGGTTCCGGCAAGAGCGGCCGACGAAACGGAGGCTATCGACCGGGCCGACGTGGACTATGTGGGCGCGCTCTGCCTCATCGGGACGCGGTTGACTGCCGAAGGGAGGGAGGAGGCAGCCAAGTGGGGCGTCGCTTTCGAGACGTGGGGGGAGGACATCAGCGCCATTCCCCATGACCGACTAGGCGAGTTTGCTGCCGAGGCGCATGTCGGACCGTTCAGAAACCACCAGGCCGCCCTAGAGGGGATATCGGCCCCTTCCGGTGTCGAGGAGTTTCATGCCGCCGCAGTGAGCCACAGAGTTGAACGAATCCTGGCTCTTGATGCCCTCCTCCAGCTCTTCCCGTCGGAAGGCAGTTCCGAGGGACCAAGCACCCTCCAAGCCTATTCCAGACTCCTAGCGGGGATCGGGGAGATTTCCGTCAACGCTCCCGGCGCCTCCGTGGAGCTACGCCGTCGCCTCTTTGCCGCAGCAAGAGAGACTCCCAGGTGTGCAGACACTGACTTCTTATCAGTGTTCCTGGGTGGGGGAGAGCCCACATCGAAGCCGTCGAAAGCGGACGAGGAATATCTCCGAGAGCTTTGCTCGGGTGGACTGGTCTTCGGGGCATCGCTCGTCGACCTCCTTCCCGGGCTCAGCAGTCGCCTGGACGACGAGGCCAGGGCGCGACTAGTCTCAGACCTCATAGACTCAATGGAAGAATTGCTGGCCGCCCTCTCGGCCACTTCACCTCCGGACGACATTGCTGTGTTCCACCTGGAGTACATGGATCTGCTCAGGGAAGGTATTGTCTTTTTCGGCTCTGCGCTTGAACAGGTGGAGGAGGGCGGCGACCCGGCCGAAAGCGATGGCGCGTGGGAGCAGTTTGTTCGCGTTCAGAGACTCTTCGGCTCAGAAGGAGAGCCGACCCCTCCTCCTGCAGTGAGGAAGCGCTTACTCGAGTCGGCGAACAGCGTAGAGGAGTGCAGCGGCACGAGTTTCTTCATGTACGTCTTCCTGGGGACGGACGAGGAGTAGCGGCGAGGGGAAGCTAGGCCGCGTCTCCCCCTTCGAGAAGCCGACACCCTGCCGCGCACTCGCGCAGCGATGTCCGGAAGGCATCAAGGGCCCCATACCGAGATTGCAGGTGGAACTCGATGATGCTGAGGCGCAGCAGGGCCTTGCTGTGCACGTTGCTGAGGAGACACCTACAACAGCAGGTATTCAAGCGGACCGCGAGCTTCTCGGCGATGACGGTCCTGAGCAGCAGTTGGGCTAGGTATCCTGGTCTGGCCCTTCACGGCGGCGGCGCTCCTCGTCCCGGCGGCGTATCGTCTCAGGGTGGATGCCCGCGCTGATGAGGCTGGTATCAACTGTGGACTTCCCCAAGTCGCGCCACATCCTCTTCAGGTCCTTCCAGATGTCCATAGGGGAGGGATGCTAGGCTCCTGGCGTCCCTCTGTACACAACTTCTTGTACTCCGGCGGCTGTGAGGAGCTGATACAGGCCGGCAACTCATTCCCGCCCCGTGTCAGTAGGTGAACACTTGCCTGCTACCGCTGCTCGCCGGTCAACGTGCACGGGCGACGCGAGGTGGTGGAGTCCCTGTCCTCAGGCGAGAGCGGAGCTACTGTCCGCAGCAAGCCAGGAGAACCAGTGCGAGTCTTCCACTTAGCCCGAATCCACCGACAGAGCGTAAAGGGGTGGGGTGCGGGGCTGCCGGAGCGGGAAACCGCTCCTCGGCACCGCTCGGGGCGCTGGGGGGACGAGCGTGCGGGTGCGCGAGACGTGCGCAGGCATGCTGGCGCGAGCCTCGGACCGGGGCCGGCGCTGTGAGGGGGCGTCAGGCCGGGAGCGCCCGTAAGCGCGCGAGCGCGACTGCGAGCTGACTGGACCAGGGCCAGCGCCGGGGCAGGTGCAGGGTCCAGCGCCGGGCCGAGCGGGTGAGCCGTCCCGCGAGCGCGAAGCAGCGCCGCCTGAGCGTCTTCGTCGTCACGACTCCCTCGCCCAGCCCCAGGCGCGCCGTCCAGCGAGCGAGGTTATGGGCGATCACCTGCACCGCGAGCCAGGCCGCGTTGGCGGCAAAGCGGCCCGAGGGGAGGTGGTTCAGCCCCACGCCGTACTTGAGGTCGCGGATCGCGTTCTCGACCTCGGCGTGGCGGCGATGGTCGGCCTCCAATGCCATCGTCTCCCCCGCGCGGTCGCTGATGAAGGCGTGGTAGCTGTAGCTGGCGAAGAGCGCGAGCTGGGAGCCGGGCGTGGGCCGCACGCGCCTCACGATGAGCCGCACCGGGAGGGCATTCGGCTCGTGTGCGAACGGTGTGTAGGTCGTCTCGGCGACAGCGGCGCCGCCCTCCAGCCAGTAGGGGATCTCCATCCAGTCCTCTTCGGGGATCGCCTCGATCAGCGTGCGCAGCTGCGACTGCAGGCGGACCGTCACCGAGAAGCGCACCTCCATGGCCCGGCAGGCGTCGACGACGGCGTGGCTGTAGAAGCCGCTGTCGGCGCGCAGCGTGAGCGGCCCCGAGACCCCGGCTGCGCGCACCCGGCCCCACCGTCTCACGGAGGAAGTGGGCGGCGCCGCGGGCGCTGTGGGCGCGGCCCTCTCGCAGCCGCGCCATCAGCACCTCGCCTGAGCCGGCCGCCACGGCGAGCAGCGGGTGGTAGCCGCGCTGGCCGCTGTAGCCGGGCTGACGGGCGCCCTCCTTGGCGAGGCCGTAGGTCTCGCAGAGCGTCGAGTCGACATCGATCGTGAGCGGCTCCTCGCCCGGTCCCGCCCCGGCCGCCCAGGCGCGGGCGAGCAGCTCGCGGGTCACGCGGTCGAGCTGGCGGACGTGGCCCCAGCGGAAGCTGCGCAGGAAGGTGCCGAGGGTGGACGGCGCCTTCACCGTGCAGCCGAGCACGCGCTCCGTTCCGCTGGCGCGCAGCGCATCGGCGTCGTCGATGCAGTCGCCGCTGGCGAGCGCGGAGGCGACCAAGGTCAGGAGCTTGTCCCCGGCGTGCACCCGGCCTGCTGCCGCGCCGAGGTCGAGGTGGGTGTCCGTCAGTTCCCGCAGGCCGAGACGCTCGGCGAGCGTGGCGGGGAGTAGCAGGCCCGCGTGGTCGACGAGGCGGTCATCGTCGAAGGCGATCTGTATCCGGTCGGGGGTGCTCGCTGGTAGCATCGAATGGGTGCTCCCTGTCTCTGGTCTCTGGATTCGTCAAAACCCATTGTCCCAGATACAGCGGAGCACCCTTCTCAACTACTCACACGCCCTCCTTCGGTGGATCGGGGCTTAGGGCTGCGAGGGCCACTCGCGGCATGCCGGGTTGCGGCATGCCGGGGCGTATTGCACGGGGGTGATGAGGGTTGGGGATGACTAGGCGGGAGTCGGTCCGCGGCACCGCGCGATCTTGGCTGAAGAGGGAGCAAGAAGCTGTGCGGTCGCAGGCCCCGTGGTCATCCTGTCCACCAGACTGGACAAAGTCGAGAACCTTCACGCTGGCGCTTGAACTTCAGCTATAGGCAAGCTACGGCCTCGCCGATCAACTGGGTGGCACGGCGGGATCACAGGGGCAAGGACAAGTCGTGCCGTGGAGCCTACGCCTTCCGCCCTGTCCAGCGCCGCTCAGCGCATGGTGCCCGCACAGCCAGCACAACGAGCGCCACGAGCGGTGTTGAGCCGCGGTCCCAGGTGGCATCAGGGAAGCCCGCGTCCTGACGTGTTGGGGTAAGGCACAGTCACTCCTGCGCTTGTTCCCGCAAGATGCTGGCATCGCATGAGGGGAGTACCCTTCACCCTTCCTCAGTGCTCGATCGACGCAGGGCTGAGCCCCGACCATGCGCGACATTGACATCAACCCGTCCTGCCCCCCAACCGACAAAGCGTGTATGCGCTGGCCGGGAACTTGCCCTTGCGGATGACGTTGGGCCTGCTGGCGCTGGTGAGCGTCGCGTTCATCGCGGCGGCCTGCGGGTCGGGCGACGAGGCGCTGGAGGAGCGGTGGGAGCGCCTGGAAGTGTCCGAGCCGGAGATCGTGTTTCTGGGCGACTTCACGGACCAGGAGCGGGCCGCGATTACACGGGAGGTGAGAGCGTCCAGGTCTCATTCGCAGAGCGCTTCGACGTGGTGACGTCGGAATTCACGCTCTACATCTCGACCGAGTTCGAGGCGCTGAACGACGCCTACCTAGACTGGCTGCCCCCCGACTATCGCCGGCGTGGCGTCGAGCTGCCCTCTTGGTTCAGGTGCGCCGGGTTCGCCCCGCCTGAGGCGATTTTCATCACGTTGGAGACCTGTGACGAGGAGCAGAGAGCACGTGGCGGACCCATCGCGCACGAGTACTTTCACATTCTCCAACACCATCTCGGGTTGGTGAGTGGGTCGCGACCCTGGACGAACTGGCTCATGGAAGGAGCGGCAGTGTATGCGAGTGCGCAGCACGCGGAGGAACAGGGGCGGTCGACGGTTGAGTGGAGGCGCACCGTAGCGCGGCTGGAGTGGTCGAGCCTAGGGATCTGTTTTCCGGGGCTGGGGCTCTGCAACAAGGGCAGGAACATCCTTCAGGCCGACCTTACCGGGCTTGTCGACAACGTCCTCCTATACGAGGTCGGCTTCCTCGCGGTCGACTGGCTCGTGGAGCGGAAAGGTGAGAAAGCACTCATAGAGTTCTTCCGGCTGGGAGGCGGGCAGCACGAGTTCGAAGAAGCCTTCGGCATGACTCCGGAGGAGTTCGCCGACGGCATGGAGGGACTGTGGCTGGACGTAGCGCCACCTTTCGAGTGGCAGCTTAGCGGGAGTGTGCTCGACCCAGATGGCCGACCCGTCCCGTACGCCCAGGTGGGAATCATGATGGAGGTCGAAGACGAGCGGGTTGGAGTGGGGGGGAGCCGAGCGGACGCAATGGGAGAATTCAAGATCGATGGCCCTGATGAGAACCACACGTTGAGCTTGTTTCTGAAGTGCCCGGACGGAAGCCCCGCCTACTGGGCTTTCGTCGGTGAGTGGGGCCTGGGGGGCTTCGTAGCCGATACCGATGGCCGGTTCGACTCCGAAAACGAAGGGGCGGAGCCGGTGGCCGGGGGGAGGAACCGCGCCGGCATTGTGATCAAACTTCCAGAAACGCGGAAGGTGCTGGTTGAGCGGTACTGCGAGCCCTGAGGCGCTTGGAGCTCAAGTACGACATCGTCTACGCAGTCGCCTGTCCAGACGTAGCCGTCACCACCGGCAGCGGGGAGGACCACGGCTACCGCCGCCTAGGGCGATGTGGCCTGCACGTCTCGTTGGTGAGACGCAGACGCAAAATTTCGGCATGTGCACCCACTACGGGGGCCACTCGGAGTGCCTCTCAGTTGCCTGAGCTTCAGCCCCACGACCAACTCAAAGTGGTACTGCCATTCAGGTTGGTGCCAGCCTGGCTGTCCTGAGCGGTAGCGCGGACTGGTGGGGGTCAGCATTGGCCCCTGCCGCACCACTCCAGACGAACGGCCGCCGAAGAGGGTGATGAGCGCGTTGGGCCGCTGGTGTCACCTTGGTCGGACACCGGCGCGGGGTGCTTCTAGGTCGCTCACCGGTTAACCTTTTGCCCGAGCCAGCGTTGTCTGTTTTGTACCTCTCGTATAGGGGGAGTCTTGAGAGCAGTGGCTCTTGAAGTTCAGGTCTAGGGAGGGGGTCGCGTTCTCACCCAGGTAGCGAAATAGCGGACAGGGACGAGGATCGTCAATGCGGGTCTCGTCACACGACTGGCCTCCTGGCCACACAGAGACAACGACTTTTACGCCGAAGAGGAGTAATCGATTTGAAGAATCAACTCATTGACGCCGCTGGCTGGAAGGGCGCCGCGCTCTTGGCGCTTGTAGCCATACTGGCGGCGGTCACCTTTAGCGGAGTCCTCACCAGCACTCAGTCTGCGGATGCGCAGGCGAGTGGTGTGGACGCGATACCGGGGCAGACGGTGACGGTGACATTCGACACGGGCAGCCAGGACCGGTACCGGATCAGCACGGACAGCGAGGGCAGCGCGA
>JGIcombinedJ30088_10005573_pt1 | contig 10808 bp, 9 predicted proteins | sample PinacodermPK_FD_30088 | JGI IMG/M metagenome (IMG submission 30088) | reverse complement strand
CAGCGCACTGTCCCATTCCTTAGGTCGCTCTTTGAGCAGCGCTCTGGACATGACTTTCAGCGCGATACGCCGGGAAGCCGGGGAGCCCGACTCGGCAGCGCGCGCCACAACGGAGCGGATTTCCGGTGACTCGGCAAATCGGACAAGTTGGTCCTCAACCGCTTCCTCGCCCGCCCGCAGTCGCGCCTNAAANGGTCTCGCCAGCTCNGNGCCCCACTCCAGTCGTCGCCCCGCGATCCAAGAAGCCGTCTCGCGCAGCAGCTCGTCATTGGACGTGAGCAGCGGTACGACCGTGCGCGGTTNCAATGCACTCGGCCGCATCTGATCGAGCGCCAGCAGCGCTGCCCGTCGNGTACGCGCGGATGCNGAACGCAGTCCCGTGCGGGTCGCTTCGGGATCAGCAATCTCGATCAGCGCGAACGTCAGCGAGTGAGCAAGGACCTGATCCTCGGCATCCGCCGCAGCCGCCAGCAACTCGCCTACCGCCTCGCGTTCGTGGATCCTCCCCAGCGCCTCGGCCGCAACGCGGGCCAGGGGTTTCGACTGCTCCAGCAAACCCAGTAACGCCGGCGTCGCCTCCGCATCCCGCCAAACCGATGCGCCATGCGCGGCTGCATGACGCACCGACTCGTCTTCGTCGGCAAGCGCCTGGCGCACCGCCGCGCGCGCTTCGGGCGCGTCGATCTGCGTGAGCGCCCAAACCGCATTCCTCTTCGCCGTGACCGAACCGTCGACAGTCGCCAGCACCGGTACAGCCGACTCGCCCATTCCCCCGAGCTCCCGCAGGGCGCGGTCGCGCACGAAGGGCCGCGGGTCGTCTAGCCTGCGACTAGCTCTGAGGCCGCAACGTCCCAAGCAAGCTTGACCCCGCGGGGGTCTTCATCCGCCGTCATCCCCTTGCGGCGTATCCGATAGATGGCTCCGGGAACGTCGGCCTTGGCGAGTTGCGACGTCGGACAGCAGAGCTTGTACCAGCCCCCGGTATCGACTACCAAGAGGCTCCCGTCGGCGTCCTCCATCACGTCCGTCGGGTGAAAGTCCGCATCCGAGGAAACCAGCAGGTCCGAGTCCTCGCTCTCGAACGTCGCGCCGCTCGGCGACAGCCGATGCCGCAGNACNCTGTGCGTGTTGAACGTCGTCGAGACCAGGTTCGTCCCCTCGAACCCAAGCGCTTCGGACTCGATCGCAGCCAACCCNACCGGCGCCGCCGGCCCAAGGTGCGAGATCGGATCGAGATACCCGCCCGTCATTGGATGGGCTTCGGCTGCGCGGTGCACCCTGCCATACACGCCGCCATAGATCGCGTGGATGACGCCGTCGCGGCGCCCCAACTCCGGAAACTGCAAGAACGTCGACGTCAACATGCGCTCGCCCGTCGGCAGAAAGGCGACCTCCACCGGGTTGTTCATTCCGCCGGTCAGCACTGCCTCGATCGGCCCGCCCTCGGGCCGCCGCCTGAAGACGTGCGCCGCTTTGGTGACCAGCGTCGAGCCGTCGGTGATCTCGTGCGTCTGCTCGGCGAAGGAGCCCTTGGTCCAGTAGATCCAGCCGTCCAGGCCCTCGTAGGGACCGTGCAGATCGTTCGCACAGTTGGTCAGCGTCTTGGCGTCATACCAAACCTCGCGATGCTCGGCGACGCCGTCGTCGTCGGCGTCCACCAACTTCCAGATCACAGGCGGCGCGGTGACATAGACCGCTTCCTTGGTCCACAGCACACCCTCAGGAAACATCAGCTTGTCGGCGAAGACCGTCCGCGAATCGTAAACGCCGTCCCCGTCTCGATCCTCGAGCCGCAGAATGCTGTGGGGCTTCTCGGCGAGCTGCTCCTCCACAGGAGCGTTGGAACCCGAAGACTCGGCTACGTAGAGCCGACCCGCGTCATCCATGTCGACAATCATGGGCCGCTCCACCAGCGGCGGCGCGGCTGCAACGACGACCTCGTAGCCCTCGGGGACGCTGAGGTGTGCGAGCCCTGGCGGATCCGGCGCGGAGCATGCGCACCATGCGATCGCGACGGCCGCCAAGAAGTACCGCATCGAGGCATTGTGCGGCCGATCGAGCACGCTCGGCGTGTCGTGACTTGGATAATTCAACACTTGCTCCGATCTCCCCAGAATCAACTAAGGCGCCTGCTTTTTCCGGCCTCTACGGTTGCGGGTCGGCATCACATGCGAACCGATCGGCGCCTTGAGCACTAGCTGCTTGCGCTGCGGTCGGAAGCAAACCTTCTCGCTACAGGCTTGGAAGACAACCTCGATGGGTAGCTCGATCTCGGTGGGCTTGTCTCGCAGGGACCAGTCGAGGACCTCCGACCCTAGGATTACCGGGATGGCGACGTCGGTCACGCCTTCGTAGACGTTGAGCGTGACGCCGAGCGCGGGAAACTCGCGTGCCGTCGTCCGCGGATACTTCGGTTCGCCGATCCGCACGCCCTTCGTCTGTGCCACGGTTGCCGTCGAGGCGATGAAACCTTCAGGCAGTGGGGCGCCATACATGTGGTAGCCGTCTGCAACTTCGAAGCGCACGTAGACCGTGCTCTCGGACTCGAACCTGAGCGCCTCGTCGGCTAGGAACGCCGAGACCTTGACGTGTTCGTCGCTGAGCTCGGCCATCGGCGTCTCGTGCTTCGAAAGGATGCGGCCGATCGCCGAGTTGCGAATGGTGCCAGCGGAGGTGCGCGTGGCGAAGTTTCGATGGAAGAACTTCTCGGCCACCCGGCCCTCGGCGTCAGTGACGTAGACACCAGGAAACGGCAGTCCATAGAAGCCGCGATTCGTGCCCCGGTGAATCACGTCACTGTCGGGATCGATGGTGGTGTTGAGGATGCCGAAGCGCTTGATGACTTCGGAATCGTAGTCGGAGAGAAGGTCAAAGGCGATGTCGTGCCTGTCGGCGAATTGCTTGAGATGCTGCTGAGCGTCGTAGCTGACGCCGTAGACCTTGATGTTCTCGGCGGCGAAAATGTCGAGGACTTGTTGCAGCTCAACTAGCTGCGTGCGGCAGTACGGTCACCACACAGCCGATCGGAAAAAGACGACGACCGACTTCGAATCGCCGCGGTCGGCATGGTAGTCGACCGCCTCGCCGTTGTGGTTCGGCAGAGTGAAGTCGGGCAACCGTTCACCGATGTCGGGCCCGGTTGGGAAGTCGTGAGTCGCCGGGTAGCGGCGCCCCGGGTGGTCCACTGGCACCGGACCGGTGATGCCGAGGTCGTCAACGCGCGAGCCTTCGGGTAGGGCCTCGTGGGCAGCGCGTACTGTGGCCTTCTTCTCCTCTTCGTTGGCCTCCGCCGGCAGCGCGAGAAAGAACAGGAACNGCAGCAGGATGAGGGGGGCGGCTTTTTCGGTGGTCGTCACATNGCGCTGGATNGCTTGTTGGGCCNTGGCGCTCGGGATCATGGTCAGTTGGGCTCATTGCATAGCGCCAATGGGTTCATGATGCNTGGGGATCGCTTTGCGCATCTTGGTTTTGATAGCCGCGTATTCAGGATCATTCGCGAGGTTGTNCCATTCCCACTTGTCGACTTGGTGGTCGTACAGTTCTTCCGAGCCATCCTCGTATATGATATATCGATACCGTTCGGAGCGAACGCCGTAGTTCTTGAAGCCAAAGGTAGTCAAAGAGACTTTGTCCCAGGCGGCGTCAGGGTCTTTCATCAAGACAGAGAGGTCGTTCCCTTCCAGCTGTCCCTCAGGCGGATCGATTGCAGTCAGTGAGGCCAAGGTCGGATAAATATCCAGCAGGTTCGCCGGCTTGGCCGTCGTCGAGCCAGGCGTGGTCACGCCCGGCGCCACCCATATCATATTGACCCGCGTGGCCCTTTCCCAGAGGGAGTATTTTGCCCAACGTTCTTTTTCACCCAGCTGAAAGCCATGGTCGCTCCACAACACAATAATCGTATTGTCGGCGTACTGTGACTTCTCGAGCGCCCCGACCATCTGACCAATCAGCTCATCGGTCATGGCACTGGACGCCAGGTAAGCCTGAATGGCGTGCTTCCACTGACCCGCAGCCCTGATCGCCTTGGCCCACGCAATATGCCGCTGCTTTGAACTCGCNGCAGGCACATCTTCCAAGTCATCTTCCAGGTAGCCTTCCGGGATCTCTATCTCNTCCAGAGGGAATCGATCGAAATATTCCTGAAGTGCGTAGTTGGGCAGATGTGGNTGGAAGATGCCGGCGCCTACAAAAAAGGGTTCTTTCAGCTCACCTCCCAGCAGTGTCTCTGCCGCCCATTTCGCAGTTTTCCCATCGTTGATATCCTCCAGGGTGACATCGGGAGCATAGGGGCCCCAGTCGGCGTATCTTGCGACTCCCTTCGTCATCCCATTGAGAGGTCTCGGAGATGCGAATCTGTCTATGAACGGGAATAGGTCCTGCGTCTTACTCGGGTAATAGTCATCAAAGCCCCGACCCTGTACTTCATTCTTNAAATGAGCGCCGTGAAACAACTTGCCGGAGCCGGCTACATAGTAGCCATTCTGTTGCAACAACTCAGTCAAGAGCACCGAGCGATTCAGGATGGGGTTTTTTGTGAACGAATTTTGATTCACGTAATTACCCGACGTCGAAGGGCGCATCCCAGTCATAAGGGCAGACCTTGAAGGACCGCAAGCTGGAGCCGCGCAGTGCGCATTGGTGAACACCATGCCCTTGGAAGCCAGTTTGTCCATGTGCGGCGTCCGGGCCTGAGGGTTGCCCTCAAGGGCGCCCGTCCAGTCATTCAAATCATCGATCGCGATGAAGAGGACATTGGGTCGGTCGGTCTGTCCCTGAACCGCATCGGGAGACGAGAGCAGAGCGAGGACCAGCGCGGCTAAGGCGACCATCGCGGCCCCCTGTGAAACTTCACTGCAAGTTTCCCCACGATCGTTTCCTTCCCTATGCTGTGAATCGCTTGAACAAGTTTTCCGTCATGCGCTGCACGCGCGAATCCACACCTTGCGGCTGAGCGGCCTTGTGGGCGGGAAGCACGTGGCCTGGGGGCGATGACAAACCTTGCGCCCACCAGATGGTCCCGGCGTTGAAGACGACGTTGCCTTTGGGGCCGTCGTAGATCGTTGCTTCATGAGGCGTTCCGGGCGCTCTGCCGGCTTTCGTCTCACCATGAGTCAGGACTTCCATGCCGGGCAGGTCGAGGAGAGGATAGCCGTGCCACTCCCAGCCCACGAGGCCTTTGATTGCGTCGCCTTCCTTCATGCCCGTGCCTTCACACAGCCAGTGATCGGGCTTGGTGCAAACCCAGTCGCCGCCGCCGACGCCGCCGGTCCGTCCACCCATGAGCAGCGCCCCGTCCGGTCCCGGTTGGTTGTTGAACTCAAAGCCTCGTCGCTTGTAGAACATCTGGGCGAGTTTCTCGCCAAGAAAATGGCTTTCCCGTCGAATCACCCGACAGGACTGGCCCTCCGCGGAGGGCAGTAAGGGCACAACGCCCCACACCGAATTGCCGCTTAGGAACGCGAGATTGACCCCGGCGTCGCGGGCCGCGCTGACGTTGTCGTACATCTCGCGCGTCCAATACTCGTCATGCCCCACTGAGATGAAGCCCTTTGCGCGCTGTAGTCCCGGCCCATCCGTATGCGTGTCGACGTTTGATATGTACGACACGTCGTAGCCATGCTGCTCGATCCAATAGGAAAGAGGGAATTCCCAAAGAAGAAATTCGCTCGAACCCACCGAAGAGGGTCTGTCGATCAGGTGATCCTGGCAGTACTGCGCGTAGGGACGGTCAAAGCTCACCCACCCGGTGTCGCTGGGATCGGTACTCCACTTTTTCCTCTTCTTGTATCCGGTGTAGCCATTCTTGTCGTTGTGATAAAGAGAGAACTCGTTATTCGGCCAGCTGTTGTAGGCGGCCCAAGTCATGTCGCTGCATTGGAAGAGCAGGTCGCAGGCACGGTCGTCTCGCACGATGAAGATGACGTAGCTCTGTAGGCCCTCTTTCTTGGCAGTGAGCTTGCCGAGGTAGACGCCGCTCAACCAGTCGTCTGGAATCTCAAATTCCACTGACGGCTCCCACTTGCATTCGCGCAGGCGGTCGGCGCCGATCGACGGATCGGGTTGAGTCTTGCCTTGCAATGAACGGAACCGCTGCATGCTCCGCCCGCCGTCTCCCCCGTAGTAACCGGTCCGGAAAATTTCCAAATCGAATTCCGACACGGGGTTCGTGCTCACCATCACTTTCAATGTGTCGCCGGCGCGAACGCTCGTCTCGGAGCAGTAGCCCTCGATCGCGGGAGAACGCCACAAAGAGTCCGGCTCGACGTGGGTGATGTTTGTTTTGGTGAGCATCCAGTCCCGCGTACCGGGCTTGGCATTCTCCTGGCGAATGAGATCCGATGCGGCTCGGGCGGCGTTCGGGCCGCGCCCGAGTGCAGACAATCCCAATCCCNCCGCTGCAACGCCCTTGATGACGTCGCGACGAGGGAGCCCGCTCGGTTGATCGTTTGGCTGTTTCCGCATCTTTGTTTTCGTTGCAGATTCCTTTCGGGAGCAAACTGGCTCAAGCCTTTTGACCAACAATGCGCCTAAACAGGTTGTGGGTGATTCGCTGCACTCGCTCGTCTACGCCTTGTTGCGTCACCCCGTGTCTCACGGGAGTGGCGTGACCCGGCGGGCTCGACAGACCGTTGGCCCACCAGATGGTCGCGGCATTGAAGATGATGTTGCCCTTGGGTCCGTCGTAAATCGTAGCGGTGTAGTGGCCCGGCTGCTTTCCATTGATTCGCGTCTCGCCTTCGGCAACGATCTGCATGCCGGGCAGGTCCATCATCGGGGCGCCGTGCCACTCCCAGCCGATTAGGCCTTTGACCGAATCCCCCTTCTTCATCCCGGTCCCCTCAAACAGCCAGTGCTCCGGCAGGGCGCACGTCCAATCGCCGGCACCCCTGACGGGCGGGGTCGTCCGCGCTCCCATCAGCAGGGCGCCGTCGCGCCCCAAGGTGGGTTTAAACCCTTTCTCATAGGGCGACTCCATCCGGCCCCTGTCGCCGAACTCGGATTGCTCAGGGAAGAACCAGCCTTCCCGGCGCGTGGTGCGATAAGGCCTACCGCTGCTGGACGGATGTAGCGGTACGACACACAAGACGGCATTGGCGCTCAGGAACGCGAGGTTCACGCCTTCATTGCGTGCGTGCATCACGTTGTCGTACATGTCCTCGGTCCAGTACTCGTCGTGGCCGACCGAGATGAAACCCTTCGTACGCAGCAAGCCCGCTGGGTCGGCGTGCGTGTCGATGTTGGAGATGTAGGAGACGTCGTACCCGTGCTGCTCCAGCCAAAACGCCAACGGGAACTCCCAGGGCAAGTATTCGCCCGAACCGCCTGACTTCTCGATCTTGTTGACGGGGTGCGTGAACAAGGCGTAAGGACGATCGAAGCTCACCGTGCCGCTGGGCGCGGTCGTGCTGGGGCGTCCGTCATGCTTTGTATAGATGCAATAGTCGGTTGGCCAGCGGTTGTAGGCGTTCCACGTCAGTTCGCTGCACTGGAACAGCAAGTCGCAGGGGCGGTCATCGCGGACGATGAAGATGACGTAGCTTTGGACCCCGCTGATCTCAGCGGTCAGCTTGCCCAGGTAGACGCCGCTGAGCCAATCGTCGGGGATCTCGAACTCCACCGAAGGCTCCCACTGGCATTCGCGGATGTAGTTTTCACCAATGGACGGTTCCGGCTGTACGACGCCTGGAAGCGATTCATACGTTCTGACAAGCCGGGCGCCATCCCCGTTGTAGTAGCCCGTCCGGAAGATCTCCAGCTTGAACGCGGACACCGGGTTCGTGCTGACCATGACCTGCAACGTCTCGCCGGCCCGTACGCTGTTCGCGGAACAGTAGCCTTCGATCCACGTGCTGCGCCCGCTGGGCAGCACATTCACCTTCCCAGGGACGGTGCGTGTCTTGGTGAGCAACCAGTCGCGCGTGCCAGGCTTGGCGTTTTCTTGGCTGACGAGGTTGGAGCGTGACTGAGCGTTGGCTTGTTTCGCGCCGGTGGCAGCCGATAGCCCCAAGGCGGTCGCGGCGGCGCCGCGGAGCAGGTCACGTCGGGGCAGCTCGCGCCGGGGCAAGCCTGATGGGGAATTCGATTCGTTCATAGCGGGCGCCTCCTTGGCTGCGGTGTGTCGGGGCCGTGGGTGTCGGTGATGCTAATCAATCGCTATTTGACGCTCTTGAGGTAAGCCACTAGGTCGGCGATCTTTTCGGGACTTAGTGTAGAGGATCTTGTAGTTGGCTATCACGCTGAGAACACCTGATGCGGATTCTTTGCGTTGACCAGAGCTTCTTTGGGGCGCTGTGAAGACCATAGAGGGGCTCAGGGGCTTTCCATGGAGGGCTCCCGCCAGTGTGACGGCCCCGACCGCGCGTGGAACGAGACGATTCGATGCCTAGCGACGCGCTCTGACTAGGAGCGAACCCGAAACTCTTCAAGAGCGTCGGCGTCGACATCGAGACCCANTCCTGGGATCTCAGGCAGCTTCACGTACCCNTCCTCGATTTCGAAGACATNCTTGGTCCGCAAGACTTTCAACGCCGGCGACCATTGCTCCTCAGGCAAGTTCGGCTGGCCGATCATTTCCANGTACTCGCAATTCGGCATCGCGCAGCCGGCCTGGATGTAGCCGGCGAGCGACAGGCCTTGCGTACCGTGCTGTATGCNGGGGACGTGGAACGCCTCGGCAAGGATGCTGATCTTACGNGCGTTGAGAATGCCTCCGCAANTNCGCGTGTCGGGNTGGAGCACGTCGTAGGTCTTGTGAGTCAAGAAGGCCAGGAACTGGTGGATGCTCTNACCTAGCTCGCCGCCGGTGATGGGGATATCGACTTCGGCGGCCAGCCGGGCCGGGCCTTCGAGGTCGTGTCCGTCGAAGGGCTCTTCGAGCCAGCGCGCGTTGTAGCGCTCCATCCCGCGCGCGACCTCGAGTGCCGTGTCGTAGTCCCACACCCAGCTGGGCCGCACTGCGGTCCGGTCGAACATAATTTGGAAAAGGGCATGGTGACGGCGCTGTCGCCCTGCGCGGCGCCGGCGTTCTAGTGTTCAGCTGAAATGGGAATATGCACTTGCTTCAGGTAGCCACTACATATACCCCATCGCGCACGAAGCACAGGCAATTGCGTTTGGTCTACGCCAAGATTCCGGTAGCGGCAGCGCCAAATCGAATTGCAGGACGCCATAGACCCGACGCGCTACGGCCAAGCTAGGCGTANAGCGAATTCAACAGAATCTGGAGAACCAGTCGTTCGATGTGGACCGCACCCGAAGGCTAGTTAAGGCGGTCCTCTAAGGCGCTCAAGAAGGCTGCCCGGACTTTGGATTTCTGCGATGAATCCAGATCTTTGCCGAGTACACGGCCCGACATCGCTAGAAGCTTNGCGTCCTTGTCCCGCGGTCGCAGATTCGACTGACGGATACTGCCAACGAGTGCGGCGATCTCTGATTTGGGCACCTCGTCAGCAACCTGTCTCGCAACGTCCTCGAGGGAGGCTGCGACCCCTTGAGAATCCGGAGTTCCGACATGCTCGGAGGATGCTGAGCCGGGTTCCTGATGAGGACTGCACTGCAAGAAACTACCTATATCCGAGGCGGCCCACTCATGGGTTACATCGGCTTCGTGAAGAAGGAAAAGAGACTGACTCCCGCGTGCGGGCTTGATGCCTAGCAAGTGAACTCGAACACCGTACTCTTGCGCCTACTGGACTCCTACTCTGAGATCTTCATCGCCAGAAAGCAGCACACACTCCGCCATGGCCCCGTTTCGCGCGAGCGTGATCATGTCAGTCACGATGAGAGAATCGACACCCTTTTGCTGGCCTTGCGAGTTCACAAAGCCTAGTCGGACCTTCGCGTTTGTTTGTCCAGCGAGCGTAATGTGCTGAGAGGTCGGTCCTTGGGAAGTACCGTCGTACCAGTAAATCTGAGCAACGGTAGCTTTGAGGCGGCTTCAGCGTACGTCTTCAACTTGGCCGTTACCGCATCATGGTCGAGGGTGATCTCCCCGCGAGCCAGTTTACTGCCGCAGAGTTCAATGGAACCCTGCGCGAACAGATAACCAGCGTCGACAAAAACCGCGGCGCGACCCATCTAGAGATTGTCGCAAAAGAAAGGCTCCCGCAGGAGCCTTTTAGTAAGCCGCCCATTTATTCTATCTCTAGTTCGGGCGACTGTCGGTAGTTTACCGACATCTGAGAAACTTATCAACTCTCTGCCTTGAAGCAGAGCATGCGGCCTAGTAGTCGGCCAGTCGGCACGATGGGGGAAGTTGCGCGGCGACAACTACTTTGCCACCCGCATCGCGCTGCAAACGAACACATTCGGGGCCTGCTTTCTCAAATACCGCACCACGATCGACTGATAGGGTGTCGGCTCTGCGGCAGCCACCAGGTGGACCAGCTTGTAGAAGGGATTGCTGCGGCACTAGTAACCCCGATCACCTTCGGCAGGCTTGGTCGCTGGCGAACCGGGCCTCAAGATTCAAGCGAAGTCCACCAGCAATCCTCCATCGCCCTCAATCACCACGTGTAGTGGCTACTTGAGGCAAGTGGATATCCCGATCAGCTGAATTCAAATGTTATGTCTGGTTACCCAAACAGACACACCGAATGTTGTGGGGTTATCGCGTGGCGTCAGTCAGCGGAAAGGAAATCTGCCCACTGCTGCATCAGTTTCCGCCGCCGTGCCAGCAAGTCGCTACGCGCATACGCTTGCTCGACCGCCGTGCCGACCGTATGGGCGAGACTGAGTTCCATGACGGGGTGTGGCGCGTCCGTCTGTTCGCTAGCCCAAGTTCGAAAGGAGGACCGAAACCCATGAAC
>JGIcombinedJ30088_10005559_pt1 | contig 10816 bp, 4 predicted proteins | sample PinacodermPK_FD_30088 | JGI IMG/M metagenome (IMG submission 30088) | reverse complement strand
CACAGGTGAAATTCGCACTGTTGTACTGCTTGACTATGAATCTCAACTGTCATATCGGGTCGTGATCTTAGCTGTAGATCAAGGTGTCAACCCCAGGACTGCAAGTTCGGTGATTAACATCACTGTCGAGGACGTCAATGACAACCACCCGGAGTTTGTCGGTGTGCCCACTGCGATGAACGTCTCTGAAGACAGCCCTCCAGAGACATTTGTGCTGCAAATATCTGCTGTTGATAGGGACACAGGCAATAACAGTCTGGTGACATTCTCATTTGCATCTGCCACCTCTGAGTTTGCTATAGATCCATTTACTGGCGATTTAACTGTGCTGCAACCACTTGATTTTGAGCTTACCAAGGTACTGCGTTTGGTAGTACGTGCTTCGGATCATGGAGAGCCACCACTGAGTAGCACTACAGAGGTGGTCATTAATGTGTTGGATGTGAACGATAATGCACCACAGTTTGTCCAGGAAATCTTTAGCATTCAAGTACTGGAGAACCAATCTGGAAATCTACTTCTCAATTTGACTGCAACTGATGCAGACTCTGGAACTAATGCAGTCCTTGAGTTTTATCTCATTGATGATTACTCTGGAGCATTCTTTGTCAACAATATGGGCCAACTTGACATTCGTGTAGCCCTGGACTTTGAATTGCAGTGTCAGTACAACCTCACTGTTGTTGCCAGGGATAGGGGAGAGCCTCCTCTCATGGACTCTGCGCAGGTCTTGGTGTCGGTGGTGAATGTGGAAGATGTGCCTCCCACGTTCAACAGAACAATGTACTTGTTTTCTGTGCCAGAGAATGAGCCTCCAGGATGGGAGGTAGGACGGGTGATGGCATTCGATGGAGATGGCTCCAACTGCTCCAGTCCTCAGTCCTCTACTGTAGAGGGGATGCTGGTCTATTCTATTATGAACAACACTGGTTATTTTGCCATCAACGAGACCACTGGTATAATATCCACTTCTGTCACCTTAGATCGTGAGGAGACCAGTATGTACAACCTTGTGGTTGAAGTGAGGGATCATGAAGGACTTGGAGCAAGGGTGTTTGTGCGCATTGTAGTGCAAGATAGGAATGATCTGCCTCCTGTATTCAATCCATCACAGTATGCAGAGAACATTCCTGAAAGCACCACCAGTGGAGCCATTGTTCTTCAGCTCAGTGCTGTTGATGGGGACTTGTTGGATGAAGGGCAGCTAAGATTTACCTTAGAGGATGTGCCATCATTACCCTTCAATGTGTCATCCACTGGGAGTGTCAGTGTATCTGGGCCTCTTGATTTAGATTTCCAGGATTCTTTCATTTACAACTTTTCTGCATTTGTAACTGATGGTGTAGGAAACATGGACACTGCTCAAGTGATAATAACTGTCAGTGACTCCAATGATAGTCCTCCAAGGGTGTCAGGAATTCAGCTGAACCAGTTGTTTACTGAAGGTGATGCACCCATATATCTTTATGAGAACCTTACCATCACAGACGATGATGCCAGCCACCAGACCCTGCACAGAGCTAACATTGAGCTTTTTGCACCTGAAGATAACACTGAAGCTGGTTGTCAGTGTGCAACTTCATGCACAAATGCATGCCTTGAGTTTCTGCAACTCAACCAGTCTCTATTCCCAGGTCAGACTGAAGTTGGTTTCAGAACCATCACACTCTCTGGACGTTACTCCATTTCGGTGTACGTAATGGCTCTCAGAACTGTGCAATATGTAAACAATTTTACTAATCCTAATCCAAGGAATAGGAGTGTATCCCTTGCCGTCTCTGATGGTGCATCAAGCAGCACACCAGCTGTTGTCACTATCAGCCTTGCTGTCTTTAACCAGTTTGCTCCTGTGCTAGATGCAAATGGTTTCGATCAACCAGGTAACAGTTTTGTCACTAATTTTACTGAAGAAGGAACACCAGTTCAGATTGTCAGTAATGAAGCTGTCTTGAGTGATAATGATAGCTTGACTCTAACTGCAGAACTTACATCACTCACAGTTCAGCTGGAGAATCCCCTGGACCTCAATTTTGAATCACTTATGTTCTTACCAGCCCCACTACCTGAAGGCATTACATGCTCACTTCATAGTGGTTATCATATGGGTACATGCACAGGCAGTGCATCTCATGCATCCTACATGTCAGTCCTGTCACAGATTCGGTATGCGAACACTGCGCTGGAGCCTGACTCCATCCCTCGCTCCATCCTACTGACAGTAACAGAGTACCGCCTTAGCAGTACGTCTCGCACCACTGTGAACATTGTTACCATTAATGATCACCATCCCCGTTTCAGCTACCTGGGACAAGGGAGTGACAGTTTCACCACATACATGGAAGAAAGTGCAGGCGTTCCTGTCTTGGGCCCCACAGGACAGATTGTGGATGAAGATAGTGGAAATGATGCATCTGCAAACAATGTGTGGGTAGAGCTACTAAGTGCAACTGCAAGTGATAGGATATTCATTCAGGATCCCTCACTGATCTCACCTCTAGTAACAATACAGCAGGTCAAACCAACCATGTTGATTTTCACCGGTGTTGCCTCCGTCTTTGATTATGAATATATCCTACGTCAAACAATGTACCGCAGCACACTGATTGAATTTGATGATCTTGTCAATAAGGATGTTCAGCTATGCATCTCTGATGTCAGCTCCCGGCAGTGCTCAGTCACCACCATATCCCTCCTGCCAGTTAATGACAATCTTCCCGTGTTCCAACAGTCTGAATATACCTTTGATGTTGCTGAAAGTGCAGTGATTGGTCAGGTCATTGGTGCTGTGTCAGCAACTGATAATGACACAATCTTTGCGCCATCTACTGTGTACTCTATTGTTGGCTCAAGCACTGTGGCAGAAATTGCCCCTGACACTGGCACACTCACTCTTAAAGAAGAGCTTGATTATGAGGCAGCAACCCGGCATGCTGTCTATGTACAGGCATTGGATACTGCCTACACCGGATCACTCCCACCTAATCAGGTCAAAGTGGTACTGGAGGTACAGGATGTCAATGACAACCCTCCTGTGTTTGTGCAGACTGTGTACAATAGCACAGTAGAGGAAGGGGCTCCTTTGGACACCATCGTTGAGACAGTGTCTGCAACAGATGCAGATGGACCCTTACACTCAATTGTGGCTTACACATTGGTTGGTTCCAACGATTTCAAGATTCACAGATCATTTGGTGTGATCTCTACCAATGGGGTTATTGACCGTGAGACTCAAAACATGTATAATGTGACTGTTGTGGCCTCAAACTCTGGTTCAAACATCTCCAGTAGTGCCACTGTCACTATTATAGTCCTGGACGTTGACGACAATGTACCAATTATTATTCTGTCTCCACGGTCAAAGAACATAACTGAAATACCCAACATGTTACAGCTGGCAACTTCACTGGCTGTTGAACTGGCAATCCATGATCCAGATCACAACCCATCCCTTGTTTCAGCCAATGTGTCTATTGCACCATCGTATGGTGGTACAGGTGTTCTAGTTTCTGCTGGAAGCAGTGGTGGCATTTCCATCTTTGGTAATGGTACCAAAAGTGTGCATTTTGAAGGCCTCCACTCAGTGGTCACATACCAGCAAATATTACGGGAAGTGCACTTCTATGATGCTAATGAAGAACCTTTGCCAGGTACAATAAGTATACAGTATCAGTTTTTTGCAGCTAGAACCTCATCATTACTGGCAGCATTTGCACTCACTGTGCAAGTCGTCAACGACAATGCTCCAGCACTCCTCTTAGATGTTCGTGATATGGATAATTCCACGCTTAGTGGATTTGGACAGATTAACAACAGTGACTTCACAATTGTGCAAACGGAAGGAGCCTACTTTACCATGTTCATTGAAGATGGACCTTCTGTTTCCATCTCAGACCAATCCCTTACTATCACAGATTTGGACAGTGGGACAAACGTCATTGCCTATGCTATTGTGAATGTTACAGATGCACAAGATGCTGGGCAAGAGGAGCTGACTGTTGAGCTGAGTCAGGGTGTTGTCCTTGCCTCAGACTCAAACAGTGTGAGATTAAATCTGCTTGGACCAGTGTCCCTGAACGCCATGGCTGCTGTACTCAGAACCATTAAGTAAGTGGCATGTGATAAAGATTTCTGTGCATATATTTGTACATGTCTCTCCTCTACTTATAAATGAACATGTACTCTACTGTCCACACATGTTGAAGTTTGGCATTCACATATACGTACACTGTGTCCAAAGAACACAAGTTAGGCATGCATGTGAACCTCTATCCTTGTACTACAAGCACCTATTACTAATAGTATGATAAACGTTGCTGTCAATGACCTTGGTTATTGACTTGGTTTCTTTTGTACTTTATAGGTATGTGAACAATGCCCCTCAGTTCAGTGATGCGACTAGGGTCATCAGTTTCCATGTCAATGATGGTATTTTCAACTCAACTCCTGTGTTTGCATATGTGAGCTTGTTGGAAATGAATGATGCCCCTGTGCTGCGGCTGAATGGGAGTGTGTCAGACGTTGACCTCATATATACTGAAGGGCAATCTCAACCACTGCTGCTGGCTATTAATGCTACAATCACAGGTTTGTGCACATATAGCAGTATGTATCAGGATTTACACAGCTTGCTTCAGGGTATATATACATATTGTCTTGTCTGTGTTTGTAAAATTCGATAGTTTTGTATGTATGTATACAATGAGACTTATGTATGTGCACAAACAACAATGCCCAGTAGGTTACAAACTATTCAGTTAAGCACGAACACATGTGCCAAATAAAATTTGGCACGTTTCTATTTGTGATATACCTGTTGAATGTAGGACTGGGCAAATTTTTGAGCAATCACGTAGCAGTCAAAAACAGAAATGTAGATGTTTCGACCGCAAAGGTCTTCGTCAGTTACGAAGACCTTCGCGGTCGAAACGTCTACATTTCTATCTGTTTTTCACTGCTACGTGATTGCTCAAAAATTTGCCCAGTCCTACCTATGCCGTAGCAATGAGCCTCCACCAAATTACTGTTGAATGTATCCATTTCCAGATGTTGACAGCACACTGATTAAGCAGGCCTCAGTGGATATCATCAACGCGTCAATGGAGGAGTACCTCAGTGTGTCTGCACTAACTGCTGGAGTCATGCTGAGCAGGGTCTCCAACTCCAGCATAGTGCTGGAGGCTGCTAATGGACTCGTACCAGATGCCTTTGAGAACCTCCTGGGCAGTATTCAATACACCATTGGGCAGCAAAGGTATTCTATGTATGCATCCAGTGGATTTTGGTTGTGATGATAAGAAGAACTCTGACTTTCTTACCTAGCTATATGCTTACTGCGGAATATTTCATGCTCCGGTTAATTCCTACTTATTGTCATGGCGTATTTACCAACTAATTTAAACACTCATTTCCTTTACCTAATTCATAGTTGGATGTTTGGTCACCTTTGTTCATGCTCTGTTATATCTATACTTGAATTTGTTAGTGAGTCCTAACTGCCACAATTATATCTAGAATGATGGTATTACTTTACAAGTCATTGTTTACAGATTGCTCTAATGACTGCATTTCACATTTAGCATGAAGTGAAATTTGTAATGAGACGCTTGCTGATCAGTGCTAATAGCTTGATGATCTGTATGTAGTTGGACTTAATGTAACTCCACAGTAGCTATGGTACAGGGAGAAGGTAAAGGTGAACTGTTAAATGGCTTTAGGCTTTCACTGCATGCAATAATTTCCCATGTGAAACACAGCTAGAAACCTAAGAATAGACATTTCACGTCCTCGCCAAGCTTTTCCTTACTCCTATAAATCATTCTATGCAGCGATAGTCATGAGAGAGCGTAGGTCATGGGTTTGGGCACAATTGTTGGTCCTTTTTCACCTGCCTCGTCTCCTCCTGAGTTATGATGTCCTGCAACCTTTGCGAGAATGAAAGTATGTTTGATAACATAAATTAACAAACTTTGCATCAGTGTTGCATCAGTGTTTTGGCACTGTGCAAGACCTTCCTTAATTTTTTCCAACCACAGTGCATGTACTAAAGGCTTATACTTCATAGTATCTAAGCTGGGAGAGCTATATATGTATAAACGATATTTGCAGGTTGGTGTTCCATTCTCTTGTTGACATAATGTGTTGTGTGTTCTGCTGTTATCATTCTTATGTAATGTCTGTATGTCCTTCCCTTCTTAGCTTTTTCATTCCATCAGAACTGCCAAGGATAGTCAGCTTTATTGTTACGGACAACGAAGGAGCATCTAGTGAGGCAGTTGTCGCAAGAGTGAACTTCATTGTCAGGGATAACAAGCCTACTATAGACTTGAATGGACCAGAACTGCCTGGACGAAATGTATCTGTGGACTTTTACGAGGGAGGCCCAGCTGTAATGGTTAGTGTTATTACTGTGTGGTGTTTGTGTGTTAAGTGTGTGACTGTTGTTATTGTTGGATAGGTTGTGTGGATGGCTGGATGGGTGTGGTGGTGTGCATAGGTGTGAATGCTGTGAATAGTCTAAGATGTATGCCCCATTTACATGGAAATGTTTTCATGTATATCTGTAACATTTCCATGTGAACGGGGCCTCAATGTAGTGATTATGTATGTTGTTGTACATTGGAATGAATAGCTGAGCATGCTGAAAGAGAGGTTGTAAGCAATTCAAGGTTGGGAGTTGGATGTCCTAACTGAAACTAGGTATATACGTTGCACACATAAGATATGCCTCGCATGAACCTATGCTATGCAATATGCTCGATCAACTGCAGTGAGGTTTTGGCATAATGCGAGGTTCCTTGCAGTCCCCGGCAAATTCCAGATGCCATTTCTGGCTTGTGATTAGGCCACTCACAGCGTATGCAGCAATAGCTCCTGCATTTACCTAATGAACAGATTCATCAATAGATGCGAGCACATAGGGCAAAAGCGTGTTCTAGACATAAAGCAGCTACCTGACCAGCTGCTGTTTATGGTCAAAAAAGCATACAGACATAGACTGACATAGTCTAAATATACAAACATGGCCTCCGCCACGATGTAAATTGCCGCCGATTATCCCCAATTTTGCCTATACGATGCCCTCGATGAATACACATTTGGCATGCATATGAACATCAACTATTGTACTACAATTGTGTTAAGTGCTTGCCAACACTACTAGTCCTTTCCACTATAAGTCCAGTTGAGCCTGCATGCTGAACCTCCCTGTCTTTCAATTGCTGTTACCTGCTTCTGCATTCCTGTTCATTAGGTGGCATCACCAGCTGCAGTGATCACTGATGTTGATAGCACCAATGCCACCCGCCTTGTGGTTTTACTAACTGGTATCAGGGATGGAAGCGATGAAGCTATTTCTGGAGGTGAAACAGCAGGAATCACTGTTGCACAAAACCAAAATTCAACTCACTTCTTCAGGAGTATAACCGGGTCCCGGGACATTACTGCTTACATTGCATTCCTCAGAGCTCTATCTTATCACAATGTGCACCCAGAGCCGACTCCAGGTCGCAGAACTGCTGTGTTTCAGGTGTTCACTCTAAGCGAAGATGGTCTTGAAGTGGCCAGTGAGTATTCGTATTCTTTCATAGAAGTTATATCAACAAACGACCAGCAGCCCAACTTCACACAGGCGATATACACTGGATCCGTTGCTGAAAATACACCTGTTGGTACTTTCATAAACATCACAGTTGCAGCATTCGACTTTGATATTCATGGCAACACAAACATTACGTTTAGACTACTGGACCCCAACAACTCTTTGTTTGCTGTGGATCAAGTGTCTGGTGCAATCTCAGTTGCGCAGCCAATTGATTATGACACCATGGATTCAGAGACACAGTTCACTGTTGTAGCTGAAGACAATGATGGTCTGATGAGCATGTCTGCAACTGCATTGGTTTTGATCAGCATCACTGATGTGAATGACAACCAGCCGGTCTTTAGTCAGCCACTATACACAGCTAATGTGCATGAGAATGCCATCAATGGGACCATGGTTTTGAACATTTCAGCGGTTGATGCTGATTCTGGCAGCAATCAGGAAATCCTCTTTAGCATCAGTGATGTAGCTGATTCCACTTCATTCCCATTTAGGGTGTCTGCACAAACAGGAGTTGTGTTTGTCAGTGGAAATGATACTCTGGATTTTGAGCAGGTCCAGACATACAATTTCTCTGTTGTTGCTTTGGACCAAGGGATGTTACCACTTAGTGCTGTTGTTCCGGTATTTATCACTATTCTGGATGTCAATGACAACCGACCCATCTTTGATGTTTCCGAGTACACCATGTCTGTTTCTGAATTGTCAAACCCTGGTACCCTTGTAGTCAATGTTTCTGCCCAAGACCAGGATTCTGGACTGAATGGAATGGTAAGGTACTCCTTGCTCACTGGAGGAGAGACCTTCACCCTTAATGAAGTTACAGGTGCTGTTCAGCTTAAGAATCAATTGGACTTTGAGAACCAAACTAGGCATGTCATCCAAGTGACTGCTGCAGATTTGGGCACCCCACAACTTGTAGCCAATGTTAGTGTGCTGGTTACGGTTATAAATGAGAATGACAACCCTCCAGAGTTCTCTATCAATACTGATTCTATTGCAATTGCGGAGGGGCTTCCTGCTCCTGTTCTTGTGTACAATGCAAATGCCACTGATCTTGACATGGATCAGATTGTATACACACTTTCATCTGCTAACAGTGCTGCTTATTTTGGATTTACAGTTAACTCAACGACAGGAGAAGTGTTTGTGAATGAGTCACTAGATCGAGAAGTAATGGATTTCTATCATCTAGTTATTGAAGCCGCAGATGGACCTGGAAATGATTCCTTTTCAGCTTCCTTGATTCTCTTAATCAGTGTGTCAGACATCAATGACAACACACCTCAATTTCGTGAGCTTTTCTTGCAACTGAATGTGTCCGAAGCCCATCCACCAGGAAGTTTTGTAACACAGCTTCGAGCAGATGATGCTGATTTGGGTACCAATGCCGAAATCACTTACAGCATCAATTTTGGAAATGACGAAGGTGCCTTTTTCATAGATCCGACAAGTGGTAATATTACAGTGAATGTGCCACTGAACCATGAAGACCGTGCAGTATACAATCTAATTGTTACAGCTGAAGATGAGGGCGTGCCCCCGCGCACTGGGACTGCTTATGTGGGTGTAAATGTCATAGACGAGAATGATGTACCACCTAGGGTTACCTTTGTGAGTGCCACGATCATGTACTTGGAAAACTCTGGAACTGTTCCAATATTGAAGGGCCTCTCAATCAGTGATGATGATGGAGCCAATCACCTGATCACTATGGTTACTCTTCGACTGATGACTACTTGTAGTGTATCTGCAGCTGACCTAGATGGTTGTGGAAACATTACCAACTGTGTCAGTCTATGTGGAGAACTGTTATATTTGGATCCCATGGCAGCAGTGGCAGGTGGTCTGATGGTTGAGAGAGAGTACAACAGAACTGATAATGGGACTGTGACACAGGTAATAATCTCTCTATGCCAAGAGTATTTACATTAGTCCTTATTTTGTTCACTGCCCTGTTAATAAGGCAAGGAAATTCAATTGAACTTTGGAAGCAAAATCTGAGCATTATAGAACTGATACATGTGTCTTGTTATAGTTTGAATTTGAGATCAAGGAACATGTGTGTCTGAACTCTGGGGCATCCTATGCTGTTTTGCATTGTAGATTGAAATAGCATTGCAAGGGGAGTCATGCCACCTTTTGTATATTAATAGCAGATCACTGGTTTGTATGAGCCGCATGTTCTATGCCCACTGTCCATAATGGCAAGTAGCGGCAATAGTGGTGTGTACACAACTGAACTATCCTAAGCAATTATATATAACCATTTCACACTGGAAGTGTTGTACTGTGATGTGTTTTGTCCATTTAACTTTTCTAGACCCTCATCATCTCTGGCAGTGCAAGTGAAGCTGTGTATACACACATCCTACAGACAGTGACTTACACTAATGTTGTGGATGAACCATCAACACAGCAACGCTTGCTCACTGTACAGGCATGGGATGCCGACAGTGCCAGCCAACCACTCACTCTTCCTCTAGTGATCCTACTCATCAATGACTACTGCCCCGATGTCACAGCTAATATGACATCTGTAGTCTTCATGGAAGGGAGTCTGACGTCAATAGCTATTGGTCAACTAGTCTCATTTGATATCACTGACATGGATGCCCCACCTCACAATGACATTGACAGCCTGAACATTACCCTTAATGGCCGACGGGATGGTGCAAGGGAGTACTTGTCTGTGGTACCTCCTCAGGGTATTAGCGTAACGGGTTTTGAATCACTTTCTACAGAGGTGCTGACACTTACTGGGAGAGAAAGCATGGGCACTTATCTTGCTGCTCTGGGCACGCTGATGTACACCAACCAAGCTGAAGAACCTACTGTGGGGCTGCGCAACATTGTCTTACAACCATACCAGGAGGGGACTGATAACTGTGTTCCCCTAACTGTGGATGTGGACCTGATCCCTGTGAATGATAACCCCCCCTTACTTACAGTATCTAATGGATCTGTTGTGTACAGGGAAGGATCTGGACCGCAGAGTGTGTTGGAACAGTCTGGATTCAGCCTTATAGATTTTGATAGCGAACAGTTTCCTATAATGATGGCTGAAGTTGTTCTCAGTGGGATTGTGTATGATGCAGATGCAGAAATATTAAGCTATGACAACACTCTACTACCTCAAGGAGTTGCAGTCACCAGGACTGCTGCAGGTTGGTGTGATCCGCATCTTGTCACAATCACTCTGAACAGCCATTGGTT
>JGIcombinedJ30088_10005555_pt1 | contig 10823 bp, 8 predicted proteins | sample PinacodermPK_FD_30088 | JGI IMG/M metagenome (IMG submission 30088) | reverse complement strand
GAGGATGTCGGCAGGATCTTCTGCAGGGGGCGGAGGGACCGATCGCGGCGTTGCCCAGACCTCCGCCTCGTAGTCTTCCCCGACCGTCTCTACCTCTTCGGGCGCGACGCCGAAGAATCTCGATGCGAAGTGCTTCGCGGCCTGCGGGTTCTGTCGGTCGACGATGGTGGCCGAGGTGGCGACGCAGGTAGTGCGGATTTCGCTCGGCTCGGGCCGATCCCGGTCGGGGTCGGTCCGGTCAGGCTCAACTCTCGCATCGACATAGCCGCCGCAGAACGCGCGAAGGCGCCGGACGAGGCAAGCTGTCTCCGAGCCCAGCGCGCCGGTGAACGTGTGTGCCTCGTCGAACACCAGGAAGTCGAGCCGCGCACCGGAGAACAGCTCGATGTCCTGCTGGCGGGTGAGAAGCAGCTCGAGTTGCTTGACGTTGGTGAGCAGGACGCGCGGCTGCCTTCCGGGTGTGCGCATGACCTCGCGTGAGCAGACCTCCTCCCCCGGATAGACGGTTTCGCCGCTGCCTTCGCGCCGGGCCCGTGCGAGGCGGGCTTCGTAGTCGGCCCGGGACGACCCCACCCGCAGCCTGACGCCCACCACGTCCGACTCCCGCTCGGGTGTCTTGCCGACATAGATTCCGAACGGAATGCCCGTGCCCGCCAGCACCCCGCGCAACCGCATGAGCTGGTCTTCGGCAAGCGCGTTCATCGGATAGACGATGACGGCGCTGATACCGGGCGGTGCCTCCTCGTCCCGGAGCGCGAGGCATCGGCTGATGACGGGGTAGAGGAAGCACTCGGTCTTGCCGGACCCGGTGCCGGTGGAGACGAGGGTCGTCCGGCCTGCGGAGATCGCACGGATTGCGCGTTCCTGGTGGCTGTAGAGATGGGTGATGCCTTGCGGGATCCGCTCGCCCAGATGCGGATGGAGTAGCCCTTCGGCGACCAGCGAACCGATCGGCGCGCCCTGCCGGAACGGCCGTGAAAGACTGACGTACGGTCCCTTGAGGAGCGGCGATCGCCGGGTCTCGTCGAGCGAGAGGAGCTTCCGCATCTGGGAGTGGAGATGCGGGTAGGCGAAGGGGTACGCGGTGAGCTGATAGCGAAGGAAGCTTCGGACGACGTTCTCGGTGTAAGCGATGGGGTTCAGGGCCACGGCGCCGTCATCCTTGAATCGACAGGGGGTGCACTTCCCGGAGGCGCAAGTATCGTATTGCGGTACGTCATCGGGCAATGAGCATGCGCACTCCCGTCTACGTGGCTCGGTTGAAGTACGGTATCGGCTGAAGTGCGGTCGATTCCTGTCTCCGCCAACGCGTGGTCGCTCTCACTGCGCGCGACGATTGATCGGCAGTTGCAATTTGGGCGAAAATTGGAAGTCCTAATTCCATTTTTCGACTCGTTATGGAACTTGTAGGTCGATTTCTCCAGATCCCGGACCGGAGCTGTTTCCTGCTCGGCCCTCGTGGAACCGGCAAGTCCACCTGGCTGCGCGACCGACTTCCCGATGCCCTGTATCTGGACCTGCTCGAACCGGCGCTGCATCGCAGTCTGAGCGCCCGTCCCGAACGTCTTCGGGAATTGCTCGCGGGCTCACCTGCGAAGCGGACGGTGGTGATCGACGAGATTCAGCGAGTCCCGGAGCTTCTCACGGTCATTCACGCCATTCTGGAGGAGCCGTCGCCGCCGCGCTTCGTCCTCACGGGTTCGAGCGCGCGAAAGCTCCGGCGCGGTGGCGTAGATCTGCTGGGAGGCAGGGCCGTGCACCGCACGATGCATCCGTTCATGGCCGCGGAGCTTCCGGAATTCGATCTCGACCGGGCGCTCCGAATCGGGTTGCTGCCACTGGTGATGGACGCGGCCGATCCCGCGGACGTCCTCGACGCCTACGCAAGCCTGTATCTCGATGAGGAAGTCAGGGCGGAGGGGCTCACGCGGAACATCGGCGCCTTCACGCGGTTTCTGGAAGCGATCAGCTTCTCTCACGGCGGGCAACTCAACGTCTCGGCGGTGGCGAGGGAGTGCGAAGTCGAGCGCAAGGTCGTCGCCGGATACGTCGGCATCCTGGAGGATCTGCTGCTGGCCTTCCGGTTGCCGGTATTCCGGAAACGGGCCAAGCGCGCGACCGTGACCCACGAGAAGATCTACCTGTTCGACGCCGGCGTGTTCCGCTCGCTACGGCCCAAGGGGCCTCTCGACCGGCCGGAGGAAATCGACGGGCAGGCGCTGGAGGGGCTGGTGGCCCAGCATCTCCGCGCGTGGGCGGCGTACTCCCGGCACGACGTGGAACTCTTCTACTGGAGAACCCGCGCCGGTGCCGAGGTTGATTTCGTCGTCCACGGAGAGTCGGGGCTCCAGGCGTTCGAGGTCAAGAATCACCGCAAGGTGCACGCGACCGACCTGCGGGCGCTGCGCGCGTTTCGGGACGACTATCCGGAGGCGGAGGCGGCGGTGCTCTATCGGGGGTCGGAGCGTTTGCGGCTCGATGACATCTGGTGCCTGCCGATCGAAGACTTCCTTCGCCGGACGATGCCCGAACGGGGACTGCTCGCCTGGTTTTGATTCAAATGGCCCGTGGCCCGACTCCGGCCCGGAAGCGAGGGTCGATCTAAGCTGCCATCGGATCTCGGATGACGTCGACGATTTCCGCAGCAATCTCCTCCACCGTATGCGTGGTGGTGCTACGCGCAAGCCGATCGGCCAAGGACGGCGAGTAATCCATCACTTCGCGCTTGCTGACTTTGTGCCAAATCGGAAGCAGAACCTGGTCACCAGACACAGCGCCGGTGACGAGGCCGTCAAGCTCGTACTCCGGCCAGCCACGTCCAAAAAACGCTTGGGAAAGTACCACGACGCCGAAGCGACTACTTGCCAACCCCTTGTCGATCTTTCGGCGCAGGCTATCACCAATCCGCAATTCGAACTCGTCGTACCAAACGCTCAGTCCGGCCGCTTGAAGTGCAATCGCGAGCGGCCGGACAACGTCATCCTTGTCTTCCGACGTATGGGATATGAACACGTCGAACAGACGCCCGTCCGGCGCCTCGACTGTCGGCACAAAGTCATCTTCAGCGTCCCGCACCAGGGTGGGAATGGTGCGAAGCGGGGCTTCGTTGATTGCCGGCAACGGCCTGAGTGCCGAGCCGGGAATCACCCGGATGCTCGACCGTACCGTGCCGCGCAGGCCCTGCATGTCGACCGCCACATGCCAGTTGCCGGACCGCGGCACTTGCAGTCGAACCGGGGACCGCTTGGCCAAGCCGCCGATGCAGCGGTGCTGACGTCCGGCCTTGTAGCTATTGAAATTGGAATTATCCATAAGCCGCACATTTGCTGCGCTGCCCTTGAGCGTTACTTCGACAATGCTGTCGCGATCAACGTGGCCGAGCCTGTAGTGAGTGAAGTTCACGGGTCCTCCGGAAGCTGTCGCGCAGGGAATTCGAATCCGAGGGCAAGGTCCGCCTGCGGATATTCGACTTTCCTGGTGAAATATTCAAATTGACTGATTTTGTCGTAATGATAATCTTGTGCCGATCCCTGTCAAGAGGAGCGGCAGGAATGACCAGAGAGGGGAGCATCGCCGCAAACATCGCCCGGCTGCGGCTGGATCGGCAATTGACCCAGGAGGAGCTCGCCGCAAAGGCCGGGCTCTCGCGCGTGACACTCGGAAAGATCGAGCGGGGCACCGTTGTCCCGCGCGCGCGAACGCTTGCGGTTCTGGCAACGGCGCTGGCGGTACCGGTCGGAGATCTCGTAACCCCCGTTCGACCTCTCGAGAGCGTGCGATTCCGAGCAAGGGCGCGAGTGCATGCGCGAGAACAGATTCTGGCGGAAGTGTCGAAATGGCTGGACGCCTACGCCGGCCTGGAAGCCAATCTGGGCGAAACCCGTCCTTTCCTCTTCAGGAGCAAGCGTGATTCGCACCGGCTCTCAGATCCGGCGAAAGCCGCTCGGACCGCTCGCGGAGCGGTTGGTCTCGGACCGGAGGAGCCTGTACGCGATATCTGCGGCCTCCTCGAGGAGAACGGGGTGAAGCTTCTTCTCCTGGAGACGAAGCGAGACTCCTTTTTCGGGTTGAGCGTCGGCGCCCGCGATGGCGGCCCTGCCGTGGTCGTCAACACGTGGGATCGGATTTCCGTGGAGCGATGGATCTTCACCGCGGCCCACGAGCTCGGTCATCTGTTGCTTCACCCCTCGGAGTACCAGCGGGATGCCACCGAGCTCCCCGTACGCGCAGAACGCGAAGCCGATGCATTCGCCAGCGAGTTCCTAATGCCGGAAACCACATTCCGGTCCGAATGGGACGAGACGCGCGGACACCCGCTCCTGATTCGTGTTCTCAAGGTCAAGCGAATCTTCCGCGTGAGCTACAAGACGGTGCTGTACCGGCTGGTCGAGTCGGGTCGCGAGACATCCGATGTGTGGCGCGCGTTCCAAGGCCAGCACCGCGGCCACTTCGGGAAGACGCTTCGCAAGGCCGACGAACCCGCAGCCCTCGAGACGAGCGAGTTCGCGTGGAACTGGAATCGCTCGGGAGAGCCCGCGAGTCTCACCCGGCACGACTTCATCGAGGACCGCCTGTCTCGACTCGTGCGACAGGCGCTCGAAGGGAGACGAATCTCGCTTGGACGCGCGGCGGAGATATTGGGTGTCAGCCGTGAGGCGATGAGAAAGCAGGCGCGCGAGTGGTCGAGTTAGATGCAACACAAGCCGACGGTACTGCTCGCCGACGCAGACGTACTGATTGACTACCGTGAATCCGATTTGGCGATCCTGGCGCTCGTCGCGCGGCATTTGGGACGGCTCGCCGTCCTGCCGTCCGTACTCGACGAAGTGCGGGGTGTCACGGCCGAGGAATGCGGGCGGCTCGGTATCGAGATCGTCGAAGTCGAGACGGAGCGGATGCTGTTGGCTGCCGAGGTGGAATCAAGCGTCTCGTTCAACGACCGCCTTTGCCTGGTGGTGTGTCGTGAGGAAGGATGGACGTGTTTGACGAACGACGGGGCGCTCCGGCGGCTCTGCAAACGCCACGGCGTCGTAACACGCTTCGGCCTCGGCCTCATGGTGGATCTGGTCGAAGCCAGCGCCCTCACACGGCAGCGCGCAGTGACGGTCGCACGCCGGATTCGAGCCTCGAACCCGTTGCACATCACGGATCGTGTGCTTGAGCGATTTCTGCATGCCCTCGATCGATCCTGATTCCGATGGTGGCCCGGTTCTTCACTGCCGGAGAGCCAAACGCGGACCGGAGCGTTTGCAGATCGACGGCATCGGATGTCTGCCGGTCGAGGACCTTTTTCGATGAATGATGCCGGATCGATGTCGCTGGCTTGATTGCGACCCGACCAACCCCTATGGGACGCACAACGGCTATGAGATTTCGGTTGCTTTCGGGCGGATCGGCCCAACTGGCTGGTCCAGTGGTCTGATCGGGAATTTCACACAATTTCAGGATCATGGAAGTGTATTCTCACGCATCGCCGAAACGCATGTCAGTCGGGTGGCGTGGATGGAGTTGACGGTATGGAGCCATCTCGCATGAAGGGTGCCGCCAACGATCGGGTCATTGTCCTCGGTGAGGGATTGCAGCCTGTTCCCGAACGATTGTTGCTGGCACACGCGCGTGGCGAAGTGCTCTTCATCTGCGGCGCAGGGGTATCCAGGCCGGCTGGCCTACCCGATTTCCGGCAACTGGTTCTGGATGTCTACGAGAACCTCGACACGGCGGTCCATGAAATCATTGCCGACTCGCAGGATAACGCGACCGAGCAGTCTCAATCGAAGGGATCAAGCCTTACTCATCGCCAGCTCGCCGAGGTCAAGCGCTTCAAGGAAGGTGACTTCGACGTCGTGCTCGGCATGCTCGAACGCCGTCTGGACGACCGGACACGTGGCGATAGCAGTGTCAGACGCGAAGTCGCAAACCGACTGCGCGCCACGGGCAACAAACCGGCACCAATCCACCGAGCGCTTATGCGTCTCGCTGATCGCGGCGGCACGGCCACAATCGTTACGACGAACTTCGACCTGCTGCTCGAGGCGGCCGCAAGACGGCTCCCGTACCCGGCTGAGACCTATTCGCTCGGCTCGGTCCCGCGTCCTACGAGACGCACCGACTTCGCCGGCGTACTCCACATTCATGGCGCATTGGATCGGAACCCGAGTCGTGTCTCAGAGCTTGTCCTATCCGATCAGGATTTCGGCGAGTTCTATCTCCGCCGACGTGCCGTACCCGATTTCATCTACGACGCAGCTCGGCTGTTTCACCTCGTACTTGTCGGCTACAGCGCGAACGATCCACCGCTGCGTTACCTCCTGAACGCCGTTGCCGCGGACCACACACGCTTTGCGGACCTCAAGGAGCGCTTCACGTTCTTCGGCTCCGCCACACGTGATCCCGTAGCTCTGGAAGACTGGAGAGCGCGCGGGATCACCCCGATTCCGTATGACTCCAAGAATGGTCACGAAATGCTGCGGCGGACCCTCGACAGGTGGGCGGAGCTTTCCGCGATCAACGGAAAGACCGACGCAGTCGACAAGGAGATCTGCCGGATCGTAAGAACCTCCAGAGCCGTTGCGCCCGAACCGGACCGCGACCTCTTCGATCATCTGCTCAGGCGAAGCAATGACAGCGAACGCAATCGACTGGCGGCACTGGCGTCGGATTCAATGGCGGATCTTGGGTGGCTTGATGCGATCATGAGTGTCTGCAACGAGAAAGACTAAGGGTGCAATCCGTGATTCCGACCTGGACGACTCTTTGCGGCGGCGACCGTGCCGCATTCTGGGCCGCAGTCGACTTCCTGAAACGCCGCCTTACCGAGTCCGACACAATCGAGTGGGCACTGCATTTGAGGCCGGACCAGCGCATTGAACGCATGGCGATCTCCCATTTGTTGGACAGCACGACTGGCCCTGTACTCGAGGAACTGCAGAAAGACCCCTGGGCTACCGCATGGCGCTTGATCCAGGAAAGCTGGTCTCAAGCTTTCATCGAAGAACACGACTCACCTCATCTTTTCGACATCGGGCTCCGGCTGCACGCTGGGGATCGTTCGGGCCCAATCGTGACCGCTATCGTGAATCTCGTTGCCCCTCGCCTGAAGGTCGAACCGATCGATTCCTTCACGTGGACATTCATCAAGAAGCCGCGCCGTCCGAAGAAGATAGAGCATCTTCTGTCTGCGAGCCTGACAAGCGGACACCTTCTGGACCTGAACCACTTGCGGCTCTCCGAACTTATGGACGTATCCTTCCTTGTCACCTTGGCGACTGCGCTTGAAGCGGCCGTGAACCACGGACTGGATATGGCACGACGCATAGGCTGGAACGGCACTTCGGACATTTGGCAGTTGGGTTCGATGCACCGGGTCCGATACGCGCGGTATCCACACGAAGACGGCGGAAGAAAAGAACCCGACTCAGTTCATCGAGGGATTGCTCCCTCGGTCAAACTCCTGCACGCAGTCGTGACTCGGTTGGGCGAACTGGAACCTGCGTCCGCGCGACTGTTCGCTCAGCGCTGGCGTATTTCCGGCTCTCCGGTTCACATCCGCTTGTGGTCGGATCCGACACTGAACCGTCGGTTGATTTCGGCGCAGGAAGTCGAAGGGTTTCTTCTTGGACTTGATAATCACCAATTTTGGGTACTGCACGAATTTCCGGAAATCGCTGAACTTCGAGCATTGCGTTTCGCGGATTTGGGGCTCGAAGCGAGAAAGGCGATTGTCAGGCGCATCCGCAGGCTGCCGCCGTACAACTATTGGCCCAGGGAGGTAGGCCGGGAGGCGGTCAGGGACGGACGCATGTATTGGGCTGTGCGGGAAACCAAGCGAATCGAGGTCGGCGGCGGCGACTTGCCATCCAATGCGAAGACGTGGTTACAGGCCGAGATTACAAGGTTTCCCGACTTGGTAGAGATGAAAATCGATGAGGGGCTTCCTGCGGCACCAAGAGTCCATGTCGACCGTTCCCATCCAGACGAACGGTTCGACACGCTTCACGGCGTTACTCGATTGCGGTCCCTGGAGACCGCTCTGTCGTCGGTCCGAGGCGGCTCTGAATATCCTGCTGCGTTACGCGCGGGTGACTGGCTGGGTCGACCGGAAAACGCAAATCTTGTTCTCGGTGACCTGGAGTTGACGGCGGATGGTGGCGATGGTTTTCCACTCGTGTGGAATCGCCTGGGCTGGACACATACCCCCACACAGCAGAATGGAGACAAGGCGCCAGAGCATGATATGGGACGCGAGGGGGAACGCGTTCTGCATCTAATGGGGAAGTTGTCCGACAAGACGTTGTCGGCTGCCGTCGCCGGTATCAGCAACTGGTTGAGGGTCTGGAGTCCGCACCTCGGCAACTCCGCCGCAGCTTCGCGGAATTGGCTTCGTGTCTGGCCAATTGCGGTCAATGCGACTGATGATGAACCGCAACGGGCGCGGAGTATGGAATTGAACGTATTGGCTTCAAGGAATCGCGACGATCGAGAAATCCGAGATCTGGATACGCTGAACAACCCGACGGGCAAGTTGGTAAGTGCATTTTTGTCGGCCTGTCCTTCGCTCGCCGAAATACCCAGTCCCTTTCTCCACGGAAGCACCTTGCGAGTGATGCGCGACGCTGTCACTGACTGTACGGGTCGCAGCGGGTTAGTTTCACGGTATCGGTTGCTGGAACACGTTCGTTATTTCCTACAAGCTGAGCACGACTGGGCCCAACAGAATCTCGTCGGTCCCTTATTTCAGGACGACGACGTATCTCTTGTACTTTGGCAAGCCGCTGCGCAGGGTCCACTTTTCACCGATACCTTGACGATCATCGGGGATGCGATGGTCGAGAGGGCCACCGATAGGCGTCTCGGGCGGGAGACACGTACGAGGCTGGTGTTCAGTCTAATCGTCGAGTCCCTGCATGCTTTCCGTGAGTCCCGAAGTCCAGCGGTGCCGAATACTCGGATTCAGCAGATGCTTAGATCCATCGACGACGGGATTCGGTCGGATGCTGCAGACACCGTCCGACGATTTGTCCTCGACGTATCGAAATTCGAGTCTGAAAGCGACTCGTCATCGGCAGCGGCTACGGTATTCTGTTCAGCTGCGGCACCGTTCCTCACGCAAGTCTGGCCCCTGGAGCGGTCCTTGACCACGTCTGGCGTCAGCAGCGCCCTCGCACGCCTGCCGGCAACATCTGGAGAGGGCTTTGCCGAGGCCGTCGAAACGATTGAGCGGTTCCTCGTTCCGTTCGAGTGCTGGTCGATGTTGGAGTACGGTCTGTACGGCGATGGCGGTGGGAAAAGGAAGCTCGCGATCATCAACGACGAAATGAAGGCAAAGGCACTGTTGCGGCTACTCGACTTGACCGTAGGAACATCTGAGGACGCGACGGTACCTCATGATCTGACCGATGCTCTGGACCAGATTCGACGTGTTGCGCCCGGTCTGGTCTCGAGCCCAGCATTCCGACGCCTCTCGACCGCCGCTCGCCGGTAGTCAATTGGGGATTACATCGAACAGTGCCCAAACCGCCGAGAGCTGCTGGCAATTCCGCCACCGTCAAAGCATGTTGAAGTGACGGAATGCCGCGAAGATCGCTTCTTGTTTGTTGGCGGGGCAGGGCACGGCACGCTTGTCCCCAACACGATTGTGGGCGCGGCGTACCGGAAGGCCAGCAAGTTTCTTGCAGTGCGCAATCCAGCACGTCTTGGGCATCCAGCCGTACCGCTTTTTCACCCAAGACTGAATCTGCTCGTACATGTGAACTGACCCGTTGCTTGACCTACTCGTGCTGGGGCGACTACCCCAGCCAAATCCCTTCCGACCCTACTGCATTATGGGCTCGCCATACCCAAGCGGGGATTGGCCACGCGACCGGGTCGAGTCCGGCACCGCAGTCAACTCCAGGGGCGAAATGGCGTCCACATTGGATCTGGCGCGAGGAGGTCCAGCTCCTCAAGTCTGATGGCCATCGCCTCGGGCGACACTCCGAATTGATCGGTAAGAGAGTCGAAGGGGTATCCGTCGAAACAGGTGGCTCGGGCGAGTTCGCGGGAAGCCACCCTCATCGACTTCCACCGTGGACGAACATCCCATTTGTTCCCTCGAAAGAGCGCGAAGGCCGTAGCGTCGTTCAGTTCGAACGCACCGGTATGGAATCGTGCCCAGAATGCCGAGCGAATGACGTCTTCCGGCATGCAGAAATGGGCCGCAAACGTGTCGGCCTGCTCCTCGAGGAGCGGCCGGCGTTGGTCGTTCCGGCTGCCATCCAATGGTGGATCGCGGTGCAGTTCCGTCATGTGAGGGTGCATCACGAGGTGGCCCGCTTCGTGGGCTACCGTGAAGCGCATGACCTTTGGCCCGAATGCACGAGAAAGCATCACGCGTCCATTCTTCGGGACGAGAATCCCCGCATAGGTCCGTGGACGCCCGTCTCGCCCAATGCGAGTGGTGAGTTCTTCGTGTTGCTCGACCCGGAAGCCATACAGTTGGAGGAACTTGGCTGCATCGTAGGGAGGGCCGGGCTCCAAGTGGTACCGATACGACGTGAGCATCGTTTCGGCGAGCTCCTTGATATCCCGTGGACCTCTCCGAGAACGACGCCATTGTTCGCGGAAGGGAGTCAAGTCGAGTGAGGTCGGTGATTCGAACATCGCCGAAAGCCCCCGCGCCGAACTCAGACTCGGCCGCTACGGTCGAGACGGCTCGGGCCATTTGGTGTATGGCGAAAGTGTAGCGAGCAGGCGGGTTTGGGTCCAGCGAACTACGCCGATTGCGCCCCCGCATCCAATCCGTTCGGCTCGATGAGATCACGGTAGCGTAGCCGCTTCCCGTCCAT
>JGIcombinedJ30088_10005553_pt1 | contig 10826 bp, 8 predicted proteins | sample PinacodermPK_FD_30088 | JGI IMG/M metagenome (IMG submission 30088) | reverse complement strand
GGAATCCTATGCGGCCGGCGCGCCGGCGGCGGCGGCGGCGGCCTGATCCGCGGGATTCGCCTCCAGCCAGTCACGCAGCGGCACGTCCCCGGGCTTCGGCGACGTGTAGCCGTGGCCGCCGCTCGGGCTGGTGCCAAGCAGTTGCCGCCGGATCGGGTCGCTGCGCTCCAGGTAGTGCGCTACGGTCATGTCGTCACGCGGCCGCAGCCAACGGTAGCTGTACCCGTAGAACAGCACCTTGCGCGGGAAGTCGGCGTAGTTCTCGGTGCCGGTATGCCAGATGCGCCGGTCGAACAGCACAATGCCGCCGCGCGGCACCAGTACCTCGGTGGCCCCCGGCGGGTCGAGGTCGCGGCGCTCCCGGTCCACCAGCGCGTCCTTGAGGTGGCTGCCCGGCACGGCGCCGAAGTTGCCGCGCCCCTTCACGCTGCAGTCGGTAAGGAAAAAGGCCACCTTCAGCGACACCCGAGGCCGCGGGTGCGACTCCAGTTCGGCGTTGAGCCGGTCGCTGTCCTGGTGCCAGCCGCGGGTTCCCGGCGGCGCCCCCTGGCCCGCCCCCGGGCTGGCGATCATGTGGGTGTGGTAGATCTGGATGTTCCAGCCCAGGATATCCACCACCTTCGGAAAGCTGGCCGGCCAGTCCACCATGTCCAGGAAGCGGTCGTCCTTGCCGAGGAAGTCGTACATGTTGATCTTGTCCAACTCGCTGACGCCGCGGGCGGCGCGCTCGGTGGCCCACACCTTGTCGAACGCTTCCTCCAGGCCGTCAGTCACCGCTTCCGGCAGAACCTCGTCGAGAATCATGAATCCGTCGCGCCCGAACGCCTCACCCTCTGCCGGGGTCAGGCGACAGTCGAGCCAGGCGCCTCCTGCGGCGCGCGCGTTGCGGAGAACTTCGTCAGTCATGGCTACCTCCTTAGCCCAGGGCCCGTTCGAACAGGTTGCGCGTGTCCAGACCCGTGTTGGCCGCTTCGCCATACGCGTGCCGGAACAGCGACCTGCGCTTGCGCGGCATCGCGTCGAGCAAATCGAGCGGCGGTTCCCACCAGTGAAAGCGGCTGCCGATGCCGTTGTACTGGTTGAAAATTGCCAGGCGCGGCACCTCCGCGTTGGCCCACGGCCGGGCGCTGTGGGTGGTCGCCTCGCTGAAAAAGATCACCGAGCCGGCGGGACAGGAGTAGGTGCTCCACAGCGGCGAGTCCTGGTCGTAGATAGACGGCGGCAGCGTGTACGCCGCCTTGTGGCTGCCCGATACGAACAGCGTGCCGCCGTCCCGCTCGTGCACCGGGTTGAGCTCCCACACGCAGCGCGTCAGCCCCGAGTACGCCTTGCCGGGAATGGCGCGGTACTCGTGCGAGTTGCCGGGCAGCCGCCACACGCCGTTGCCGTTGTGCGGCGAGAACTTGCCCTGCCCCACGCCGCGGTAGAACAGGAAGCTGGTTTCGAAGCGGAACCCGTAGTGATCGTCGCCGTCGAGCCGGTGGTAGGCCAGGAATTCGTTGCAGAATCCGACCACCACCGGGTGATCGAGCAGCTTCTCGAGCGGGCCCGCAATCGGGGTACGCTTATGCACCGGCAGCGACTCGGGGCGTTCCTTGAGCCGGTAGCAGAATGCGCGCATCTCCTCCAGCTCCGCTTCGTCGAGCACGCCGGGAATGCACAGCCAGCCCTGGGTGTCGAAGGCAAACTTCTGCTCTTCGGTGAGCGGAACAACGGGCATGCCGTCGGCGTTGGTGGCGCTCAACCGGCGCGACTGCGGGCGCAGATTGCCGAAGTTGTCCCAGTTGTCGTCGAACACAAACGGTGCCGCGCCGTCGGTCGTAAAGGTGGACTTTGCCATGGCGCTTCATTTTGCGCCGCCCGGCCCGCACTAGCAAGTACCGGCGCCCGCTGCGCAAGGGGCGTTGCCGGAGCGGGCGGCCCCTGGTTAGCATTGCAGTCAGTGATGAGAGCCGACGCACGGGCAGCGCAGGCGAGCCAGCATCCCGGGGTAAGCCTGTGCTATCCCGACCCGGCGCGCGCCGTCGGCGGCGCGCGGCTCGGGCGGCAGGCGGCCGCGGACATCGGCATCGCGGCGGTACGCGAGCGGTTCGGCCTGCCGGAAGAGTTCCTGTACGAGTTGTGCCAGGACGTGAACACGATCCGCTACCGGCAGAGCATCGTCGCCGACCTGCTGGCGTCGGACGAGCTGTGCGCCGTGCTGCGGGAAGTACGCCCGATGCTGCGCGAGCTGGCCTACTTCCGCACCACGCGCAAGGAGCAGAGCGCGCCATTGCAACAGGCGGTGTGGCGGCTCGGCGAGCTGGAGACCTACGTGGCGTGCCTGCAGCGGCTGGCCGACGCCGCCGCGCTGCCCGACCTCAAGTCGGACGGCATGCAGGCGCTGCTCGCCTTCGTGCGCACGCGGCGGGAGGACCCGGTCTACCAGCGCCTGGTCAAGGAGTTGCCGGCGTTGCGCGGCGGCCTCAAGCGGCGCGCCTCGGTCAGCATCGGCATCAACCTGGACGACCAGTTGCGGCCCGCCGAGGCAACGCTGCTGGCGGTGCACGACGAAAAATTCGCCGAGCGCCCGTTGCTGAGCCGCATCTTCGGCGCCGGCACCCCCTATCAGCCGGTGGCAAGCATCAAGCGGGTGGCTGCCATGGGCAGCCTGCTCGGCGACCTGGACCGGATTCTCGGCGCCGTGGCGCGCCCGCTGGCCAAGGCGCTCGGCCAGTACGTCCGCCTGCAGGTGCAGGATCTGCTCTCACTGGAGCGCGAGATCGCGTTCTACCTGGGCGCCGCACAACTGTTCGCCGCGCTCCGGGCGCGCGGCTTGCCGGTGTGCCAGCCGCGGCTCGCCGGCGCCGGCGACCGGCACCTGCAGGTCAGCGGGCTGTACAACGTCAACCTCGCGCTCGGCGCCAGCGAGGAGGCCGCCCGCGCCATCGTCGGCAACGACCTGGACATGGCGGCCAGCGGGCGCATCCTGGTGCTTACCGGGCCCAACCAGGGCGGCAAGACCACCTTTACCCGCGCCGTCGGCCTGCTGCAGGTGCTGGCCCAGGCCGGCCTGTACGCGCCGGCCGCCGCCGCCGCGGTCAGCCCCGCGGACGTGGTGGACACCCATTTCCCGGTCGACGAACCCGGCCACGCGGAGGGCGGGCGGCTGGCCGAGGAGGCGCGCCGCCTGGCGTCGATCTTCGCATCGTCCAGCGAGCACAGCCTGATCCTGATGAACGAGTCGCTGGCCAGCACCAGCCCGAGCGAGAGCCTGTATCTGGCCGAGGACGTGGTGCGCGGACTGCGCCTGCTCGGCGCACGCGCGGTGTTCGCCACTCACCTGCACGAACTCGGCGAGCGGGTCGATGCGATCAACGGCGAGGTGGCCGGCGCCAGCCGGCTGGTCAGCATGGTGGCCGGCATCGAGACCGGCGCGAGCGACAACGGCAGCAACGGCGAGGTACGCCGCACCTACCGGATCCGTCCCGGCCCGCCGGTCGGCCTCAGCTACGCGCGCGACATCGCGCGCCGCTACGGCATCAGCTTCGACGACATCCGCGCCCAACTCGCAGCAAAGCAGGATTCCGCGCCGCAGAACTGAGTGGGAGCGGCAGCTACGCCGCGACTGCCGAACGGTCGAAGGAGTCGATCAACCGCTCGGTCGCGGCGTCGTACAGGTTGCCGCGGCGCACGCGCAATTGCACCCGCTGGCCGGGGCGCCACGGCGACACCGCCCCAGCCACGCGCGCCACCAGCTCCTCGCGCCGGCCGGCGAAGCGCAGGTGAACCAGGGTCGCCGCGCCTTGCGGCAGTACGGCGAACACCTCGAACAGCGGCCCCGCATCCTCCCGCTGACCCGCTGCTACCATCTCCAAATCCTCGACGCGGACGTTCAGCACCACTCGCTGTCCGTGAAACGCACCGTGCAGGGCCGGCAGCCGGAACGGTCGCTCCGGCGCCGCCGCCGCGGCCAGCAGCACGCCGCCGTCGGTGCGGGTCACCTCGGCGGGCACCAGGTTGGACTGCGGCAGGCCGGTCATCTCCGCCACCTGCATCGTCTCCGGGCGGTGGTACAGGTCGTCGGCCCGGCCGACCTGGTGGACAACCCCGTCGAACATGATCGCGATGCGGTCGGCCATCGAGAACGCCTCCGAGACGTCGTGGGTCACGTACAGGGAGGTTGCGCCAATCCGGCGGTGCAGCCGCTTCAGGTCGGTACGCAGCGACACCCGCAGCTTGGCGTCCACGTTCGACAGCGGCTCGTCGAACAGCAGCACCTCGGGCTGCCCAACCAGCATGCGCGCCAGCGCCACCCGCTGCTGTTGGCCGCCGGAGAGCTGGCGCGGGTAGCGCTCCTCCAATCCGGTGAGGTCGACCAGCGCCAGCGCCTGCTCCACCGCCAGGGCGATCCGCTCGCGCGGCAGACGCTTCGTCTTGAGCGGAAACGCCACGTTCTCCATGGTGGTCATGTGCGGGTAGAGCGCGTAGTTCTGGAACACCATGCCGACGCCCCGGCGGGCCGGCGGAACGTCCACCGCCAGCGGCGCCGAGAACATGCAGTGGTCGCCGAAGGCAATCTCCCCGTCGGCGGGCGGTTCCAGGCCGGCGATGGCGCGCAGCGTGGAGGTCTTGCCGCTCCCGGAGGCGCCGAGCAGCACCATGAATTCACCCTCCTCCACGTGCAGCGCCAGGTTGTTCACCGCCAGCACCTGGTCGTAGCGAATGGTGAGGTCGCGAATGGTTATGCTCGGCATGGCTCTCCGCGGCGCGCCCTACCAGCAGCCGAGCAGGCGGCGCAGCAGCACCATCTGGCCGACGTGGTAAGAGTTGTGGTCCGCCACCACCAGCGCCTCGCGCAGCAGCGTCTGCCCGGTGCCGTGCGCGAACGGCGTGTGCAGGTCCGCCTGCGGATCAGAAACCAGTTCCACCATCGCTGCCCGGTCGGCCAGGAACCGGTCGACGCTTGCCTGCCAACCGCCTTCCGCCGGCGCCTCCCCGGCCGGCCAGTAACCGTGCGGGAACTCCGGCGAAATGTGCGCCGGGTCGCGGCTGAACTCCAGGATATCCCACTGCGCGATGCGCAGGTGCTCGAGCTGCTGCCAGACCGACGTCGCCGCCCCCTCCGGCACCACCCCGCGCCGATCCTCGGGAATGTCCGCCACCGCCCGCTCGAACGGCACGTGCGCCCCCCGCCCCTGCAACACCTTGACCAACTGCTCTCGAACCGCCAACTCGCTCATCACGCATAACATACCATAACACCCGCCCGACGCAGCCGAAGCGCAGAGCCGGCAACTCGGCAACCGCTTGAGTTGGCGCGGCCCGAGACCCACACTATGGACACCGTGAACCAGTTCGTATCGGCTCTCCGAGCGGCAGCTCTGCTGGCGATCGTGGCTGGCTGCCAGATGCCGCGTACGCCGGCGGAACAGCCCACCGAGCAACCCACGGCCCCGTCGGAAGTGACCGAGCCGGGTGCGAGTCCGGCGCTGGCGATCGCGGACGTCAGCGCAGGCGAGGGCGATCTCCAGCTGACCTTTACCGTTACGCTGGGCGCCGCGGGCGCGGAATCGGTCACGGCGAAGTACACGACGGAGGATCAGACCGCCACGGCACCCGCCGATTACCAGGCGACCGGCGGCGCGCTGACGTTTGTCGATGGAACGAAGACGCTGCGAATCGCAGTCCCGCTGCACGACGACGAGGTGGCGGAAGCGTCGGAAACGTTCACGCTGAGGCTCAGCGAGCCGCGCGGAGCGGCGCTGGCGCGGGCGGCGGCGACGGCAACGATCGTCGACAACGACGCACCACGGGTAGCGGTGCTGCCCGCACGGCTGAATGTGGTGGAAGGCGCCACCGGCTACCTGACGGTGGTGCTGGGTTCGGAGCCGACGTCGCCGGTGACCGTGTCGGTGGCGGAGGCCGAAGAACTGTCGGCAACCCCAGACGAGGTGGTGTTCCTGCCATCCGACTGGCTGACGCGACGAACCGTCAGGGTAAGCGCTGCCGAGGATGAGGACGCGCAGGCGGACCCGCCGGTGGAGCTGACGTACGCGGCAAGCGGTGGGGGCTACGACGGAGTGCGAGCGGCGCTGGTGGTGACGATCGTCGAGAATGATGTTCCGACGCTGGCGGTGACGTCGGCGCATGCGGCGGAGCACGCCGGGCACCTCAGTTTCGCGGTAGGCCTGAGCCTGGCGAGCGATCGCGCGGTTACGGTGCAGTACACCACCGGAGCGCCGGGCGACACGGCGCATGCAGGCGAGGACTACACGCGCGCCGCTGACATGCTCCGGTTTGCGCCCGGCTCGACGGCGGCGAAGACGATCGCGGTGGCGGTACACGACGACGCCCTCGATGAGGCCACCGAGCAGCTCACGATGACGTTGAGCGACCCGGCAGACGCGGTGCTGGCCGGAGGCGGACAGACGGTGGCGGCGGCGGGCACGATTGAGGATGATGACCCGGCGCCGGTGTTGCGTGTCGCCGACGGCAGCGTGAGCGAAGACGGCGGGGCCGTCGAGTTCGCGGTACAGGTGGCGCCGGCAAGCGGACAAACGGTACGGGTTCGGTATGCGACGGCGGACGGAACCGCGGTGGCGGGCTCGGACTATACGCAGACAAGCGGGGAATTGACGTTCGCGCCGGGGCAGGGTCTGGCGCGAACGGTTTCGGTACCCGTGACGAACGACAACCGAGCAGAGCCGGACGAGCAATTCACGGTGACATTGAGCGCGGCGGTGAACGCAACGATCGACGCGGACGGCGGGACGGCTACGGGGACGATCCGGGACGACGAACCGACACCGGAATTCACGATCGCCGACGCCGCGGCGAGCGAAGAAGACGCGGCCATGCACTTCATGGTGCGGCTTGATCCGGCGAGTGGCCAAATCGCGCGGGTAGCCTACGCCACCTCGGACGACACGGCCACGGCGGGGGCGGACTACACGGCGGCGAGTGGTACGCTGACCTTTACGGCCGGCGCTGCCGTGCGGACGATTGCGGTGCCGCTGCTGGCCGACCATGACACCGAGGGTGACGAAACCTTCCAAGTCACGTTACGTGATCCGCAGGGTGCGGGGCTGGCGGACAAAACCGCCACCGGGTCGATCATCGAACCGAAGCTGGAACTGCAATCTCTCGCCGTGACCGGCGGCGGTACCATGTACCCGCGCTTCGCTGCCGACACCCTGCACTACGCTCTCACCTGCCGCAACAACGCGACGCTGCGCGTCAACGCCGAGTCCGCGCGCGGACGAACCACGCTGAAGCTGCTGCGCGCCGGTGCCAACGACGACCACGTTGGCACCGGGCTTCTGGACGTCCGAGTCCGCGTACAAAGCGATCACGACCTCGCCATCGAACTCGGCGACACCGACGGCACGGTAACCTACGTCGTGCACTGCGTGCCCGCGGCCTTCCCCGCCATTCACGTTCTGAAAAAGACCGCGGAGGTGTCCGGTGGACTAATGTTCATAACTCCAAAGCGCAGCTCCGGGGTGGCTGGCTCTTACATGGCGATTGTCGACAACAACGGTGTGCCAAGGTTCCATCGTGATGGTGAGGGCGGCAGAAATTTCCGCTCTACCGGCGATGGACCGTTAATCGACGGCAAGCGGGTACGGTACTCGATCCACAAGAAGCACGCGATCACGTTGTACGACGCCGATTTCAACGAAATACGAACGGTTCGTCCCGTCGCACCGCTGCGGGCGGATCGCCATGACCACCTTATTACCCCGGAGGGGAATTTCCTGTTCATGTCCTACCACACGGTGACGCGTGACCTCTGCCAGGCGCCTCGCACCTGCCCGGAACAGTACACGGACTCGGTCATTCAGGAAGTGACGCCGCAGGAAGTGGTTGAGTTCGAGTGGAACTCCTGGGGCCACGTGAATCGTGCGGATTGCGGAACGGGCAAAGACTATGCCCACCTCAATTCACTGCAGGTTATTGATGGAGATATCGTCGCCTCGTTCCGCAATTGTGGGCTGATCTTGCGGATCGACCGGGCGTCGGGCAGCGGAGCCGTGGTGTGGCAGCTTGGCGGCACCGCGCCGCCGCCCGACACCGATACCGCAGTCCTGGAGATTGTCGGCGACGACGACGGGCGTAACGAGTTCTGCAACCAGCACCATGCGACGTTGACCGCCGATGGCACGGTCGTTCTGTTCGATAACGGCGTTGCCTGCCGCGGAGCCCGGAAGGCGAACCAGTTCACGAGGGTGGTCGAGTACGACATTTCGTCCGGTTCCACTGCCGAATTCGTACGCGACTTCCGGCTGCCCAGGAAATACGGTCCCACCGACGTCTGGGGAGGAGCCACCGTGCTCGACTCCGGCCGCTGGCTGATCGCCTGGAACCACTCACCGGGCACGACGCTGAACTGGAACGAGACCATAGCGGTGAGCGAAGTCGATCCCGCGACCGGCACCGTGCATCTTCATCTGCACATGTCGTCGAACAACGCTCCGGTAGCGACCTATCGCGTATACCGCGTGGCTGAGGAGGACGTGCAGATTCCTCTCAACCTCCCCTAGACGCCTACGCTACAATTAACTATTACGAAACAAGATAGAAAGTTGGTAGCTGCCCGACAGGGATTCGAACCCCGACGAACAGATCCAGAGTCTGTCGTGCTACCGTTACACCATCGGGCAGGGAACAGGGAGCAATATAGCACATCGGCCGGCGCCGCGTCTGCAATGACTCGGCGGGCGCTGGTTCGGTACCTTGGCGGCATGCCTGCCGGAACCCACAACGCCCTGCCCGATCCGCGCAACGAGACCGTCCTGATCTACGTCGACGGGGAGTTGGTGCCGCGCGCCGAGGCGAAGGTGTCGGTGTTCGACTCGGGATTCCTGGTCGGTGACGGCGTGTGGGAGGGGATCCGCCTGCACCGCGGCGTCCTGTTGCACCTCGACGAGCACCTCGACCGGCTGTTCCAGGGCGCCCGGGCAATCGGCCTCGACATCGGACTGAGCCGCGCCGAGCTGACGGCGGCGCTGCGCGCCACGATCGCAGCCAACCGGATGACCGACGGCGTGCACATGCGGCTGATGATTACCCGCGGGATCAAGCACACGCCGGCCCAGGATCCGCGCCTCACGGTGGGCGCGCCCACGGTGGTGATCATCGCCGAGCACAAGCGCGCCGACCCGCGCACCACGGCTGCCGGCATCCGGCTGTTCACCTCTACCGTGCGCCGCGGCTCGCCGGACTACCTGGATCCGCGCCTCAACTGCCACAGCAAGCTGCACGAGGTGATCGCGCTCATCCAGGCACTCGAAGCCGGCTGCGACGAGGCGCTGATGCTCGACATCCACGGCTTCGTGAGCACCTGCAACTCCACCAACTTCTTCATGGTCAAGAACGGGGCGGTGTGGACCTCCACCGGCCAGTACTGCATGAACGGCATCACGCGCGCCAAGGTGCTGGCGATCTGCCGCGATGCGGGCATCCCGGCGGCGGAGAAGAACTTCTCCCTCACCGACGTGTACGACGCCGACGAGGCGTTCGTCACCGGGACGTTCGGCGGGCTCACCCCGGTGGTGCAGGTCGATGGCCGCCGCATCGGCGACGGTTCCGGCAACGGCGCCATGACCGGGCGCCTCAGGGATCTCTACCTGGAGGAGATTGAGGCCGCCGTGGCGGCTGCTCAGGACAGCAGGTAGGTGGCGGCGGATCGCGGCCCCATGATGACGTTGAACTTCTCGGCGAACTCGACGCCGCACTCGCGCCCCACCGCGGCGCGCCGCTTGCGCAGGTTCTCGGCCGCGTTCTCCCAGTGGTAGACCGTGGCGTACAGTTCCATCACCTCCTGGATCTTGTCCATGTGCGGGGTAATGTCGACGTAATACGGCGGAAACGGGCTGGCGTCATCGAAGTAGGTGAAGAACCCCAACTGCCGGGGACGGTGCGCCGGCAGCGGGGCCACCATGCGCGGCAACCGGGCGTAGGTCACCGCATCCTGCATGAGCTGGCCGAGGTTGCGGTGGTCGGGATGGCCGCGCAGGAAGTTCCAGGTCACGATGGCGTCGGGGCGCACGTCGGCCACCAGCCTGGCCAGTTCCAGCCCCTCCTCGTGGGAGCGCCCGATGTGGGCGTCGGGAAACGCGAGCTGGCGGATCTCACAGCCGATGATGCGCGCCACCTCGTCGGTGTGGCGTTTGCGCTCGACCACGATCTCGTCCATCGGCTTGTCGCCGAACAGCGAGGTCATTTCGCCGCGGGTGGCCCAGGTGAGCACTACGCGGTCGCCGCGCGCCAGGTGATTGAGAATGGTCCCGAGCACGCTCATCTCGTCGTCGGCGTGCGGGAAGCAGGCAAGAATCGTCAGGGGAGTACGTTGCGAATCGGACACGCGCACAGCTTACCGGGACCGCCGGCGCGCCGCTACCCCGGAACCCGAGCCATCCGAGCCATGCTGCCATGGCAAGGCACGGGCTGGTAGGATGCGGCGATGATTCGGTTTGCCCTTCTCGGCGCAGGGCGCATCGGCTCGATGCACGCCCGCAACATCGCCGCGTGCCCCGATGCGCGCTTGGTGCGCGTGTACGACCCGGTTGCGAACGCGGCGCGCGCGGTGGCCGTGCGGCACGGCGCCAACGCCGCCGCCACGGTGGCGGCCGCGCTGTCCGCCGGTATCGACGCGGTGCTGATCGCCTCCTCCACCGACACCCACGTCGACCTGATCGTCGCCGCCGCGCAGGCCGGCAAGGCGGTGTTCTGCGAAAAGCCGATCGACCTGAGCCTGCAGCGGGTGGAGGAGTGCTGGCGGCAGGTACGCAACCGCGGCGTGCCGATCCAGATCGGCTTCAACCGCCGCTACGACGCTTCCC
>JGIcombinedJ30088_10005552_pt1 | contig 10828 bp, 11 predicted proteins | sample PinacodermPK_FD_30088 | JGI IMG/M metagenome (IMG submission 30088) | reverse complement strand
GATCAACCGCATCGACGAGCTGCTGCCCTGGTACTGCTCTACCGCCCCAGATCCGGGGCCGATCACCTGATCGCGCCGGGGCGGTGAGCCCAAACGCTTACTCAGACTCGGAACCCAACCGGTTTCTATTCGATGACCAACGTTCCGGTTGCTGCGGCAGTGCCGAGCCGAAAAACTACCTCGGTCCCTTGTTTGTACTCCTGTGCGCACCCTGTCGAGACGGAGAATCGTGTATGAGGCAAGGAGATAGTGTGCGAATTGACCGTCCGCTTTGAGCAAATAGTTGGATCGTGGAAGCAACACGAGCTGGATCGTCAAGTACAGGGGAAATCGTCGAATATCGAATAGAAAGTGGAATGCTCTGTATCTACCCCGCGCTCCAGCGGATAGGGTACCGGTTACTCGCCTGTTTCACAGTTAAGGCTGGTCATTAGGAATAGTTCGGATGCTCACACCAATGATGGTGCAATACTTGGTCGGGCTGTGTTGCTTACAACATGATCCCGAGGCAATAGATGTCACGGTCGGCGACATGGTGATGGACGACGCCGCTGGCACAGAGCGAGATGTCGATGTAACTGTTAAGCTGGCCAGCAACGATGGCAAGGTCACTGCGTTCAAAGCTTCAGAAGTGAAGCACGCGGGAAAGCCTCTAAGAGCTGGGTACTGAACGCCAGCTTTGTTTGGCCCAGCTAATCTTCTTCTTGCTCTTGATTCCGATTGCTGAAGCCATCTATGGGCGTTATGGGAATGCCTCTTGACCATGAAGCAAGGTCCAAGGCTGCCATTTGTGTCTGGTTCAGCTTTTGTCCTTCTGCTTCTTGCTTACTAAGCATGTTAACTATGCTGATGGCATTCGACGGGGGTAAGTGACCGTCTTCGCAGTATGGAAGCGCCACGTAGTCCGGACCTTGATGGTAAACAACAATATACAACCACTCTCCTCTTGTGGTTACTATCGGGCCACCAAGTGCTCCCGCGAGAGTATCTCCAGCGGCAATCTTCGTGTTGTCAACAATACCCGACATTGCAGATGAACCGTTAATTCTTCCGGCCATCCATCCAACAATAGAGTTGTTGGGCAAGCTGATCTCTTTTGGCTTGATTACAAGCTTATCGATTGGCTCCAAGGCTCCGGGCGAAAGAAAAATAGTCTTATCGTTCCACGTAGGAATTATCCAAAACGGCGGATTTGAGGCACGGCACAAAAACACCACCGGCTTATTCAATTTGCGGTAATCCTCTGAAGAGAGTTGCATACTTCCGACGAACCCGTCCAAGAGTATCTTCTTGTCGGGGTTCATTATTTGCTCCCTCACAGGTTGGAGGCCTATGTTCTCAGCAAACTTATAGCCGTTCGCACCCATCAGGGAAAAAACCATAAGGTACGCAGATTTTATCATGCTAACAAACTCATAGTCATCTCGTTGAGGGATTCTAAAACTAAATCCCTTGTTTACGTCCAGTTGTTCTTTTGGTGGCAATGGACCTAGCTCTATGGAACCATTTCGGAAAAGATGACTGCGAGCGGGAAAAGGGGAATTTGGGTCACGGGGAATGAAGCGGTACGATTTCTTGTGTCCGAAAAGGTTAATCACAATGGGAGCGCCGCGACCGGCCTTCCATTCTTGTCTGGCTTTTGCGGATTTGTAAGCGTGCTGGTCCACAAGACTTGCTTTGTTGTTGCAAGATTCACACGTGAGGCAGATTGGTGCACCTCCTAGAGACTTGGGAGGTGCATGCTCTAACGTTACCTTTTTGCCGGAAACCACATCTGCTCTGTCGAATGTCGTCAAACATATTGGGCACTTGGTGTTCCCAGCATCGTAAAACCTTTCGCGCAGGCGGCGCTCACGACCTGGGGGCCGTCCTTTTCTTGGCATTGCTAGAGATAATCCTGGACAGTTGGAGGGTTTGGGCTTTGGGAGAAAACCGGAAGGCGGGTCTTTGGATCAATGGCAGAGAGGGACGGCACCGAGGATAGTAGGGAGATGGGAATTTGGGTACCCGCTGTCCATGCATGAGGCCCTGCTCGGGATGAGCGAGCGCCAGGAGTGGGCGCTGGCGCAGCGCGTGGCCGCGACGGATACGTGCTGGTGACGCATGACCGGGCAGACCGCCCGCCCGCATTAACCCTTATCCATGGATCGCCGCGTGATGGGGTGCGGAATCGTGTGGTCCTGACGGCGGTTCCTCCGTACTCCCGATCATCCCGTCTTTTCGCCGCCCGCAATTCGTCTGGCTCGCCGTCTGTGACGACGGCCGGGGCAGGCGATTTGTGGCCTTGCAGGGTGGTCGCCGGCCGAGTGGCACCGGGACCGGTGATCGTTCTGTTACGCCCCATTTATGTGAGCCCGTACACTGCGCGGAGAAGATCGGCTGCCTCGTCCCGAGTGAAGGGAACATTAAATGCCCTGGGATCGAGAGTTTGGTCGGTGTGAGCCAGGTCGACGAAAGCGCGAAGATCCCGGCGGACGGATTCCGGCAGTGCGACCCGTGTATCCTCGGGCAGAAGCTGCGCAAGCCGGAAGACATCGTTGCGATGCTTCCTGATGTCCTTTCGGTCGACATTCGCGCCTTCCTCGGACCGTGCGGTGAGGTCGAGAACAGCGCGGGCCTTGAACGGTATGAGCAGGGTCTGGTCGATGATCGTGACGCCGTCAACCTGGCGTTTTGCGGCCTGGAGCGCCTCGAAATAGGCATCGTCGAGCAGGATTGCCGAAAGGCTGACTATGTCCTGGTCTACCGGTACCCGCGTGTAGGTCGCGTCTTCGGGCAGGTCGAGGTTCACGGGCCGCCGCGCAAAGAGCTCGATCATGAAGGGGAAGCTCGGGTCGGTCGGACGGTGGAATCGGTAGAATTCCCTTCGGCCGTCGCTCCGTTCGCGAGCTTGATATCCACCTGCGTCGAGAAACGCCTGGAAGGCTCTTCCGAATTCGGCGTCGACCACCTCGACGCAGAGCACCATGTCGATGTCCCTTGTCGCCCTGAAATCGAGACCGGCTGCGTCAAACAGCAGATCGCAAGCGGTGCCACCGATGATGGCGTACTGACCCTCATGAGCCGCAAAGTGTTCGCGAATCTTGTCGATTCCAGTTACCACGGCATTCCGTCCAACAGTCGTTCCGCCGTCATGGATACGCGCTCATCGCGGTGATCGTGGAACTGTGCGTAGAGCGACAGCGGATCCACGGTCTGCACGGTAGACAAGGTAGCGGGGTCATATGACCAGGTTTCCACGATATGGGAAGCTAGATCCCGGTCGGTTTCAACGAACTCGCAGGCTTGGGCGACACTCTTCCAATCGCTGGCCGCGACCGCGAAAGCCGGCAGCGGCGGCGGGGACAGGTCGGTCAGCTGGGCGAGCGCGCTCTCGCCGGCGTGTTTCAGCGGCGGCGCGGCGCGACCGTTCCGAATGAACTTCTCGGTGCGCACCGGGCTGCGCAGCAGGTCGTGCGAGGCATCGAACAGTTGCCTCCCTTCGGCATGGAACCGGATATGCCGCTCCCTGCCGCATCTTTCGGTATGGGCAAGCCCGGCACTGACCAGATCATCGAACGCGCGGCCGATCGACATCGCTGAATAGTGCAGCTGTGTCGCTACAAGGGAAGGGGTTGTCGCGGTCTCGTCGAGCCGCAGGAGGCGATGGAACAATACCGCTTGAGCCGCCGGCGAGAGGCCGGCTGCGCGGCGCGGCTTCGGCGTGCGGAAGCGTTCGCGCAAGTCCATCGCGAGGTCAGGGATGTAGAGCTGCTTGCCGGGCACGACGAACGGAACCCCTTGTCCGATGAGGCGCGAGCGGTTGTGCGCGCTCAGCCACGGAGCGACGAATACGACGATCGCGTCAACGGCAGGGCGGACAAGGGCAACATGCTTAGCGATGTCGGACGGGGTGGCGGTGTTGTCGGTGGTCGCGAGGAAGATGCATGGCTGTCCAGCTATGTGGCCTTCAAGAAGGCTGTACATCCGGGAAAGAAACGAGGGGAGGCTCGGCGCGCTTTCGAGCGCAGCGACCCTTGTGGGTTCGTGAAGGGTATCTTCGAGATAGCGCTGGAGCGCGGCGGTGATAGGCATTGCCAGTATTTCGCGGGTTGGTGCTAACGTCGTGATGCATGATAACACTATGAATGTTAGTATGCAAGGGTGTCGTTATGGCCATGTCGAGCCCCTACGCAATGTCTTCCCGAGCAGGGGTGCGCTTGGTGTCGCGATGAGCCGGTAAAACGAAACTGCGTGTGTTCCGACGGGCCGTACTGGGTTGGGCCTGCGATGGATTTGGCGCCTGGGATTCGTGCATGAGCGCCTCGATCCAATCGGCAATTCTCTGAGCGGGCGTGCGACGCTGGGCGATGGTCGGGTTCGCGGCGTGTCTCTAGGACAAGTCCCTGGGCCGGGCCGGAGCGCCGCGGCGCCAGATGCCATTGAGGCTCCACTAACCGCAACTGCCGAAGCGTTGGAACCGATACGGAAACGGGTTGCGGACAAGTGAATGAAGGTAGTTACAGGCTGCGCTATATCCGGTAGGGTCGGTTGATGACCCGTCCGGGATGAGCGCCGGGTTGAGGCGGGCAGTGTGATGGAAAAGGTGAATGGAAAGTTCTTTGGTCCTTAAGCCCCAGAACGAAGATTCGGAGGGCAAGAAACAACGAAGCCCAGCCCGACAGATGAAAAAGACATTACCGAGTGTCTGTAATTCTCTTGTACTATTCGGCAATATTATGAAAAGCGTTTTCGGGCCTGCAAGAACAACCATTGTGCGGTAAATCAATGTCTGGCGGACTTCACGCTAAACGTGGCTTCAACTATCAAGACACGGCAATTCTTGATTTGCTGATGACTCACTTTAAAGAACATGGTCCTTGTAGTACGGTTCGCCCGGAAGGTGTTGACGATCTCGACCTCGCCTGGAACGACTCAAACGGATTCGTTCAGAAAAGATTTGTTCAAGTAAAGAAACCCCGCGAAGACATGGCGGCAAATCCAATAGGCGCATCTTGGACGCTAGCAGAAGTCACCACCGACCTACTTCCTGGCACGCTCACCCGCTTGAAAGACAACACTTGGGAGCAGCTGTGGATTCTCGGTGACGACCTTACGCCGGAGGCGCGCAGCTTAGTAGACGCCGGCATACACGCACCGACAAAATTGCCGAAACTCTATTGGTTGACAGTCCACCGTTTAGCGAGATCACAAGTACTCGCGCGTGCGAACCTCGATGCGACAATCAAAAGCCGGCTAATGAGATGGAAACCTTCCTCACTATTGGGCTCGAATACGAAGGAAGCGATTTCATCTATCTTTGAGGAATTCAGGAAGATACTTGAAACCTCTTCATCTGAGAAGATAACAGATGACTACAGATGTGCCCTGAGTGGATTCCATACTGTCCTTCCCACTGCGCTATCCCGTATTCGAATTGAACCAATGTTTGGATCTGAAGATGAGGTCAGGGAAAGAATACAAAACTACCTGCATCAACAATACGGGCTTGATCAAAGTATCGTTAACGCCACCCTGTATAGAAACTTGCGCGGCTTCATTAGCGATATTTCCGCAATTCCTGGTCTCTGTTTCAATTCTGAGGATTTTGAGGCCGAGCTGCGCACCATTTGGCCCACGATGACGCCCATACGTCGTCCCCCACCTTTGGATGAGCGCTATCTGCGTCGACCGGATCTTTCTTCCATCTTTACTTCTCAATGGAAAGGTCGAGCGTTGGAAGCGATGGGAATATCGGGGGCCGGGAAGACTATGTTGGCAGCTGAAGTGTATGAGCGGTCCCGCAAGGAGCATCCTGAACGTCCAGTATTTTATATAGAAGTAAGATCGGATACGGGGCTTCGAGATGTGCTGGTTGGCATTTCTTTCCATTTGAGACGATACGGCTTCCCTACTCCTTTTCGGATTGCCTCGGTTCACGCGGCGGGGAATACAGCACATCAGGTCGCTCTGCGGGAGCTGGCGCGGGGTTTGGCCGGGGTGCCTACTGTCTTCTTGCTGCTTATAGATCTAGTCGATGGTAATTGTAGTGATAGTTTTAGCCGTGATTTGAGGACCTTCCTAAACAGCTACACCACCACCTCTCATAGATTGGCTGTGCTTGGTCAGGAAAGTGCGTTTCGTCACTTCTCAGAGCTGGATCGCGAGCAGTTCTGCATACACTCGATTAATATTAGAGGGTTCAAGTTCGAGGAGTTCCGCAAGCTCGTTGGCCAAACCCACGAGCCTCTTGATCTAAGCATATTGAAGCAAATATTTGACAGCCTCACTGTCGGTCGAAGCACGGGGCTGTATGCCCAGCTTGCCCGATCCATGGCCGACTCGCCTTCGCTCGAAAGAATGCTTGAAATTATTCAAAGCCCTCCTGGAGAATTGTTGCAATTGGCCGAGCGAGATAAGTTCGCACGGCTTAGCACAAGTGCTAGAGCTGCTGCGGAGCTGCTAATTTGCTTTGCATTGCCTTTCTCCCGTTCTGAAGCGGAAGAGGTTTTCGAGGAGGAGAATGTTGGCACAGCGATTCGGGAACTCGTCGAACTCGGCTTGCTCCGCCATACCGGGACCGATGCGTTCGAGATTCACGAAACGGTGAGGGCCGGGCTAGAAGACGGTATCGCAAGGTCAACCAGGCGAAGGGCCCACGCCGCGCTGGCAGAGCACTATGCGTTGTCAGGTTCAGTCGCAGCGGCAATCCTTCATCTGGAGAAGGCGGGTGACAAGGCCCAGGCGCATAGTCGCGCAAGAGCCTGCTTCTTGGAGGGGAGGGACTGGACCAGCTTAGCCAATTATGTGATTGCCAACGGGTTGGTGACGGTAAAAGAAGCCATTGATACCTTTAACTCGTCCAAAGCGATTGAAGGAAGCTATATCTTCGCCCGAGTAATTGAGGCAATCGGTGCGGCTGCGGACGCCCCAACCCTCATGGCCGTAGCTCGCGCACAGCTAGCTCGTTTTGTAGGTNACTATAACTGGTCGACGGCCATTGCCGAGGCCGTCCTATCTCTTGCCCCGGAATTGGTAACGGAATTGTACCGGATTGCGCTACTCGCAGCTGGTGAACGAGAGCGTAAGGACGCAATCAGTGCAATTCTTTTAGCGTCGAGGCGCCATGGTACTTGTGATTCACAAAGCCTGGTTGCGCTATTCGACTCCTTGCCGGATGAGCACAAGAGAGCATTTGCCCCGGTTCTGTTTGACAATGGCAGTAGGGAGGCGTTAAGGCGGGCATTCCAAATGGTTGAAACGTTGGCCGGAGGGACCGGCGATCATAGGGAAATTCTGTCCTCCTTTGCCTTTTTGCGAATTAGAAAACTTTCTGATGCCGTAGAGTTTCTTGCTGCTGTCCCTGAAGTCGACGATAGTCGTATGCTCGCGCTGCAAACGCCGTTACTGGGAATATTGGCGAACTATATTTGGCGAGAGCGAGACTGTTTTGGGTCTCATTGTGTCACATTGCTTAGAGATCAATCTACAGAACTATCAGTTCAAAAAGCAGCTATCCGTATTTTAGTTCTTATCGGTCACTCAAAACTAAGTGAAATTTGCGATGATCTCAGCGCGCGGACTGAGGATCCAATACACGGCTTCGCTGCTTTAGCACCAGCACTAATGCCGTCGGCGGTAGATTTAGGGCGATATGAAGAATGTCTTCTCGATCCTGCCAGCGGATATTCCGCGCGATCGGCAGCGCTTGCCGTACTTGCGTCATCGGGCGCAGACTTGGACGGGACCTACCGCAGATTCTGTGAGGTGGAAGCGAACNCTGATTCGAGAAGGTTCTGGGATTTCCTGTTCTTGCAAATGGCTTCTAAGCGCCCGTTTGCTGGTGCACTCCCCCTTTTGCGAGCGCAACTCAGATCCTCTGACGATCGCCATTCAGTGATTTTTGCCGCCCCACTAAAGGCATTGGGCACTTTGCCGGGCTTGGACGTTACGACGGTCCTGTTGGAATGCCTCGCACATCCGCAGCATTCAGTGAAGCAGGCCGCGGCTTTGAGCCTTCAAGAAAGAAGATCGCGATCCGCGCTAGCTGGCCTCCGGCAAAGGCTCGCGGCCGAGCCCGAGAAGAAATTTCGAGTAGGTTTAGCATCGGCCATCGCCGCGTCCGGTCCAGCGGGGGTGCACGAGCTCGACGCGCCATTTGCCGGAGAACAGAATGTTATGCTGTGGCAGTGTATTGTGGCCGCACGAACGAGCGATAAAAGGTTTGCGCCAAATTTGGTTGAAATAGGCAACAATAGGTCTTTAAGCTGGCAACTAAGAAGAGCGGCGATCAACGCTGCTGGATTTCTACCTTTTGAAGTTGCTTTGAAACATATGCTTGAAATACTTCAAGAGCGATCAACAACGCTCACTGATGAGAGCACAAACCTAAACGCACATTCGTTTTTGTGTTGGCTTCTTCAGAACGGAGCTCATATGCTAACAGGCTTGTTTGCTACTAGTCGAGATCAATTTGTAAGCGTAGTAAGCGAAATGTTTGTGGACGGAACCAAGGGATCACTCGACGCTCCGGTCTTCGGTGTGGGGCAAGAAGTGGGGGAGTGGGCCTATTGCCAGCTGAGTACAGCGGGCTGGCCTGATAATCCAGAGGCCCTGGATGTCGTCATAAACGAATTGAGCAAGCCACTGCTGTATAGCGCTATTCTGCGCTCGTTACGACGAGTTGGTCGAACGGATCTAATTGCGGTTGAAATGCAAAAGGCAGACCGGCCTTGGTTTGCCATAAAGTGTATCTTGGAGTGCATAAGGGGCGGTTATGCTGGGCCTGAAGACGAAAGTAGACTGCGGGAATATATTGCAAAATCGGTAGTAGCTAACAACCAACGTGTTCAAAGGTGCATTGAGGAAGTTGCTTCAGCTGGTCAGTCAAAACAGAGGACGACCATCACGCCGAGGATACCTGAGGCGCTTGCTTTTAGAGGGTTGAGTTTCGCTGAAGCAGTGCGCTTACTAAACGTCGGAGAGAGTTCATCTCCGCTCGACGCTGGGATACCTGTATTGCTCGAGCAAGTGAACTGCCAACAGTTCAAAGAACTCGTACAGTTGGCAGATCCGGTAAACGACGCCGACCTTGGTGAAGAAACCTATCTTCCTGGTATCTCCTTCACTAGTGGGGGCTATACAGTGGCGAGTCGCCAAATTTCTTATTCAGGCGGACAGGAGACACCAGGCTCCTTAATTCGACCAGCAATTGTTGCAGCGAAATCATATGGTGTCGAGATACATTGGCAGGAGGGTATGTTTGAGGGCACGTTCGTTGGACAAAACGTGGAAAGGGTGCTGAAGTGTATTGCGGTGTCAGGGAACGCAGAGATGTTGTATGAGTTGTTGCGGCGATATCCAGAAGATTTTCTTGAGCCGCTTGGGTCACATTCGATTTGCGAGCACATGGCGCCCCTCATAGATGCCAGAATGGTCCCTATTNTGGCCTCTAATCTAACGACGGGGACGGCCGCGACGTTGGAGAGTTTGTCTGAGCTTGCAGGAATGATCGTAAGTCCGGAAATCGACAAGGTGTTGACTTTTTTATTTGCCCGATGGTTTGGGCAGTTCCAGGCAGGTCAGTTGGGAGAAAATCTTGATTCAAATCACCATTTCTGGCGAGCCTTTCGGAATCTAACCAGTCACCCACGATTTGAGAAAATAGACGATTGGCCCGGTAAGTTGGCGCTTGTCTTGTATTCACGCGAGTTGGCTTGGTTTAGGAAGCAAGACGTAGCACGTGTTCTTGAACGAGACCCACGCTCGTACATTCATTTGGAGAATGTTCTGTTCAAGTCCCAAGATTGGGAACATTTTGCCCAAGAAGAAATAGACTTACTGGATGAATCCTGTAATCGTCTTTTCAAGAGAGTCGGTAGTTGACTTGAGATTGGCCGACCAGCGCGATTATCTGCTGAGTACACGCGAGAGTGGAACGGTGGACCGTGGACCTTGACCGGTTGGCAGACTTAGGCGGGAGCATCCACGGGCGATGCCTCCGGACGCATCAACGCCTCGATGCGATCGACGATCCGCTGCGGGGGATCGCGAAGCTGCGCGCTCGTTTAGTCTGCGGCGTATCCTTGGGTGACGTCTTTGGGCCGGGCGTGGTTGACCAGTCGCTTGGCGAGCGAAGGGGGCAGCATTAGCTCACTCTCGGCAACGGTGAAGAAGCTGTTGCGCATGCCGTGGAACCAGAACTTGGCCTCGCCAATGCGTGCGTAGATGAGATGCGGGTACTGGAGATGGCAGGTCGCGCTGGTCGGGCCGGGAACACTCGCTTGCGAATGCCTTCGAGCAGATCCTCGGCGGCGGCGTGCGGCGTTCGAGAATGGACGCGAGCTGACTGGTGATGGGAAGCGCCAGAGGCACGCCGGTCTTGGTTTCCTCGATCCGGAAGGTGAGCGCGTCCATGTCGACGCGCTCCCAGCGGAGCGTCAGTACCTTGTCCCGGCGCATGCCGGTGTAGAGCCCGAAGCGGAAGGCTTCGCGCGGCGCTGGGTTGGTCCCGGTGCCGACCGGCGGGAGGAAGGCCTAGCTTGGTCTGGAGTTTGATCCAATCCGCTTTCGATACGATGACAGGCGCCCCGCGTGTTTCACCTGACAAATCGAAGAATCGAGGAATCCCGCCGGGTTGCGTGTGCCGTCGCCGCATCGCACCGCGTTTCTGACGAAATAGGGGCATAGAGGTAGCGGCGGCGAGACGTGCGGCCACAGGATGGACCAGTTGACGCTGCGATGCCGGAGTCCTATGCGCCGAAGGGCCATGGACAGGCCGACGGAAGGTGACGGTGAGCGAACGAATCGCGCGGCTGCGCATCGAGCTTCAGGAACTCGAACCGAAGAT
>JGIcombinedJ30088_10005544_pt1 | contig 10833 bp, 10 predicted proteins | sample PinacodermPK_FD_30088 | JGI IMG/M metagenome (IMG submission 30088) | reverse complement strand
CCACCTGGGCGCCGCTGGTGGATCCGCGAAGCGCGCCGCCGGCGTGGATCCCCGCGCGATCGCGCCGACGGCCGCGCACCTGGCGGCCGGTTCCGGTGCGCTGGTGGGAAGCGCGCCCGTGATTCTTGGCCGTAGAGCGGGCGCCGCTCCCACGGAAAAGGACCGTCTGTAGGCGGTTCCCACGCCCGCCGCGGTGCGGACCTGGCCGCCGCGGCCGTCCTGCAGGAGCGGTATGGACGTCGAGCTCAACGCCGATGGTGGGAAGCGCGGGCGCGTGGCGCGCCGTTCATCGGCCGCCGTCTCCCACCTGGGCGGCCGTCACCGCAAGTACTCGGCAACGGCGCCCTGCTCGGCGCGTACCCCGGCGCTGTAGTGGGTGACCATGCGTGAGGACTGCCACCCGCCAGCGTGCGCGATCGCCTGTTCGGGCGCCTTGCGCCGGGTGAGTTCCTGCGCGAGCCCGACGCGGCCGGAGTGGCCGGTGATCCGCCCCGTGATACCGGCCGCCTGCGCTGCTGCGGTGAGGCGCCGCGCGATCGACTGGCCGTTGAGGCCGCCGAGCACGGGCGCATCGGCCGCCGGGCGCATTCCGGCCGCCTGTACGGTGAGGCGATCGCGCAGCATGCGCACGGCGCGGGCGCACCCGTTGACGAGGTAGCGCACGTCGGCGCGCTGGCCGTCCTGGTCTGTCTTCGAGCGGCGGACGGTGACGAGCATGCCGCCGTCGGTGCCGTCGGCCACGTCACCCCACCGGAGCGCCGCCGCTTCGGAGCGCCGGAGGCCGGCCATGAACAGAAGCGCGGTAAGCGCCTTGTCGGTGGCGCCGCGTTCGGCTGCCGCTTCGGCGGACTCGACGCCCCGGCCGGTGCGCCGTGGCATGTCGGCCGTGGCGATGATGGCCGCCACGTCTTCAAGCGAGAGGCCGACCGCCTGCCCCCGGCCGCGCCCGGCGGACTCGCGGCCGGCGATCTTGAGCGCGTCACGCACCCGCCCGTCGGTGGTGGGCGACTCATGGCCGAGCGCCGCGTGCACCTTCACCACGGCCGCCACGGCGACGCGGAGCGATCCGACGGCCGCGCCGTCCTGGTGGCGAGCGGCGACGTACTGCGCGAGTGACGCGGGCGCCGCCGGCATGACCTGGTGGCCGTGGTCGAGCGCCCATCGCTGCCACGCCGACCATGCCGACTCATAGCCGCGGCGGGTGTGCGGAGCGAGCGCGGCGAAGGCGAGCGCGGCGCGCTGGTGGTCGGCTGCGGTGAGATCGGCCGGCAAGGTGTCGGCCAGCGGTGCGACTTCGGTTGTCATGGTGTCCCCCGTGGTGGTGCCGTGCTGCGTGGTGCCAAGGTGCATCATCACTCATTACTGTAATAATCATTCACGATAGGGTCAACCCCTACGAGCGGTTTTCTGGCCGTGACCGCTGCCGTTTGTGGCGCCGTATGATCGGCTGTATGATAGTGTCGGAGGTAGACCATGAGCACGACCGACCCGGCGCCACGCAAGCGCCGCAGCATCGAACCGGCCGCCAAGCTGCACTTGATCCGCGTGCAGATAGACGAGGCCCTGCGCGTGCGACTCGACGATCTGTCGGACCGCTACGGCGTTGCCGCCGGCACCATCGCGCGTGAGGCGATCGGCGCCGGACTGCGCAGCGTGGCCGAACGGCTGCGCCGCGCAGCACGCCAGCACGCACGCACTGAGCGCGGCGAGCGCGACGCGGAGGCGGACGCATGAGCGGCCGGCGCACCCGCCCACCTTCCCGACGTGTCGGCCCGGATGCGCCGCCCGCGTGACCCCCCGAAGCGTGGCACAACCGAACTTCGCGGGCAGCACCATCTGGGCCGGCGACAACCTGGAAATCATGCGCGGCATGAACTCCGCGTGTGTGGACCTGATCTACCTGGACCCGCCGTTCAACTCCAATCGCTCCTACTCGGCGCCCATCGGTTCGGAGGCGGCCGGCGCTTCATTCAAGGATGCCTGGACCCTGGACGACGCGGACGAGTTCGAGCACGGCGAGCTGGCCGAACGCAACCCGGCCGCCGGCGCCGTTATCGAGGCGGCCCGGCTGGCGCACGGAAAGCCGATGATGGCTTACCTGATCTTCATGGCCGTTCGGCTGCTGGAGTTGCGCCGCGTGTTGGCGCCGACCGGAAGCATCTACCTGCACTGCGACGATACCGCCGCTCACTGGCTGCGAGTGCTCACGGAAGCGATCTTCGGCGCCGCCGAGTTTCGCAACGAAGTCATCTGGAAGCGGATAGGCAATCACAACGACGCCGGCCGCTTCGGGCGCACGGCTGACCGGCTGCTGTTCTACGGCGCCCCGATTGACCGCGCGGCGGTGCGCGTTCCGCTGCATGAGGCGAACGTTACTTCCAAGTACCGCTACCGGGACGAGAGAGGGGAGTACCGCACCGACAACCTCACCGGCCCCGGTGTCAGCCAAGGCGAAGCCGGGGAATCCTGGCGTGGCTGGAATCCTACCGACATCGGGCGGCACTGGTCGGTGCCGCGCACCGGCGCCTACGCGGCCTGGATCGAAGCGAACCTCATTCCCGTCTACCGAGCCGAGCAAGGCATACTGGCCCGGCTTGAACTGCTGGACCGCGCCGGCTTGATCGCCTTCACGAGCAACGGCACGCCGGAACTCAAACGCTACCTTGCCGCCAACCCCGGCCAAGTGCCGCCGGACGTTTGGAACGACATACCGCCGGTGAACTCGCAAGCGGCGGAGCGCACCGGCTACCCGACACAGAAACCGCTTGCACTGCTGGAGCGGATCATCCGGGCATCGAGCACCCCCGGCGACCTGGTGCTGGACCCGTTCTGCGGCTGCGCTACTACCCTGGTGGCGGCCGACCGCCTGGGCCGCGAGTGGGCCGGCATCGACCTGTCGCCCCTGGCTATCAAGCTGGTCAACGCCCGGATCACCGCTGACCGCACCAAGGACGGCACGGCTTCGCTATGGGGCGGCGCTACTGCGCTGGACCGGCCGCCGAAGCGTACCGACCTGGGCAAGATTCCGCCGTACCGCACCAACGCGCAGTTTCTCTACGGCAAGCAGATCGGCAACTGCGCCGGCTGTGGCGTTCACTTCCCGTTCAGCGGCTTGACCGTAGATCACATTCTGCCCCGGTCGCGCGGCGGCACCGACCACCTGGACAACCTGCAACTGCTGTGTCTCGGCTGCAACTCCAGCAAAGGCGACCGCACCATGCCGGAATGGCGCGCCGCCCAACTTCGCGGCGGCAAGGTGCGCGCTGGCCGGCGCGCTGCGGAGCCGCCGCCGTGAGCTACCACAGCGGCCGGCGCAGCTTCGGCCCGACGCGAGCGGGTGAGCGACCGAAGCGCCCGGCTGGTGCTGGTGTCGCGTGGCTGACTGGTGCCGACGCCGAGCCGACCGAGCCGACCCCGGAAGAACGGCGACGCCGCAAGGCGAAGCGCAAGGCCGCCCGCAAGGCGCGGCGCCGGAACCGCCGGTGAGCGCCGCCGACGTGCCAGCGGCCGAAGCCGCCACCTGCCCGCGTTCACCGTTCCGGCCGCGTGCCGGGCATGCGTGGCTGCGATCGGTGATCCCTACCGGCGCGGCCGTCTGCTACTGGTGCGGCGCCACCTGTGACCCGGTGGCCGACCTGGGCGACCCTGCCCCGGTCGAGCGCCGACGGCGAGCCCGCGCCCAAGCGGAGGCGAGCGGTGACCTGTTCGCGGAGCTGGACGCATGACGCGCGTGGTGACGTTCGAGCCCGCGCCCGACGCCGGCGATACGGTGACGATGCCGGCCGACGGCGCCCCGGCGCTGGTGCTGCATGGGCGCGCTTCCCACCGGCGCACCGGAACCGGCCGCCAGGTGCGCGGCCGTCGGCGCGATCGCGCGGGGATCCACGCCGGCGGCGCGCTTCGCGGATCCACCAGCGGCGCCCAGGTGGGAAGCGCGCCCGGCGTTACGTTCCGTTATGCGCCGGCATAACGATTCGGCATAACGCGCGCAGCGCAGCGCAGCCGGTGACGGTGCGCGCCGATCCAGTCCACCAAGCGTCACGGTGGGGAGTGACGTTTCAGGTGACGCTACCGCAGCAGCGCAGCCGGTGACGGTGCCCGCTGGCCGATGCGCCCGGAACCGGCCGCCGCTCGCGCGTGGCGTAGCCCAGGGCTTGCCGGATGCGCCGTAGGGGTATCGGTGCACCACCAGGGGCAGAAACGGCCGCGAGATTGAATCCTCGCGCGTCTCAACCTCCCGGCGCCGCCTTTCCCGTTATCAGGTCAACGTCGATCCCCAAAAGCTCGCTCACCCGCTGCTTGGTCTCCGGGCTCATGCCGGCAGGCTTCGGCGGCGTCACGTCGCGCATGCTGCCGGCCAGCGCCGCGGACAGGTCCGCATGCCGGGCCAGCAGGGCCAGGGCATGCAGCTTCGGGTGCATGCGGACCCGGATAGTCGGCGCTGGCGGCCGTCGCGGAACGGCCTCGGCGTCGGCGTCGGCGGGCTCGTCAACGTCGGCTCGGCCGCCGCGTATCGAGATTTCCGCGACGGCCGCCGACTGGTCGGGTGTGAGCTGGTCGGTATCGGCCACGGTCACGCGGCCATCCCGAACGGTGACCAGGTCGGTAATGTCCGCAAAGGCGACGCGGGCAAGCTCCCTCAGCACGCGCTCGGCGGTCACCTCGGCGCGCGTCTCGATACTGCGCAGCCGGGCCGCCACGGCGCGGCGCACGTTAGCATTCGTTAGCAGGCGGTGACCCTGGACGGCCGCGCCGCGCTCGGCGTATCCGGCCTTGCGCGCGGCCTCCGCAGCGTTGCCGCCGCTCGCCAGGTACTCGGCCACGAATCGACGTTGCCGGTCGGTCAGCCGCTCCGCAGGTGGCGCGCTCATGCCGGCAGCGTAGCAGGGTCGCAGCGGCCGGCCTCGGTCGCCGCGCGGCGGCTCGGTGCAGCAGCGCCACAGCGCCGGGCGTTCCGCGCTCGATCACGCGGGCATGGCGGCCGTGTTCGATCGCGGGCAGGTCGCCGGGCATGCGCGGGAACGCGCGCGCCGGCCGTGCTGGCGGATTCAGCGAGGGTTTTCTGCCAGCCGCGCCAGATCGGCGCGCATCGCGTCAATGTCGGCCGCCACGGTGCCGATAGCGGACAGCGCCAGCAGCACGTCGTCAATCCGGGCATTCGTGGCGTCGGCCTTGGCGACCAACTCGGCTCGGGCCGCCTCGATGCCGGCCGCCACCTCCACGCGGGTTGCGTCGATGCGGTCATGCGTTGAGTCGATGCGGGCAGTCGTCTGTCCATGAAGGATGAACAGCGATACCAGGATCGCCAGGACGGGCACCAGGGCCAGGGTGCCACTCGTCAGCACCGTCGGCCAGTCAACAGCCCGGCGGCGGGCTTCGGAATTGTCGGGGCGTCCGGTGGCAGTCGCAGTTGCCATAACTGGCACCGACAGTACCAAGTGCGGCGGGCCAGCGTAAGCGGACGGCCCCGCCGTACTCTGCCCCTATAGGTACATAGGGTCATAGGGTCCGCTCTGCCGGCCGGGCGAAACTGCCAATGGAGCGTGTCCAGCGGCTCCAATCGTCGTGTTCGCCCGCTCGGCTCCGTTTTCAGTCGGACGGTAGTCAGGGGTCAGTCGGACGGTAGTCAGGGGTCAGTCGGACGGTAGTCAGGGCAACAGCAGGTGGCTTGCGGGGATCTCGGTACGCTCACCGCCGCGCGCGTAGGCGGCGCAGAATCGAGCCGTTGCGCGTACCTCAAGCGCGGCCTCGTGATGGCGTCCGCCCTTGATCCGGCGCACGATCTCGATGGTATCGCCCGCTGGGGCCGGCTCGCCGCGGGCGCCAACCTCGTAGCCGGCGTCCACCAGGACGTCAATGCGCCGGTTGTAGCGTTTGTTGAGCGTATCCGCCGTCGTCTTATCGGCCAGCATTTCCGGGGTGACGTGCTCGCCGCCCAGGCGCAGGACGTGGTGCCACGGGATCAGCACCGGTGCGCCAGGGCCGCCGCGCGTCACCGGGCGCACCGCGTCCGGCCGGCGCCCGTCGCGGCCTTTGCCCGCGCTCGGTCCCCACAGCAACGCGCCCTCGATGCCGGCGATGGTCCGCTCCGATGTTCCCCAACGTGCGGCCTTGCGCCCGGTGCCCGGCAGGCGCCGGAACAAAGCGCCGGTCAGGCGGTACGCGCGCGGGCCGATTTCGTCCAGCCACCATCGCGGCGGGCCGATGCGGTGCACCGCGCCCGGCTCGGCGTCGAACGCGGCCCAGGGTTTCCCGGCAGGCGCAATCGACAAGCTGCGCATCACCCACACCAGGCGCAGGGCTTGTTCGCGGCCTTCGGGGGTGTCGCGGCCGACAATAAGGAGGGACGTTTCGCCGGGCGTCAGTTGCACCGGGCGGGTCAGTGCGTAGGCGAACGTGCCGACTCGGTGCAGGTCGGCCCGTAGCGGGCTGCGCTCGTCACCGCCCAGCGGCACGGATGCCACCGCCTCCACCAGCGCGCCGCCGGTTGCGCGCCCGTCCAGCTTGCGGGGGGCTGGGAACAGTTCGCCTTGCGCCGGGCGCAGCACGCAGTACCGGCGCCGTGCATCAGGGGTTGCCGATACCAGCAGCTCCCCGTCTACCTGCACCGCTTCAAGCGGTACCTGCATCAGCGCCAGCAGTCCGGGCGTGCGGGCCAGCATCAGCGGCTCGGCCTTCTTCGGCGGTTTCCGTTCGCGGGTGGTGAGGACGTGCACGCGGCCGGGGGTATCCGGGCGGCTCTCCCAAGCGTCGATCAGCTCGAACAGCGGCGCGCGCGGGCGCCCGGCGGCCAGGGTGGCAAGCACCAGGTCGGCCAGGAACAGCACCGCGAACGACAGGTCCGCGCTCGGCTTGTGGTTGCCCGGCAGCACCGGCGCGAAGTCGGTCAGCCACCTCTCCCCGGCGCGGTTCGCCCATAGCAGGCGCGCAAACTCCGCTTGTGTGGGCGTCGGCCTCCGCTCGGCGTCGGCAGGGGTCAGCAGCGCGGCCTCCGCGACGGCGGCGGCCAGCGGCAGGGCCGCCGGGGCGTCGCCCAGTAGCCACGCGGCCAGGGTTTTGGTCGTCGGCAGCGGACAGGTTGCCGGGCGCGGCTTGCCCTTCTTGCCCTTCTGGCGGTTGTAGTGCGCGACGTGCGCCAGGGCGGCCAGCACGCCGTCAGCGTCGGGCCGGGCTCCCTTGCCCATGGGCTTGGCGTGCTCCCGGTCGCGGGCCTCAACGGCGGTGTTCGTGGCGGTCTCAAGGTCGGCCAGCAGCCGGGCGCGCCGGGCGCGCAGCTCCTCGACGGCGCTCATTCGATCGGCTCGAATTCGTGTTCGGCGGCGGCCACGTCGGCGGTCTTGCGGCCGTTGCGCTCGCGCTTCGCCTCGGCTTCGGGCTTCGGCGGGCGGCCGTGGCGCCAGTGCTCGCCGCCATCAGCGGGCGCCGACGTGAAGCCGACCAGGGCGCGGCCGTGGCGGATCGGGCGCAAGGTGGCGTACATGCGTTGCGGTCCCCAGTTGGCTTTGCCGACGGCCAGTCGCCAGGTGTCCGGGCCGGCGTCGTGGTCGTGCTGCAGGGTCAGCGTTCCCCTGCACGCGGCCTCCCATTGCCCGGTTCCGCTCACGTTGCCGGGGTCGTACAGGTCGCCACTGGAGCCGGCCGCCTTCGTGCTGTGGTGGATCAGCAGCACCGTAGCGCCGCGCCGTTCGGCCTCCAACGCCAGGGCGCCCGTGAACTCCCGGACGGGTGCCGGGTTGTTCGCCTCGCCGACGTAGGCGGATAGCAGCGGGTCCACCACCACCAGGCGGGCGCCGGTCGCCTCGACAGCCGCCCACAGGTCCGGCCAGCCATCGAGCGGTCCGGGGCGGGCGTTGTAGAACGCCGGGGCGCCTTCCTTCGCAGGTGCCGGTCCGTACAGCGGGCGGCCGGCCAGGTTCAGGACGTGCACGCGGCGCATGGTGGCGTCCGCTTCCGGCGCCGTGTTCAGCGGCAGCGGTCCGTGCGGGGTCGGTGCCGTCAGGTGCTCGACCAGGCGGGCGGTGCGCTCGCGGGCTACGGTCGGCGGTTCCTCGTACAGCGCCAGCAGCACCGGGCCGCCGCTCACCACCAGGGCGCCGCCCAGTACCGCGCGGTCAGCGCCAGCGGGCGTGCTGGCAGCTTCGGCGGCCAGGTGGCGTACCAGGGTCGATTTTGCCGCGCCCGGTACGCCGGTCAGGATTCCGACGGTGCCGACAGACAGCAGCGCACCGTCGCGGCGGCCATCCCGGTCAGCGCACGACAGCACCGGCGCCGGCAGGTCGCCGGCCACGTCGGCCAGTGCCACGGGGCGGCGGCGGTCGGCACCGTCACGGGCGGCGGCCACCACCGGGCGCATGTCGCGCACCGCATCAAGCGCCGTGCGGGCGGCGCGCAACCGCTTGCGGACCGCTTCGCCGCCGTCGTCACGGTCGGCCGCTTCGGATGCGTCCAGCAGCGCCAGGCGCTCGGCTCGATGCCCGGCGCGATCGCGGCGGGATAGCTCGCGCTCGGCGCCCGTCGCCAGGTCCGGGGGCGCGGCTTCGCCACGGTGCCCGGCGTGCAGGGCGCGGGCCAGCGCCACCGGGCCGGCATGCAAGCCGCCGGCCTTCAACGCTTCGGCCTCGGCCGTGCGCAGCGCCGCCAGCAGCCGGTCGGGGTGCTGCGCCAGCTCGCCGGCGGTTGTGACGTCAATGGCGCTCACCACGTCGGCCGTCAGGTCGCGCGGGCGTTCTTCGGGCGGGTCCGGGTCGGCCTCCACTTCGGCGGCTTGGCTCAGCGCAAGCTCCAGGTCGGCGCGGCGCTTGGCGGCTTCGTCGGCCACGGCCGGCTTGGCGTCGGGCGCCAGGGCTTCGGCCAGGTTGGCCAGCAGGGCGGCCAGGGCGGCGCGGTGCTTTTCGGGTAGCGGGTCGGCTTGCGGGTCGGTCATGCGGTCGTACCTCCGTGGGATACCAGCAGGCGAGCTAGGGCCCGTGCTGTAGCGTCCGGGCGATCGGCGCCCGCGTCGTACTCGAGAATGCCGGCGCGCGTGTTGTGACGTTCGGCCAGGTCGGCCACGTCGGCGCCGCGCAGGGCTTCGTCCAGGTCGCCGGCCAGCAGCACGGCGGCATACACCGGGCGCCCGGCGTCGGCCAGGTCGGCGGTCAGCTTCACCACGGCCGCGCGTCCGTCCTTGTCGCCGTCGCTCACCACCACGGCCGGAACGTCGGGCAGGTCCGCGACGGCGGCGGCGCTCATGCCCGACGTTCCGCAGGCGCCGCGGATCAACACGCCGGGCAGCCGTAGCCGCGCCAGCGCCAGGGCGTCGGCCGCTCCCTCCACCAGCGCCACGGCCAGGAGCGGCGCGTCGGTCGCCCAGGGTGCACCGGGCGCGGCCGGCAGCTCGAACACGCGCCCGGTAGCGGATCCACAGGTGCGCTTCGTGTCGGTAGGACGGTCGGTCCACGGCAGCCGTCGGCCGTCGGCCGTCACCGCCTCCAGGGTCACCGCGTCGGGCTCCGCAGCGCCAGGGCGCCGCAGCGGGTACACCACGGCGCCGCAGCGGGTCGGCGGCTTGTCCAGGTCGAACACCGCGCCCGGTGGCATGTCCGCCGGCGGGTGCAGGTGGCGCTCGCGGCCGTCGTCACCGCGCCAGCCGGGCAGGTCCGGCCACGCTTCGGGCGCCAGCCACCGGACGGCCGCCGGCAGCGGTCCGGCAGCAGTCGGCCAGGTGGCGCGGGCGTCCAGGTAGCGTGCGGCGGGCGTACCGGCCGCGTCCGTGCTGGCGGCCAGGATCGCGGCGGCCACGTCGGCAGTCGGCGCCACCGGGGGCGGCTTCGGCCTCGATTCCGGGGGTGTCGATACACCACCGGCCGCCGGCGGATCGCTCACAGGCGATCCTCGCGCGCCGTTTCCCGCCGATCGGTGCCCGGCGGCGCCGTTCGGGCTCGATCCGGGCTCGATCAGCCGTTCGTCGGCCAGCCAGCGCAAGGCGCCGGCCCGGTCGGTCTGCAGCAAGTACTCGACCAGGGCCAGGGTGCCGCCGCCCGCGTCGTGCTTGAAGTCGCGCCAGGTGCCGGCGTGCGGTCCGGCCACGTGCACCACCAGGGAACCGTGCGTGCCGAACCGCAGGTCGCCGCCGTGCTGGCGGCATGGTCGATCGGCCAGCAGCCGCCGCGCCACCGGCTCGATCAGCGCCGCCCAGTCCGCGCCGGGTCCGTCCGGCAGCGGCGGTCCAGGGTCACGGGCGGCAGCGATCGCGCCGACGGTCACGGGCTCGGCTCCGCCGTGAACAGCAGCCGGCGTGCGGCGGCTTCGGCCAGCAGCGCCCGATCGCGCGCGACGGTCAGGCAGGCGCGGGCGCGGTGCGGGTCCGGGCTCATGCAGGCGGCCAGCACCAGCGCCTCGGCAACGGTGGCGGTCCGCTCCGCTTCCCGGTCCGCGCCCAGGGCTCGCAGCGCGTCGCCGGCCACCTCGGCAGCGCCGCTCACCGCTCCCACGTCGCGCAGGTGCGGCCGGGCGGTACGCCAGTGCTCACGCTCGGTCACGGGCTCGGCTCCGCCACGGTCGCCAGCGCCGACGGGTCCGGCGCGTCGCCACAGTCCGAACAGGTCCAGGCGCCGGGGGCGGTCCAGTGCAACCGGCCGGCAGCGCAGGCAGGGCAGCGCGGGTCCGTGGTGACGCGCACGGCCGGGGCGCGGTTGCGGGCGGGCGTCGGCAGCCGCTGCATATAGGCTGTTTCTTCTGACCGGGCGCGCCGGCTTCCCACCTGGGCGCCGCTGGTGGATCCGCGAAGCGCGCCGCCGGCGTGGATCCCCGCGCGATCGCGCCGACGGCCGCGCACCTGGCGGCCGNNTCCGG
>JGIcombinedJ30088_10005541_pt1 | contig 10835 bp, 10 predicted proteins | sample PinacodermPK_FD_30088 | JGI IMG/M metagenome (IMG submission 30088) | reverse complement strand
AGAGGCGGCTAACCGACCACGCCAGAACCTCCTCCAGGGGAAAGCTTGTAGCCCATTGATCGAAAGGGGCCTGATGCCCCGCGACAAGATCATCGTTTTTTCGAAGTCTGGCGAGTTGGACGTTATACGAGAGGGAAGCCCCATGCATCACCTCGGAGAAAAGCCGTGCATGGGTCAGGAGCTCTTTATGCTGATCGGAAAAGCTGGCGTAATCTGGATGTGCCCATGGTGCTTGGGTATCGGCAGGCTCGCAGTGCCACACCAAAAAGGAGAGCAGGCTATTGGGACAGGCAACCCGGATGCGATCCCGGATAAACTCAGATTCTTCCCTGGATAACGAGAAATCAACTTTTGAAGGAAATTCCTCAGGTGGTGCTGGTAATTGAGGATGCCAACTGAACGTAGCCATGCGCTGCTCTTGATCGACATCGTCTCCTCTGATTCTGGCTTCTCTTTCCAGCGCTTTCAGAGTATGCCGCGCCTGATAAGTTTCGTCGATGCGGCGGTGATACTCCTCTTGCGAGAAAGGTGTCAACCGTATTCCCCACATGCCGAGACCTGCCCAGTAGACCGAGCTAGGTAAACGTTTGAGGCTCTTGCCGGCCACTCTTCCGAATACGCCTTGATCATCAGAATCAATCAACGGCTGGACCATACCTCTCTCCTGCAATTCAGCTTGGATGGCAAAGCTCTCTGCGGGTAATCGCTTTTCTTCTAAGGAACGATAAATCCATGGTACGAATAGCATATAGCGCAAGCGCGTCTGGATCGTGCTGGTGCCAGGGAATAATTGATCAGCGAAGCTGTCCCGCACCGAACCAAGCCCAAGCTCGTCACGACTTTCCTTTTCTTGAAATAGAGAAAGAATGCGGAGTGTACGTTCTCTCGCGGTAGAGTCGTGGTCAAGCCAAGCAAGTTGAGATGGCAAGACTCACCCCCGCTTTGACAAAGTGTCTGGAGTGTGCTCTGTCTCTAAACCAAATTGAATCATCGAGTTATTTCCTGTTTTTCTCATCCAATGATTTTCCGTGATGGACTAACGATATCTGTCAGCTACATACCTAACGTATCAGAAGGGTAGGCCCGTGAAGCCCCCCTAAGTCGAAGAATCACTTTCGATCTTGATGCATCGTCGATCATCTTCCGTCGAGCCAAATCAGGCTGAACTGACCCCACCTCCCAAAATGGTACTTTGGATTTCAGCGACGTTTGCAATCTTCGCAGATCCGATACGTAGTCCCTTTCGAATCGAGTCTGAAAGTACCTTTGCTACCTTCTATTCTCTCTTCTTTCGAGATGCTTTATGGCTTCCGCTACTGAACCTACTTACAAGAACAGCCGCACTCTACGTGCTAGTTGCTACGTTGATCCATCATTAAAGATATTCGCAAGTTGGGATAACTCGGCATTTTCGGTTATCCATAAAAGAGATGCGTTAAACTGCGGGTAGGTATTGAAAATCTTAAAAACACCAATCTTATCAAAATGGTATCGTTTGAATAACTCGTGAATTGAAATTACTGGCTCAATTCCGTGATCAAAGATCGCCTGGATCAGAAGATGCCAGCTTGAGTCCTGTCCTGACTATGTAGGATGGTGAGAGCGTCTTGTACTTTGTTGTGAGCAATATTTGTGAGTACATTGCATTACACAGACGAGCCTACTCAGAGTTTTCATGTATAGCGTTTTCAACCAATCAATCGATTATCCTGATCATAAGGCAAGGATACTGAACGCCAGCAACGAGTGCTTGCCATGAATTCAGGGCAACGAAACAAACCTAAGAACAGCCATGCACTTATCACTGACGAGATGCTCGACACTTTACAGCGACAATCAAGATGAGAAAGCAACCAGTTCTCGCCGTGGGAGCAAAGGCGTAGCCCGCTCTCACTTCACGAGCCTTGAGGCGGCGTAGAAACTGATCAAACTGCAGTTGTGCAAGGCGAGCCAATTCTAGACCCAACTCTTGCGTGAATAGAGTAACGTGGAACGGAAATGAGGTAAAGCGACACGGGCTTGGGCGATTCATTTCGGTGATGCCTTCAATCTATCGGCCGCTTGGGTGCTACCGAACACCACGAGCAAACTAAATCGCGGAGACTCGAAATAAACGGATAAAATTGTGTACCCCGCTCGTAGAGTGGGGCTGGAACTACCCCGTCCCCGGAACTCCTGACACTTTAGAATCTTTAAGGTCGGAGATGATCTCATCGGAACAACTAAGAGATCGGTATTCTGGTTGTTCTGTTGAATAAGCATGGCATCGTCACCCACAAGCAAACCCCAAAAGTGTTGACCTTTGACCAACATACGACTGCAGGTTTGGATGGAGATTCGTGACCGTGGTTGTTGCACTTGCCCCAGCAAAATGCTACTCGGGATCGATGGACTGTGTGCAATGGATCGGCCAGGATGTCGTGAATGAGGAACGTTTCAAGTCCTACATGTCAAGCCGCGTGAAGGCAAGGGTAGAAGACGATGAAGCCGACAACCAACTTGCTTCTGAGTTACGTGGTATGGCTATGACGGACATGGAGACCGACTTTGTGGAGGATCTCCTTAGCGCAGTTCATGAGGGCAAGTCTTGGGCTATCGGAGAAGCTTTGGCAGAGTGTGTTCTTGCCGATGACGAGACCCGTGAAATCTGCTGGCCTTGGAATCTCGCACATGATCGCCGCACGCCAAGTGCCAGTCTACCTGGCGCAGACCTAGTTGGTTTCTGCAAGGAAGGCGATACCGTCCTCTTGCTCTTTGGAGAGGTGAAGACATCCTCCGATCCCAACACTCCTCCCAACGTAATGTATGGAAGCGGAGGATTAGCAAGGCAGATCGAGGAAATAAGCACTCGCTCGGATATCCAACAATCATTACTCATGTGGCTTAGAGTGCGATGTTACTCTGATGAACACCGTACACTCTTTGAGGCAGCAGTTCATCGTTATGTTCAGTCGCTTGGAAAAGAGATGCTTCTTGTAGGAATTCTCCTTCGCGACACGAAGCCTAATGAACTGGATGTAGCTAACCCGTCCAAGGCACTCGCCAAGAATCTCAGTAGCCCGACACGTGTCGAAATTAATGCCTGGTATCTGCCTGTACCTATTAACGATTGGCCAGCTTTGATCTATGGGCGTGGGGCGTCATGACAACAATCACTTGGCTTCAAGCAGCCCTTGGTGAGGACCAATTTCACCAAATTTCGTCAGAGGCAAGTCGACGCAGGCTCACCAATGCACTTAGTTCACCTACTCATGCAATAGAAGATAAGGATATGCAGTTCTTCTCAAACGCACTTGAGTTACAGCTATTCAATATCCTTGATGATGAAAGTCGTGGGGACGAACTTCGATATGTTGCTGCGGAGACATTCCGAATCGCTAGAACACTGGCGTGGCCATCGGAGCCTATTGCCATGGCAGAGTGGCTCGTAAGATTGGGGTGCATAGCGGTGCTTGGTGATCGCTCTGCTGATTTCCGTCGCATTGTTACAGAGCGTGAAATGAAAACGCTTCCCTCAGCTTCAGCTGATTGGGGTGTCCGCGTCTGGTCGTCAGTCTTGGAAGTATGGTTGCGTCTTCTGCGAAAGAGAGGATGGGACGATCTCGATGCAGTTCAAGAGCGAATCGGGGCCATTCGCCAAGCACAGAGGGACATCGAACCAGCGTATCTGAAAAAAGCTGAGGTCCGAAAGGATGTCGTACCGGCATGGGAACTCATGACCCATTACCATCTCGCGAAGGCAGCAGAAATAATGGGAGCTTACATTGGACAAGGCTCAGTGGACGGCCATTACGACATTCGCGAACAACTAGAAGCGCAATTTGATCGAGCTATTAACGCGTCGATGCGTGGCCGACTAATCGAATGCGAGATTCTGACGCGGTTCCTCGCTCGAGCAGCTTACTTAATGGTGGACAACAGCATCTGGACGGTGACGCGCGCGGTGAACAGCCGGGTCACCCAATTCGTCCAGTCTCTGACCTCTCGTGATCAAGGACGCCCGATCTTCGAGATGTTACCACCCCAGAGGCGTACTCTTAAGGAAGAAGGCTTACTCGGGTCAGGCCGTCGATCAGTTGTGGTGAGTTTGCCAACTTCAAGCGGCAAGACAATCATCGCTGAGTTCCGGATTCTTCAGGCACTGAACCAGTTCGATCAAGAGAAAGGGTGGGTCGCCTATCTGGCTCCTACGCGAGCGCTTGTGAATCAGCTCACTGCACGCCTCCGACACGACTTCGACTATCTTGGGAACATAGTAGAGAAGGTAAGTCCGGCTCTGGAGGTAGATGGCCTTGAAGCAGGAATGCTGACTGAGACGGAACCGTCGCAGCAGTTCAGAATCCTTGTGACCACTCCTGAGAAGCTAAATCTTATGTTGCGTGGGGGATGGGAGGCACGTATTGGTCGTCCCGTCACGCTGGTTGTCGTGGACGAGGCACACGGACTAGCATCCGAAAATCGAGGAATAAATCTCGAGTTGCTTCTTGCAACCATCAATCGCGAGTGCCGCTATGCACAGTTTCTTTTGTTGACGCCTTTCATCTACAACGTCACTGAGATTGCCCAATGGCTGGATCCAGAAAGCAACAAGAGTATCGATCTAGGTGTCGATTGGACCCCGAACGACCGCGTAGTGGCGATCGCCCGGGCGAACCAAGGCGACCATCGAGGTGAGTTTAGCTTGTCCCTGCACACTCAACAGACGACGCGCAACACCCTTGACATCCCGGAACAGATTGATATCGGTGAGTCGCGTCCTCTTGGTTTGGCCTGGTCCGACGTGAAAAAGTCGCCGGGCAAGATCGCAGCCACAACAGCACAAACCCTTCGGTCGCGGGGCACTGTGATTGTGCTGGCTGACACTCCGAAGTCAACATGGAGTATTGCCAATGCATTCAAAGTCGAAGAGAACAAGCGCACCCTGGTCCACGACGATCTCCGACATGTGCAACGCTTCCTCACGGACGAAATGGGACAGGACTATCCACTGGTTAGCTTGCTTGAATATGGAGTCGGCGTTCACCACGCCGGAATGTCCGAGGACACGCGATCCCTTATGGAATGGTTGACTCAGAATGATCACCTTAGGACTTTGGTCGCGACGACCACCATTGCTCAGGGAGTCAATTTTCCAGTGTCTGGTATCGTGTTTGCCAGCCACCAGTATCGGTTTGGGATGCCGCCATACCGAAAGGATATGCCACCTGAGGATTTCTGGAATATTGCTGGACGAGCAGGTAGAGTGGATCAAGGCGACCTTGGGGTTGTCGCTCTCGCGGCCCAGGATGACGATAAACAACAAATACTTGAGCAGTTCATAGATAATGCAGTAGGTGAGCTAAACTCGACACTTATTGAAATGGTTCAAAAAGCGGTAGAAAGTGGTTCACTTTTGAGGCTAGAATCGCTCTCGAATCAGCCCGGATGGTCAGCCTTCCTCCAATATCTAGTTCACACGTACCGACAGATCGGAAACCACGAACAGTTCGTAGCACGAGTCGAGCAAGTTCTTAGGGGAACTCTTGGATTCCAATCGTTGCGCATAAGCCACAGGGGATGGGCGGATAACCTGGTGAAAGGCGTGACCACCTATGCCGAGAGAATCAAAGGAAAGCCGCTCAGCCTTGTCGATGCAACAGGTTTCTCTTGGGAGTCGGTCAATGCGACACTGGCAAGGCTAGGTCAGGAGAATCTGCCGGACGACGTATGGTCGCCTGATTTGTTCTCTGGCCGCAGAGACGAGCTTCGCAGGATGATGGGACTCCTCTTGCAGGTGCCAGAGTTGCGAGATCCGCTCAAAGATGTCACCGGCGGAACAAAACCGGATGGTGACAAGCTCGCCCAAGTCATCAGCGCGTGGGTTCAAGGGCGTCCACTCGTCGAGATAGCTACCGAATACTTCAGTCCATCCGACAAGGAGAAGAGCAATGAAGTCGAAGCAATGACCAAGTGTTGTCAGAAAGTGTTCGGGAAATTGACGCAAACTGCATCATGGGGGCTCTCTGCGCTTCAGTCACTTACTCTCGGAAGAGCCTTTGATGAGCAGTCCCCTGAAGAGCAAAGAAGCCTCCGTAACCTGCCGGCGCGCGTGTATTATGGCGTTAATAGCGACGAGGCTGTCGCCCTAAGGTTGCTAGGTGTACCACGGACGGCAGCACCAGAGCTAGCGGAAACTCTTGAGGTCAAGCCAGACGAGCCTCTTCACAAGGTTCGCAGTCGTCTCCGAACAGCCGACGTAAACGAGTGGACGAAGGCGATGGGTGAGCGTGGGGAGAGTTACCATCGAGTCTGGTCAATCATTGAGAATGAATCTTGAAACTTGGAAACCAGCCATGTCCACGTCTTCGTGACACTTGTTCCATATCTGTGCTGTCATCCGAGGCATGTTCAGTGAGGTCAACTTAGAAGCCATTGAAGAGGCGGGTTGGGGTTGGGTACTATGTGGTGGGTAATCAGATCCGCAAACATGCATTAGCGAAAGCCATTTTGGCATGGGCTACAAGCTAGAAGAAAATCGCCTACAGGTCTTTGAGACAGCTATCGAACCGAATCGTTGATTACTCGTCGGATGGTCGGCTAAATGTGTCAAACATGATCTCAAAATTCGTCCAATCTTTCACTGGAGCATGACACGCATTCGTGTGCATGTGGCCATCGCGTTCATGACCCTGACTTGCGTTCGCCACCTCCAGCATCGGTCCAAAATTTGGGGGTACCGAAATGTCCGCTGAGATTATCCGACTGGCATTGGCATCTGTCGGAGGAATGGTTTTTCAAAACGAGCAAACGTTAAAACACTATGCGCCCGCGACATCCGTCAACGATCACTGTAAAAAGCCGTATCGATACTTTGGAGTTAAGCAGTATCGCTATCCCTATCCAGTTGATCTGCATTAAGAGACTGTTGAAAAAGTCGCCTAAAGCTGTTCCCATGTCGACCCAAATCAGCTACCATGTAGCATCTACCTATTTGGATGAGTTCACAGTCGATGCTAAATCAAATCAACCGCTACACGACTGCCTTGTTGCCCGCACCGCAGTCAATGAGCAGTGTACTGTCAGGTGCGACAAAAATGCCTGGTTGGTCTGAAGAAATTTATGAAAACAAGATTTGTCCTACACCCCACCAGATCGACTGACGCATCGTCAGTAACACCAAAATACCCTGAATCGAGGTAAACGTAGTGTCTCAATTAAGATCTATTCACTTAAAAAAGCAATAACTTATGATTTCAAGCCAATAAAGTCAGGTGCCGCACTCAAGGAGCTACCGGACGCAGAATACGAACCCTAAGACAAGCTTGAGGCTACGCAGTTGTGTCAGCTAAAATTATGGTCAAAAAAAATCGGGAAATTGGTTCCAAGCCAGAACTTTCGTCTAAAAAGACAGTCGAATGTCGCAGTTGTCCAGCTACGGTCTGCAAGAATTAGTCTAACTTGATGATCTTCATGTATTGAGCATCGTTCAAGTGCGTTGAAGTATTTAACGAAGGGGATTGCAAGAGTAGGTGGTATGCAACAAAGTATGCTTGATGGTGCTGTGGCAATTCTCCCGATACAGCAAAGAATAATAACGGAAATATTTCAAAGAAAGGTGTAATAAATGAATAACCAAGACTGGTTTGAGATGAAGGATATTCGTGATAGCGGATTCGCTAATTCGCCGTGGATCACATTGCGTCAAGAATGGACCAAGTCCTCTGGAGTATTTGGGCAAAAAGGTTACGATTGTGAATACGTGTCGACGGTTGCGCTTGCGGTTGCAGAACAGCATAGACATGGTGGCGACGAACTTTCAGTATCACTTCTGACCCACAATGGGAGTGGCCATGTAGGTAGTCTTAGTGACGGGGAGTACAGGGCATCCGATGTCTACAACTATTATGGGCAATTTTCTGGAATTCACTTGGTTCTCGAACAGAATTTCACTGACTTTCAGGAAGAGAATGCGCTATGGCATCTTCATCAGGATCTAGTTTTATCCTTGGGATTGAAACATACGGAATCAGAATGGGTGAGACCCGCGGAAAACTATGAGACGGTTGTTGTTTGTGAACAAGGATGCGATAAAAAGCCACAACTGATCAAAATGAGGTCAGTTCACCTGAAAGACTACCTGTGTGCAAGACAATTAGGGCTGTTGATTGTCTCCAAGCGTGTGAGAAAGCGGGTATTAGAACGTCGCGACGACATCTCTTGGCCGGAAAAAGAGTTTGAGGAAAGCGGAAGTGGTTATCGTTTGTGTCGAAGAATTTCAGAATATGATAAAGATGAATATTCAGAAACGCGTAATTCTTCAGGTGCTTCTGCGTCTAGCAGTGGCTCAGAAGCCAAACTATTTCATGTTTCTAGCGAACTAACTCAGAATAAATGGATCCCAGCAGCGCCTAAAAGCATTTTCGTGCGCCAAGATGGCTTAGGGGATATTGGTTCAGATATGATGGATGCAGATGCAATCGTTAAGATTGATGCAGTCCTCGCTGTAGGTGGGAGCTGGCTTTGGTTTAGTCCAGCACTAGCGAATGCGATTGTAGCCGAGACAGGGGGTGTTTTGAAATGGTCTACGCGCGATACAGGTACTATCGGCTTCGCAGGAGGCGACATCCCTTTCGGTGTCAACAAGGATGGCAAGATCAATGTGCACAAAAACGACTTCGCTAGTTTGCCAAGACAACACCTCCGCAAGTGGGTGGGGTACATAGATTATCCGGATGAATGCGAATCAAGCGAGTTGCTTAGCTCGCAAATTTTCCGCAAACCAGCAGAAACGCGAGCTCCCGAAGCTGATTTGAGAGACGCTTTCAAACGATTCAAAGAAGTCAGCGATGAGAAATTGAAAGAAGTCAGCGATGAGAAATTGAAAGAAGTCAGCGACAAGAGATTGAAAAGTGGCATACTCAAAGAAGAAAATGCAGAAATGCAAGAAATACGAACAAACACTCACCGTTTCCGAGCTGTGGATGAACAAGGATTGAAATCACTTGCAAAGGATTTATGCAGGATTTTTGCGGAATCACTAGACATTGTGCTACTGAGGATTTGCATAAATGGATCGGTAGACGAGAATTTGAGATCTCTCAAGCTTTTGGTGAAATTTCTTGCACAAAAAATAGGAACAGAGGATGCTAACTCAATGATGGGTCCCCTCTTTGGAATTCAAGAGTTGCGCGAAGGGGATGCACATCCGCCTTCGTCGGATTATTCCAAGGAATTTGAGAAGATTGGCATCGATAGAAGTCATTCATTGGTTGTGCAAGGACATGATTTGATCGCCATTTTTGTCGAAACGCTCAATCGAGTCAGTGCGACGATTGAAAAGTAGCCCTAGCGGAAATCCGTTATTGCCGCCAACTTGGAGTGATTCTGATTGAAGTTCAGTAGATTCTTCAGCCAGTTCTTATGCAGTGGCGTTTCGACGAATTATTTGGTGAAACACTATTGTTCTAGATGTTCTCTATGAATCTGAAAAAACTTGCTGTGATTGAGTTTTCAGCTCAGAAAGAGCGGTGTTTTTATGCAATTTTAGCGACGGAATTGCGTTTGCGTGTGCTCCCCGAGCCTTTTGAAGGGAATCCGAAGTTGGAATCATCGTAGTAGCGATGCCCAAGACTTTGAGTGGTACTCGACCACTGAGCTTGCTGAGCAGTGCCCAAGACGGTGTATTTAATCCTCCGCCACCCGAAATTACCGGTGAGCCTCCACGACCGGGACGCGCATTTCGGCTTCCTCCACCAGCCCTGTCTCCGCTACCTTCAGTAAATAGTACCGTTGACGAATTGATTTTTGCAGCAGTCTGGATCATCCGGTCCATCATCTTGTGATTCATTCCGCCTTGCGAACCAGCTAACACAGAATAGTCGTAAGACGTCAGTACACACCGGGACTTCTCTTCTGGGTATTCGTGCCCGTTGACGTGCCCAAAACCCATATCCAAGCCATCTGAAGGTGCGTAATCAAGAAGCTCGTCCACAGATCCATGTAATCCTTGCCAAACTGCTAGTGAACCCCACTGTACGAATGAACCATCATCGGCTAAGTCGTAGATATTCTCGCGAGCTGTGCGACCTGCGTGGCCATGCCGTTTTCCTGATTTTACGGTTTAGTTTTTTAGTCGTTCCCTAAGTATTTGATTCTAATCGCTTCCTTAGGCGACTTGGGGAGGTTTCTGTTTGTAGTATGTAGTAGAGAATTAAATTAGATTTTTTAATCGTGAATTTGGCATAAATCCTTATGGCATGTACGTGCCGCAAGATCCCGTAACAGTCCTTATCCATCTAGGATGTGAAGAACCTGCGAATCAACGGTCAGCCTCGAGCAAAGATCATCCGCTATCTCGGTGTCGCTCACAATGATGTCGAATTGGAGCAACTCAAACGTCTCGGACAACAGACGATCGTGGAGCTTGAAGCTGAGGCTCAATCTGGTTTGTTTGGTGTGGAAGATACCTATGAACGCTTTGAGCAAGCCCGTTTGGTAGCTGAGAAGAATCCCATTGATAATCGCTTGGTGCACTATTCCAAGTTCGTACATGTCAAGAACCTGTATTTAGGTTTTCACGATATCTATGGACGGTTGTACCGTGAACTTGGCCTTCATCGGATTTTGCCGCGGAGCCGTTATCGTAGTTCATCCCATGCGTTGTTTCATGCGGTCATGGCACGGCTGGCGAATCCAGCCAGTAAACGGCGCAACAGCATGGATCTGGCGAGTAACTTTGGTATTCGCCTATCGCGGTTGTGGCAAAATGGGTGTACGACAAATCTTGTTGAATATTCACTACGTAGGGATAGCGCTATTCACTGGATTCGTAGCGATTGTCCGCAGTTCGCGCGCAA
>JGIcombinedJ30088_10005536_pt1 | contig 10838 bp, 5 predicted proteins | sample PinacodermPK_FD_30088 | JGI IMG/M metagenome (IMG submission 30088) | reverse complement strand
ATAAAAACGGGCATCTGTATCAACGTAGGAAGACAGCCCCCGACAGGGTTCACCTTTTCTTCCTTGTACAACTTGATCATGGCCTGGGACAAAGCCTGGCGGTCATCGCCATGCCTTTCCTTGAGAGACTGCATCTTGGGTGCAACCTTCCGCATTTTGGCCATGGAGCGGTAGCTGGCAGCGGAAAGCGGGTAGAAAAGGGATTTCACGAGCAACGTCAGTACAACGATACTCCACCCCCAGTTACCGACAACAGAATGCAGGAAGCGCAGCAGAAGGAAGAGCGGCTTGGCAAACCACCACAGGATGCCGTAATCAATGGTCAGATCCAGCCCCTCAGCCAGTCGGGCCAGCTCTTTCTGGTTTTTAGGGCCAATATACAAGGTGGCACCCAAGGTCCCCCTGGCATGTGGAGCCACCGTCAAAGGTTGCTGTATCACCGTCAATATGTGTGTATCACCACTTTCCGTTGTCCGGTAAATATTGTTCTGACTCTGATCAGGAACCCAGGCGGATACAAAATAGTGCTGAACTATGGATGCATAGCCGCCCTTGACTGTTTCGTTCAATCCAGAGCCGGAACCATCGTAGTCGGGAAACTCATCAAAAGGGATTTTCTCGTACTGCTTCTGCTGGGTCCTGACAGCCCCACCCAGGTAGGTATGCATGCCGGAGGTGTTGCTCAGCTCCTGACTGGGATCCACTGAACTATCTCTTTTGAGCTGACCGTAAAAACGGCCCTGCCAGGGCGCAGAGCTGCCATTGTCAACGATATAGCTGACGCCAACGCTGTGCTTTCCCCTGAAAAAAGTGAAGCGCTTTGTGATACCCAGCTCCCCTGATTGCAGATGGAGGTCCACCTCAAGCTGGCCGTTCTCACCCATTGCGTAGGAAGTTTTTTCCACTGTATAAACCGGTCGGGGCTGGCCGGCCTTCTCAGGTCCTGCCGGACCTACAAGCCCGCTGGCGGCAGTAAACACCCGTCTTCCTGGTGCGTTTTCCAGCAGAACAAAAGGCTCTTTGCTTCCTTTTTCGCGGGGAAACCCTGAAAGGGAGGCGTGTACTATGTCGCCCCCTCTGGGATCTATCACCAGCTGCATGGTATCTGTGCTGACACGCACCATGCGCTGGGTTTCCCCGGGTCCGCCCGACAAGGTCTCTGCGGGTATCTCCGCAGAGGTGGAGGAGGCCACATCAGGAACACTGTTATCTTCAGGCGCCCCGGACGGCTGTGAAAACGGCTGCGTTGCCGTGGGCGGGACAGCTGATTTGCTGTAATCCTGATCCCACTGCAAAACCATAAAATAGCCTGCAACAAGAAGGCCCGTAAGAAGAAGAGTACGTTTCAAATCCATCGTGAGTCAGCGGCTGTCAATACGGTCATAGGTACCCGGGTTCGGAACGCCCCCGGCTTGTTTCTGTTTTACTCGAGGCCTGGGGACGAAATCTTCCCCTCCAGCGTGCCACGGATGACAACGCAACAAACGCTTCCCTGTCAGAAAGCATCCCCGACAAAAACCATGAAGAGAAACTGCCTCCCTGGCATAGGCAGAACAGCTGGGATAGAAACGGCAGCATCCAGGAAACAACGGACTGATTCCGTATTGGTAACCCTGTATGAGAAGAAGAGCCAAAGCCCGGGGCACCTTGACCAGAACAGACAGCGCCTGCCTGCAAGCCTCTGCCAACCGGGCAGGACAGAAGTGACTCTGCATGGCCGTCTCTCTGTCAGGATTTTCTGAAGCGATCGGACCTGGATCGCACAAGAGCCCACTGTCTGCCAAGCAGAGTGTGCAGTTGCCTGCTGTCAAGGTCCCCCAGCCCTTTTCGGGCCAGAACTACATAGTCCAGTCCACGAAGGCCTCGCTGGGAGCAGCGAAAGGTCTCACGCACAACCCGCTTGACCCTGTTCCTGGAAACAGCGGTGCGCACGTTTTTCTTGGCTACCACGAGACCAAGCCGGGGAATGCCCAACTGATTGCTGCACGCCAGGATAAGAAGGTTCCGGTCAGAAACCTTTACCTCGGCCGCACCAAAAACCCGGGCATACTCCGCAGACCGCAGCAACCTGAGAGTGCGATCGAAGCCTGACGGCAACTTCTCCCCGGACAGCATGTTCATCAGGCTGCCAGGCACCGGCGTCCCTTGGCGCGACGACGGCTCAGGACAGCCCTGCCACTCTTCACAGCCATACGGGCGCGGAAACCATGATTCCGCTTTCGCTTGATCACACTCGGCTGAAAGGTTCTTTTCATTGCATTTCCACTCTCACAGGGTGCCCCACGAGACTGCTTCCAAAACCGCCCAACAGCAGGCCCGAAAAGGAAACCGGACAAAAATCACACCCTTGGGCATTGAAGGTTTTCCCCGTTCAATTCACAAGGCCAGATGTTCGCTCCCGCTTCGTTTTGCTTTTCGTGCCATCAAGCGCCAATAGCGTACAGACTCATGAGCAGACTCCCACATTCACGCTTCCCAACAAAACATTTGTTGAGGCCAGCGGCTGAGGCGTGGGAGTCAAACAAAAAAATGACTCGCCATTCTATGGAATGGCTTTACCAACGTCAACGAGGAACACGCAAAAAAAAGCAGAACCTCTGCATCCCGGCGGGAATATCGCTGTACTTTCAAGAGAAAACTCAATCAGACACAAACCCCGGAAAGGAAGAGTTCAAATATCTTTCCACAGACTTGCAAAGGTCTGTGGATAAGGTTGTTCCTTACGGATAGAATGAGCGCATTTTCACCACCAACGGATACCATGCGTTCACATGAGCGAAGCTGTCTCTGTGCCGCGCGAGCTCTGGCGCAAATGCTTGGAAACTCTGCAAGATGAACTGCCCCTCCAGCAGTTCAATACTTGGCTGCGCCCGCTCAAAGTCATGGCGGACCAGGACGAGCTGTGTCTCCTTGCACCCAACCGTTTCATTCTTGACTGGGTCAGGGACAAGTACCTGTCCCGCATAGAAGAAATTCTTGTTGACCTGTCATCCGGCCACCCCCCCGCTATTGCACTGGGCGTCAGCAACCGCAGACCCTCCTTTGGTATTCGCTACCCTGGCGCCAACAGGTTGCTCGACCAGGGCAGTGCCACCACCGGGAGTGAGCCGCCCCCCGGCGGCAGCGCAACACAGGACGCGCAACCCCCTTCCCAGAAGCTGACAAACCCCCTGAGAAGCAGGGTGCCTGCTGTCGAGCCAGATGACGTCGAAGTGCCCGCAACGACACGCCAGGACGCGAGCGCCACCCGCGCCAACACAACCGCAGCACCGACTGGGGACTCCCCCCCTTCATCGCCGCACGAAAATACTCCTCCGGACGATGAAGAATACCCAACATACGACACTGACACAGACGTCTCCCCTCAGCCCCAAGCCTCTCGACGCGGCCTTCCACTGCTGCACACCCGCAACAGCAAGCAAGCTGCTGAAAAAGAAGAAAAACCCGAAAAAGAAATCAAACATACTTGCAACCTCAATAGCTCTTTTCTTTTTGAAAACTTTGTTGAGGGGAAATCAAACCAGCTGGCTCTGGCAGCTGCCCAGCAAGTCGTTGACAACCCGGGCTCGGCCTATAATCCCCTCTTTCTCTACGGAGGCGTTGGGCTGGGCAAAACCCACCTGATGCAGGCCGTCGGCAACGAACTGATACGCCGAAGCGGCAACGCCAACATAGTCTATCTGCACTCTGAGCGGTTTGTTGCAGACATGGTCAAAGCACTACAACTCAATGCTATCAACGACTTCAAGCTGTACTACCGCTCTGTTGACGCCCTCCTGATCGACGACATTCAGTTTTTTGCCGGAAAAGAGCGATCGCAGGAGGAATTTTTCCACACATTCAATGCCTTACTGGAAGGCGGGCAGCAAATAATCCTGACCTGTGATCGCTACCCCAAAGAAATAGGCGGACTTGAAGAGCGGCTGAAATCGCGCTTTGGCTGGGGGCTGACTGTCGCAGTCGACCCCCCCGAGCTGGAAACGCGTGTCGCTATATTGATGAGCAAGGCAGAACAGTCCGGAGTTGAGCTCCCGCACGAGTCCGCCTTCTTCATAGCCCAGCGCATACGCTCCAATGTTCGCGAGCTTGAGGGGGCCCTCAAGCGTGTTACAGCCAGTGCTTTTTTTACCGGGCGAAAGATAGACGTGGACCTGATCAGGGAATCCCTCAAAGACCTGCTGGCACTCCAGGAAAGACAGGTCAGCATAGACAACATCCAAAGAATAGTCGCCGAGTACTACAAGATACGAATAGCCGACATTCTCTCAAAAAGACGCAGCCGCTCCGTGGCCAGACCCCGCCAGATAGCCATGGCTCTCTCCAAGGAGCTGACAAGCCACAGCCTCCCCGAAATAGGCGAGGCTTACGGTGGGCGCGACCACACTACAGTGCTGCATGCCTGCCGAAAAGTGCGTCAATTATGCAAGGCAGACGATGAGATCGCCGAAGACCACAAGAACCTTTTGCAATTGCTAACCAACTGAAACTGAAGGCCACCTATGAAATTCATCATAAACAGGGAGACGCTTCTCAAACCTCTGCTTTTGGTCTCCAGCGTCGTAGAGAACAAGCAGACCATGCCAGTACTGTCCAACATCCTTATAAGAGCGGAGGAGGACAGCCTGCACCTGACCGGAAGCGACACCGAAGTTGAGCTGATAGGCCGCATCCCTCTTGACGCCTCTCCGGAAAGCACAGGCATAACAACAGCTCCGGCACGCAAGCTGCTTGATATATGCAAATCCCTGCCAGACAACAGTGAAATACTGTTCAGCACGAAGGATAACCAGAGCCAGATGGCGTGCAGCTCCGGCCGAAGCCGCTTCACTCTTTCCACGCTGCCTGCCGAAACCTTTCCCGTCAGCCAGGAAGAACCGGCCTCTGTCTCATTCTCCATTGCCTCAAACGCTCTTCGACGACTGATAGACAGAACAGGGTTCGCCATGTCCACTCAGGACGTGCGCTATTATCTCAACGGCATGCTGTTTAAAATCAGCGAGCAGACACTGACAGCCGTGGCCACCGACGGTCACAGGTTGGCTGTCAGCTCAGAGATAACAGAAGAAGGCGTCACAGAAGGGAAACAGGTCATTGTTCCTCGCAAAGCTGTTCTCGAGCTGGCTCGCCTTGTTGCCGAAGGCGAAGACAATGTGACCATCACTCTGGGGCAAAACCATATTTGCGCTCACACCGGGCCCTTTAGCTTCACATCAAAGCTGGTTGACGGGAAGTTCCCGGACTACGAACGCGTCATCCCCTACGGCGGCCAAAAATCAATGCTCGCCGACCGCCAAACCCTGCGCCAGGCGCTCTCCAGAGCCGCCATACTGTCGAACGCGAAGCATCGGGGCGTCAACCTTACCCTGGAAAACAACACCATGAAAATGGCTGCCAACAACCCGGAGCAGGAGCAGGCCGAGGACGAAATACCGGTCAACTATGCGGATGCTGAACTAAAGATCAGCTTTAATGTCGACTANTTGAGAGACGTCCTGTCTGTAGCGACAAGCGACACCATTCAAATGATATTTTCCGACTCGTTCAGCAGTGTTCTCATAAAACAACCTGATGACGATCGGTCCACTTACGTTGTAATGCCTATGGGGCGCTGACATTTCCGCATGCAGTCGTGAAGCATATTTACACTACAAGCGCCACAGGCTTTCCCTGTCGGACTTTCACTCTGTCCCTGTCGTCGGCATTGTCAACGAAAACGAGGCATTTCCCGCCTCCTTCACCCCGACAGGGAGCGGCTGCCTTGCGCTCAACACGCATCCAGACAGAGACACGCAGAGCAATCCGGGGAAAGTTTTTGACGGAGAAGGAAAAGGAGTGCAACTGAACAGAGCGACAGCACTCAGACAAAGACAATCAGGGCTGGATGACAGCGCAAGGGACAGCTTGGCGGGCTCCGTCGCACAGCATTTCCCAGCGGCTTATGGCAACAATTTGGACGAGTTGTGCTTTTCACAACAAAGGTCCGTGTTCCACGTGGAACATCGAACTCACTCCCGTTTCTTGTAAAAGAGCTGCGTCTTTGCGCAACAGAACATGCACGCGAAACATCATCGAGGCCTGAAGCGGCAAGACAATGCGCCCGGATGCTATTATGACGCAGCACCATCTGCCCGACACCAGAAGAAAGTCCCTGACACCAAGGCAGCGAGCGCCTCGCAACCACTGCATTCATGGCGAGAGCAACAGCTTCGCTGACATAGAGAATGAAAAAAGCCCAACCAGAGAGCGCATTGCCCTCCCCCGTGCTGCCAGAAAAGCGGAGCGCTCAACAATACCGGATCGAGCTCCACATCCTCATGGAACACAAGAAGAATTCACCACAAACAGTCCAGCAACACGCCAAGAAAACATATCTTTTACCAAAAAGACCAGCAACACGGGCCCAAAGAGCTGTTTTCTTGACTTCATAAGTCTGCACAGGCGCACACGCCTGACAAACGAACCATTCCGCCGAGATTGATGGACAGAATCGAAAACCCACCGGCACACCGAAAAAGCTCTCTGACACCGGCGCACAGAGGATGAGCAACCCGGACGCAAACTCCAGACAGAGTTGAAGCAGATGCAGAATGTTCCACATGGAACAAAAAAGGCGGCACACAAAGCCATACACAGGAGCAGACGACTGCTATTGCCGTGAAATATCAGACAAAGATAGAAAAAAGAAACCAGAAAGCGCATATTGACCCCGAATCACAAGGAACCCGGCGACTATGAGCGAAAACACCTATGACGCATCGAACATCAAGGTGCTCAAAGGGCTGGATGCTGTACGCAAGCGGCCCGGCATGTACATCGGCGACACTGACGATGGCACAGGACTTCACCACATGGTCTTTGAGGTGGTGGATAACTCCATAGATGAGGCACTGGCTGGCCATTGCTCAGCTATAGACGTCATCATACATGCCGACGAATCGATTACCGTGAAGGATGACGGGCGCGGCATTCCTACAGAAATACACGCAGAAGAAGGCGTTTCAGCAGCAGAAGTCATCATGACGGTCCTGCACGCGGGCGGAAAATTTGACGACAACACCTACAAGGTTTCCGGAGGGCTGCACGGTGTCGGCATATCCGTGGTCAACGCCCTGTCGAAAGAGCTACGAATAACAATCCGGCGCCAAGGCAAGGTTTATCAGCAGATATATGACAACGGATGCCCGCGCGAACCTCTGGCTGTTATCGGAGAAACAGAGTCGACGGGAACCGAAATCACGTTCTTGCCATCGGAAAACACATTTTCCAACATCCACTTCAACTATGAAATTCTCGCCAAGCGACTGAGAGAGCTGTCATTCCTCAATTCCGGCGTCTGCATAAACCTGAAAGATGAGCGCAACGAGCGCGACAGCCGCTTCCTGTACGAAGGCGGCCTGAAAGCCTTCGTCGAGTATCTCAATAAAAACAAAATGCCACTGAACGATGTTATCCACTTCAATACGCAGCACGAAGAAGGCGTCGGCGTGGAAATTGCCATGCAATGGAATGACAGTTTTCAGGAAAGCATTTTCTGTTTTACCAACAACATTGCCAACCGCGATGGAGGAACCCACCTGGCAGGTTTTCGCTCAGCTTTGACACGTACGCTCAACAATTACATAGAGTCGGAAAAGCTGCTGAAAAAACAAAAGATAAACACGACGGGAGATGACGCCCGCGAGGGCCTGACCGCCATAGTTTCAGTCAAGGTTCCTGACCCCAAATTTTCATCCCAGACCAAAGACAAGCTGGTTTCTTCCGAAGTCAAAACGGCCGTTGAGCAGGAAATGGGGCGCATGCTCTCTTCCTACCTGCTGGAGAAGCCGCAGCAAGCGCGGAAAGTGATTGACAAGATGCTGGAGGCCGCCCGCGTGCGGGAAGCGGCCCGCAAGGCCCGGGAGATGACCCGCCGCAAAAGCACCCTTGATATAGCGGGACTGCCGGGCAAGCTGGCGGACTGTCAGGAGAAAGACCCGGCTCTGTCGGAGCTTTACATAGTAGAGGGTGACTCTGCCGGCGGTTCTGCCAAACAGGGAAGAGACCGGCGCACTCAAGCCATTCTCCCTTTGAAGGGCAAAATATTGAATGTGGAAAAAGCACGTTTTGACAAGATGCTGTCGTCCCAGGAGGTGGGCACGCTTATAACAGCCCTGGGCTGTGGCGTGGGCAGGGAGGAATTCAATCCAGAAAAGCTGCGTTACCACCAGATTATCATCATGACCGATGCGGACGTCGACGGCGCCCACATCCGCACCTTGCTTCTGACCTTTTTCTTTCGCCAGATGCCTGAACTTATCGAAAAAGGGTATATCTACATAGCTCAGCCTCCTTTGTACAAAATAAAGCGCGGCAAACAGGAATTTTACGTCAAGGACGACGATTCCCTCAGCGAGCACATCACGGCATCGGCCATTGAAAACGCCAGCCTTCATGTCAATGAATCCTCCCCCGGAATTGCCGGCGCCCCGCTGGAGTCTCTGGTGAATGAGCACCGCCGTGTTCAGGCCATTATCGACCGCTTGTCCAACCGTTATCCTCTGGCGGTATTGCAACAGCTAATCCACATGGAACCACTGGATGAGTCGGATCTGAAAGACAAGGGAAAGATGGAGATGTGGCTGGAGGAGCTCAACGCGAAACTGACAAGCAACACCTCGTCAGGACAAAGCACTCACGCAGTTCTCATGGAAGATCGTGAGCACAACAGCTGGTTACCACAAATACACGTCCACATTCACGGAGAGGACAGCATCCACCTGTTCCAGAATGACTTTTTTGCTTCACGCGACTACCACGCCATCAAAACAATGGGAGCCAAACTCAAAAATCTGCTGGACGAAGATGCGCACATAAGGAAGGGCGACAAGACGCAGCCGGTTGCCAGTTTCGACCAGGCTCTGGAGTGGCTGATGAAAGAGTCCACGAAGCGCCACAACATTCAGCGCTACAAGGGACTGGGAGAAATGAACCCGGACCAGCTCTGGGAAACCACCATGGACCCGGTCAACAGACGCATGCTCAAGGTGAGCATAGAGGATGCCGTTGCGGCAGATCAGATCTTCACTACCTTGATGGGAGATGCTGTTGAGCCGCGTCGAGCCTTTATTGAAACCAATGCCCTGAAAGTGATGAATCTGGACATTTAGAGCCGGACCCATTGCCAGGGTCGCAAATTTCTTCCGGACTGCTGTCCGGAAGAACGGCGCGGCCGAGGCCAGAAATCATTGGCGACTGCCCCTGCACTTTCAGAGACAGGGACAGATATAGAGAGGAGCTTTTCGCCCTTCTGCCTTGCCATGCAGACACAGGCTCAAAGGAGCTCCTTTTTATTGACGGCCCAAAAAACATCCACAGCCTGATTTCTCACCCGCACCAACATCGATGTCAGATGGCAAAAGGACAGTACAGGACAAGGCAGGACAGACAAAATGTGCCACCTGTCGTGGAACCCCAGAAAAGGACGGCACCGGCCTCCTGTCCGACATACTCATCGAAACGGCCAGACGGAACCAACCCATGCAGACAGCAGAATCTTTTATCAAAGAGCAGCTCATTGAGGCCCAGAACCTCCTTGAGCGTTTTATAGGTGACGACAACCAGCTGGCGCTCATAGACAAGGCCGCCCAGCAGCTGGCCCTGTCTTTCAAGGCCGGCGGCAAAGTGATGGCCTGCGGAAACGGCGGCTCTCATTGCGATGCCATGCACTTTGCAGAAGAACTCACCGGACGCTACCGCGAAAACAGGCCCGGATACCCGGCTATCGCCATTTCCGACCCCTCGCACATATCCTGTGTCGCCAATGACTTTGGCTATGAACATGTTTTCAGCCGCTACATAGAAGCCGTTGGCCATGCGGGAGATTGGCTGCTGGCCATCAGCACCAGCGGCAACTCCAGCAACATTGTCAAAGCCGTACAGAGCGCGAGGGACAAAGGGATAGGCACTCTTCTGCTGACGGGCAAGGACGGGGGCAAAATGGCGGGGATGGCGGATATAGCAATCCATGTTCCCCATGAAGGCTACGCAGACAGAATCCAGGAAATACACATCAAAATAATCCACATACTCATTGGCAGAATTGAACAGCTGATGGAGGATTCAGACTGAACCTGAACTTCGGCGGGTGGCAGACGGCCGGGCTTGCCCGGTGCTGCCGCCCTCACCGGGAGCGACACAACCGCTGGGAGAGCCCGGAGCAGTCTTTTCCTGCACCCTCAAAGGGCCCGGGTCAGCCTGCTCAGGAGAACGGGAGAGGTGGAGGCGAGGTGTTACATGAACTTCTTGCAACCGCCTGGCCGACAACACTTCTCCCTCCAGCGGCCATAGCCTATTCATTTATTGACGGCCACCAGGTACCTGTACTCGGTCGTGGTTTTCACACTCCCTGGAACCGAAACTGGTTGTTGCGCATATTGACTGCTCAAAAACACCGAACGCATCGAGCCCCCTTGTTGATGCTGATCGCACAATCTCTACGCATGCTCGACCTGCAGCAAATCCTGTTATCGTCTCGAGTTAAACTAATTCAGCTGGCTGACATACGAACGTCTTTTACCTGTTTGCAACGCCGTGTTGGAAATCCGCGCCAGCAGCCAGCCAGACACCAGATCCCATCGAGATAGAAGAATATTTCCCTCTGTAGTGATGCAGGACCCATGATCAGGCAGACAGTCACCCCCGTCGACAGGGATACACTTGAGCTGTTGTTAACGCCAGTTAGAAATGTCCTCCTTTCATCAGTTTGAGGTGTCCGGGGGTGTCCGGGGGTGTCCGGGGGTGTCCGGGGGTGTCCGGGGGTGTCCGGGGGTGTCCGGGGGTGTCCGGGGGTGTCCGGGGGT
>JGIcombinedJ30088_10005530_pt1 | contig 10843 bp, 5 predicted proteins | sample PinacodermPK_FD_30088 | JGI IMG/M metagenome (IMG submission 30088) | reverse complement strand
CCCACCACGCCGCGCCTTCCTCTGGAGGGCGCTACGGGATCGAGACCAAGTTCACTCGTGCGGTGCGCGATCTCGCCCATAGGTTCGAGCATCGTCTGTTCCTGTCCGCCACGCCCCACAACGGCCACTCCAACAGTTTTTCCACCCTGCTGGAGCTGCTCGACCCGTACCGCTTCACCCGCGGTGTCAAGGTGACCCGGCCGAAGACCGACCTTGCGCCCGTGATGGTCAGGCGGCTGAAGGAGGACATCCGTGAACTCCAAGGCGGTTTCCCCAAGCGCAACGTGAAGCGGATCGAGATCGACGGCCTACCCGAGGACGCGCCCGAACTGGAACTCTCCCGCCTACTCGATGAGTATCGGACGGCGCGCGAGCAACGTTTTTCGCTGGAGTCCAGCCGCGTCCGGCATGCCGCCGGGTTGATGGTGGTGGGATTGCAGCAGCGGTTGCTGTCCTCGATCGAGGCGTTCGCTCGGACCCTCGTGGTGCATCGCCGCACTGTTTTGCGTCAGTGGAAGGATGCCCAGCAGGAAGCCGGTGCTCGACCGCAGCTCGACACCGTCCAAACGCACCGTTTCGTGCAATCACCAGATGCCGACGACGAGAGGGCCGGGTGGGCCAGAGAGGATGAAGACGCCGACGAGGTCGACCAGATCAAAGAAATCACGGCAGCCGCCCGCCCGTCGGAACATCCCGACACGACGGCCTGGGAACGTGAGCAGGCTCTCCTTCAACGCATGCAGGAAATCGCCGACGAGACCAGGCACCTGCCGGATGCCAAGACCCGGTGGCTGCTCGAGTGGATACGCCGCAGCCAGTGCCCGGGACTTCCCGAGTTCGGTGCGCCGCTCACCGGTCCCCCGCCCGCCTGGACCGATAGGCGGGTGCTGATCTTCACGGAGAACCGGCAGGGCACCAAGCGGTATCTGAAGTCCACTCTGGAGCAGGCCATCTTCGGGACCGACCGGGCCGATGAGCGGATAGATGTGATCGACGGGTTGACCAGCCCGGCTCGCCGCCGTGAGATACAACGCCGCTTCAACGCCGACCCAGCCGACGAGCCCCTGCGGATCCTGATAGCGACCGATGCCGCCCGTGAGGGACTCAACCTGCAGGCCCGCTGCCGGGACATGTTCCATTTCGACCTGCCGTGGAATCCGGGCCGTATCGAGCAGCGCAACGGCCGCATCGACCGCAAGCTGCAACCGGCCACCGAAGTGACCTGCCACTACTTCGTGCTGCCGCAGCGGGTCGAGGACCGGGNCCTCGAAGTGCTGGTCAGGAAGACCGAGACCATCAAGAAAGAACTGGGCGGCCTGCCGAAGGTGATCGAGGACGCTGTGGAGCAACGCCTGATCCGCCACGGCATCCGCCATCGCGACGCGGAACACTTGAGGCACCAGATCAAGTCGGAGTCTCCCGAGGGTGAAAGCACCCTTGCCGCCGCCGAGGAGATAGAGGCAGCCCGCGAACGGCGCGAGGATCTCGAGGACCAGATCGAACGTTGCCGGGCGCTCCTCGAGAAGTCACGGGATTGGGTCAGGTTCTCGGCGGAACCCTTCCGCCAGGCCATCAACTGCTCCCTCCACCTGCTCGGGGCTTCGGAACTCGCCGAGAACGTTGGCGGCAACGGCCACCGGGTGTGGACGTTCCCCGCTTTGGAACAACGGGCAGCCACCGACCCGAGCTGGACCTCCACCCTCGATTCCCTGCGCGTGCCCCGCCGGATCGACCAGAAGATCCCCGACTGGCGACGCGACGCGCCCCTCCGGCCCGTCGTTTTCGAGGACACCGGACGGCTCGACGATCAGACCGTGCACCTGCATCTGGAACAGCGGGTGGCGCAGCGGCTGCTGGCCCGGTTCCGCTCACAGGGTTTCATCTATGACGACCTGTCTCGGGCCTGCCTGGCCCAGACGAAGGATTCGATCCCGCGCGTGATCCTGCTCGGGCGCTTGTCGCTATATGGCCGGGGTGCCGAGCGTCTGCACGAGCAAATCGTGCCGGTGGCGGCCCGCTGGAGCGAGCCGGAACGGCGCTCCGGACCGCTGCGCGCCTATGCGCGGGAAGCGCAGGAACGGACCATGAGGCTCCTCGACGCCTCACTGGACTCCCCCGCCCGCGAAGCGGACCAGGTGATCCGTCATAGGCTTCTCGCCGCCGCCGCCCGGGACATCGCCGATCTCCGTCCGCAGTTGGAGCCTCGTGCGGAGGAGTTCGCGGCAATGGCCGAGCAACGGCTTGCCGAACGCGGACGGCAGGAGGAACGGTCGCTGCGAGAGACCCTGGAGCGGCACCGCGCCCAAGTGGTCGCCCAACTCGAACGCTACGAACGCGACCGGAAGCAGCTCTCCTTCGGATTCAATGCCCAGGAAACGAAGCAGCTCAACGCCGACATCCGGCACTGGCGCAGAAGGCTCGCCCAGTTCGACGAGGACCTGGCAGACGAGCCTGCCCGGGTGCGCGAGTTCTACGAGGTACACGTGAAACGGGTCGAACCGGTGGGTCTCGTATACCTATGGCCGGAGACCAACTGATGGCGAAGCGCGACCAGCGGGTAATCGACCATCTGGAGTGGATCGGGTTCGTTCGACCTACCGGGCTGGTGGTGTCGGCACCTGCGCTCGTAAAAGCGGGCGTGATCCTGAACCGCCGGGATATCGCAGGCCAGAAGCTACTCCGCGAGTGGGTCGAGAACGGCGTTCCCGATCCGACCGACACCGCGACCGAACTGCCAGACTTCAGGCAGTTCGCCGAGAAGGTACTCGGCTGGCGTTTCACCCCAAAGGGCTACGCTGGCACCGCCGAGGTACCGGTTCCGACCGACCTGGAGCTTCCGCTGCCGGAGTCCGGCGACGTGTTCCGGCCCGACTTCGCAGTTCGCTCCGAACCGCTCAAGTCTCCGGGGCGGCCTGCCCTTCCGAAAGGTGACGAGCTTGAGGAGGAACCCCCTCCGTGGCAGCTCTTGGTCAGCGTGTGCGAACCCGGCGAGGACCTGGACCGCGCTATTACCGGCGGCGGTCTGGACCTATCGCCTCATGGCCGGATGGAGCGCCTGTTGAGGAACACGGGCGTCCCCGCGGGGCTCCTCTTCAACGGCAAGACGGTGCGCCTCGTCTCCGCGCCCCGGGGCGAGAGCTCGGGCTGGCTTGACTTCCAGATTCGCGACATGGTCCAGACGGCGGGCCGACCGATCTGCTCAGCCATGCGCGAGCTTCTCGGCCAGACACGCCTGCTGAGCGTACCGCGGGACAAGCGGCTGGCGGCGCTGCTGGAAAACAGCCGCAAGTTCCAGAACGAGGTTTCCGAACGCCTAGCCGAACAGGTGCTCCATGCGCTCTACGAGCTGCTGCGGGGCTTCCAGGCAGCTCATGACGCGTCTGCCGGTCGGCTGCTCCGGCGCTGGCTTGCGGAGGATCCTGACGAGATCTATCGCGGACTGCTGACGGTCGTGCTACGCCTCGTCTACCTGCTGTACGCCGAAGAGCGGGACCTGTTACCCCAGGACGAGACCTTCCTGGGCGCCTACTCGGTGTCCGGCCTCTACGAGCGGCTGCGAGCCGACGCTTCCCTGCACCCGGACACCATGGACCAGCGCTTCGGCGCATACGCCCAACTCCTCGCCCTATGGCGCATGGTCCACGACGGCGCACAGGCCCCGCAGATGGCGATGGCGCCCAAGCACGGCGACCTGTTCCAACCCGACCGGTACCCGTTCCTCGAAGGGGCAGCCGGGACGCGACAGACACTCGAACGGATCGAGCCACCGCGGGTAGCGGACGGAACGATCCACCGAGTCCTGGAAAAGCTGATTGTCCTCGATGGCGAGCGGATCTCTTACCGGGCGCTAGACGTGGAGCACATCGGCTCCGTCTACGAGACCATGATGGGCTTCCGCCTCGAGAGAGCAACAGGCCGCAGCATCGCCATCAAGGCTGCCAAGAAGCACGGCGCCCCGACCACTGTGGACATCGAAGCCCTGCTCTCTGCGCCACCCGGAGGCCGTGCCGAGTGGATCCGCGACCGCACCGACCGCAAGATCACGCTCAAGGTGAGCAAGGCGGTTCGGGCGGCCGATTCCATGGACGAGATACACGCGGCCCTCGACACCGTGATCGACCGAAACGCCACCCCCGATCTGGTACCGGCGGAAGCCATGGTGCTCCAACCGAGTGAGGAGCGCCGACGTTCGGGCTCCCACTACACACCACGCGAGCTCACCGAGCCCATCGTGCGAACCGCGCTCGAACCGATTCTGGCCCGCCTGTCCGAAGAGTCCGGTGGTTCCGTCCACCCCGAGCAGATCCTCGACCTCAAGGTATGCGATCCCGCCATGGGCTCGGGCGCCTTCCTCGTGGAAGCATGCCGCCAACTCGCCGATGTCCTGATCGAAGCCTGGCGTGCCCATGACATCACCCCCGAGATCCCGCCCGACGAGAACGAGGAGATCTACGCCCGCCGCCTCGTGGCCCAACGCTGCCTCTACGGAGTGGACCGCAACCCAAAAGCCGTCGACCTCGCCAAGCTGTCGCTGTGGCTGATCACCCTGGCCAAAGATCACCCCCTGACCTTCCTCGACCACGCCCTCCGCCACGGTGATTCCCTGGTCGGGCTGTCGATCCCCCAACTGCGGGCCTTCCACTGGAAAGGCAACGCCCCCAACTTCGCTGCAGGCTTCGAGGCGTTGCGAGGACAGGAACACCTTGACAAGGCCGCCGAGTTGCGCCGCCGCATCCTCGCGGCTGCAGACAACGTGTCCGACTGGGAACGGCGCGACTGGTTGAGAGAGTCCGAGGAGGAGACTGACGCCGTACGCCTCCTCGGAGACCTCGTCCTCGCCGCCTTCTTCGACGAGTCCAAACCAAAGACTCGCGAAGCCCGACGCAAGCGCTTCGCGGACCAGGTGCTTGGTGGTGAAGCCGAGCGGCACAGGGGATGGCTGGCCGAACTACGTAACGATGATCCACCGCTGGCCCCATTCCACTGGCCGATCGAGTTCCCCGAAGTCTACGATCAGAACAACCCCGGCTTCGATACGATGATCGGTAATCCCCCTTTCCAGGGCGGCAGGAACATCACACGGACACAGGGAGATGCGTACTCGAAGTGGCTACGGACCCTTAACACCGGATCAAGCGGAGGCGCCGATCTGGTGGCCCACTTCTTCCGCCGTGCCTTCGACCTGATCCGCGCTGGCGGAACATTCGGTCTAATCGCTACCAATACCATTGCTCAAGGGGATACAAGGGCTAGCGGTCTACGCTGGATCTGTACAAATGGGGGACAGATATACCGTGCCCATAGGCGAGTCAAATGGCCGGGCCTAGCTGCGGTAGTCGTGAGCGTGATCCACGTGGGCAAAGGCCATCTTAGTAGCACTGTATTGCTTGACCACAAGGCGGTCCAGAGAATCACTGCTTTCCTTTTCCATAGCGGCGACAATGACGATCCAGTACGCCTGGCAAACAATTCTAGTAAGAGCTACCAAGGCACGATCGTGCTAGGCATGGGCTTCACATTCGACGATACAGATAAGAAGGGCATCGCTTCGCCACTAGCCGCGATGGAACGATCGAAGCTTGATAATCCGGACAATCTACTCGTTATAGCACCCTATATAGGAGGAAATGAAGTAAACACAAGTCCCACTCACTCGCATCATCGCTATGTAATCAACTTTGGTGAATTCAGTCACGAACTATGTAGTCGGCGATGGCCAGACTTAATGAAGATCGTAGAGGAGCGCGTCAAGCCCGAGCGTGAAACGAAGAATCCAGATAAGTACCCGCGTATGGTTAATGAGTGGTGGAAATATTGGAATCCACGGATTGAATTGTATGAAAGTATCGCGAACCTAGACAGGGTCCTTGTAATATGTTGCAGTGCTGGCCAACACATGGCCTTGACATTCCTGCCCACAAGGATGGTATTTGCGAATACACTCGTGGTATTCACGTTGAGCAGTCACGCAGCCTTCGCGGCTTTACAAGCAAGACCCCATGAGATATGGGCGCGGTTCTTCGGATCATCTCTAGAAGATAGGCTCCGCTATACGCCGTCGGACTGCTTTGAGACGTTTCCGTTTCCTGAGAACTGGGAGACTCGTTCCGATCTCGACTCCGTTGGCACGAGGTACTACGAGTTTCGAGCTGCACTTATGGTTCACAACAACGAAGGAATGACGAAGATCTACAACCGATTCCATGACCCCTACGAGAACGATCGCGAGATCGTCGAGCTCCGTCGCCTACACGCCGCCATGGATCGAGCCGTGCTGGACGCCTACGGCTGGACCGACATCCCCACGGACTGCGAGTTCCTCCTCGACTACGAGGTAGACGAGGAGACGTGGGGCAAGAAGAAGAAGCCCTACCGCTACCGCTGGCCCGACGCCGTCCGCGACGAGGTACTGGCCCGCCTGCTGGAACTCAACGCCCAACGCGCAGCCGAAGAAGCTCGCTCTGGTCTGGCCGGTACTCAAGAGATCAGCCGGGGTCGGGCCACCTCCGAGGAGACCACTCCGTCCGGGACCCTGCAACTCGACCTCTAGGCATTACCTGACCGGCAGCCGGAGTGGCAGGGCTGTCTGATTTTCATCCTACGACGAGCGGACCTTGCCTCACCACGATCACGTCGTGGATTTGTGCCATAGGCGGCGTACGCCGTTAGCAGTGACCTGGTTGGGTAGGGCCGTCGGGTTGGGTACCTGAACTGGCTCCTGATCCCTTCGGTCTCGCAGCTCGATGTGCGCAGCGATGAACGACCGAGGGCCAAAGGGCCCTTTGTGACACTAAGCCCCGCTACATGTACATCGCGTAGCGGTTCGAAGCCGGAAACTCGTCCGGCAGGTTCTTGAGAATCCTGGCCACCTTCCTCGACGCCGACAGGGTAATCGGGAGCCGGCCGTCGAGCTGGCTCTGGTTCCAGTTCATCTTTGATAGCGCCAAAATCTCCTCGGCGAGCGCCTCGATGCTGTTTTCGGTCAGGGCCGGCCGGATGCCCAACGGGGTTGGAACGTACATACCTGGGTAGAGCTGGTACAGGTCCACGCTGCCTCGGGTGTAAAGGACATGGCGTCGCTCTGTGATCGTCGCGAACGTACCTCGCAGAACCGGGTGGACGCCGTTGCGGAACAGGCGTGTTCCTTCGCTTCCTTCGACGATCCAGAGGAGTTCGAGGTGACGGATGTGTCGTTGATCTACGGCTGCTTCGAAGCCTGACATCTCCTCATCGTCGAACTCCGACGTCTTGTGCAACACCACTCGCGCCGGGAAGTGCTGATGCTCCCGCCGATATGTGTCAAGGGCCGTGCCTAGTAGATCGTCGGCGTCGGCCCGTCGCAGGTGGGGCTGGCGATCCGGTTTCTTACGGGCCGCCGGCCCGCCGCGTACCACGACACCTTCGCCGCGCTCGTCGAAGACCTGAGCCACCGACGTGTGGACCTCGTCCCGATCCGTAGAGTGGAAGAACGACACTCCGACGTAGAGCGAATCGAGGTCGCGCGAGCGGCGCCGCAGTCGCCATGGCACGCCACCTGCCTTGTAGTAGAGCGCAGTGTGGAGGTTCCATGCCCGCGTCGCCTCGTCCTGGATTGATGAAGATCGCCGCGACCGGCTCTTTGCTGTCTGACGGGTGGGATCCCAGGTGGTCGAGCGCATCACCTGCAGCGGAATGCCCCAGCCCAGCGAGTACGCCTTCAGCAAGTCGTGGAAGTCGATATGAGCCGAGGAGACCTCTGTGCTCGTATCGACCATCGTCGCCGTGGAACGTCTGGTCTCGGGGATGTCGTCCTGGAGATCGTCCGGGCGCGCCACGATAACGAGATCCACAACTCCTCTTTCGCAGAGATCAGCAATCTCGCGGTGATAGAGGTCTACGCACTCAGCGGTAGCCAGGCTGACCGGCTTGGTAAGAACTCGACCTAGTTGCCGGTTGGAGATGGCCCTCGTCCACGTATCGTCGAATACCAGCTCTGAGCGGAAGCTGCAGTCGGCGTTGAAGCCGGGGAAGCCCCGAAATAGGCGCGGATGCCGGTTGTTCGCCTTCGCCTCGATCAGCGTGCGGCATCGTTTGAGCCAGCCACGAGCGCCTGAGATCCCCTCGGCTGGGCCGACGAGACCGACGCGAATTCGTGTCGGAGCACCCGGCATCCCAAGATCAACCGGTCCATAGTCGGTGACACCAGCGCGGGGGTCCTCGTGCGCACCTCCGTGACCGAAGTCGAGCATCGGTTCGTCAAAGACGGTCGCCTTCATGACCACAACCCCTGCTGGCCAGAGTCCGCGAGACCGTCTTCGTTGCCCGTGGCTGTCGCCTGCCAGTCCTGGTCTTCGATTCCGGTATCGACGNCCAGCGTTACCAGATCACCGAACAGCAANGGCCGATAGCGATCTCCAAGTTCGGGAGGCCGCGCCAGATACTCGGCCCAGAATTGCACGAGACCGCGCACCGCGGGGTTCTTCTCGATCTTCTTCATGCCCTTGACACGGTCCTCGCCCCAGGGGAGTTCACGGCCTCCGTCGAAGGTGAAGTGGTAGGTCGGGTTGATCTCCGCAACCCAACCTTCATCGGTGCGCACGAAGCGTATAGCTGCCGCGTAGTGACGACAGTCCTTGGGCTCTGTTCGTTCGTCGTCTTTGAAGTAGCGCTGAAACACGGTGCGGCCAGACTTGCCCGGGTGCACCTTGACCTTCACCGCGTCTCGGTTATCTCGCGGACCTCGAAACACGAACAGACGCTTCTTGGAGTGGTACCGGAGCCTCTTGTGTTCCTGGTCGAGCAGCACCTGGCGAAGCAGGTCAACGAACATCCACCGAGTGTCTACGTCCTTGCTCTCTGCCCACTCCATGGTGTCGATGGCCTCGTATCCGTCATCGAGAAAGCGTCCGAGCCCGCCCCGCTCGGGCCGAGTGAAGCTGTAGACCACTCCGCCGCGGGCGATCCAGTCGCTGCGGAAATAGCCCTCCTTCCGGAGGGCCGGACCCAGTTCGGCAGGCTTCGGTTTCCACGTTGGCCCGAAAAAAATCTCCTCGGGCAGTTCCAAGATTCGTAGAAGGTTGGTCTCGAGCTTCTCAGCCCGACGCCGCCGCCCAGAGGTCACTCGTCCCGACATGCCCTCCGCGGCCCACGACAGCAGGCGTCCTGCAGCGCTCTCGTCTAGGCGGTCGGATGCCTTGTCGAAGTCCAGGCGCCACGCCCTGCGCCCTGGTGCTGGTGGCCTTGCTCGATCTACGGGTGCCCACCAGATGCCGCCATCCCTTGGCCGAGAGCACACGACGATCACAGGGTTGGAACCACCTCGCCAATACGCGATGTCGGCTGCGTCAAGCAGAAGATGAAACGAACTCTCCGTCTCACCAGGAAAGCGTCCGTCCGTTGCCTTGCTCTGCACCATCACGTGCACATTCGACGCAGATCGTGCGAGCGGATCCACCAACTCGATCGCACCATCCACGCCATGATCGACCCGCCGGTCATGCCAGATGTGACCCAGACGCGTCACGGCTAACGCGACAAGTCGCTGGCCCTCTTCACCAATCTGGTTGCTGCGGGAGTAGGTTTTCTGGAAGGCCATGGTTGTCCTCGGATTGCACAGACGGGCATTTGCCGACAGGTATAGCGCGGGGGTGTGACAAATAGGAGCGCTTCGTTATGGCGATAGCGAGATTGTCCAGAGCTGGGCATTGTGTCCCCCCGTCGGCAGAAGCTGAGGCCATTGGTGGCGTCCTCCTGGTTGATCTTCGGGCTTCGCGGATACCGAGTCGACAGCTGTCTAGCGGGATGGTGACGACGCGTCTTGTTGACTAACAGCTCGCATAGGATGGAGCTACAGTAGAAGAAAATATGTTAACAAGAACTAAATAGTTCCATATAGTAGAAATATTAATAAATACTATTGGTGCTCCGCGATTACCTACCTACCTATCCCGCATAAACACTGGCGTTAGAGGCGATTCGGCCCGGCCTCCGGGGGGCACCCGCCTCCTTGTCGACTGGTGCACTGCCTACAGTACGTCCGCATGAACGCTGATTCCTTGCCATCGTCGCTCGCATTCGCCGACTCGTCGGAGGTCCGCGAGTACCTGGTCGAGGCGCTTAAGCTCGATCTCGTCGGACCCGGCGCGGTACACGACCTCGCTGATGAACGGTTGCCCGTGTGGGTGAAGCCGTCTAACTGGTACTTGACGGGGTTCCTGATCCCGTCGGACACGCCGTTCGAGGACCGTAGCAACTTGGATGAGGACGAATCGCTCGACGAGGTACCGCACATAGCCGGGTTGGCGGAGGAGTCCGCCGAGGAACGCCGGGCGGCGAAGAAAGGCTTCTGAGGAGACTATTGCCCCTCGGAGCCTGTAGGATCAGACTTCGAGGTTGAGCGGTCGCCCGGCGGGGAGACTGCGTATCCGAGCCTCTCCAGTACACCGACTGCAGTTTCGGGATACTTCTTCACCGTCGCCGCGGCCTGTCGCTCCTGCCACTCACGATGTGAGCGCACTACCTCTGGCTTCCAGTTCGGCTTGAAATCGGTGTAGAGCTTCTCGCGATTCAAGAAGAGCAGGAAGTCCTCCAGCGTTGGTCGGAACTGCTGCCCGCCTACGGGGAAGTGCAGCGCGTGGAGATCAGGCGCCGCCCGACCGCTCGACCCGTATACCCATGCCATCTCCGGGGAGTTGGCATGGAGATGAACATGCGCTGCCGGTCTATCTGATGAGCGCGGATATCTGTCGTACTCCAGCCGAACCAAAGGGGCTCATCGGATTTCAGTGGGGAGTGACCGCGGGGAGTAGGTGCCAGTTGGGTTTGCCCGCATATAGGAGTGCCCGTATTCGGTAGTTGGAGAAGT
>JGIcombinedJ30088_10005521_pt1 | contig 10857 bp, 5 predicted proteins | sample PinacodermPK_FD_30088 | JGI IMG/M metagenome (IMG submission 30088) | reverse complement strand
CGGACTGGACACCATACGGTGAAGAGTACTTCACGGCAGCACGCGCTATCGGCGACCATATGATGGATCGCGTCATGGCGCCCGAATCCGGACACTTCGAAGTGATCAACCCGAACACCTCTACCTGGACCCTGGTGCTGAAGGCAGTACACTCATACCTGCAATGAAAAAACAGGCACTCAACTTCACTGTCAACAAGCAGCAGGAATCCATTCAAGTCACCCCGCGTACCCGGTTGCTCGATGCGTTGCGCCTGGACCTGGGTCTGATCGGTACGAAAGAGGGTTGTGGCACCGGGGATTGCGGCAGTTGCACGGTATTGCTGGACGGCAACGCGGTAAATTCCTGCATGGTGCTGGCGCTCCAGGCCGAAGGCCGGGACGTCACTACCATCGAAGGGCTGGGCGAACCCGGCATACTGGACCCCGTACAGCAGGCCATGGTCCGGAGCGGCGGCATCCAGTGCGGCTTTTGCACCCCCGGGATGGTGCTTTCGCTGAAAGGCCTGTTTGACGGCAATCCCAACCCGAGTGAAGAAGACGTCAGGATCGCCGTCTCCAGTAACCTGTGCCGCTGCACCGGCTATACCAAGATATTTGACGCCGCACAGGCTTTGTCTGAGGGCTCACTGCAGGCGCAGGCTGCGGACGGTAATGACGATGCAATCGGCGCGCGCATGGTGCGCACCGATGCAGTGGAAAAGGTCACCGGGGGCGCCGTTTATGCCGAAGATATCCAGTTGCCGCGCATGATCTACGGGGCGCTGGTGCGCAGTACGCATGCGCATGCAAGAATTTTGTCTGTCGATACCACTGGGGCATTGAAGCTGCCGGGGGTTAAAGCCGTGGTGACGGGACGTGACATCGACATGGGATACTACGGCTACGAACTTCACGACCAGCGGGTGTTCGCACTTGAAAAGGCGCGCTACCTGGGCGAACCAATTGCCGCGGTCGCGGCGGTCACGGCCGATATTGCCCGGGAAGCGGCGTCGCTGGTGAAGGTTGAATACGAGGAACTGCCCGCGGTATTCGATCCCGAAGAAGCCATGTCCCCGGATGCTCCCCTGGTGCATGATGAGCCGAACGCCTACCAGTTTGATTGGGAATCGGAACGCAAGGGCAACCTGTGCTATCGGCTGGAAGTCGGAGAAGGAGACGTGGCACAGGGGTTTGCCGAGGCTGACGAGGTTGTAGAGGGCACCTACCACACGCCGGAAGCCCATGCCGGCGCGATAGAACCCCACAGTGCAACGGCCATGGCGGACCCTGGGGGACGTATTACCATCTGGACTACCACGCAGAAGCCCTTCGCGGTGCGCAGCTACCTTGCTCGGGCGCTGGAACGGAAGATCAGTTCATTCAAGGTCATCCCGACCCACATCGGCGGCGGTTTCGGCGGCAAACTGTATCCCGTGCTTGAGCCCTACGTGGTGCTGCTCGCCGAACGCTCGGGTCTGCCGGTGCAGATGACCCTGAGCCGGGATGAAGAAATGGCCACGGCGGCGCTGCTGCGCCACCCGTCAAAAGTCACGATCAAGACCGGCGTCAGGAAAGACGGCGCTCTGGTCGCGCAACAGGTGCGCATGCTGTTCAATACCGGCGCTTACGGGCCGTACGGCCCCAATACGGCGGCCCTGGGGAGCCTGATGGCGGGCGGCCCCTACCGCATACCCAACCTGGATATTACCGGCCTGGTTACGTACAGCAACAACGTGCCGAAAGGCTCCATCCGTTGTCCTTCCGGGCCGCAGATGGCGTTCGCAGTAGAGACCCACATGGAGAAGGTGGCGCGCGCGGTCGGGATGGATGGCCTGGCGTTCCGCCTGAAGAATGCCTGGGATAACGGCGACACCACCTGTACCGGACAGGTGCTGGAAGCGGTCAGTATCAAGGAATGCCTGAAGAAGGCGGCAGCGGCCGTGGACTGGGACGAGACCTGCCCGCCGGGCACGGGAAAAGGGCTGGCATGCAACTGGTGGGTCAGCGGTACCTGGGGCACGCAGACCCTGCTGGAAACCAATGAAGACGCCACCTTCCGCCTTATCTCCGGCTGTGTCGACATGGGCACCGGCGGCATGACCAGCAGCGTGCTGCAGATGGCGGCTGCAGGCCTCGGCGTCCCGGCTGAATCCATCCAGCTGGTGCGCGGAGACACCGACACCCTGCCCTGGGACCACGGTCACGGCGGTAGCCGCATGACGTTCACCATCGCCCGTTCGGCCTACGAAGCGGCGCAGGATCTCAAGCAGCAATTGCTCGAGGAGGCAGCCGGACAGCTGGAGGCGGCGGTGGACGATATGGTGCTTGAAAACGGCCGCATCTTCGTGCGCGGCGACCGGTCAAACTCAGTGGCGCTGGCGCAGATCTGTTACAACCGCCACAAGAAGCACGGCGGACCGATGATCGGAGTTTCATCGATCCTGGATGATGCACCGCCGACTACAAAGCCCCATCCCATCGGCGCTTTCCCCGCGCCCAGTTTCTGTGCCCACGCGGTGGAACTGAGCGTGGATGATGACACCGGCGAAATTGCCGTGACGCGTTACGCTGCCGCCCACGACGTTGGCAAGGCAATCAACCCCACCGGCTGCGAAGGACAGATAGAAGGCGGTGTCGCCATGGGTCTTGGCCTGGCCATGATGGAAGAATTGCGTGAAGTGAACGGCAAGGTGCTGAACCCCAGCTTTGCCGATTACCTGCTTGTTTCAGCCGAAGACATGCCGCCCATGCAGACGATCCTGGTGGAACAACCTGCAGTTGAAGGCCCGATGGGCGTCAAGGGTGTCGGCGAGCCACCCATAGCGCCTCCAACAGGTGCGGTAGCCAATGCCCTGGCTGATGCCCTGGACGTCGACGTACAGCGCCTGCCACTGACGCCGGAACAGGTATCGACCCTCATCGCAACCCGCACTCATGGCCAATAGTTTCGAGTTTACTCAACCCCGCGATGTTGCGGAGGCCCTTGACGCGCTGGCGCAACCCGGCCGTGTAATGCCCATGGCAGGCGGCACCAACATCATGGTGAACATGAAACGCGCGCCGCTGGAGGCCGACCTGGTAGTGGACCTGACCCGTCTTGAGGAACTGATGCCTATATCGGCTGCTAACGGTACCATTCGCATGGGAGCAGGCGTCTCTTTTGCCCGTTTGCTCGAGTGGCAGCCGGGCGGCGCACTCGAAGGCCTGATGAAGCCCATGTGCATCGCCTTTGCCGGCCCGCTTATACGCAACCTCGCCACGGCCGGCGGGAATATCTGCGATGCGTCGGCGGCTGCAGACATCTCCCCTCCCCTGCTGGCGCTGGATGCAACGGTAGAACTTGACAGCGCAGCCGGTGGTATTCGCACCTTGCCGTTGCCTGAGTTTTTCCTCGGAGTGCGCAGAACCGCACGGCGTCCCGACGAACTGCTCACGGCTGTAGAGTTTCCCTGTCCTGCCGCAGACGAACGCTGGTTCTATTACAAGCTGGGAAAGCGCAAGGCAGACGCTATTTCCATTGTCAGTATTGCCATGACGGTCAAACTGGTTCAGGGCCGGGTCGAAAGGGCGCGTATTGCCCTGGGCGCAGTGGCGCCGGTAGCCATGCACGCCCGGGAAACCGAAAACCTGCTCCAGGGAGAACCCTTGAATGAAGTCACGATAGGCGCGGCAGCGGCAACGGCTGCCCGGGAAGCCCGGCCCATCGACGATTTCCGCGCTACCGGCGCCTACCGGCGGCAGATGGTTGAGACGCTGGTGAAACGGGGTCTTAACCACATCGCGCAGCAGGACAAGTGAGTCTCAGGGATAAACTGCAAGCCGGCTAGTCGATTACCTGCTCGCCTGTAGCGTATACCAGCCAGATGATTGCGCCGAATACCTGAACTGCGGCCACAGTCATAAAGAGTCCGGCATAACTGCCGGTCTGGTCGAGCAGCCAGCCTGCCAGGGCAACACCGACGATACCTGGTATGGTGGCAAACGTATTGGATATCCCTACCAGAACGTCCGCGTAGCGCGGCGCGATGTCGAGGAAGTTTGGCACGTAGCCCGAGAAGGTGAGCGCGATGAACGCCAGCGCGCCGCACATCACCGACAATGCGATCAAAGGGGTATCCGCATGCAGCGCAAGCAGGAAAAATACGGCCGAGCCTGCCAGTCCGGCGGACTGCATGAGTTTGCGGACAAAGGTCAAGCTGTAACCGCGTGTCCTGAGCCTGTCGGCCGCCCAGCCCGCGATATTGGTCATCACGAACATGGTCAGCCAGGGCGCGGCAGAATAGAACCCCGCGCTCGTGACGCTTAGAGACTGCGCGTCGCGGAAGTAACTGGGCAACCAGGCAAGCATCATGTAGATGCCCCAGTTTGTACAGAAATGATTAACGAATACGGCCAGCACGGCTCGGTGTGACAACAGTTTTTTCCAGGGAATGCTTGCGGCCGCCTGCTTACTGCTTGACGAACTGCCCAGCAGTTCCAGTTCCTCAGCGGTAATCCCGGGATGCTCGTCCGGATAACTGGTTGCCTTGTAATACCAGAAGATAGCCCAAACTACACCGGCCAGACCAAAAACATAAAATACGGAGGGCCAGCCGTAACGGGACACGATCCAGCCGGTAGTAGTCAACGCAAACAAGGTGCCCAGGGGTATTCCGCTGGCCAGGAACCCCATGGAACGGGAGCGCTCAGCTTCGGGAACCCAGCGCGAAAACAGACTGTAGGAGGCAGGGAACATCGCCGCTTCACCCAGACCCATGGCGATGCGGACTGCTATTAACAGGGGAAGCGATATCATCGCTGCAACCGGCGTCAGTATGGTAAAGACAGACCATGACAACACGGCAAAGCCGAGAACAAACTTGCCGCCGATTTTATTCGCCAGCCAACCGCTGGGCGCTTGCAGGATCATGTAACCGATGAAAAAGGAGGAAAGCACGAACCCCTTGGTGGTATCCGACCAGCCGAAGGCCTCCTGCATGGGAATAATGGCGACCGATATGTTTACCCGGTCGATATAGCAGATAAACGCGGCGCAGAAACAGAGCAGGACGATGTTATGGCGTTTTTGCACGTGTCAGGGACAGGGCGTAACAGACTCCTGAGGGACACCCTCAAGGGCTGTATTCAGTGCATTGTGCGCGGCGAATTTCGCATTGACGTAGCCTGCGAGCAGTTCCACGCCGCCAGTCGCGCTATACTCACCTGCAACTCCGGGCAAATCCCTTTTTTCATCGGCAACCGGAACCTGAATGCTGATGAGCAGGGCGAATAATAAATATATGGTCGGCTGTATTCTCATATAAAATGCCTTACGCTCGTCATTTTATCGCCTATTATCCGTCATTCCGGCAAAAGCCGGAATCCAGTAAGCTTAAAACCCTTATAATGGATTTCAGGACAAATTTAAAACGCAAAGTTCACCTGAGCTGACAATAAACTTATGCCGCGCATCTTCGATAACATAAAACAACACCTGCGTCAGGCATTAGCCGAAACAATGGAAGTATCTGAACGAGCAGACTTCTGCATCGGCTATTTCAACTTGCGCGGCTGGCGGACAATTGATGAACACGTTGAACAATGGGATGGTGGAGATGGTCACTGTTGCCGTCTCCTCGCAGGCATGCAACGACTACCCCAGGAAGAGCTTCATCTCGCAAAAAATCTCTCCGGTAATCAAGAAAGGCTGGATAATCAGACGGCATCACAATTGAAACGCAAGCTGGCGCAGGAATTTCGTGAACAATTGACAATAGGAGCACCCACCAATGAAGATGAAGCCGGTTTACGAAGATTGGCGCGACAGATCAAAGCAAAAAAGCTTGTAGTTAAACTGTTTCTCAAACATCCTCTTCATGCCAAGCTTTACTTGCTGTTCCGTTCTGACCCGATTAATCCAATAACAGGATATCTGGGAAGCAGCAACCTGACATTATCAGGACTGTCCCTTCAGGGCGAACTTAACGTGGACGTGCTCGATCACGATGCTTGCCAAAAGCTGTCAAGGTGGTTCGAAGACCGGTGGGATGACCGATGGTGTGTTGATATTTCAAAAGAACTCATTGAAATAATCGAGGAAAGTTGGGCTAGAGAGGAACTGATACCACCTTTCCATATCTACATCAAAATTGCTTATCACTTATCACAGGAAGCCAGAGCCGGCCTGACTGAATTTCGTATTCCAAAAGACTTTGGCAATAAACTTCTGAACTTTCAAACGGCGGCAGTAAAAATAGCAGCATACCATCTCAACCGGCGGGGCGGTGTCATCATAGGCGACGTTGTCGGACTGGGTAAAACACTCATGGCAACTGCACTTGCAAGAGTGTTTGAAGACGATCATGGACTTGAGACACTGATAATTTGCCCAAAAAACCTTGTCCCCATGTGGGAAGACTACCGGGATCAGTATCGAATGCGCGCGCGCGTTCTATCACTCAGTAGAGTAATAAATGAACTCCCCAAGTTGCGTCGTTTTCGTCTCGTAATAATTGATGAAAGCCATAACCTGAGAAACCGGGAAGGAAAACGATATCGAGCAATATACGAATATATTGCTGAAAACGAAAGTAAATGCATCTTGCTCTCTGCCACTCCATACAACAAAACGTATCTCGATCTATCCAGTCAGCTCCGCTTGTTCGTACTCGATGATCAAGATTTGGGAATACGTCCGGAACGCCTGTTGCGGGAGATTGGCGAGACCGAGTTCATACGAAGACACCAGGCGCACGTTCGTTCCCTTGCGGCGTTCGACAAGTCAGGGCATGCCGATGACTGGCGGGAACTCATGCGCCTGTATCTTGTGCGCCGCACTCGTAGTTTTATCCAGGATAATTATGCGAAGACAGATCCTGAAAACGGGCGGAAATATCTCACTTTCGAGGATGGGGCAAGATCTTATTTTCCTGTTCGTGTACCAAAAACTGCCCGTTTCATTATTGACAATCAATACTCTCGACTCTTTACTGGCAATGTAGTTCTTGCCATTAATGGATTAGAACTCCCCCGCTACGGGTTGGGCAATTTCGTGACGCAGTCACCCCGTATTACACCAACTCCGACAGAGAGCGAGATAATAAATGACCTCTCGCGCGCCGGCAAACGGCTTATGGGTTTCTGCAGAACAAACCTTTTCAAGCGCTTGGAAAGCAGCGGACATGCCTTTCTGTTATCTGTGGAATGGCATATTCTCCGAAACTTTATATTTCTGCATGCCATTGAAAATCAAAAACCTCTTCCAATCGGCACGACTGACGCAGGCCTTCTCGATTCTTATTCTTTCGATGAAGATTCTGACAGCATCATCGGTGATATTTTTTATGACGAAAATATTAAGGAGAGTGAAACGGTTGTGACAACCAATCGGCTCAGAACGGGAGAGGAGTTCCGCAAAAGAGCCGCAGAAATATATACGCTGTACCAGACTCAATATAGCAACCGTTTCCGCTGGCTGGGTGCACACCATTTCATTAAGGATCTGCAAAAAGACCTGCTGACTGATTCGTCCACCCTGCTCGGAATACTGAAAACTTCCGGGGATTGGGATGTATCAAAGGACGCCAAGCTTGAGGCGTTGCAGCGAATACTCACGGATGAACACCCCGACAAAAAGGTTCTCGTTTTTACACAATTTGCAGATACCGTGAGATACCTGGAAAGCCAGCTAAAGGTTCGCGGGATCACAAAGATAGCTGCCGTAACCGGCGCTTCTACCGATCCTACTGGTCTCGCTTGGCGCTTCAGTCCGAGAAGCAACGAGAAAGAGGGACACATCTCTTCTGATGATGAATTACGAGTGTTGGTTGCCACGGACGTACTGAGTGAAGGACAAAACCTCCAGGATTGCGCTATCGTCGTCAATTACGACTTGCCGTGGGCCATAATTCGCTTGATACAAAGAGCCGGACGGGTAGATCGTATCGGGCAACAGGCACAAGATATTCTTTGTTATTCTTTCCTGCCGGCTGAAGGAATTGAACGCTTACTTAATCTACGTTCGCGTGTGCGAACACGCCTTCATGAAAACGCCGAAGTGGTCGGAACTGATGAAGCCTTTTTTGAAGATGAAGATCAGCGAGCTATTCTTGACCTTTATAATGAAAAAGCCGGAATACTTGATGGCGATGATGAAGCAGATGTGGATTTATCCTCCTATGCCTACCAGATCTGGAAAAATGCGATAACAGCCGAGCCGACTCTTAAGAAAAAGATTGAGGCTATGCCTGACGTTGTATATTCATCAAAAGCCCACGCGTCGAGGCCGGACCGTCCAGCAGGGGCGCTTGTGTACATGCGTACTGCACAAGAACATGACTCAATGGCATGGATCGACCGTGATGGCAACAGTGTGACGGAGAGCCAATTCGAAATTCTCCGTACTGCGGAATGCCCACCAGACCAACCTGCCCTACCGCGCCACGACACCCACCATGATCTGGTCCGCAAAGCAGCGGAACTGATTGCCCAGGAAGAAAAACAGGTCGGCGGGCAACTTGGCCGCCCATCGGGCGCACGGTTCCGCACCTATGAACGACTCAAGAGCTACGCCGAAAGTATCAAAGGTACGTTATTTGATAGCGACCCTTTACGCCATACAATCAATGACATTTATCGTTATCCCCTGCGTCAAGCCGCGATAGATACGTTGAACCGACAGTTGCGTAGTGGAATTTCTGACGAATCACTTGCCGAGTTAGTCATGGAACTCAGAGATGATGACCGGCTTTGCCTGGTGCATGAAGAAGACGAGCGCAAGGAACCTCATATCATCTGTTCCATGGGACTGCTCGGGCGGGAAAGTAACTGAAATGACTATCCCGCTTAATCGAAAAAAAGTCAGGGAATACCTGGAAAATTTCGATCTTCGCTCCCTTTTCGTAGATATGCTGGGCTGGGACCACGGCGGAGCGAACATCAAGGTTACGGTCGCGGACAAAACTTTTATTCTTGAAGCCATCGCAAACAAACGCGGCTTGGTTGCATACCAATATACAGCGGACTCTGATGACGCTTTCCCGGATCATCCTGTTCGCCGGAAGATCGAGAAAATCGTTGCCAGGACGGTACGCGAACACATCATCGTCTTCGCTACTCACGACGGACGCTCTCACTACTGGCAGTGGGTAAAACGCGAACAAGGTCGTCCTGAACGAATACACCAGCATATTTATCATCAAGGACAACCAGGTGAGGCGTTAATTCAAAAGCTCGAACAGCTTGTCTTCACATTGGATGAGGAAGACGACCTTACCATTGTTGATGTCTCTGGCCGGGTACGCGCAGCCTTCGATGTCGAAAAAGTTACCAGGAAATTCTATGACCGCTTCAAAAAAGAACACCAGACATTTTTAGACTTTATAGACGGTCTCAGAAACCTGGCCGACCGGGAGTGGTATGCCTCACTTATGCTGAACCGGATGATGTTCATCTACTTCATCCAGAAGCAGGGGTTTCTTGACGGTGACCCTGAATATTTACGTAACCGGTTGCAACGTATGCAAACCTCGTTCGGGAAAGACCAGTTTCAAACATTTTATCGGTTGTTTCTATTAAGGCTGTTTCACGAAGGACTGGGGCAGCCAGAAACTGACCGCGGTGCCGAATTGTCCACATTGTTAGGCCGCGTCCCATATCTCAACGGTGGCTTGTTTGATGTGCATGATCTGGAACGTGATAACCCAAAAATACAGATTCCCGATGAAGCATTCGAGCAAATCTTTACTTTCTTTGACGCCTACCAGTGGCACCTGGACGATAGGCCTCTGCATAGAGACAACGAGATCAATCCCGATGTCCTGGGCTATATCTTTGAGAAATATATCAACCAGAAACAGATGGGGGCTTACTATACCAAGGAAGATATCACCGGTTATATCAGCCGCAACACTATTATCCCTTTCCTGTTTGACCAGGCAAAAAAAGATTGCTCTATTGCATTCAAACCCGGTGGGGGAGTATGGCGGCTATTGTCGGATGATCCGGATAGGTATTTCTACGAGTCAGTCAGACATGGCATTACCTATGACATCGACAAAGACGAGATGCTGAATGAGAAACGTGAGTTGCCCCATGAGATCGCTGAAGGCCTCAACGATGTGTCACAACGCGGTGGCTGGAATAAACCTGCTTCTCTCGATTATGCACTGCCGACTGAGACTTGGCGAGAACATGTTGCCCGGCATCAACGCTACGAAGAAGTATATTCCAAGCTAGAATCCGGCGAATTAACGTCCATAAATGACCTCATCACCTATAACCTTGACATCGAGAAATTCGCTCAGGATGTAATTACAAGCAGCGAAGGTCCGGAACTTGTCCGCGCTTTCTGGAAAGCTCTCAACAGGGTTTCTGTCCTTGACCCCACGTGCGGTTCGGGCGCGTTCTTGTTCGCGGCGCTTAATATCCTGGAACCGTTATACACAACTTGCCTGGAGTCTATGAGTGGTTTCCTTGATGACCTGGAGCGGTCGAAACGCAAACACCGCTTTGAGAAGATGGGTGATTTCAGAAAAATTCTGGAACAGGTCGCAGAACACGCCAGTGAGCGTTACTTTATTCTCAAGTCCATTATCGTAAATAACCTGTATGGCGTGGACATCATGGAAGAGGCCGTGGAAATCTGCAAATTGCGGCTGTTCCTCAAGCTTGTTGCACAGTTGGAGAGCTATGATCAGATTGAGCCTCTACCCGATGTTGATTTCAATATCAGGGCCGGCAATACGTTGGTAGGCTTTGCTTCAATGGATGAACTAAAGCGGGCTGTGGCGGGCGATTGGATTAGCGAATCTTCCCTTCCCGACATCGAGGAGCGCGCCGAAATTGCTGACCGCGCGTTTCTCAAGTTCCGTGAAATGCAAATTGATCACGGAATGGA